>OCOJ01047319.1_pt1 | contig 119223 bp, 122 predicted proteins | sample 1539251 | NCBI WGS metagenome assembly OCOJ01 (sample SAMN01911457, study PRJEB22624) | soil metagenome | biome: Soil | place: Malaysia | collected 2012-04-30 | depth RA_metagenome m
GGGAACTTCGCGATCCGTTCCGCGACCTCTTGCCCGCGGAACCCGAAGGCGATCCCCTCGGCGAGATTCTTCTTCTCCATCTCCGCGATGTCGGCCCCCGCCGCGAAGACCGGGGACGTTCCGGCGAGCACGACCGCACGCACCCCGTGCTCGAGTTCGAGGGAGCGGAACGCGCGTTCCACTTGGTCGAGGAGCTCGGAGTTGAGCGCGTTGAGGGCCTCCGGGCGGTCGAGGAGGACCCACGCGACCGCTCCCTTCCGCTCCGTGCGCACCTGCCCGAGCGGCCAGGTCCGCTCCCCGCGCGCCGCGCGCTCTCGAAGTTCCGGGGAGATCGGGAAGTTTCCCGGCCAACGTTGGGCGTACTGCTCGACCAAGCGAAGTCCCTCGGGAATCCCGGTCGACGAGAGCTGGGCGAACGGACCGAACCGGCGCCGAAGGCCGACCGTGGCGCCGCGGTCGGTCGCCTCGGCGGTCGCCACCCCCTCCGACACCAGCTCGGTCGCGATGCCGATCGTGAGACCCAGGAACCGCTCCCGGACAGCGGCCCGCTTCGTCGGCTCGACCTCGGAGTCCTTCCACGGCCACGGCTGGTTCGACCGGAACTGCGTCTCGAGGAGCTTCGAGGGCGCGTACGCCGGCCCGAAGGCTCGATAGAGGCTCGTTTCGGCATGGAAGGCGATGGGGATCCCGGTGACGTTCATCAGCTCGAACGGACCGAGCGTGGCGCCGAACAGGTCCCGGCCGACCTCTTCGATCGTCGCGAGGCTCGCGACGCTCTCCTCCGCGAGACGGGTCGCTTCGTTGAGGTAGGGGACGAAGAAGCGGTTGACGCAGAAGCCCGCCCGGTCGGCGGTCTCGATCGGGATCTTGCGGATCACGTACGCGAACCGCTCGAGAGCGGCCATCGTCTCTCGGTCGGTCGCGCGACCCGCGATGATCTCGAGGAGCTTGTTCACGGACGCCGGATAGAAGAAGTGAAGGCCGGCGAACCGACCGGGGTTCGGGAGCCCCTCCGCAAGGTCGGTGACCGAAAGGCTCGAGGTGTTCGTCGCGACGACGACATCACGACCGAGGAGCGGAGAGAGCTCCGCGAACAAGGTCCGCTTGACCTCCCGGTCCTCGAAGACCGCCTCGATGACGAGGCTCACGTCCCGGACCGTCTCGGCGAGGTCGGTCGAGAACGAGACACGCCCGAGGATCTCGTCCCGCTGGGAGGGGGTCAGCTTCTTCCGCTCCACGGCCCCGGCGAGCATCTTCTCGAGGAGGCTTCGACCCCGCTCGATCGCCGCGGCGTCGACGTCCCGCACCCGGACCGCAAAGCCGGCCTGAGCGCAGGCCTGGGCGATCCCACTGCCCATGTTTCCGCCGCCCAGGACCGCGATGGTCGCGGGCGGGCGAAGACGGGGGACGCTCACGCGGATTCACCGAGCGCCTCGGAGGGCGCTCGGCCGCGGACCACGGGTTCGGGCTATTAACGGTTCGGTCCGCGGTGGCGGGGCGATTCGAGCTGCCGGACCGGCCATCCCTTATGCCCGGACGGATGACCCGGACATGGAGCCGGACCGGACCGACCTCGAGGTCGAAGCCGCGCTCGACGCCGAGCGGCAGTTCGTGTTCACGCTCGGCGGGTTCGCCCTCGAGCTCGCCGGGGCCGCCCTCGTCACCCACGAAAAGATCCCCGTCCCGCGGTTCAATTTCGTCCAGGAGCTCGGAGTAGGCCCCGAGCGGCAGACGGCATTCTTCGAGCACGCCCTCGACCACTACTTCCAGCGCGCGCTACGGCCCACGTTCCGCGTCCCGACCCCGGTCCCCTCGCACGTCGACGCCGGACTGCAGCGATTCGGATTCCGACCGAAGGCTTCCCCCCTGCGGCTCCTGCTCTCTCAGGAATCCGTCTCGGCCCCGCCGACCTCGGACGTCACCGTTCGGGTCGCCGAGCATCGGGAGCTCGACCTCGTCGCATCGTTCTGGACATCCGAGCGGGAACGTCCGGAGTTCCGGGCCGCGCTCGACGTCGCCTGGGTCCACCCGAACCCTCACGAAACGCTCGTTCCCCTGCTCGCCTCTCTCGGCACCGAGACCGTCTCGGCCGCCCTCGTCTACCGGTATCGGTCGTCCGCCGGAATCCATGCGGTCGCCACCCGTCCGTCGGCCCGGGGCCGGGGGGCGGCCTCGACCATCGTCCGGTTCGCACGGTCCCACGCCATCGCCGGGCCGGTCTCCCGATACTCGATCTTCGCCGACTCGGCCCGCCTCGAGCATCGTCTCGAGTCGCTCGGGTTCCGGCCGGCCCGTTCGTTCGTCGAATACGAACTGCCCCCGTCGGCCGAGCTCGCGCTTCCGTCCCCGGGGCCGCCCGCTGGCCCCCGCTGGCGGCCGCCGAGGGAGCCGCTGCGGTCCCCTTGAGAGCCGAGGGACGTACCGGGGCGCCGCGCCTCGACGGCCGGGAGCCCCGGTTCCCGCTAGGCTCGGGCTCGGAGTCCCTCGAGCTTCATCCGCTGCTCGAGCGACGCGATCGTCCGGATCGTCGGGATCACCGTGTCGGCGTTCAGGGAGATCGAGTCGATCCCCTGCCGGACGAGAAACTCGGCGAACTCCGGGTAGACGCTCGGTCCCTGCCCGCAGATGCCGACCGTACGGCCCTCGGCGTGCGCTCCTTCAATGAGGACCTCGATCGCCCGCAGGACCGCCGGGTCCCGTTCGTCGAAGTACCCCATCCGCCCGAGGGTCTCCGAGTCCCGGTCGGCGCCGAGGACGAGCTGCGTCAGGTCGTTCGACCCGATCGAAAAGCCGTCGCAGTGTTTCGAGAACTCTCGCGCGAGGAAGGCGACCGACGGAACCTCGGCCATGAGGTAGAGCTGGAAGTCGCGCGAGCGTCGCAGGCCCTGCGACCGCATCATCTCGGCGATCTCCTCGAGCTCCCAAGTGTTCCGGACGAACGGGAGCATGACCATGGCGTTCTTGAGACCCATCTCGGTGCGGACCTTGTGGATCGCCTCGAGCTCACAGAGGAACGCGGGTCGGTAGACGGGCGAGATGTATCGCGAGCAGCCCCGCCACCCGATCATCGGGTTCTCCTCGACCGGTTCGAACTCCTCTCCCCCCGGCATTCCGCGGTACTCGTTCGTCTTGAAGTCCGACGTCCGGATGATCACGGGCCGCGGGTGGAACGCCTGGCAGACCTTGCCGATCCCTTCGGCCAGCCGCCGGACGAGCTCGTCCTTGCGGCCCTTCTTGAGGAGCGCGAGCGGGTGCTCCCGAACGTGCGCCGTGAAGATGAACTCGATCCGAAGGAGCCCGACGCCCGACACCGGTAGGCGCGCGTACTCCTCGGCCTTCTCGGGGACGCCGACGTTCACGTAGATCTTCGTCGCGGTGACCGGAACGGCCTCGTGCCCCGCACTGACGGCATGCGCCGGAGGCGCGCCGGCGGACGGGGTCCCCTTGGCCCCGGGGCGAATGCCGGCATAGACCGAGCCGGTCTTTCCGTCGACGGTGACTTCGCTCCCGTCCGCGATCGTCTTCGTGGCAGTGCGCGTCCCGACGACGCACGGGACTCCGAGCTCGCGCGACACGATCGCCGCGTGGCAGGTCATTCCCCCTTCGTCCGTGACGATTCCCGCCGCGCGCGACATCGCCGGGACCATGTCCGGGGTCGTCATCGTCGTGACGAGGATCTCGCCCGGTTTCAGCTTCTCCATCTCGGGAGGACCGTGAAGGATCCGGGCGACTCCGGCCGCCATCCCGGGGCTGGCTCCGAACCCTCGCACGAGGGGAGCCTCCTCACCGCCCGCGCCCGTCGCGCCGCCGTGAGCCCCCTCCGCCGCCGCGCCCGGCGCCGTGGACTTCGGGATGGTCGTCACGGGTCGGGCCTGGACGATGTAGAGCGAATCCGCATCCCCGCACCACTCCACGTCCATCGGGCGACGGTAGTGGGACTCGATGACGCGCGCGAGCGATGCGAGCCGCTGGAGTCGGCTATCGGGAAGCTTCTGGGCCTTCCGCTCGTCCGCCGGGACATCCTCACGTCGGTTTCCTCCCCCGTCCGCGCGGACGAGCCGAACCTTCTGCTCGGATATCTGTTTGTGCACGATCTTCAGGGTGGAGCCGTCGATGACGTAGTGGTCCGGAGTGACCTCGCCGCCGACGATCGCCTCTCCCAACCCCCAGCCGGCCTCGACGATCATGTGGTTCTCGCCGGTGTTGGGGTCCCGGGTGAACAGGATCCCGCTCACGATCGCGTCGACCATCTTCTGAATGAGGACGGCGAGTCGCACCGTTCGCTGGTCGAAGCCTTTCCGGTATCGGTAGATCAGGACTCGGGGGGTGAAGAGGGAGCCCCAGCATTTTCGGACCGCCTCGAGAACGTGGTCGGTCCCCGTGACGTTGAGGAACGTTTCCTGAAGGCCCGCGAACGACGCTCCTTCGAGGTCCTCCGCCGTGGCGCTCGAACGAACGGCACAGAACCGGACCGCGTTCTGCCGGGCGAACGTCTCGTAGGCCTCCGCGATCTCGTCCCGGAGGTCCTTCGGGAACGGGACGGTCTCGAACAGGGACCGGATCCGCAGGGAGGCCGCGTCGATCGTCTCCGGCTGTTCGGGACGGATCGAGTCGAGCGCGGCCGGCAGCTCGGTACTGAGAGCGGTCGCGCGGACGAACGCGTCGTACGCCTCCGTGGTGAGGACGAAGCCGGGGGGAATGGGGAGCCCCTCCCGGACGAGCTCGCCGAGCTTGCTCGCCTTCCCCCCGACGAGCGGAAGGTCCGACTCCGACACCTCCGAGAGGCTCACGATCCGCGCCATGCTCGAGAGTTCACCCCGTTCGTCCGAACTCGAACGCCACGAGGTCGGCCGTGGGCGAATACGGGTGTACCACCCGCTGGGCCGCGACGGAGAAGGTCCCGATCGCGGTCAGGAGCTTCACAAGCGCACTCCCTCTCCCTGCGAAATCTGTCCGGGATACGACCTCGTAGTAGTACAAACCGCCACCGGACGCGACGGTCCGCGCCACCGAGGGTAGGTACTTAATTCCTTCGTGGGGGAGATTGATTACGACGCGCTCGACGGGTTCGGCGGTCGGGAGGAACGTCTCGAGCCGCTCGTGGACCACTCGCACGCGGCGCTCGAGCCGGGCCCGCGTTAGGCTCGCCTGGAGGAGGTCGATCGCGGCCGGATTGGCGTCCACCGCCGTGACCTCCCGGGCTCGACCCGAGCGCGCGACCGCGAGCGCGAACGGTCCCACGCCGCAGCAGAGGTCGTAGACCCGGTCCCCCGGTCGAACCGCCTCGGCGAATCGGGCATGCTCCCGAGCGAGACGCGGGGAAAAGTAGGCCCGCTCCACGTCGACCTCGAACTCGAGGCCGTTCTCCCGGTGCCGCGTCCTCCAGGTTCCGTCCCCCGCGATGCGCTCGACCGAACGGCGACGCTCCGGCCCGTGGACCCCGAGGTCGAGTCCGACCAGCCGAGCCCCGGGAACGAACCGGAGGAGGGCCCCTCCCACCTGGTTCTTCCGGTCCCGTAACTCCGGCGGCAACCGGATGAGCACGATCTCCCCGACCACGTCGAACGACCGGGGTAAGGCGTCCTTCTCCGATTCCGGCCAGGAGAGGAGATCCCGGTAGTTGCTCGCGCCACGACGAGCGACCGGCCGGAAGTCCCGAACGACGACCGTCCCCCACGAGGGAGGGACGTCACCGGCATGAGCGTCGATCGGAAGCACGAGATTCTCTCCCTCGTGGAGGATCTCAAGGTCGGGGCGAAAGAGTCCGGAGGCGACCAGGTCCAGGCGGACCTCCTCGCCTTGCGACCGAGGAACGACCACTCCGGGGGAGTTCATGACCCCGGACCGGGAGGGTGAAACAACAGCTTGAGAACGTCCGCCCCCGACCGATGGCCGAGCGCCCCCTGTGACGCCGCGAGCTCGCCAAACTTGTGGCCCACTCCCTTCTCCGGTGCCAATCCCGCGCCACAGAGCAGCAGAGGGACCGGGTCGTCGGAGTGGCCCTTCAGGATGCACGGGGTCGCATGGTCCGCGGTGACCGCGACTCGGACGTGCGTCGTGTCGAGCCCCTCGAGGAACGGCCCAAAGAACGAGCGGTCGATCCCCTCGACGATCTCCCGCTTGAGCACCGCGTTCCCATCGTGGCCGGGTTCGTCCGGTCCTTTGAGGTGCACGTAGACGAACGGGAACCGCGCGAGCGTCTCTCGAGTGACCCGGGCGCGCTCCTGATACCCGGCGTCGCGGTCCGGGCCCATCGGGCCCACGTACCGGTCCTCGAGGCCCAGGACGATCGCGATCCCACGCTCGACGGGCATCTCGGTCACGGCAGCTCCGGGGACGCCGTAGCGCTCCGCGAACGACTGCAGGGGAACGGCGGGGAGAGCGCCGGCGTTTCGTACGAGAAGGCCGTTGGCGACCTTCTTACCCCCGATCGCTCGACGCGCGTTGACCCGATGGCCCGCGAGGACGTCTCTCGCCCTCGCGAGGAACAGGTTGATCGCTCGCGCGGTCCGCGCCGCCTCGGCGGAAGCGTCGGTCGGGGTCACCTCGAGGATGCTGGGGTGCTCCGGGCGGCGCGCCTGACCCATCCCCCCGACCTTCTCGTAGAAGGGGTCGGCATTGGTCACCTCAGGCGAGAGCGGTCCACCCTCGGTCGGATGGAGCCAGAGGACTCCCCGGTGACCCACCGTGGCTCGGACCTCGGCGCGGATCCCGTCGGTGGCCAGGAGGTTCGCCTCGGTGAGACCGCGGGCGAGCTCCCGAGCCTCGCTCGTCCCCAGAGAGCGGCCCACCCGGGAATCGAGGACAGTTCCGTCGCCATCGACGGTCGCGAAGTTCAGCCGGAGGGCAACGTCCCCCGCGACGAGAGGGATCCCCACCCCCAGGGCCTCTAAGACGCCGCGCCCGGGCGAGTCCCGTACCGGGTCGTAGCCCAGCAGCGCAAAGACCCCGGCGTCGGACTCGGGCGCCACTCCGGGACCGACGACCATCACGTCGCCGAGGGCTCCCGAGGCGACCATGCGGTCGAGGTTCGGCGTCCGGGCGGCTTCCACCGGGCTCTTGTTCTCGGTCGCCGGATTCGGTCGGTCACCGAGACCGTCCAGGACGATGAGAGCGCACGAGACCGACGGTCTCGCCGCGGTTTGAGTGGTCGCTGCCATCAGCTAATAAGGAGAGGCCGGTCTCTCCTCCCGTTCCGTGGCGCAGCAACAGGGGGGTCGCTTTAGACGTTTTCTTCAGACCACTCTGGGGAAGATCCTGATCATCCTTGTCACGTTCGGGGTGGTGCTGGCCTGCCTCACCGTCGTGAACTCGGTGATCCTCGCGATCCCCGCGTTTCTCGTGTTCGGACTGGCGATTCCGATCTGGTCCGGGCTCAAGCGACCGCGGTTCCTGGCGCTCGTCGGTCTCGTGGTGGTCGTGGCGGTCGCGCCGGTCGCGAACGTCTACTTCACGCAGGAGCTGCTCGCCCCGGTCGGCCCCTCGGCCTCGAATTCGGGGGGTCTCTACTCCTCGCCGAATGGTCCGCTCATGCAGAACGCGAGCGTGACCCCGTTCACGGGCACTACCGGTACGACCTTCACGTGGGCGGTGACGGTCTTTCCCCAAAACCACCCGGTGGGCAACACAACCCCGGTCGAGCTCGACCTCTACATCAGTACCTGTCCGGGCGCGACCGGGAACAGTTCCCCATACTGTAGTGCCGGCTACCCGCTGTACGTCCTGAAGAACACGTCCCTGCCCCAGGGTCCTAACGTTACCCAGTACACTGTCACATTCCACTACCGGATCGGCTCGGACGGGGTCTGGACCTGGCAGATGGGGATCTACACGAACAACTCCACCACGAAGAAGCCCTACTACCAGCTTCTGGCGGGGGACCCCGCGTACAACGGGATCGAGGGCCCCGTCATCGGCGGCTTCTGGGTGATCTACGGCGACATCCTCGGTTCGGTCTACCTCGAGGACCTATTGCTCCTCGGCGCTCCGTTCTTCCTCGTCCTGCTCATCTACATGATCTTCAAGAATCGCGAGCGGCGACGCAAGGAGGCCCAGGAGCGGGCTCTTGGACCCGTTCCGGCGGCGGAGTCCACGGGGGCTCCGAGTCCTGCCGCGGGCGCCGGACAGGCGCCCCTCCCCTCCGGCCCCTCCGGTCCGCCCTCCCAAGGCGCGACCGCGGCGGCCCCCTCGGCCACGGACGAGCTCAACTGCCCGAAGTGCAACGCCGTAGTCTACCGTGGCGAGACGACCTGCTGGAAGTGCGGCGCGGCCCTCCCCGCGTCCGCGACGACACCAGCTTGACCCCGAAGTAGGGAGCCCGGCGGGCCTATTTCTCGGACTTGCGGCACGAATTGTCGGGGACCGCTGGAGCCTACGTCAGGCGCACGTACGCGGTCGCCGTCTGGGCGCTCGTCGCGTCGATCGCCGTGACCGGGTAGACCCCGGCGCCGACCGTCGAGGCGATGATGTAGTAGCACGTGAAGCCGCCGGTCGCGGTCGTGGTGATCGTGTTCCCGGCGACCGTCCCCTGCGCTGCCTGGCACCCCGTTGGAGTCACCACGACGCCGTTGAACAGGATCGAGACGAACGAGCTGGCATCGAACCCGACGCCCGTGATCGTCTCGTTCTTGGCCGTGCCGTGGGCGTACGACGGGGTCGACAGGGTGATGCTCCAGGCGGTCACGCTGAAGGCCGTCGTGGTCGCGACCTGTCCGGAGCCCGAGTCCGTGGCGACGACATTCGCGACTCCGGGCGCCGTCCCGCTGGGAACAACGAACCGGCATGCGAACGCTCCCGCGGCGGTCGTGGTGATGGTCGAGCCCGAGAACGTGCACGTGCCGTTCGTCGACCCGAAAGGGGTGATCGTGATCCCATTGAAGGTCAGCGTCACGCTTGAGGACGCCAGGAACCCGGCCCCGCGAGCCGTCACGATGTTGCCGATGAGCCCGGTCGATGGCCCGACCGTCACGGTCCAGGCGGTCAGCGCGAACGTCGCAGAGTCGTTCTGCCCGGTGGTGGTGTCGCGGGCGAGGAGGCTCGGCGTCCCGGCCGGCGCGCCGCTCGGGACCACGAACCGGCACGCGAACGTCCCGGTGCTCGTGGTGGTGATCGTTGAGCCCGAGAACGTACACGTCGCGTTCGAGCTCCCCGAAGGCGTGATCACGACGCCCCCGAGCGAGAGCGTGACGCTCGTGGAGGGGACGAAACCCGCACCGCGCGCCGTCGCGGTGGAACCCATGAGGCCGGCGGAGGGGCCCACCGTCACCGTCGCCGGGGTGAACGTGGTCGTGCCGTTGTTGGTGCCCACTCCGGCCACGGTCGCCATCGCGGTGACCTGGAAGGTGTAGAGAGTGAGACTGGCCGGGTTGGGGAGCGTCCAGGTGGTCTGGCTCGTCACCGTGACGCTGGCGGCGGCGCCCGGCCCGCTAATGGTCACTCCCGAGGGGCCATATCCCGCGTAGGTGAAGCCGCTCGGGGTGCTGCTCGCGGAGAACGTCACATTGAGAGCGGCGGGGCTCCCCAGCGTGGGTCCCGTGTAGGTGACCACCGCCACGACGGATTCTACGGTCCCCGAGTTGGGCGGCGACGGAACGAGGACGACGCCGACCGAGAGGGGTCCGTTCGTGGTGCCCCCGCTCGAGATTGTGATGACCACGACGGCCACCGCTTTCTGGCCGGACGAGCTCGAGGCGTTCACGAACCCGTAGAACGTCCCGCTCGAGGTGGCACCGGTGGTGAAAGCGTAGGTCCACTGTCCCTGTGCGTTCTGGGTCATCTTCTGCGGGGTGGTCGGGCCGCCGGGCACGGCGGCCAGGTTCACGTAGACTGAATTCGTGGTGTACGAGCCCGCGAGGGTGGCAAACACCGTGAACGGAGCCCCGACCGCCGGGCCCGCGGGGGAAATCGATGTGGAGACCACCGTCGGCGGAGCAAGCAGCGCCGAGCCGGGCAGGATCACACTGAAGAGGAGGCTTCCCGCGTTCACGATGTAGATGCTGATGTTATCGTGGGCGCTCGGAAGATTGGGCGAGGAGAACCCGAGATTCCAGGTCTGACCAAGGTTCCAGACGGCCGCTCCCGAGAGTCCGGAGGAAACCGTGTACGGGCTCTGGAACTCCGGGGCGCTCGGGTTCATCGCCGACTTGAGGTAGACGAGGCCCGCTCCCGGAACCGACGGGCCGGCCAGGTGAAGAATCTTGATCGCGGTGACGTAGGTTTGGTTCGCCGCGAGGACCTCGGACGCCTGGAATTGAGTGCTGCTCTGGACCTGGGGAGCCGGGAAGGTCGTGACAAAGGCGAAGATGGCGGCGAACAACGTGACCGTGAGGGCCAGCAGCAGGATCGTCGCGACCACGTCCGATACCGCACGGCGCCCGAACCGGCGCCGCGTCCGAACCCATCGTCCCTTCGCCGGGCGCAGTCCCGCGTCCCCCGAGGTGGAAACCATAGCAGAAGGCCCTCCTGTACGAGTAGCAGTGTTAGAAAGGCTGGGGGGCGCTATTTAGACGTTGTCGTGAGAACAGTCAGCGGTTCGTCCGGAAAAGAGCGGAGCACGGCGGCGGTGACCCGCCACCGTGCGTCGAGGAAAGGGTTGGGCTAGACGCTCGATCTCACCTTACGGCAGAGCCAGCGACGTCGTTCCCGAGTAGCCGCTCGCTCCGACCGCCACGAACGAGAGTCCGGTTCCGGCCGGGTTGCTGGTTCCCATGTCGATGACGATGGTGTAGATCGTCGTCAGGGGGGTCGAGGTCGCGCACACTGCGCTGTTGCACTCACCCGACGGCCCGTAGTTCGAGAACACCGCCGACATCGCCATCGCTCCCGCCGTGACCGTGATCGCAACGACCTGGCTCCCGATGTTGAGGATCGCGAAGCCGTCGTGCGCGGAACCCGCGGCCGGAGTATAGATCGCACCCGTCGAGGTCTTCACTTCGAACTGGGCGCTCCCGAAGTTGATGGTCGAGGACTCCACGGTCAGCGTGTAGATGTAGTCAACCGGGTTGCAGCCGCCCGTGGTGGCCGCGACCAGCGGAATCGTCTGGGCGCTCCCAGCGGCGCACGTGCTCACCGTCGGGGCGCCTGCCGAGAACGCGCTCCCGATCGGCTTCGAACCGACACCCCCGCCGGTCAGGCCCGAAATCAGCACGTACAGCACGGCGGCCAAGACGACCGTGATCGCGACGAGCAAGATCGTAGCGATAATCGGCGAGACCGCGCGCTTCCGCGCCTTTCTCCAGCTCCGTTCGTTCTTCCCAAAGACGTTCATTCGCTTTCGTTCCTCCGATGTGTGGGCCCTTCGACCCGCGGGTGACGGTATGGCCAACCCCTGGTATTTGAATGTGCGGGCCAGTGGAATCGACAAAAAACGTATTCTAAATCGCTGAATGACGGCATACGCACGCATGCGCATTACTGCGCACTCCGTGTATCGGACGGCCTAGCGGTACCAGCGCTTCACGACTCCGGAGCGGGCGGCGTTCGTGCTAGCTCTGGGGACGGGCTAGAAGACCCCGTCGAAGCGCGATCACCTCAACCTCCCCTTGTGTCCGGGTTATACAGATGAAGCACGGCTCGCGCTCGTTGTTCGACACCTCTCATTGGGTGTTCGACACGTCAGTAAGAACCAGTTCCGGTGCGGGTCGAAGGTTGTTATCGGTGACTCGTGCTTGTGTTTAAGTATGAGAAGTTTCCATCCCTCTGCTCGACTGTGTTCGACAACGCCTCCCGACGAGCAACAAAGGCTTCTCAAGAGCCTGAGTCCCGTGGGGAGGAGCCCGAGGACGCGCGCATCGCCCTACGGTGCAACCGCAAGGAGCTCCAGCTGGTGGACTCGTTCGTGGCAAACGGCGAGTTTCCGACCCGGTCGGATCTTATGCGGGCGGCGCTGCACGCGTTCCTCCGCTCCCACGCCATGTCGACCGCGCCGACGCCTGCCGTGGACGCCGAGGGCTTCGTCGAGGTCCCGGTCCGTCTGCGGCCCGAGGAGTACGCCACCCTCGAGACCTACGCCCACCACGTCGCGAACCGAAACTCGGTGAAGGACATCCTCGCCGAGATCGTCCGTCGCGGCGAGATGGAGATGAAGGTCCACGAGCTCGTTCAACGGACTCGTGCTACGGTGCGCGAGGCGGTGGAAACCCGGACTCAGGTCGGAGCGCTCGAAGAGAGCGCGAAGGACCTGGAACGAAAGGGGGTCGTCGGGCGGTAGATGTGCGAGGGTCGTTGGAGCGCTCGGTCGGGGGGAGCTTGTGGGGAGCTACGAGGCCGGGCGAGAGAGTGACGACCGAGACCTGACGGACGGGCCCGCGGAGACGATCGGCGGGGGGTGGGAGAACTCCCTGCGCCTCGGCCAGGAGGTCCGGGTCGTTCTGGCGGCGGTCGGAGGAGGTGCGATCCGTGTCACGCGGGAGGTCGCACGACATCATGTTCGTCATCTCGAGACGGTCGCGATCAACTGCGACCCGAGGGTCCAAGGGTTCGACGAGTTCGACCGCCGGGTCTACCTCGGTCCCGACTCCGGATCCGAGACCGACACGGGCGGCTCGCCGTTCGTGGGAGGCGTCCTCGCCCGCGCCGCCGAGCCCGCGCTCCAGCGGATCTTTCATGGCGTTACGTTCGTCATCGTCGTCGGGAGCCTCGGCGGCGGTGCCGGGAGCGGTGCGTTCCCGTACGTCCTGGACGTCGCATCCCGGAATGCGGAGGTCGTGAGCGCGTTCGTGATCAAGCCGTTCCGCTGCGAAGGCGACCGGCGGGGTCTCGCGGAGCGCTCGATCGGGCGCCTCCACTTCGTGGAGTCGTTCGTCGAGAAGCGGCAGCGCGGGGTCGCGACCCTCCAGGTCCTGGACAACGAGAGCCTGGTCGCCAAGTGCGGGTCTCTCGCGTTCACCCGGATCGCCGACCATTGGGCGTCGGTGATCGAGGCGCACATCGTGCGGTCGTTTCTGATCCCCACCGAGGCGATCCTGAGCGCAGTCGAGACGGCGCCGGAGGCGCTCGCCCCGACCCTCGGGTCCTCGGAGGTCGAGAACACCCCGCTCGCGGTGGTGCCGCCCGCCCCGTCTCCGGGACCGCTCGCGCCCCCGCCGATCCCTGCCCTCCANCCGCCCGCCCCCCCGCCGATCCCTGCCCTCCAGAGCGCGGTCGGTGACGTGGAACTGACGTTCGAAGTGGAGGGAAAGGTTCGCCCTCCCACGGCCCAGTAGTCGTTCGCTGAGACGATTTCCGGCGGAGAGCCGATCCCCCTTGGCTCTCCGCCCATGCAATATCTTATGAGAGGACCGGGCTCGGGGAATCTCGATGGACGGTCGACTGCTCACGGTCCTTCTGTTCCTCGTGCTGCCCGCGGCGCTGATCGCGCTCACGGTCGCGGAGTTCAGCTCGAATCCCGTCTCGATCTTTGCCTTGATCGCGGTGATGCTCGTCGGGACGTTCTACCTGCTCTCGTACACCGAATCGTTCGCGTGAGCCGCGCCGAGCCCGTCGGTCAGGAGTCTACCCGTACATCCCGGGCGTCGGAACCGCCGGTTCGGCAGCGGCGGGGGCGGTCGCGGGGTGAGACTTCATCACCGCGCGGAGCACTTTCTCGATCTGCTCCGCCTGCGCACGAAGCGGTCCGGTATCGATTTTGACCTCGGGAAGCACGCGGTCGAGCGTTTCGATCAGCGCAGCCCCCGCCCGGTGGTCGGGAACTCCCTCGGCGACGCGCGCGCTCACGAGCAGGACCGCCACCGGGACCGAACGACCGATCCCCTGGACCAGGAGCGCTCCCGAGACTCCACCGATCACCCCGTCCTCGAGAAGACGGGCCTTGGCCGGCTCGAACGACTTTAGGATCCCGGGCTCCTTCTTCGAAAAGACCACCCAGACCTGTTCGGGCGAGAGCGCCTCAGCGACCGCGCTCTCCTCTTCCTCGTCGTCGTCCGACGGTTCGTCCCCGGGCGGATGCGGGACGACCCCCTCGAACCCGACGATCATCCGGACGTTGTGGCGTTCGGCCGCATCCAGGATCGTGCGGGCGATCGCGTTCGCCTGGGACGGCAAGGGGGGGAACTCGGACAGTACGAGCCCGAGGTCGGGGCGCCCGTAGACTCGGACCGCGGGATTGACCTCCCCGCCCTGCACGACCGCGATCGGCGCGATGTCGGCAGACTCGAACCTACCAACGCGGGGAAGTCCGAGAGCCCGGATCATGTAATGGCCGGCGACGGTCGTCGCGAGCCCGGCGCTTGGGAACGCGGAGACGAGGACCGAGCCCTCACCGAAGGTCGCCGAAGGGGGCGCTTCATCTTTCCACACGAACTCCATGGTCAGGTCTCCGCAACCGGGAAACACCGGGGCCTATAGAGCCTGACGCCGTTTTCCTCGCGCTAATCCCAAGTACTCGCCCCGGCTCGGAGCGCTCCGTGGGGCTTCCCCTCAGGGACCTGGTCGTCGCGCAGGAGCTCCCGTGGGACGCCCTCTCGGGCCGGACGCTGGCGGTCGACGGGTACAACGCGGTCTACCAGTTCTTGGCGACCCTCCGTCAGCAGGACGGTCAGCTGTTCTCGGACGCAGAGGGTCGGGTAACGAGCCACTTGATGGGGGTCTTCTACCGCACCACGTCGCTCCTGCACGAGGGGGTCCTCCCGATCTGGGTGTTCGACGGGAAGCCTCCCGAGCGCAAGACCGGCACGATCCGACAGAGGATCGTCGCGAAGGAGAAGGCCGAGGGGGAGTGGCAGGAGGCGCTGGCTGCCGGAGACCTCGAGACCGCGCGCAAGAAGGCGGCCCAGACGTCCCGCCTCACGCGGCCGATGGTGGACGAGCTGAAGAAGCTCCTCGACGCGCTCGGGGTCCCGTCGGTGCAGGCGCCGAGCGAGGGGGAAGCCCAGGCGGCCGTAATGGCCGCCCGAGGGACCGTCTGGGCGACCGCCTCCGAGGATTACGATACCATGCTCTTCGGAGCTCCCCGGCTGGTTCGGGGCCTTGCGGCTCGGGGTCGGGCCGGGTCGAGCCCCGGCGCTCAGCTGGTCGACCGGGCGGAGACGCTCTCGAGCCTCGGCATCAACGACGAGGAGCTCATCGTTCTCGGGATCGTCGTCGGCACCGACTTCAACGAGGGGGTCCGGGGGTACGGTCCGAAGAAGGCGCTGAAGCTCGTGCAGGAACACCTCGGGTTTCGGGCCACCGTCGAGAAGGTCGGGCTCGACCCGGCCGAGGCGAAGGAGGTCCTCGAGATCTTCCGGCATCCTCAGGCGGTCGACGTCCCCACGCCCGCTTTCGGTCCCGTAGATGATGCGGCGGTCCGCGCGCTTCTCGTCGAAGAGCACGGCTTTTCCGAGGAGCGAGTCCGAGCCGCGATCGCACGGGCTCGCCAGCGTCCGAGGGCGAGCTCCTCGCCGCAGGAGGCCCACGGGCATCAGACGCTCCTCGAGACATTCGGGGGGACGAACCCACCATGACTCAGTTTGAGTGCGTGCCGAACTTCTCCGAAGGACGAGACGCCGAGAAGATCGAACGGATCGTCGAGCCGGCCCGACAGGTCCCGGGCGTCACCGTGCTCGACGTCGAGCGGAACGCCGACCACAACCGATGCGTCGTCAGCCTCGTGGGGGAGGGCGACGCGCTCCTGGACGCCGTCTTCGGCATGATGAAGGTCGCCACCGCGCTCATCGACCTCACCGTCCATCGTGGCGAACACCCCCGCATGGGAGCGACCGACGTCGTCCCCTTCGTTCCGTTGGGCTCGTCGACGATGCCGGACGCGGTCAAGCTCGCCGAGCGGCTCGGGGCTCGAGTTTCGAAGGAGCTCGGGATTCCGGTCTATCTGTATGCCGCCGCCGCCCGCCGGCCCGAGCGGGCGGATCTCGCCAAGGTGCGAGAGGGCCAGTTCGAGGGGCTGCGCGATGCGATCCAGACCGATGCGGCCCGCGCGCCGGACTTCGGGGAGCCGAGGCTCCACCCGACGGCCGGCGCGGTCGCGATCGGCGCGCGGCCCGTCCTGATCGCCTACAACGTCTACCTCACGACGCCCGACGTCGCGGTCGCGAAGCGGATCGCGAAGGCCGTGCGGGCCCGAGACGGCGGTCTTCCCGAGGTGAAAGCGCTCGGGTTCGAGATCCGGGAACGCAACCGGGCCCAAGTGTCGATGAACCTGACGGACTATCACGTCACGCCGGTCCACCGCGCTTTCGAAGCGGTCCGCCGCGAGGCGCAACGGTACGGGGTCGGGGTCGAGGAGTCCGAGATCGTCGGCCTCGTGCCCGAGGACGCGCTGTTCGACGCGGCCGAGTACTATCTTCAGCTCCACTCGTTCGACCGGAGCGCCGTCCTGGAGCGGAAGGTCCGAGCGGCGGAGAACACCGTCCCCGGCCACGAATCGATCGCCTCCTTCGCCTCCCGCCTCGCGGCCCGCACGCCGACCCCGGGCGGGGGAAGCGCGGCGGCGGTGGTCGGCGGGCTGGCGGCGGCCCTCGGAGAGATGGTCCTCGCGTACTCGATCGACCCCGCGAACCCGGCGGAGGACCTGGTCGCCGTCCGTTCCGTCCTCACCGAGGGCCGCCGGAGGTTCCTCGAACTCGCGGACGAGGACTCCCGGTCCTACGACGCCGTCCGTTCGGCGAAGAAGGCACGCAAGGAGCGGCCGGGCGACCCCGCCGCCCAAGAGGCCTACGTCCGTGCGGTGAAGGGCGCCGCCGAGGTCCCTCTCGAGACCGCGACGCGCTCGGTCGAGCTCGCGTCCCGACTCCGGGCCGTCGGGAGCCGAACGCGGGCGGCCCTGGGGAGCGATCTCGTGACCTCCCTCGCGCTCTTTCACGCGGCGGCCGAAGGAGCTCTCGCCAACGTGTCGATCAACCTCGAGGACTTGAAGGCCGCGGGCCAACCGACGGACGAGTACGAAGCGACCGTGACGCGCCTGCGGTCCGCCCTGTGAACGGGAGCGAGGACCGAATGGGATCACCGGTTCCCTCGGGCCCTCGCCGACCCTTGGTCTGGGTCAACTGTGCGGCGTCGCTCGACGGACGGCTGGCTTTCGCGGGAGGCAAGCGGGCCGCTCTCTCCGGACCCGAAGACCTCGCTCGGGTGCAGCGACTGCGGGCCCGCGCGGACGCCATCCTGGTCGGCGTAGGAACCGTCGTGAAAGACGACCCTTCCCTGCGGGTCCACTGGGAGCTCCTCGGGGAGCCGAAGGGGCCCAACCCGACCCGCGTCATCGTCGACGCGAGCGGGCGTACGCCGACGAACGCGAAGGTCCTGGACGGGTCGGCCCCCACGATCGTCGCGACGTCGGAGCGGTCGACGCGCACGTTCCCGCGGCACGTTCGCACGATCGTCTGCGGGACGACCCGGGTCGACCTCCCGAGGTTGTTCGCCACCCTGCGTTCAGGGGGCGTGGGCCGGCTGATGGTGGAGGGGGGAGCCGAGGTCCTCTCGAGCGTCCTGCGGGATCGGTTGTTCGACCGCTTCACGATCTACTACGCGCCCGTGGTGGTCGGCGGCTCGACCGCCCCTCCCGTCGTGAGCGGTCCGGAGACGCACGGCCCGGAGGACCTCACGATCTTCGAGCTCCTCTCCGTCGAGCGGCTCGGAACCGGCTCGCTCGCGACCTACGCCCCCGAAGGACGAAGAGGACCCCTCCCCGAACCCTGGTGAACCCGCTGCCGAGCGGACCGTACCTTCATTATACGGGTGCGAAGTTACCGAGGCGGGAGGAGCACCCGCTCGGAAGAGAACATGGCCGCGCAGCCCGCATCCTCGTACCCGGAGCTCGAGCGACCGCTGGGGGTCGCGATCCTCGCGGTCCTGGTGGGAATCTTCGGCGCGATCCTCATTGTGGCCGGCATTCTCTTTCTCATCAACGTCGCCGTGGTCGCCGTCGTGGGGATCCCGGGGTCGATCGGCGGGGCGGGCCTCTTCGTCACCTCGGTGGTCCTGATCATCGTCGGGGCCATCATCTTAGGGCTCGCGGCCGGCCTCTGGAACCTTAGGATGTGGGCGCTCGTCCTCACGCTCCTCTTCGTGATCTTCGAACTGATCAGCTTCGCCCTGGCGAGGGACTTCCTCTCCCTGGGGTTCATCCTCGCGCTGGTCATCTTCGTCTACCTGCTCGCCATCCACCGCGACTTCCGATAGACGTCGGGCGAACCATCGGCCGCCGAACCCGTCGGGGTGCCCCCGTCCACGCATCCGTTATCTCCCCGAGTGGCTCCCCGGCGCCGGGAGTTCGGGATGAAGCTCGTCCATTTCACGGTCCAGGAGCAGTTCCACTTCGGGATGATCACGGACGCGAACGAGTTCGTCGACCTCGACACCGCCGTCCGCGACTACTACGGCGTGAACCCGGTCAAGGGGGCCGACCCGAGCCGGTTCCGCGACATGCAGGCGTTCTTCGCGGGAGGGGCGGACTCGGTCGAGCTCACGAAGAAGATCCTGCAGTACGTCGACCGCCGCCGCCAGGCCGGATGGACCCCGCGCGCCGCCACGGGCGCCCGCTATCTGTTCAAGGCCGAGGAGGGCGTGAAGCTCCTCGCGCCGGTGGTCCGAGGGAGCAAGGTCTACTGCCTGGCGTCCAACTCAAAGTCCCACCTCGCCGAGCAGAAGAAGCCGCTCCCAAAGCAGCCGTACGCCTTCGCTCGGTACTTCAACAGCCTCGTCGGGCCGAGCGAGAGCCTCGTTCTGAGTCCGGCGGGCACGTTTCCCGACGTCGAGCTCGAGCTGGCGGTCGTGGTCGGACAGCGAGCGAAGCACATCCCCGCGGAAAAGGCGATGGAGTACGTCGCCGGCTACACGATCGCGCTCGACATGGGCTACCGGGACCTTCAGTATCCGCCCGAGAGTCCCGTCGACTGGGTGATGGGAAAGGGGTTCGACGCGACGATGGCGGTCGGCCCTTGGATCGTCCCGAAGGAGGAGGTCGGCGAGCCGTACCCGCTCCAGATGGAGCTCAAGGTCGGCGGGACCGTCCGTCAGCGCGGCGACACGACCGACTACGTGTTCCGGATCCCGGAGGTCCTCGCGCACTTCTCGAAGGGGATCACCCTCGAGCCCGGAGACATCGTCTCCCTCGGAAGCCTCGGCGGCCTGCCGGGCTACGAATTCGGCAACGAGTCGCGGAAACTGAAGGCGGGAGACCAGGTGGAGGGCTCGATCGAGAAGATCGGTCGGATCGTCATCCCGGTGAGGGCCGAAGCGCCGCCTCCCCCCGCAGGACCAGGAAAAGCGCCAGCGGCGTAGGGAGCTCGTCCGTTCCGCCCGGGAGGCCGTGCAGCCCGCCCCCGGGAAACGGATACCGTACCTCGTCCTGGTACTCAATCCGAGCGCGCCCGTCGCCCGCCCCCGTCAGCTGGGCATCGCGGAACGGGTCAAAGCCTGCGATCTCGTCCCGGGTCAACGGCACCACCCGAAACCCGGTGCCGCCGTGGAGAGAGTTGGGAAGGCGGATGAGACGGTGGACGTCGGTCGTTACCGGCGCGTCCGTCTCTCCCTGCACCTCGATCGCGGCGCGCGGCACGACGGCTTCGAGAAAATCGGCGGGAAGCCCGGTGCGGAAGACATCGAGGGAGAGGCGCGTTCGGATCTTCTCCGCGCCGCCCTGATCGATGAGCAACCTCGCATACTGGCGGGCCTTCGCCGGGCGGATCCCGAGCGAGGTCATCTCCTCGACGGCGGTGTCCGCCCCGAGATCCTCCCAGCGCCGCAGGACCTCGAAGAGCGACCGGGTCACCCGTCCGGGCCAACCGGGGGCATCCGGTGGCGCGAGCGTCCGGGTCCGGGGCGCACGGCCCGGGGACTCCCCCGCGTCCGCCTCCCCCTCGACGTTCGCGACGGTCGCCCCCGTGCGAACGTCGGTCCTTCGACCCTCGATGACGAGCATCGGGTCGAAGCCGGTCCCCAGGACGTAGTCGACAAGCTCGCGACGTTCGGGGCTCGAGAGCGGTAGGAATCGCTCGTCCCGCACGTGGACGTGGTAGCCTCGACCACCGGAAAAGACGAACGAGGTGGACGTGGGGTCGATCCCGAAATCGCCGAAGAGGAAGTCGTCGACCAGGGCGACCAGACGCGTCTTGACGAGGGCGAGCTGGGCGGCGTAGTCGAGCGCCTCCGCTCCGCGCAGGTGGTCCGAGTCGAGGTCGAAGATCAGGTCGGCGCCGAGCCACTCCTTCGCCGCCATGGTCGGCTCGGCCGGCTTGCGGTAGTACGCGGACGAGTAGTAGACGTGGCGCGGAGTCTCGCGGTGGAGGAAGAGCCGGAACTCTTCCGGGGTCCGCAGCGTCGCATGCCGCCGCATCAGCGTCTCGGTCGTAAAGGGGAACGCCGCGAACTCGCGACGCGCGAGCCGGTGCGGCGGCGGGATCTCGGCCGTCCGATAGTAGGAGCGGAACTGCTCGCGGGCCCATTCGAGCCCGGCTCCTTCGAGCGAGACCGTCTTGCCCACGACGCTACCCTCCGAGGTCTCCGGGGTCGACCTCGCCCGTCGCTTCCTTTACGGCGTCGTCCCGTTTCAGGCGAGCGAGGAGATGGAAGACGGTCGAGTGTTCGCTCCCGCGCACGAGCAGCTCGACGGCGCGAGTGGCTCGCTCGAGCTGCTCTTCCTCCCCGATCAGCGCGACGGTCGACCCGTAGACGCTCATCGAGCATCCCGACAGCTCCTCGATCCTCGCGCGGGCGCGCCCGTTCGTGCCGATCACGCGCGAGCGGATGCGTCGCAGAGCGGACTTCTCGCGGTGGCCGGTCGCGAGCTTGATGTCGAGAATCCCGAGGAAGGTGTTCTCCTTGAGCAGGCGCATCGCCCGTTCGGGGGAGAAGCCGCGACCGATGGCGAGGACGATGTCCCGCGCTTTGAGGACCCCCATCGGGTCGGTCTCCGGACCCTCGACCCGGACTTCGCCCTCCTCCGCCTCGACGTCGATGGTGGTCGAGGTGGCCGTCGCGATCTGCCGCTTCGTCCTCCCGGCGGGTCCGATCACGACCGCGACGCGGTCCTCGGGGATGCGGGCGTAGAGGGTCGGCATCGCTACGCCTCCGCCGGTCGCGGTCCGAGCATGTCGGCTCCCACGGCCTTGAGGAACTCCTCGGGGGGGACCGAGTAGCCGAGGCGGCCGAGGAACTTCGCGAAGTTCCGGACGTCCCGCTCCATGAGACGAGGCGCCTCCGGATGCTCGATGGGGATCGCCTGCGCCACGTCGATGAGGACCGTGTGGCCGTCCTGGTACAGAACGTTGTAGGGCGAGAGGTCCCCGTGCACCAGCTTCGCTTCGCGCGCCATTCGGCCGATCTGCTGGACCACGTCTTCGTAGAGCGCCGCAGGGTCGTCGATGGGAACGTCCTGAAGCCGCGGGGCGGCGTTCCCCTGCGCGTCGCCAATAAACTCCATGACCAGCACGTTCCGATAGTGCCCGAACGGGTGAGGGGCTCGCACGCCCGCCTCCGCGAGACGTCCGAGGATCGTGTGCTCTCGCCGCGTCCAGGCGAACACGAGGCCCCCGAAGTTCTTCACGCTCGATTCCCGCCGAAGCGAATCGAGCGCGTACACCGGAAGATGCCGGAACACCGTGTTGCTCACCCGATAGATCTTGATCGCCCGGAACTCCGACCCGAGGGTCGCCCGGAACACTCCGCCTTCCTTCCCCGTCGAAATCGGGAAGTCGACCGAGTCGAAGAGACCCCGATTCACGAGCCGGGAGACCGCGAGGAGCGTGGAGTGGTCGAAGAACTCGTCGAGCAGCTTACGGTGCTGTCCTTCCTTGCGACGATCCTCCTGACGCTCGCGTCGCCGTGGAAACACCACGTCCTCGGGTCGAGGCATCCGGCGAGAATGGGGTCGTTGGCTCATAGGTTCTCGGGGCCGGGGGGCGACTCCTGCCACCGGTGGGCCGGGGGAGGTAGGTTCGTTTCCTTTCGGTAAGCGACCCTATATCTTCCGTCGGACCGTCCATAGGAGCATGCGACTTCCGTTCGAAGCGGCGACGGCGGTCGGAGCGATCCCTTCGCGGACCGACCCCGGGACCGACCCGCACCGACGCTCCGGGTTCGAACATGCGTTGGATGGCCCCGCCGACTACGACGCGGTGTTCCGCGTCGTCCGGGAAGCGGTCCGCCATGTGCTCGGGATCGAGCGACCCGGCCTCGGGCTCGGGCTCTCGAACCTTCCCCCCCAGCTGGGGGCGTACTGGCAGGTCACCGGGAACCTCATTGTACTCAATGAGGGCCTGGTCGAGTCGATGCGGGTGCACGCGCGCTCCCCGACCGAGCTCAACTCCTTCCTCTACGTCGTCCTCGCGCACGAGTACCTGCACTCGCTCGGCTACCTCGACGAACGGTCTGTTCGGGAAGTGACCGCCCGGGTGACCCGCACGGCGTTCGGTCCGGAGCATGTCGCCACCCGGATGGCCGAAGGGGACCTTTGGCGGATGTACCCCTTCCTCGCGTACGCCTCCGGCGGGAACGGCGGGCGTCTCAAGGTGGTTACCAAGTTCGACCTCGACACAACCGACCGCTACATCCGGTAGCGGCTTCCCCCCTGAACCTTAATCCCCGCGGCGGGATTCCCCGGGAGAGGTCGCCGTGAGCGCAATCGACCCGACCATCGGGATCTCCCTCGTCATCGTCGGCGTGATCCTCTTCGCGTTCGAACTCGTCCACCCGGGGGCGCTGCTCCTCATCCCGGGCTCAATCCTGCTCGTGGCGGGATTCCTGTACCTCTTCCTGCCGAACGTCCTTCTCGATAGCTACGTCGGACCGATCGCGATCATCGTCGTGGCGATCGTGGCCGCGCTGGTCGAGATTCCGTACTACCGCTGGATCGCTCCGACCCATTGGCCGTTGAGTACGACGAGCGGCGGTCTCGTCGGAGCCGAGGGAATCGTCATCGCCCCCATCGTGCCGAACACCCTGAAAGGGAAGGTTCGGGTCCGCTCCGAGGTCTGGTCGGCGAAGGCGGACGCGGAGATCCCGGTCGGAACCCACGTCCGCGTGGTCCACGGGGAAGGCGTTTCGGTGACGGTCGTCTCGGTGGAACCCGCCAAGCCCTCCTAGGCACGGCGAAGGCCCCACGGAAACGGTTTACCCTCTCGCGCGGTCGGGGAGCGGGCGTCGCGGGGAGCGGCGCGCATCGGAGAGGGAACGATGGATTACACATTCGTCATCGTCGGAATCGTCCTCGCGTTCGTGGTCATCCTCGTCCTGCTGACCCGGATGATCTACACGATCCAGCCGTATCAGCAGGGGATCGTCACGCTGCTCGGTTCGTACAAGCGCATGATCAACCCCGGGTTCAACATCGTGAGCCCGCTCGCGAGCGTCCTCAAGATCGACCTGCGGACGCAGGTGCTCGAGGTCCCCCGCCAGGAAGTGATCACGAAGGACAACTCGCCGACGAACGTCGACGCGATCATCTACATCAAGGTCGTCGACGCGCCGAAGGCGATCTTCCAGGTCCAGAACTATCAGGTCGCCACTCTCGCCCTCGCCCAGACGACGCTCCGGTCGATCATCGGCGACATGGAGCTCGACGAGATCCTCTACAACCGCGAGCGGATCAACGCGCGGCTCCGGGACATCCTCGACGAGGCGACCGACAAGTGGGGCGTTCGGGTCGACGCGGTCGAGATCAAAGAGGTCGACCCGGTCGGACCGGTCAAGAGCGCGATGGAGGAGCAAACCTCCGCCGAGCGGCAGCGGCGCGCCGCGGTCCTGCGCGCGGACGGGGAGAAGCGGAGCGCGATCCTGGTCGCCGAGGGTCAGAAGCGGTCCCGCATCCTTCAGGCCGAAGGGGTTCGGCAGTCCCAGATCCTCGAGGCCGAGGGAGCCCGGGTCGCCACGATCCTCGAGGCGCAGGGAGAGGCCCAGCGGCTGCGCATCCTCTCGCTCGGTGCGACCGTCCTCGACTCGAAGGCCCTCACCGTCCTCTCGCTCGACACCGTCTCGAACGTCGGGAACGGCCAGGCCACGAAGATCCTCTTCCCGTTCGAGTTCTCTCGCCTGATGGAGGGAGCGTCCGAGTACCTGGGAACGAGTCGCCAGGTACCCGACCGCAGCCTGAACACGCTCACCGACCTCGAGAAGCAGGTCGGCACGATGGACGACATCCTCGGCCCCATCCCGCGGCAGGAGGAGCTCCTGACGGAGATCAAGACGATCGAGGACGAGATCAAGGCGGAGTCGGACGAGTCGACGTCGCTCGTCTCGCCGTTCGGACCCAAGAGCTCGCGAGCCGGAACGGCTCCCGAGCTCCCGCCGGCGGACGTGATCGCCCCGCCCCCGCCCTCCCGGGCCGAGCCGCCCGAATCTCCTGCCTCTCCGGGAGCCGCCCAGGCGGTCGGACCTGCGACTCCCCCCGGACCGAGCCCGGACGACGGCCGTATCGCCGCCCGTCGGCGACCGCCGCCGACCGGCTCAACGTAGCCGGGCGCGACGTCGTTCCGGGCGGGGTCCGACGTCCCGCCCCGTATCGATGCGTTCCTTAATGTGACCCGGCCCCTGACCCGCCGGGTCTCCCATGCCCAACGTTCGCACCGAGCTTAGCGGGTCCGTCCTGACGATCACGATCGACCGGCCGGACCGACGGAACGCGCTCGACATCCCGACGATGATGGAACTGAGGGCCGCGCTCCAAACAGCGACGGTCACGAAAGAGGCTCGGGCGGTCCTATTGACGGGCGCCGGGACCGCCTTCTGCGCGGGCGGCGATGTTTCGGTGATGGAGGAGTACCGGGAGCGCGGGTCGCTTCCCGACCTTTTTCATCGCCTGACCGCAGAGCAAGAGAACATCGTCCGAGAGGTGCTCGCGATGCCGAAACCGGTCGTTGCCGCGCTCCCCGGGGTGGCCGCCGGAGGGGGCCTCTCGCTGGCGCTCGCCGCCGATTGGCGGGTCGCGAGCGACACGGCCGTGCTCGTCCCGGCGTTCCTTCAGCTCGGAACGGTTCCCGACGGGGGCCTTTCCTATTTCCTTCCCCACTTCCTCGGGATCGGGGGCGCCNCAGGAGCTCATCTTCTCGAACGCACGCGTTCCGGCGGCCCGCGCCCGGGAGATGGGATTGCTCCACGAGGTCGTGCCGGCCTCCGAGCTCGCGGGACGGGCCCGGGCCCGGGCCGAGGAGCTCGCGGCGGGTCCGACCCTCGCCTACGCGTGGGCGAAGCGACTGCTCGTCTCCGCGTTCGACTCGAGCGTCGAGACGCAGATGGCGCTCGAGCGCCGGGGCGCCGTCGAGGCGGCGCGCGGCGGGGAGCTCCCCGAGGGGATCCGGGCGTTCCGGGAGAAGCGACCACCGAGATTCCCTCCGCCGTGAGGATCCGCGACCCGACCCTCATCCCGAGGGCCGGCCGTCCCACGGCCGCTCGAGCCGTTCCTCGAGCCGGGCCCTGACCGCCGGCCACTCGGGGGACAGGATGCTGTAATACAGCGAGGTTCGGAAGTAGTCGCCCTGAACCCGGTGCGCTTCCCGGAGGGCGCCCTCGTAGACCGCCCCCAGCCGTTCGATCGCGACCTTCGAGCGAGTGTTGCGATCGTCCGTCTTGAACTGGAGCCGGTGCACCCCTTCCTCCTCGAAGGCGTACCGGAGCATCAGAAGCTTCGCCTCCGTGTTGAGCGGAGTCCGCCAGTACCGGGAATCGATCCAGGTTCCGACCTCCACCTTCCGGTCCTCCCGGTCGATGTCGAGGAACCGGATGATGCCGACCGGAGTTCCTCGGGGGAGGAATCGCATCGTCATCGGCATCACCTCGCCTTTCGCCTGGAGGGCGAGCAGCTGGTCGATGAAGGTCTCCATCTCGGGGAGGGACGGAGGATGGCCCGGACCGATCCGCAGGAGCTTCCAGACCTCCGGGTCCTGTCCGGCCTCGGCCAGCCCCGGGGCGTCGGAACGGTGGAGCGAGGTCAGCTCGAGGTACCGGCCCCGAAGGGTGAGGGGCGGGTGGAATCCGTTCCCGGTCATCAGTCCCTTGCCGGCGGAACGACGGCGGCCGCGGACCGGGGCTCGTGGGGGATGCGTGCGTTCCACTCTCGTGCCAGCAGCTCCTCGAGTCCCCCTTTGACCCGGGCCCACTCGGAGACGAGGATGCCGTAGAAGACCGACGTGCGGTAACCGCCGTCCGGGAGCACCCGGTCGTCCCGCATCACGGCCTCCCGGACCGCCCCGAGGCGCGCGATCGCTCGCTGGGACCGCTCGTTCCTAAGGTCGGTCTGCAGGCTCACCCGGTGCACCTTTCCGGTTTCGAAGGCGTGGCGGAACAGCAGGAACTTGCACTCCGTATTGACCGGGGTCCTCCAATAGGCAGAGTCGAGCCAAGTGCCCCCGACCTCGACCGACTCGTTGTACGGGTCAATCCTCAGGAAGCCGGTCATACCGATCGGTCGGTCGTCTTCTCGAAGCAGGATCGTGAACGGGAGCTCCACGCCAGCCGTCTGACGCGCGAGCCGGTACGCGATGAGCGCTTCCATCTCGGCGAGCGTCTCGCCCGGGGTGTGCAGGAGGAACCGGCGCACCTCCGGGTCGCGAGCGGCGGTCCGGAGGGCGGGCGCGTGCTCCTTTTCGAGCGGGATTAGGCGCACCCAGCGCCCGGTCAGGGTCACCGGCCCCCGGAAGCCCTCCATGGGAACCGGCGGCGTTCGAGCCGCCGGACCGCATAACCCCGTCGTGCTCGAGCCGTGCGAAACTGGCCCACGGGACGGTCGGAGTTCCCGTCAGCCGGTTGAGGTTAAATAACGACAGAGGGTCCGACGAGCTGTCGTCCCAAGCGGGGGGATGCGATGGACGCTGGAGTCACCACGTTCCTCGTCTTTGCCGTCATCGCGGCGGCGTTCACCGTCGGGTCCCTCGCGGCGAATTACGTCATCGGCGCCAAACGCCGGAGCTCGTACCTGCAGCTCACGACGTACGAGTGCGGAGAGGAGCCCGAAGGGGAGGCCCAGATCGACTTCCCCACGCAGCACTACACGTTCGCGATCGTCTTCGTGGCGGTCGACGTGCTCGGCTTCCTCCTCGCGCTCTGGGGGCTCACGTTCCGGGGCGCGAACTCCGCCTGGCTCCCGGTGTTCATCGCCGTCGCGTTCACCGGTCTCGCCGTGACCGGGATCTACTACGCCTTGAGCGGAGAGAAGAGGTGGGTGGTGTGACGACCCCCGCGGCCCGCACGGCGACGCCGGCCCCCTCGGAGTCTCCCGCCGGCGACCTGGCCCTCGGGAAGGAGCTTCCGATGGCCGACCAGCCCGCCGTTCCGTTCGTCGAGATCGAGACCCTTCGCGTGAAGGAGTTCATTCCCGCGGCCAAGGAGGCGCTCTCGTCCCTCGTCGCCGAGCAGGGGCAGGCCCGGGTCATCCGCCCCGTGTTCAATTGGGCCGGCCGGAACTCACTGTTCCCCCTTCACTGGGGCCTCGCGTGCTGCGCGATCGAGTTCGCGGCCGGGTTCGGGGCGCGCTGGGATGCGGAGAGGTTCGGCGTCGTTCCTCGCTCCTCGCCCCGGCAGGCCGACCTGATGATCGTCAACGGGACGGTCACCTGGAAGGTCGCGCACAAGCTGATCACGCTCTACGAGCAGATGGCCGAACCGAAGTGGGTCATTGCGATGGGGAACTGCGCCACGGGCGGCGGTCCGTTCCGGACCGCGTACTCGGTCGTTCCGGGCGTCGACAAGCTGGTTCCCGTCGACGTCTACATCGCCGGCTGCCCGCCGCGACCCGAGGCGATGCTGGACGGGATTCTGAAACTGGAACAGCTCATTCGGGAGCGCAAGGAATAGGCGGTCGTACCGCCGGGGCATCCAGGAGCGACCACCGATGCAACCGGACGACCTCGCTCGGACCCTTTCCCCGAAGCTCGGAGACCTCCTCCTCGGGGTCGAGCCGTTCGAGGGGATGGCCGGCCGGGTCCGATTCCGTCGCGAGGGCGCCCTCGACCTCTTCCGCGTGGTGCGGGACGACCTCTCCTTCACCCACCTATCGATGGTCGGGGGCGTCGACTGGGTCGACCACCGCGAGGTCTTCTACGTCGCGTGGTCGGACTCGCTCCGCCAGTACCTCCTGCTCTCCACCGACGTCCCCGCCGAGGACCCGCGGGTGGAGTCCGCGAGCTCGGTCTGGCCGAGCGCGAACTGGCACGAACGCGAGACGTGGGAGCTCGTGGGCGTGTCGTTCGACCACCACCCGGACCTCCGGCACCTCCTGACGCCGGATGGCTACGCGTTCCACCCGCTCTTGCGCTCGTTCAAGCTCCACGAGCCCGAGGAGCTCGAGGTGAAGTCCCGCCATGTCTGAGATGTGGATCAACATGGGGCCTCAACACCCCATGACGCACGGCCTCTGGAACCTCCGGGTGAAGATCGACGGCGAGCGGATCCTCGACGTCGACCCCGAGATGGGCTACCTCCACCGGGGGATCGAGAAGATCAGCGAAGACCGGCACTACAACGAGGTCGTCACCCTGATGGACCGCAGCTGCTACGTCGCGGGGCTCAACTGGGAGCACCTTTACATCCTCGCGTCCGAGCAGGCGCTCCACATCTCACCGCCCGAGCGGGCCGAGTACATCCGGATGATGTGCGCCGAGTTCCAGCGGATCGGCTCGCACATCATGTGGTACGCCGCGTTCGTCCAGGACATCGGGCTCATGACCCCGTTCCTCTACGGAATGCGGGACCGGGACCTCGTCCTCGACCTGTTCCAGAGCTTCACCGGCGCGCGGATGACCTACGAGTACATGCGGGTCGGCGGCGTCCGCAACGACCTCCCGCCGCCGTTCCTCGCCCAGGCCCGGAAGGTCCTCGATTGGCTGGTCCCCCGGTTCAAGGAGTACGACGAACTGTGCATCGGCTCCGACATCTTCCATAAGCGCTGCGACAACCTCGGAGTCCTCTCGGCGAGCGAGTGCGTCCGCCACGGCGTCACGGGGCCGATGCTCCGCTCGGCGGGCCTGAAGCGGGACCTCCGCAAGGACCGTCCCTACTCGATGTACCGCGACGTCGATTTCGATGTCGCGCTCGCGGACGGCGCGGACGTCACCGGCCGCTATCTCGTCCGGATGGAAGAGATGCGCCAGTCGATCCGGATCCTCCGTCAAGTGCTGGATTGGCTCGAGCACCACCCCGGACCGGTGATGGCCGACCAGCTTCCCCGATGGCTCGGGGCTCCGTACGCCCCGGTCGGGAAGGAGGGCTATGTCCTGAAGCGGAACTACGCGAAGGGCGTCGGGTTCTCCTCGATCGAAGAACCTCACGGGGAGGCCCAGGCGTATGTCGTCAACGAGGGCTCCGAGCGGCCGTACCGGGTGAAGTTCCGGTCCCCGGTCTTCGCGAACATCAGCGCGGCCCGCCAGTACCTCGTGGGCTACCGCGTCGCCGACATTCCCCCGATCATGGGGAGCGTCGACCCGTGCATCGGCGAGGTGGACCGGTAGGAGGTTCGGACGATGGACTCACTCTACTCGGTCTCGTACGGCATCTCCCACGCGATCGCGTTCGCTCTCGGCTCGATCCTCCCCTCGGGCGCTCGGGCCGCGATCGAAAGCTCGGACGTCGTGGTCGCGTTTGCGGTCCTGATCTTCGGGGTCATCATCCTCGCCGCGACCATGATCAACACGATCATGCTCATCTGGTGGGAACGTAAGCTCCTCGGCCGGTTCATGGACCGACGCGCCGCGATGCACGTCGGCTTCGCCGGACTGCTCCAGAACTTCGCGGACGGGTTCAAGCTGTTCCGTAAGGACACGGTCAAGCCGCGGGACGCGGACCGGCTCGGCTTCTATTTCGGCCCGACGGCCTACATGATCACGTCGCTGATGATCTTCGGGATCCTCCCGATCTCCTCCGGGTGGGACACGGGCGCCCTCCCGCTCACGCTCCTCCTCGCGCTCGCGATCTTCGCGTTCGCGCCGCTCTTCATCTTCGTGAGCGCGTGGTCGAGCAACAACAAGTACTCCCTGATGGGCGGGATGCGGTCGGCCGCCCAGATGATCGCCTACGAGGTGCCGCTGCTCCTCGCGGTCGTCGCGGTCGTCCTGGTCGCGGGGAGCTTCGACCTCAACACGATCGTCTACGAGCAGCAGAACTACTGGTTCTGGGGTCCGCTGTGCGTTGCGCTGGTCGTCTTCGTCGCCGCGATGCTCGCGGAGATGGAGCGGATCCCGTTCGACCTTCCCGAAGCCGAGGCGGAGCTGGTGGAGGGATGGAACACCGAGTACGGCGGGATGTTCTTCGCGTTCTTCATGTTCACCGACTACCTGCGCGCGCTCGTCGGGAGCGTCCTGGTCGTCCTGCTCTTCCTCGGAGGCTGGACCCTGCCGACCTGGGTCCCGAGCGCGGCGACCTCGTTCCCCCTCGCGGGGATCGTCTGGTTCATGGTGAAGACGTACATCGTCTTCGGGCTCTTTGTCTGGGTCCGTGCATCTCTTCCGCGGGTGCGGACCGACCAGCTGCTTCGGGTCGGGTGGAACCGGATGATCCCGCTCAGCCTGCTGTCCGTCTTCCTGGCAGCGCTCGTCGTGATGGCGAAGTGCCTCCCGGTCTTCGGCTGTCTCCCCTCGGTGGGGACGTAGAGGAAGGAGGAAGGATCGCTCCCATGTCCGCGTCCGATGCGAACAACCCCGACAAGCCCGCGGAGGGCCAGAACCCGATCCTCTGGGTCGCCCGTCCGATGGCGACCGCGGCGCGGCAGTTCGCGAAGAGCCTCCTCCATCCGTCGACGGTCGTCTATCCGTACGAACGGCTCGAGGACCCGACGTTCCGGGAGAAGGTCGCGGTCGCCCCCGGGAAGCCGATCGGCCTCGGCGAGGTCTGGGACAACTACCGCGGGGTCCACGCGCTCAACATCGCGACGTGCATCAGCTGCAACCTCTGCGCGTTCTCCTGCCCGGACCTCTGCATCGACATGGTGACGGTGCCGGGCGGGGACCCGAAGCACCCGAAGAAGTGCCCCGAGATCGACTACGGGAAATGCAGCTACTGCGGGTTCTGTTCGGATGCCTGCCCCGAGGGTTGTCTCACGATGACGACCCGGTACGAGCTCTCCGTCACGAAGCGCAAGGACATGGTCTACTCGCCCGAGAGGCTCCAGGAAGTGTTTGAGACCAAGCTCCCGATGAACCCGATCCGGCTCGCGCGGCCGGCGAACGAGGATTCGATCCTCCTCGACCCTCCTCTGTGCATCGGATGCAACGCGTGCGCGCGGGACTGCCCGACGCAATGCATCACGATGCTCGACATCCCGAAGCCGGAGGCGAAGCCCGGCGAGAAGCTCCCGAAGCGGATCTGGAAGGAGCCGGTCGTCAACGACTCCGACTGCGTCCGCTGCGGAACGTGCATCAGCGTCTGTCCGAAGGAGTGCCTGTTCTGGGGGACTCGAAAGTGAGCCTAGAGGAACTGGCGTTCCTCGCCCTCGCGGTGGTCGCCCTGGTCACGGCCGTCGGAGCGCTCCTCGTCCGGGAGCTGGTCCACACGATCCTCTGGATCGCCGTCTTCTTCGTCGACATCTCGGCGATCTACTTCCTCCTCGACGCCCCGTTCCTCGGCGTCCTCCAGCTCGGGGTCTACGCCGGTGCGGTGACGGTGCTCCTCCTCTTCGGCGTGATGCTGACGCGCAAGCGGATCTTCTCGCGGGAAGCGGCGACCGGGATCGGTCCCGTCCCGCTCGCGCTCGCGCTCGTGACGTTCATCTTCGCCATCACCGCGGTCGGCGAGCTCCCGCATTCGGAGACGCCCGTGCGCGCCTACGACCCGGCGCTCCTCTCGCAGAACCTGTTCGCGACGAACGGCCCCTGGCTCCTCCTCCTCGGCCTCATCATGATGGGGGCCGTCGCGGGGTCGATCTACCTCGTGCGGGAGGGTCGCGAATGACCTCGCTCCCCCTGGTCGGCTTCCTCGCGCTCTCCTCCGCGCTCTTCGTGGTCGGCGTCTTCGGGATCCTCACCCGTCGCAACTTCATCCTCCTCTTGATCGCGATCGAGATCGCGATGAACGCCGCGATCCTGAACTTCGTCTACTTCGCGGCCTTCTCGGGCGGGCCCGGCGGCCTCACCGGCCAGGCGATCGCGGTCGTGCTGATCGGGTTCGCCGCGACCGAGGTCGCGGTCGGGCTCGCGATCGTGCTCGCCCTCAACCGTCTCAAGGGGACGATCAACGTCGCCCAGGCAACGGAGCTGAGATTCTAGGAGGGGACCAACCACGGGAGCGTTCGACGGGCTCTACGGATGGGCCTTCTTGGTCCCGCTGTTCACCGCGGTCGGGTTCGTGGTGGTCGGGCTCGCCGGGACCCGGATGCGCCGTCTCGAGTGGGGCGGCTGGGTCGCGGTCGCCCTCTCGGGCGCGTCGATGGTGGTCGGCGTGCTGATCGGCGTCGGAGAGATCCTCGGCCCGACGACCTACACGGACACGAAGTACACCTGGATCCACGTCGCCCCCGCCCCGGGCACCTTCCCGAACGGGTTCTCGCTCGTCGTCGGCACTCTGGTCGACCCGGTCTCGGCGTTGATGCTGATCGTCGTGACGGTGGTCGGCTTCCTCGTGATGCTCTACTCGATCGGGTACATGCACGAGGACCGGGGCCTCCCGCGGTACTACGCCGAGCTCTCGCTGTTCCTGACCTCGATGACGGGGCTCGTCCTCGCCGACAATCTGCTCGAGTTCTTCCTCTTCTGGGAGCTCGTCGGCGTCTGTTCCTACTTCCTGATCGGCTTCTACTACGAGCGGCCGAGCGCGGCGAGCGCCGCGAAAGAGGCGTTCATCGTCACCCGGGTGGGGGACGTCATGTTCCTGCTCGGGGTGTTCATCTACTTCTGGTTCTTCGCGACCCACGGCCCCGCCGGGAGCGGCGGCTGGGCCGCGAGCGGGTTCGTCTTCACGAACGGGAACGTCCCGTTCCTTCAAGGATACGGCCTCGGAGGGAACTCGATCTACCTCACGGTCGCCGGCATCATGATGCTCGGCGGAGCGGCGGGGAAGAGCGCCCAGTTCCCGCTCCACGTCTGGCTGCCGGACGCGATGGAGGGCCCGACGACCGTGAGCGCCCTCATCCACGCCGCGACGATGGTCGCCGCGGGAGTCTACCTCCTCGCCGTCACGAGCCTCTTCCTCGGGTTCACGTCCATCGACCAGCTCGCGATCGTCGGGATCGGCGGGTTCACCGCGTTCTTCGCGGCGACCATGGCCGTCGTCCATCCCGACATCAAGCGGGTGATCGCCTACTCGACGATCAGCCAGCTCGGCTACATGGTGATGGCCGTCGGCGCGGGGTTCGCGATGGTCGGGCTGTTCCACCTGTTCACGCACGCGTTCTTCAAGGCGCTCCTCTTCCTCGCGGCCGGCTCGGTCATCCACGCGATCGGCACCCAGGACCTGTTCAAGATGGGCGGGCTCGGGAAGTCGATGCGGCTCACCGCGGCCGCGTTCGCGATCGGCGGCCTCGCGCTCGCCGGGATCCCTCCGTTCGCCGGCTTCTGGAGCAAGGACGACATCCTCTCGTCGGTCTACTCCCAGCTCGGGAGCCATCCGGCGTACTGGCCGTTCTTCCTCCTCGCCTTCGCCGCGGTCTTCCTGACGGCCTACTACATCTTCCGGGCCTGGTTCCTCGCGTTCTCGGGCGAGCGCACCCGCGACTCGACCCTGAAGCACGCGCATGAGGGACCGTGGGTGATGCAGGTCCCGCTCGTCCTGCTCTCCGCGCTCGCGGTCGGCGGCGGGCTTTTCGTCTTCTTCCCCGGCTTCCAGTCGCTCCTCCTCTCGGGGGCGGGCGCGTCGGGGATCCCTCCGTCCTACGGAACGACCGACCTTTTGCTCTCGGGGGCGAGCGTGGCGCTCGGCGTCGGAGGGATCGCCCTCGCCTGGTCCCTGTGGGGGAACGGCCGGGTCTTCGCGCTCCCCTTGGCGAGCCCGCTCCAGTCGGTCCGCCGCCTCCTCCTGAACCGCTACTACTTCAAGGTCGCCTACGACTGGATCGGTTTGAAGGGCGTCTACACGATCTCCCGGGTCGCCGACTTCTTCGACCGGTACGTGATCGACGGAGCCGTCCACGGGTTCGAGCGGGCGTTCGCCCTCGCGAGCGACCGCCTCCGGAGGATCCAGTCGGGGGTCGTCTCCGATTACGCGGCGTACGTGGTCGCGGGCCTCATCGCGCTGTTCGTCCTCCTGCTGATCATCGCCCCGTTCCTCGTCGCCCGGATCGGAGGGGGGTAGCCGGATGACCGTCCCCCTGCTCTCGCTGATCGTCGTCTCCCTGGCGGTGGGGACGGTCGGCACGTTCCTCGCGGGGAAGTGGGCGCGTTGGGTGGCGCTCGGCGCCACGGTCGTCTTCCTGCTCGAGGTCGCGGTCCTCTTTGTGGCGTATCCGGGCTGGCCGGGGTACGATAGCGCGCTCGTGCCGGGGTTCGCGAACGGGGAGACGTACAGCTGGATCTCCGTCACCTGGCTCCACATCAACTACTCGGTCGGGGTGGACGGGATCTCCCTCGTACTGATCCTCCTCACCGCCATCCTCCAGCTCGCGACCGTCGTCTACTCGTGGGAGGAGTCGAAGCGACCGGCCGCGTACTTCGGCCTCGTCCAGCTGACCTGCCTCGGCTGCTTCGGCGTCTTCGTCGCGCTCGATGTCCTCCTCTTCTTCCTCTTCTGGGAGGCCGTCCTCGTCCCGATGTTCTTCCTCGTCGGCTACTGGGGAGGCCCCCAGCGCCGCTACGCGGCGCTGAAGTTCTTCATCTACACGCACGTCGCCTCGATCGTGATGCTGGTCGGCCTCCTCGCGATGGCGTTCTACTCGGGAGCGAGCTCGTTCGACTTCTCCGCGATCTACGCCTCCGCGCGCGGGCTGTCGACGGTCGTCCAGACGTTCCTGTTCCTCGCCCTCTTCTTCGGCTTCGGGGTCAAGTTCCCGATCGTCCCGTTCCATACGTGGCTTCCCGACGCCCACGTGGAGGCGCCCACCGGGGGGAGCGTCCTGCTCGCGGGGCTTCTCCTCAAGCTGGGGGGCTACGGTCTCATCCGCTGGGCGGTCGAGACCTTGCCGAGCGGGTTCCACACCCTCCAGCCGCTCCTCTACCTCGTCGCGTTCGTGTCGATCATCTGGGGGTCGGTCCTTTCCCTTGCTCAGAGGGACATGAAGCGGCTGGTGGCGTACTCCTCGATCAACCACATGGGGATCGTCCTCCTGGGGATCGCCCTCGGCACGTCGCTCGGGCTCACGGCGGCGGTCCTCCTGATGTTCGCCCACGGGGTCGTGAGCGCGCTTCTCTTCATGGCCTCGGGAAGCGTCCACCACACGTTCGGCACCCGGGACATCCCCGAAGTGGGCGGGATCACTCCCACCACACCGACCCTCTCGACCCTCATCATGGTCGGTTCGCTCGCGTCGCTCGGCCTCCCAGCGCTCATCAGCTTCCCGGCGGAGTTCCTCGCCTTGCTCGCGACGTGGAATTCTCTCGCCTACTGGGTCGCGATCCCGCTCGCTATCCTGGTCGTGACCGCCGGCTTCTACATCTGGATGATGCAGCGGATGCTGTTCGGACCCCCGAAAGGGATCCCGGCGGAGGCGCACGACGTGCCGTGGTACGAGGGAGCGAGCATGGCGATGCTCGTCGTCCTCATCGTCCTCTTCGGAATCCTTCCGGGCCTTCTTGTGAACGTGATCCTGAGCTCGCCGATCCACGGCTTCCCGGGGACCTAGGACGATGGTCGACCTCGCCTCCTTCGCCGGGCCGTTCCTCCCCGAGATCCTCCTGCTCGCGGGGACCCTCCTCGTCTTCCTCCTGGACGTGGTGGGAGTCCGGCGGATCGAGATCACCGGCGGCGTCGCGGTCGGTGCGGTCGCGCTCGCGCTCTTCTTCGTTCTCGCGGACCTCGGGTTCGCCCCGATCGCTTTCCTCGCGACCGTCCCGTCGGGCCAGGTCGACCAGTTCGTTCCCGGCGCGACGCCCCTCTACTCGTTCGCGTCGCTCGGGTTCGTCTTCCAGGCGATCTTCCTCCTCGCGGCGCTGCTCGTCTCGCTCGCCTCAATCAGCCGGCCGACCGGCGAGCGGGGAGCCCCGATCTTCTACGGCCTCCTCCTCCTCGCCACCCTCGGGATGCTTCTGGTCGCGATCGCCTCCGACCTGATCTTCCTGCTCCTCTCGATCGAGCTCACGAGCATCTCGACCTACCTGCTGGTCGGCTACACGCGAAAGGACGTCCGCTCGCTCGAGGCCGCGATGAAGTTCTACATCATCGGGGCGCTCTCGACCACGCTGTCGTTCTTCGGGGCGTCCCTCCTCTACGGGGCCTACGGGACGACCAACCTCCTCGCGATCCGGGCCGTGGCGGGAGCGGTCGGGTCCCCCGTCATCGTCCTGCTCGGCTACGCCTTCCTCATCTCGGGGCTCTCGTTCAAGGCGACGCTCGTGCCGTTCCACGCGTGGGCGGTCGACGTCTACGACGGGGCTCCGAGCGACGTCACCGCCTTCCTCACGGGCGCCTCGAAGAAGGTGGGACTGTTCGCGTTCTACCTCGTCTTCCTCGGGCCGGTCCTCTTCGTCGCCCCGGGCGCGGGGGGAAGCCCGTTCTCGGGGGGCGTCCTCAACCTCGGACCGGTCGTCCAGCTGACCCTCTCGGTGCTCGCGGTCGTGACGATGAGCGTCGGGAACATCCTCGCGCTCCTCCAGAAGGAGATGAAGCGAATGCTCGCCTACTCCTCGATCAGCCAGGCGGGGTACATGCTGATCGGGATCGCCGTCGGGACGTCCCCGGCGATCGCGGGCGCGACGCTCCAGATGTTCGCCCACGCCTTCATGAAGACCGGGGCCTTCCTCGTGGTCGCCGGCGTGACCGCCCTCGGCGTCGGTCCGCTCATCGACGACTGGAAGGGGCTCGGGACCCGCCGTCCCCTCCTCGGGGTCGCCTTCGGCCTCATGCTCCTCTCGCTCGCGGGCGTCCCGCTCACGGTCGGATTCGTCTCGAAGTTCGTCCTGTTCAGCGCCGCCGTCGAGGCGCAGGGCTACTTCGTCTGGCTCGCGGTCGCCGGCCTTCTCAACAGCGCGCTCTCCGTCTTCTACTACGCCCGGGTCCTCAAGGTGATCTTCTTCGACCAGCCGGCGCCGACGGCGCTCCCGAGCAGGGCGGTGGTCGGAGGGTCCGGCCCGCCCGCGCTCCCCGCCGGGGGACTCGGCTACGCGCGCGCGACGGCGATCGCGCTCGTCGCGGTCGCGATCGTCGTCTTCGGAATCTATCCGCAGCCGGTCCTCTCGGCGATCCAGAGCGCCGCTCAGCATTTCGTCGCGGTCGGGGCCTAGAAAGGAGGAGGGCCGGTGGAGGAGTTCGACGTCGTCGTGGTCGGCGCCGGTCCGGCCGGCTCGCTTGCCGCCCGCGCGGCGGCGGAAGGCGGCGCGACCACGCTCCTCCTCGACCATCGTCCCGAGCTCGGTCATCCGGTGCAGTGCGGAGAGTTCGTGCCGGCGGCGCACGAGCTCGTGGACCTCTTTGGCTGCCGCGACCTGATCGAACGCGCGTACCAGGTCCCCGATGCGACCGTCCTGCGGGAGACCCGGACGATGGCCTGCGTCTCCCCGTTCGGCCACGAGTTCCGGTTCCCGCTCGCCGGCCGGACGGTGTCGCGCCGCGCGTTCGACAAGGCCCTCGCCGTGCGCGCGGAAGGCTCCGGCGCCGAACTCCGGTTCCCGGTCGGCGTGACGGGGGTCCGGGACGACGTGGTCGAGACCGCCGGACACGAGCGCGTGCGAGCGAAGGTCGTCATCGGCGCGGACGGGCCGCTCTCCACGGTGGGCCGGTCGGTCGGCTTCTCGCCGCGACGCGAGATGTTCCGGATGATCACCGCCACCGTGGACGGTCCTCTCGACGACGAGATCGACGTCTACTTCGGCCGCGTCGCCCCCGGCGGGTACGCCTGGCGGTTCCCCCGGGCCCACGACGCGAACGTGGGTCTCGGTGTCGCCGAGCTACGGTCGGGCGCCACCCTCGGGGCCCTGCTCGACCGGTTCGTGCGGCGCGAGGGGCTCGGCCCCGTGCGCGCGAGGACGACCTGGTGGGTCCCTCTCGGTCCGCCGCCCGCGAGCCTCGTCCGGGGGCGGGCGCTCTTCGCGGGGGACGCGGCCAACCTCGTGATGGCAACGAACGGTGGAGGGATCCCAACGGCGATGCTGAGCGGCTGGCTCGCGGGCGAGGCGGCCGCGCACCACGTCCGCCACGGCGTGCCCCTCGCCGAGTACGACCGGGCCTGGCGGGAGGCGCTCTTCGGCCCTCTCGCCCGAGCGGCGCGGATCCAGTGGTGGGGGGAGCGTTTCTCGCGGCCGGACGTTCTTTTGGCCTTAGGGATGCGATATATCGGAGTGTCGGGTTTGGATGCGATGATGCGGCTCCGCTGGCCTCCCCGCCTCCCGAGAGGAGGGTCGTCCTCGTGACGAGCGGCGGACCTTCGGACCCGCTCGAGCCGTCCCTCGAGGCGCTCGTCACGCAGACGCTCGGCACGGCGACCGCCCTCGAGCTCTCGCCGCTCCTCCCGGTCCTCGTCCGGGACTTGACGGACATCGACTGGAGGCTGAACCAGGTCCTCGGGTCCCGCTACGCCCAGCTCACCGAGGCCGCGCGCTACGCGGTCTCGATGGGAGGGAAGCGCGTCCGGCCGCTCCTGATGGCCGCGGTCTTCCGGTCGCTCGGAAGGACGACGACCGTTCCGATCCACTCGCTCGCGGCCGCCTTCCAGCTCATCCACACCGCCACGCTCGCGCACGACGACGTCATCGACCACGCGGAGACGCGCCGCGGCCGTCCGTCGATGCCGCGGACGTTCGGAGTGCCGCTCGCGATCGTCGGAGGCGACTACCTGTTCGTCCGGGCGTTCGAGCTCGCCGCGGAGTATCCGAAGTCGATCATCCTGCGCTGCGGGGAGGCCTGCGCCGACCTGGTCGAGGGCGAGGTCCTCCAGGACGCGAGCCGGTTCGAGCTGTCGACGGGACGGGAGCACTACTTCCGGGTCATCGAGCGGAAGACGGCCGCGATCATCGCGGCGGCGCTCGCCTCGACGGCCGAGATCGCCGAAGTTCCCCCGTCCACCGTGGACGCCCTCGCGACCTACGGCAAGGCGGTCGGGATCGCCTTCCAGATCCGGGACGACCTGCTCGACGTCTACGGCGACCCCGACCTGCTCGGAAAACCGCTCTACACCGACCTGCGCGAAGGCAACCCGACGCTCGTGTCGCTCGAGACCTACGGCCGCCTCGACCCCCGCCACCAGGCCGAGTTCGAGGAGCTGTTCCAGCACCGGCGCAAGCGGACGAAGCATCTTCTTCGCCTGCGGGAGCTGACCGACCTCGCCGGAACCGACCAGGTCGTGGCCCGCGAATCGATGGAGTGGGCCGACCGGGCGATCCGGGCCCTCGAGCCGGTGCCGATGGGGCCGTACCGGGACCTCCTCGAGCGGCTCGCCTACGGGGCGGTCGAGCGGCGGTTCTAGCCCCGCGTTTCGAGCGAAAGGTACATCTTCCCTTCCCGGACTCGACCGCTCGTAGGTCGAGGACCGTGACGAGCTCCTCCACGGTGAGCGCGGGAGCGACGGCGGGCCCGGTCGAGTTCGACCACCTGCCTCCGGCCTGGGAACCGACCCCCGAACGGCCGCGTCTCCCGCTCGGCGTCGCGGTCGTGTCGGTCCTCACGGCCGCCTTCGGCGTCGTGATGCTGCTCGCGGCGCTCCTGTTCATCCTTGCGAGCGCGAGCCAAGGGGTCGTCCCGACCTCCCTCGAGATCTTCCAGTCGATCGACCTCTACGGAGCGGTGGTCCTCGCGGTGCTCGGCGCCGCGCTGATCGGGATCGCCACCGCCCTCTGGCGACAGGAGACGTGGGCGCTCTGGACGACGCTCGCCCTGGTCTTCGCGACATCCGCGTACCTGTTCTTCACCGGGTCGATCACGGTCCTGTTCCTCATCTTCGTCGTCCTCTTCGTCTACCTCATCTCCGTCCGACGCTACTTCTACTGATGCGGATCCTGCTCGCGCAGCTCGCCCCCGCGCCGGGCGACCTCGCGCGGAACGTCGACCGGGTCGGGTCGGTCGTCCGGTCCGCCCCCTGTGACCTTGCGGTCTTCCCCGAGCTGTTCCTGTCGGGCTATCGCGTCGGCGACCGGCTCCATCGGATGGCGTTGCATGACGGCGACCGGAGCCTGAGCGCCCTCTCCTCGGTCGCCCGCGAGACGCGCACGACGATCGTGGTCGGAGCCCCGATGGCGTCGCGCGAGCGCGCGGGGGAGGTCCACAACGCTGCTCTAGCCGTGATTCCCGACGGAGAGTACCGCGTCCAGGTGAAGCGCTACTTACCCACGTTCGGTCCGTTCGAGGAGGGCGTCCCGTTCACTCCCACCGACCAGAGCTCCCCCGTCCGTCTTGCCGGGGCGACCGCCGGCCTCGAGGTCTGCTACGACGTCTTCTTCCCCGAGGTCTCCCGCGAGCTCGCGCTCGGCGGCGCCGAGCTTCTGGTCGCGATCTCGGCGGCCCCGGTCACGAGCCGACGCCTTTTTGACCGTCTCCTTCCGGCCCGCGCGATTGAGAACGCGGTCCCGGTCGTCTACGTGAACCGGGTTGGCGTGGAGGATGGGGTCGTGTTTGGCGGCGGCTCGGGCGCCTGGAACGCCCGTGGGGACCCGATCCCGTCCGTCCCTGCGGCGCTCTCTTCCGCCATCCCGGAGGAATCGCTCGCGACGGTCGAGGTCGACACGACCGAGGCGTCCCGATGGCGACCGTTCCGTCCCGTGCTGCGCGACGTCGCCGGCCGCCCCACCCCGCACGAACCGGGGGGTCCACGTTCCACGCCGGGTTCGCCTCCAGCGCGTCCCTTATAGGGTCCGGGACCCCCGGTGCGTCGGTGCCGCCCCCGCAGACGATCGCCCAGCAGCTGGCCGCGAAACAGCGGGAGATTTCGGTCGCGGAATTCTTCGAGCGCAACCGCCAGATCCTCGGGTTCGACAACCCGCAACGCGCGCTCCTAACTACCGTCAAAGAGGCGGTGGACAATTCAGTCGAATGGTCGGAGCCGGTCCTGGTGCGTCAGTCGGGTGAGATTCGGCTTGTACGCATCGGCGAGTTCATCGACAGTAGGTTCGAAGGGCCGCCCGGACGAGAAAGCGAAACGACCCCTGTTGAGGATTGTGAGGTGCTTGCCTTCGACGATAGCACCTTCCGGATCGGATGGCAACCGGCGACCCAAGTACACCGCCACCCTCTCCGCGGAGACCTCTTCGAGATCACGCTAGTTGGTGGCCGGCGCGTGACCGTAACCGGCTCGCACTCAGTATTCGGCCTTTCCCATGGCCGGGTTCAACCCCGACAGGTCCAGGAATTGCGACCGGGTGATCTCGTGGTTGTGCCCCGTAAACAGGTTCCGCTGGGCGGTGGCTTATCCCGACTCGACCTGAGAGACATCCTCCCCCGGCTCCCGCGCAAAGTTCGCAAAACGCTGATGGTTCGCGGCGTCGCGGAGTCGATGCAAGTGCCGCGAGATTGGAAACGGTTCGACTATGTGCCCTACACGTACTTCGAGCGGCTGGGCCTTCCTCTACCGGACACGGCTCGGATTGCGGTCCGAAACGGAACCAGCAGCCTCCCGGTGGTGATCTCCATCACCGGAGAGATTGCGCGCTTCCTGGGGTACTACGCGGCCGAGGGGACCTGCTACCCGCATCATGTGACTCTCAGTTTCGGTTCCCATGAAGCCGGTCTGATCGCGGATGCACAGCGATGCGCGCGGGCGTGGTCGGATCAAATGACCGTGAGCGTCGTGCGGGCGCACGCGACCGCCGTCGTGGTGAAGGTCTATTCGACAGTCCTCTCAATTCTGCTGAGCCAGTACCTTCGAGCCGGGAGGCGAGCGACCGAGAAGCGAGTACCGGACGTCGTATGGAATCTCGAGCCAGATCTCATCGCCGAGTTCCTCGAGGGATACGCGGCAGGCGATGGATATCGAAAGGGCGGCCGGGTCATCCTCACCACCGTGAGCGAAGCTCTGGCTACGGGTCTTCAATTCTTGTTGGGGCTCTCGGGTCAATCATACTCGGTCTCCAAGGGTCATGGCTCGTTTCAGGTATTCCCCGGCGGCTACTCTTCCTACCGCCGTCCTCCCTACACGTTGACGTACTACACCGGAAATCATCGCGGGATGGCTCCTGTCGACCGTCTGCCACTCAGCGAGAGTGGATTGCGATTGGCCTATTCAGTCGGCTCGATGCTCCTCCCCTATACGGACAAATGTCGATACTCATGGGACCAAACCAGTTCGTTCACCTTCGAGGGAGCCCGATCGAGTCTGGTTCATATGAGAGACTCCGGCGGGACCGCCCTCTACCGGCAGGCCTCTGCCCTTCTGGAGTACGTGGACGGCGACGTCTCGACGTTGGCTGTCGTGTCAATCCGCAGAGTAAAGTCACGCCGGACCCATGTGTATGACTTCTCTGTTCCTGGCACCGAGAAGTTTCTGGGCGGCCACGGCCCGGTTTTCCTTCACAACTCGCTCGACGCATCCGATGAGGCAAGAACGCTCCCGGATGTTCTGGTCGAGATATCGAAAGAAACCGACGAACGTGTCCGGGTCGCGGTCACCGATACGGGGCCGGGGATTCTTCGCAAGGAGATTCCGAACGTTTTTGCGCGGCTGCTCTACGGATCTCGATTCCACTCGAATCGGCAAGCGCGGGGGCAGCAGGGGATTGGGATTTCAGCCGCGGTCCTCTACGCGACGCTCACCACCGGAAAGCCTGCCCACGTAGTTTCAAAGGTGGAAGAAGAGGAGGCGGCGCACGTCCTCGACCTTGTCATCGACACCCAGAAGAACCAGCCACGGGTCGTCTCGGACGACCTCACCCTCTGGGACTCCCCGCACGGGACTCGCGTCGAACTCGTCCTTAAGGCGCGGTACGTTCGGGGTCGTCAGTCCCCGTACGAATACCTCCGCGGCACGGCGATCGTGAACCCGCACGCCCGCATTGTCCTCGTCGAACCGGACGGCACGCGTGTGACGTTCGAGCGGGCTTCCTCGGACCTTCCCCCGGTCGCGAAGGAGACCCTCCCGCACCCGTACGGGCTCGAGCTCGGCGAGCTCAGCTACCTCCTCAAAGCATCGAAGCGAAACGGACTCGCCGAATTCCTCACGAAGGACCTTCAGGGGGTGAGCGCCCGCGCCGCCCGAGAGCTCCTCACGAACGCGGCCTTGAAACCGAACGTACCGCCCACTTCCGTGTCGGGGGACGACCAGGACCGGCTCCTTCAGGCCCTTCACGACACACCGTTGATCGCTCCCTCCCCCGAGGGTCTATCGCCCATTGGGTCGATGCTCATCAAGCGAGGGCTCCGGAACGTCCTCGGGGAAATGCGGCCCGAGTTCTACGCTCCGCCGGTGAGCCGACCCCCCAAGGTCCACGCCGGCTTTCCGTTCATGGTCGAGGTCGGCCTCGTCTACGGAGGAGCGCTCCCGGCCGACCAGCCGGTCCAGATCCTGCGGTTCGCGAACCGCGTGCCGCTCCTCTTCCAGCAGGGAGCCTGCGCGATCACGAGCGCGATCGCGAACCTCGACTGGCGCCGCTACGGCCTCGAGCAGAAGGGCGGCTCCGGGATCCCCACCGGCCCTGCGTTGATCCTCGTCCACGTCGCCTCCACCAAGGTGCCGTTCACGAGCGAGGCGAAGGAGGCGGTCGCGGAGGACCCCGAGATCGACAAGGAGCTCACTCTCGCGCTCCAGGCCGCCGCGCGACACCTACGGACGCACATCTCCCGCGTGAGCCGCCGGGATTTCGCGAGCGAGAAGTTCGAGATCATCCAGCGGATCCTCCCGAAGCTCGCCGAGAAGACCAGCCACCTCGTGGGGAAGGATGTCCCCGACCTCACTCCGGTCGTCACCCGGATCATGGACATCGTCCACCTCGACCCCCGATTCGAGACCGTCGAGGAGGGGGTCCGCGCCCGGGTCGAGGTCACGAACTACACACCGCGGCCCCGGGTCCTCGAACTGTTCGTCGAGGTCCCGCCGGAGGTCTTCTCCCTCGCGCGGTTCGACCCCTCGCCGGACGGCGTCGAGGCCGAGCTCGGACGCGCATGGTGGACGCTCCCCAAGCTCTCCCCGAACGGTCGCACCACCCTTTTGCTCACGTTTCCGCCGAAGACGGAGGTCGACGCGAACGACCTCGACTGGTACGTCGCGGGGATCGACGAGGCCCACATCCTGGGCGCCGACCCGCTGCCCGGCGATTGGGACGTCCGGCTCCCGCGGACGATCGTCGAGGCGGCCGAGATGTCGGCCGCGGATGCCGCGGCGGACGCCGGTGCCACGACCGAGGAGGAGGTGGATTACGATGCCGCCGAAGCGAGCGCGCACACCAGCGAAGACGACTGACGACGAACCGACATCCGTCCGCGCGGACGCTCTCGCGCCGACCCTCGGGATGGCCGGTCAGATCTACGACCAGCTCGACCGCGGCGAGATCCCCCGGATGCGACTTCCTCTGCGCACGAAGCAGAACATCCAGTTCCAGGCGCGCGAGGGCGTCTGGAAGCTCGGCCGGGCGATGGGGACGAGGAGCGCCCGGAAGCTGGACGGGGCGCTGATGCTCCTTCGGACGTTCTACCTGGTCGACTTCATCAACGAGATGGCCCGCGACAAGAAGACGTCGACCTTGCGGGAGCTCTACTACATCAGCGAGGCGTGGCAGGACGCCAAGTTCCACAGCGAGGACGAGTCGAACCTCCTGATCGAGGACCTCGAGGTGATGTGCGAGCGCTTGCGCGAGGACTTCCGGCTCCATCCCGAAGAGAACGGAGCCTCGGTGATCGGCGACCTGACGATCAAGGAGAGGAACCGCAAGGGGCTCGTCAAGAAGATCAACTGCCGGGACGATGTCGGGGACGGAGGGTACTCCCTCCCGTTCAACGTCGAGAAGGAGAAGATCGAGTTCGTCGGCACGGGCGCGAAGTTCGTCATCGCGATCGAGTGCGGCGGCATGGTCGACCGGCTCGCCGAGAACGGGTTCGACGAACAGCACGACGCGATCCTCCTTCACCTCAAGGGCCAGCCGGCGCGCTCGACCCGCCGGTTCCTGCGACGCCTCTCGGAGGAGCTCAAGCTGCCGGTCGTCGTCTTCACCGACGGCGACCCGTGGTCGTTCCGCATCTTCGCGTCGGTCGCCTACGGGGCGATCAAGACGGCCCACCTCTCGAGCTACCTCACGACCCCGAGCGCGGAGTTCCTCGGGGTCACCGCCTCCGACATCGAGAACTACGACCTCCCGTCGGACAAGCTCTCCGAGCAGGACGTCCGCGCGCTCGAGGCCGAGCTCACCGACCCGCGCTTCGGCACCGCCGAGTGGCGAGCCGAGATCGAGCTGATGCTGAAGAACGGGAAGAAGGCGGAGCAGCAGTCGCTCGCGAAGTACGGCCTCAACTACGTGACCGAGCACTACCTTCCCGAGAAACTGACGGAGATGGGTGTCCTCTGACGCTCCTACCGCGAGATATACGACCTCGTCGATAGTTTTTAGACCCACTTCGCAGGTCGCCAGCGCATGGCATACAGCACGGCGCAGAAGTACCTCGCCGAGTTCGTCGGGACGTTCGGACTGTTGCTGGCGGTGGGCGGTGCCGCGGTCTTCACGGTCATCTGGAGCGCCAGCGGCCTGACCTCACTTACTCGGGTCGTTCTGGTGAGCGTCTCGGTCGGCGTCGGCCTCATCGGGCTCATCTACGCCTTCGGGGACATCTCGGGGGGACACTTCAACCCCGCCGTCACGATCGGCGCCTGGGTCGCGGGCAAGTTCCCGGCCCGGGATGTCGTTCCGTACATTCTCTCGCAGGTCGCCGGCGGAGTGACCGGGATGGGGGTCATCGCTGCCATCGCCTACGGGAATCCCGTCAGCTTCCCCGCGGTTCAATCGTCCGGACTCGCCTCGCAGTGCTATGCGGCGGGCTCGACGACCTGCGGCGGGTTCAACTGGGAAGCGGTCTTCTTGATCGAGGTCGCTTTCACGATGTTCCTCGTGATGGTCATCCTGTTCTCGACCCGGGCCTCGGGTTCGGCGAAGAACCTCGCGCCGGTGGGGATCGGCCTCACGCTCCTCATGGCGAACCTCGTCGCCATCCCCGTGGACGGTGCCTCGATCAACCCGGCCCGCAGCTTCGCGCCGGCGGTCCTCTCGTCCCTCTGGTCGAGCGGGAACTGGGCCATCGGACAGGATTGGATCTTCTGGGTGGCGCCGATCGTCGGCGGTGTTCTCGCCGCGGTGCTCGACCGGTCGCTGCGGCCGTCCGGTCCCACGTAGGGGCCGGACGGCGCCGGCATCAGGGTCCCACGAGTCCCGGGAGCACGTCCCCCGCGAGGAGCTCCTTCGCGAGCTCCTCGGGCGCGTAAACGAGGAGTCCGCCGGGTCCCGGGGCCCGCCGCCACTCGATCCCCTGCTCCGTGAACTCGGTCGGGTCGGCCCCGACCTCCGTGACCGATTCCGTGAGCCGCAGGGGGACGGTCGTCCCGTCGCGGGAGAGGAGGAGGATGTCGTTCGGTTCGTCGTACACGACCCAGGCGCGCGGCACGATCACCCGTAGGTGGACGAGTCGGGGCCGGAACTGGCTCTCGCTCTCCGTTTCGGTCCGCGAGAAGACCGCGAGCTCACTCCCCGCGTGCTCGACCAGCCGGTCGAGCTGGAACGACCTCTGGCGGAACTCGAGGACGTTCATTTCGAGGTCGCTCTCGTCGAGCACGGCGGGCCGACACTCCGACCCCACATAACGGTGGGGACCCGGAGAATCCCTCGGTAACGGAAGAAGCCCGCCGCGGGTAACGCTTATGAACGGTCACCCGTACCGCCGCGCGTTTGGACTGAGAGGGAATGAAACGTTCCTCGCGCGTCTGGAAGAAACGCGGCCACATGCGGTGGAAGTGGCGCAAGAAGCGGATGCGCCGCCGCATGCGGGCTCAGAAGATGCGGAAGCAGTAAGGCAGGGCCCCCGACCGGCGGGGCCGAACCCGTTCCCGAAGCCGACGGACGCTACCAGGTCGCTCGCTCGAGCTGGCGCGCTTCCTTGGTCGCCTTCTTCCACTCCCGGTAGTGCTCCCGACAGAGGGGGGCCCTCCGCCCTGTCTCGGGCAGGTTCGTGAACGCCTTCCTCGCCTCGGCGAGCGACAAGTGCCGGACCGCGACCTCGCCGCATCCGGGCAAGAGACACGGCTCGTCCGTCGCCGCCCGGCGATGCCGCTCGTCGGCCGGGGTCATCGCCGAGCGCTCCGGACGGCCTCCACGACCAGCTGCGGGATGTCGTACGGGAACCGCGCCACGCGCGCGCCGGCCGCCTCGAGCGCCGCGACCTTGCTCTCGGCCGTCCCCTTCCCCCGGGTGATGATCGCACCGGCATGCCCCATCCGTTTTCCGGGCGGAGCCGAGCGCCCGGCGATGTAGGCGATCACGGGCTTCGTGAACTGGTGGCGGACGTACTCGGCGGCATCCTCCTCGGCGGTCCCGCCGATTTCCCCGACGAGCACGAGCGCGTCCGTGTCCGGGTCCGACTCGAACATCGGGAGGGCGTCCACGAACGTCGTCCCGATCACGGGATCCCCCCCGAGGCCGATGCACGTCGATTGCCCCAGGCCAATCTCCTTGATCCCATTCACGATCTCGTACGTCAGCGTCCCGCTCCGCGAGATCACGCCCACGCGCCCGGGGCGGAACACGACGTTCGGGATGATCCCGACCTTGGCCTTCCCGGGGGCTCCGATCCCGGGGCAGTTCGGGCCGATAATCCGGGTCCCTTTCGAGCGCGCGTAGGGGTACATCACCAGCATGTCGTGGAACGGGACGTGCTCGGTCACGACAACGCAGAGCCGAACGCCGGCGTCGACCGATTCGAGGACCGCGTCCTTCGCTCCCGGCGCGGGGACGAAGATGCAGGAGGTGTTCGCCCCCGTCTTCGCGACCGCGTCCCGGACCGAGTCGAACACCGGGACTCCTTCGACCACGCTGCCCCCCTTCCCCGGGGTGACGCCGGCCACGACGGCCGTTCCGAACTGCTTCATCTGGATGGTGTGGACCGTTCCCTGGTGACCGGTGATTCCCTGGACGAGGACCCGCGTGTCGCGGTCTACCAGGACGCTCATGGGCGCCTCCGGGCGGCCTCGACGGCCGCCTGCGCGGCCTCGCGAAGGTCGGAGATCGCCGTCACGCCCGCCGCCCGAAGGATCTGGATCCCTTCGGCCTCGTTGTTGCCGCGGATCCGCGCCACGAGCGGGAACCTCTCGCTCGTCGGCACCTGACCCATCGCCTCGACGAGGCCCTTCGCCACCGTGTCGCACCGGGTGATCCCGCCAAAGATGTTGAGGAAGACCGCCGCGGGCTCCGCCCGGGCCATCAGCAGGAACGCTTCGGACACCTTCTTCGGGTCGTCGGTCCCACCCAGGTCGAGAAAGACGCCGGGCGCTCCCCCGAACTCCTTGAGGACATCGAGGGTCGCCATCGTGAGCCCCGCCCCGTTCGCGATGACCCCGATGTTTCCGTCCAGCTGAACGAACGCGATCTCCTTCTCCCGCGCGATCTCCTCGAGCTCGGTCCGGTCGTCCCGGACCTCGGCGAACTCGGGGTGGCGGAACGCCGCGTCGTCCTCAATGATCACTTTCGCGTCGAGTGCCACTACGCCGTCCCCGACGATCGCGAGGGGATTGACCTCGACCAGCTCGGCGTCCTCCTGGACGAAGATCTTCCAGAGCGCGTCGAGGACGCCACCGACCGACCGGGCCTGGAGCGGTGTCAGACCGAATTGCTTCGAGACGCTGCGCTTCTCGTACCCGGTCAGGCCAGGGAACGGGTCGACTACCTGTCGGTCGATCGAGCCGTCCGGTACGGATTCGATCTCCATCCCGCCCTGAGCGCTCGAGATGAGGACCGGGAGCCGCTGCGACCGGTCGAGCGTCATCGATACGTAGAGCTCGCGAACGATGGGAAGCTTCTCTTCCAGGAGGACCTCGCGGACTTTCTCCCCCTTGAACTCGAGCCCGAGAATGTCCGCCGTGGCCTCCCGCACCTCGTCGGGCGTGTTCGGGAAGCGGACCGCACCGCCTTTCCCCCGTCCGCCCGAAAGGACCTGGGCCTTCACGACGCAGGGGAGGGGAACCTTCCCCTCGCGCGCGAGCCGCTCTGCTTCGGCGGGCGAGCGCGCGACCTCGCCTCGCGGAACGGGTATTCCGTACGAGCGAAAGACCTTCTTCCCTTGCCACTCGGCAAGCTTGACCATGCGAATCCTCGGCGCGGCCATAGGGCCGGCGTATTAAGGGCGGCGGTGACGGCGACCGAAGAGCGTCGGGGTCAGCGGCACTGTGACCTGGGACCAGCGGGCACCGGCCGTCCGGCCGGACCTAGGGGCGCCGATGTCGAGGTCGTGCCTTCCGCCGTCGTCCGCGGGGCGTCGGAGTGACATCGCCCGAGACGTTCACGAGGTCACGGCCGATGTCATCGAGGAGCTTGCCGGCGAACTCGACTTTCGGTCCCCGGATCCAATGTCGGCCGCCGGACGGCGGGAGAACGAGGGCGTTCGTCTCGATGGCACCCATCGAACTCACGTCGTTGGCGATCACCCAATCGGCACCGGTCTCCGCCGCGAGCTTCCTCGCCGCGGCCTCGAGCGCGGCGGGGGTGAGTCCCGGCTCGAGCTTGAACGCGACAAGTCGCGCCGGGGGAGGGGCGGCCCGGCGGAGCTCGGGAAGGAGCTTCGGGGCTCGGCGGAGGGTGAGCGTCAGGCTCTCGTGGTCGGCTGAGGAGATCTTTCCCGCCCGACGCTCGAGAGTGAAGTCGGAGAGCGCCGCGGGGACGAACACTGCGGACGCTCTGGAGAGATTCGAACGCTCGCGCCGGGCGAGCGACGTGAGGTCGTCGACGCTCCGCCAGCGCACGGTCGGGATCCACGGAGGGACGGCCACCTGAAGCGCTCCGGCCCAGAGTTCGACGTCCGCGCCCCGATAGTACGCCTGGTTCGCGAGGGCGACCGCGGTCACGCCCGAGCTCTCGTTGGTCACCGACCGGACCGCATCGATTGATTCCCGGGCGGCTCCCCCGACAACGATGACCTTTCGTCCGACCCAGGCGCCCAAGGCCAATCGATGAAGGACCGCCGCCGTCACTTCCTCCGGGGACGCGATCTTCTCCTCCCCCTCCGCGGAGGCCCCCGCGACGATTCCCACGCCCCAGTGGCGAAGCTTGTCGAGATTCTCGAGCACGGCTGGGTTCACTCCCATGTGGCTGTGCATCGCGGGGGCGAGGATCATCGGGACGCCGCCTCCGAGGGCCACAGAAGCGCAGGAGGTCACGGCGGTGTCGTCGATTCCATGGGCGATCTTGGAGATCGTGTTCGCTGTCGCGGGAGCGATGAGGAGGAGGTCGGCCCGACCGGGGCCGGGACCGAGCAGCGTCACGTGCTCGACGTTTCCGGTGAGCTGGGTGATCGGCGGGTGACCGGTCGCGAATTCGAGCGTCTCCGGAGTGATGAGGCGCATCGCCTCCGGGCTCATGACGGCCCGAACGTCCGCCCCGTGGCGGATCAGCTCGCGGATCATCTTCGGGACCTCGACCACCGCGATCGACCCCGTCACCCCGAGGACGATCCGACGCCCGGCCAAGAGCTGGCTCGACCGACCTCGAATCACATGGCTTGGATGCATGGCCCCGAGCGCCCGACGCCGCCGGGGCGGACGCCGCTCACGCTCTTATCCCGACCGGCCGCCCACCGACTTAAAGAGGACGGCCGGCTCGCCGACGCGACCATGCCCGACACCGGCTCCTCACCGACCGGTCGATCCATGAACCTCGGGAAGGAGAACGACGGCCATCTTCCGATGGTCCCCGCGCGGAGCCAGTTCGCCGAGGTGGCGCGGCCGCCCCGGGGTCTCCGCGCCGAGGAGGCGCCCCGCACTGTGGAGCGGGGAGTGGTCGTCTTTGACCTCGACGGAACGATTCTCGACGACCTTCCCGCGATCAGCGCCGTGGCGGCCGACGTGCTCGCGAAGTCGTTCGGGACCCCGACCGAGGAGGCCCGGCTCCACTATCTCGCGACGACCGGCATGCCCTTCGAAGCGCAACTGGCTCAGCTGTACCCCGATGCTCCGGTGGAACTCCGCGCCACGACCGCCCGGACGTTTCACACCCGGAAGGTGGCGGAAGCGTACGCGCACGCCCATCCGTTCCCGGAGATCCCCAAGCTCCTGAAGACCCTGCACCGAGAGCGGTGGACGACGACGCTCGCCACCGGCGCCGAGACGGAGATGGCGGACCTTCTTCTCGAAAGGGAAGGGCTTCGCTACTGGTTCGAGGACGTCCTCGGCTCGGGGAACGGCACCAAGCGCGAGCATCTCGCGGAGTACCGCCGACGCTATCCGGGGGCGGCCATGTTCCTGGTGGGGGACTCCCGGTTCGACATGGAAGCGGCCCTGTCGGTGCCCGGCGTCATCCCGATCGCGCGGGCGTCCCGGTTCGTGGGGTGGACGTTGACTCCGAATGACCTTACGAAGTGGGGGGCCGCCTGGTCCGACTACTCGCTCTCCGACCTTCCCGTCGCGCTCGCGAGACTGACCCGCGGAACTCCGAAGATTCGCCGGCCGAAGGGACGCGGGGCGGCCCGAAAGGCGTAGGGCCGGGACCGAGAGTCTCACAGCGCGGGGGTCGTCCCCGCTCTGCTTTGAACCCGGGTCGAGGGATCCACAGTCCCCCAGGATAGGCCAAACTACCCCATCCCGGCCACGAACGTTGGACACCGCGGCCGTAGGAAAAGGTTTCCCCGCTCGGCCGACGCTAGGGGCCCGACGAACCGGGAGCCTCCGGCGGTTCTCCTTCCGAGCTCCGGAGGAACTCGAGCCGGGTCCGATGCTCGTCCCGGGCCACGTAGATGAAGAACCCTCCCAGCCCGACCGCGATTCCGCTCGCGAGCCATGCGTTGAAGTACTCCGGCCCCGCCCCCGCGAGGAACAGCGCCCCACCCAATAGCACGCCGAGAGCGATCGTAAGGAGTCCCCCGATCAGGAAGGTCGTCTCCCGGAGCATGGGTCCGACCGGCGGAGGCGGCCGTAACGATAAAGGGTCAGGTCCGCGTGAGCGGTCGGGGGCGCGCGGCGTTGGCGGGGACCGACTTCCGGAACCTCGCCATGGTATTTGGACTCCTGAGCGCTCTCCTCCTCATCCTCGCCGCGCTGGTCGACTTCGTGGGCGGGTTCGTGTTCCTCGCCCTGGGGTCGGGCGGGCACGCGTTGAGCTCTTGGGCCCGTTCCGTCGTGTACGTCGTGATCGGGCTTCTCTTTGGGCTCTTCGCGGCCATCGGCCGCTCGGGAGGCAGGGACCGGCGGCTGGGGGCGGGAGTCATCCTCGTGGTCCTCTCGGTGCTCTGCTGGTTCGCCCTCGGATTCGGGGGAGAACTTCTCGCACTGCTGGCCGTCGTGTTCGCCCTCGTCTCGGGGATCCTCTTCCTGATCGCGGCGCGGTGAGACGCCTACGGGGGCCCGCCCCGTCGGGTCCGGCTTAAATCCCGGCGAGAGGCTGGGTGAGCCGTGACGCTCGCACCTATCTCGGGAGTCGACCGCTCGACCTTTCGGTGGTTGCGCGAGCGGGACCACCCCGCCGCCTTCTCGCTCTCTTCCGGCGAGACGACGGTCGCGACCCTCGAGTGGGCCCGTACGGGAGGGTCGCTCGCGACGCTCCGGAGCGCGACGGGGGAGTGGACGGTCAAGCGAGGCGGGTTCCTGAACCCGCTCATCACCGCCCGCGTCGGCCCCGTGGTCGAAGCTCGGCTCACGGTGCATCTGAACTACCACGAGATCGATGTCGCCGGCGGCCGGTCGTATCGATTCCATCGGGCCGGGGTCCTCATCCCCGCCTGGAAGGTGACCACCCCGTCGGGAACCGAGCTCGTCCACGTCGAGCCCGTGCGAGAAGGACGGCATCTGGCCGCCGGCGCCGTCATCGTGTCGGACGACGGGAAGGACTCCCCCGACCTACTGCTGCTCATCGCCCTCGCCTGGTACTTCATCGTCCAGGCTTGGTTCGAGGACGAGACCGTCGAGGCGCTCGCGCCGCTCGAGGGGCCCGACGCGCCGGTCCGCTACGAGATCTCGCGCCCGTAGGCCCTACGTGGGTCGCGGGACCGCTTGCTTCTTGAGGTCAGTGAAGCAGGCGGAACAGAGGTTGTGCATCCTCGGCCAGCCTTCCGCGGGAACCTCGGTGACCCGCGTGATCGGCTTCTGGCAGACGTCACAGACCATCGTGCCTTCCCGGATCATCGTCGTTCCTCGTCGCGCTCTCGATCGGCCCGGTGCCGGCGAAAAGGGCGGGGTACAAAACGGGTGCTCATCCTCGTTCCGGGGGAGGGACGCCGAGCGCCGAGAGAAGTCGGGGGATGATGACCTCGTAGCGCGGGGTCGCGTCGAAGTGTGCCCCCTCGAACAGCTCGAGGTCCACGCGAGCGCCGGCCCGCCGCGCCGCGTCGGCGAAGATGCGGGCGCCCAGGTCGAGCGCGTACTCGTCCTTCGCGCCGCCGTCCACGTACCAGTAGGGGACGGAACGAGCGGCCTCCTGGTATCGAGGGTCGGCGACCATGCGGACCGGGTCCCACGAAAGCCAGCGGGCCCACACGTCCGGCCGGATCGCCCCGGTGACGAGGTCGAACGGAAGGTCGAACCGGCCCGGCTCGCCCTCGATCGGCGAGTAGCTCGAAGAGTACGCCATCACCTCGAGCGCCTGGGCCCGGGGTTCCCTCGGGCCGAAGCCGGGGGTCGGCTCGGAAAGCATCTTCTCGAGGAGCTTCTCCGGGCCGCCGGCCTTTTGGAATTCGCGGAACGCGATGGGGAAGTCGGGCGTGTAGCAGTACTCGAAGAACGCGTCCCCCGCGTTGGACCCGGCGGCGCGGAACACCTCAGGGTGCCGCAGCGTCAGCATCAGGGACCCGTACCCCCCGCTCGAGGTCCCCATCACGGCGACCGGCCCCGTGCGATACCGCTGCCGGACGAATGGGATCACCTCCTCGACGACGTAGTCCTCGTACCGGCCCGTGGCGGAGGAGTTGAGGTACTGACTTCCTCCGAGGGTCGTGAGACAGTCCGGTCCCACCATCACCGCCTCCGGAACGAGTCGAAGCCGAATCAGGCGGTCGAGAACACCGACGATCGAGTCTCGCAGATAGAGGGGCCGCTCGTACTCCACCCAGCCGGCGCCCGTGTACCCGCTCAGCAGCACGAGGACCGGTCGTTCCCGAGTCTCTCCCGAGGGTGGGACGTAGACGGGGAGGTCCCTTTCGCTGGGGTCGCCCCACGGGTTTCCGCGGAGCACTCGACTCTCGAGACGATGGTTCTCGACCGTCCCCGCGAGCGGGAGCGGGAACACTCGGTCACTTCTCGCCTCGACCGGGACGCGCCACGACATGAAGACCGACCTCTCGCACGACCACGCTCCCGATGTTCAAGAGGAGTAGGGTCGCCGCCGAAGCACCCCCCGCTCGCTCGAGGTCCCGAGGAGCGGACTCCGCCTCTTCCGCCGGCGTGACCTGGTTTCGGGGACAGGGCGGAGTATCGTCCTCCCGGGGCGGCCGGTTAATTTCTTACGCGAGGCGGAACTCGGCCCGGCTGTGACGGCGAGCACGACGCACCGGGCGGAGGCGAAACCCGTGGCCCTCGTCACCGGGGGGGGCACGGGCCTCGGGAGAGCGATCGGAGTGGCCCTCGCTGATGACGGGTTCAATCTCGCGATCGCGAGCCGGTCCGCCGAGCACCTCGCGTCCGGCGCCGGAGAGCTTCGAGGTCACGGAGCGAGGGTGGTCGAAGTGCCGACCGATGTCCGCCTGCCGGAGCAGGTCGACCACCTGATGGAGGTCGTGCGCTCGGAGTACGGTCGCCTGGACCTGCTCGTGAACAACGCCGCGGGCAATTTCGTCGCCCCGGCGGAGAAGATCACGCCTAACGGCTGGCGCGCGGTCGTGGGAATCGTGCTGGATGGGACGTTCTTCTGCTCGAGGGCGGCATTGCCCCTCCTGCGACGCTCACCGACGCCGGCGATTGTCAACATCGTCGCCTCGTACGCCTGGATGGCGGGTCCCGGGACCGCGCATTCGGCCTCCGCCAAGGCCGGGGTTCTCGCTCTCACGAGGACGCTTGCGGTCGAGTGGGCCCAGTACGGGATCCGCGTCAACGCGGTCGCGCCGGGGCCCGTGCATACCGAGGGTACGGACGAACGCATGTGGGTCTCCGAGGCCGTCGAACAGTCCGTCACTCGGGCCGTACCTCTCGGCCGGTTCGGGACCCCTCAGGAGATCGCGGAGGCCGTTCGGTTTCTCGCGAGTCCTCGGGCGAGCTACATCACCGGCCAGGTCCTCGCGGTCGATGGCGGCCAGTGGCTCGGCAAGGGTGTCATGGAGCTCCTGGAGCCGTTCTTTTCCTCCGATGACCACCCCACGCGCTAGCGCATCCGGTGGAGGGAGACGGCAAACGGCGTTGCGACGGGGCGCGGTCGGTCGATCCCCCCGAGGACCCGGACTTGAGGGCGGTCGCCTACGTGAACGGAACGGACCGTTCGACCAGGAACCCGTGGATCAATGCGATGAATCGGTCGGGGTCGCTGACCTGCGGTGCGTGCCCGGCGCCCACGACCGTCCGCACCGTGACGTTTCGTAGCGCGTTTGCGAGGTGGTTCGTGATTCGGAGAAGGAACGGCGGACTTCTCTCGCCGGTGGTCAGGAGCACCGGGACGAGAAGATCGCTTGCCGCCCCGGTGTCGGGACGGATAGCCTCCGGGTCCGAGATCTCCTCTCCCCATCGGTACGCGTAGCGGAGCATGGATTGCTGCACGGCGTGGCCCATCCGGTCCCAGGCCCCTTCCTCCGGTGCCAGCGAGTTCACGACCTCGCGCACTGCCCCCTCTCGGTCGCCCGAGCGCAGCCGCTCGACCATCTCACGGGTCGCGGACTCGAGACGCTCCGCTTCCGGCACCGTGGCGGGGTCCTCTTCGAGGAGACCGAGGAACGGTGGCTCGTGGAGTGCGAGGCTGCGGACCATCTCCGGGTGGTCGGCCGCGATGCGGAGAGCGACGGCACCCCCGTACGAATGGGCGATGATGTGGACGGGATAGAGGTCGAGGGTGGCGAGCAGCGCGGAAAGGTCGCTCGCGTCATCCCGGACCGGCCGCGCTCGCGGAGGTCCGCTGCTGTCTCCATGTCCCCGCCGGTCATACGTCAGGACCGTGAGCGAGGGGGCCAGGCCCGTTCGAACGCGTTCCCACGTGCTCCGATCGACCAGGGAGCCGTGGATGAGGACCGTCGGGTCCCCGGTTCCTGTGATCTCGTAGGCGATCTTCGCGTTCCGAAGTTCGGCGGTGGGCATCGTTTCCTCGGACCGGTGCGGTTCCAGCCGCGGGCAAGGTCATAGCATTCGCGGTCGGGATCTCCGCTGCCGCTCGCGAACGGTTTTGTAGGGGTCCCCGTGTCCGGTCCGCGAGGGATTAGATGCCGTCGTACGTAGTGCTCGTGAACTGGACCGCCGAGGGGATCCGCGCCGTGAAGCAGTCGCCGGAACGAACGGAAGCATTCCGAAAGTCCGTGGAGAAGGCCGGAGGGAAGGTCCTCTCGCTCCTCCACACGATGGGAGCCTACGACCTCGTGGCGATGATGGAGCTCCCCTCGGACGAGGTCGCGAACCAGCTCGCCCTGCGCGCGGGGATGCAGGGGTTCGTGCGGACGACCACCCTCAAGGGCTGGACCACGAGCGAATTCGGCCAGCTCGTCCAGAAGCTCTGAACGGGGCGGGCGGGCCGTCGGGTCGAGGTCGACCGGCTCGAAGTCAGGGTACTCCCATGAGCCACCTGTTTCAACGCCCCCTCTGCGAGATGGGGCGAGCGTACGATTTTGCGTTCCGGCCTCTCACCGGTGAGCCCTCGCCCGAGGACGGCGGTCCGTGCGACGACCGACCCCACCGGGTCGAATTGACCGGGGGTACGCAGGACCGGTCTTCCCCCTCCGCCGCATGGCGGGCGTTCTCCGTCTGCCCGGAGCACGAAGCCCAGCTCCGCCGCTACGACGAGCGGCTCCGAGAGCGGGGGATCACGCCCCGGTTCCGCACCGCCGTCTCAGGCTCCGCGGCCGCGGCCCGCGCAGGATAAGCGTCCGGGGGCGTTCGCGAGCGGCATGCCCCTTCCCCCCGGCACGACCATCGCGTCGCGGGTCCGGCTCAACCAGGGTCCTGAGATCCCGTGGCTCGGGCTCGGGGTCTTCCAGACCGAGCCTGGGACGGTGACACGGAACGCCGTCGCCTACGCCCTCGAGGCCGGCTATCATGCGGTGGACACCGCGGCGATGTACCGGAACGAGGCCGATGTCGGCGAGGCGATCCGGGCGAGCGGCATCGCGCGGAACGACGTCTTCGTCACGACCAAGCTGTGGTTCACCGACCAGGGGTATGAGTCGGCGCTGCGCGCCGGCCGCGAGAGCGCACAGCGACTCGGTCTCGGTCCGATCGACCTCTACCTCATCCACTGGCCGCGGGCGAATTCACCAGAAGACCGACTCGACTCCTGGCGCGCCCTCCTCCGGCTGAGGGAGGAGGGGGTGGTCCGAGCGGTCGGAGTGAGCAACTACACGGTTCGGCACCTCGAAGAGCTGCGAGCGCACTCGGAGGTCGTTCCGGCCGTCAACCAGATCGAGTTCCACCCGTTCGTCTACGACCCCGAGCTCCTACGGTACTGCGAGTCCCGCGGGATCCGCCTCGAAGCGTGGGCGCCGCTCACTCGCGCTCGAAAGTTCGACGACCCCCGCGTTGCGGCGGTGGCGGCGGCCCATCACCGGACGCCGGCCCAGGTGCTCCTGCGCTGGGGTCTCGAGCACGGCGTGATCGTCATCCCGAAATCGGTCCATCGCGAACGGATCCGGGAGAATGCCCAGGTGTTCGACTTCTCGCTTTCCGGAGCCGAGATGGCCTCGCTCGACGCCTTGCGCGGCGGAGCGCGGATCGGGATGACGAACCCGGCCGACATCCCGTGAACCGCGGCCGCGTCGCAAGTTAGCACGGCCGCCGGCGGGTCGTCGCGACGTTTCACGGAACGACTTAATATACGGCGCTCGAGTGGCACGACGGGTCGCCCATGGTCAGCGTTGAAGTTGCTCACGAGAAGTGCACCGGCTGCAGCCACTGCCGGGACGTCTGCCCCGTGACCGTGTTCGAAATGCAGCCGCGGGAGAATTGGCCGAACGTGGTGGACGACCCAGCGGTCGCCGCGAAGTTCCAGTTCCGCGCGGAGAAGTCGGCCGTCATCCACGGGCCGGACTGCATCATGTGCGAGGCGTGCCTCTTCGAGTGCGAAGGGGAATGCATCACGATCGTCGACGACGAAGGGACGACGCACCAGTCGACCTACAAGTAGACGGCCGCGCGGTGCCGTCTCGCCGCCCCCTCGGGGTCGGCCCTGCCTTCTCTCGAGGGCGTCGGGTCAGAGCGCGTGCTGCACCGGCCGGTAGAACAGAGAGCGGACCTCGGGGCCTCCCCCGTCGGAGGGGAACCGGACCCGGACGCCGGGAGACCGCCCGAACATCGTGAACTCGAGGGAGTACCAGACCGCGACCCAGCTTCCGCCGGCGTCCCGGTACGCCTCGCCGAAGTGGTACGTGGCCGGGATCGTGCGGCTCGCATGCCGCGCGAGCGGGTACGACCAGTCGAGCGCTTGCTCGGCGGACGCCGGCGCTCCGGTATGCGCGGTCGGCTCGAGCGGGCCGTCGACGCTCACCGGCCCTTCGGTAATCCCGCGGCCCAGGACGTAGCGGGCCCACGTGGTCCGGAGGCGGCCGTCGTGGGGCGTCTCCGAGACGAGCATCCACGAGAACGGGTTCCCGGTCGGTACAAGCTCGGCCCGCTCGCCGAGGAGCGTGCGGTGCCGCTGGATCCCCGCGCGGCCCGCGAGGCGGATCCCGAAGTACGCGACGAAGAAGGCAGCGAGGACCCACAGCGTGTCGAGGTAGACGCTGAACGCCACGTGGTTGCGCTCGACGACCAGGAGCACGTAGAATCCGACCACCGAGACGACCAGCGTGACAAGGCTGATCGCCCGGTCGGCGTCGAGATGAAGCCGCTTCATCGAGAACGGCGCGAGCGGGGGAACGGAGAACTGGGTGAACCCGTCCTGGAGGATGTGCGCGATCCCGCCGAGCTCCATCACGACGAAGTAGACGAGCGCCGACCCCGGGAGCACGAGCGGAGCGAGGAACGCTCCCGCGACCGCCACGACGCTGACGCCGAGGAGCGAGTGCGTGACCCCGTGGTGCTGGAAGATCGGGTAACGTCGGGCGAGCGGAAAGAGGAGGATGTCGGCGTCCGGGAGCCCACCGGCGAGCGCCCCCGCCGCGAGGTACTGCGGCTGGGCCCCGACGAGCGCGTAGGTGAGGAGGTACGCAACCAGGACGTGCGAGAAGAGGTCCACGGCCGCCGTCCGGGCGCGGGAGCGCCTAGAGGAGCCCCTGCTCCATCACTTCGACGGATTCGACGTGCGGCACCTTCGCGAGCGCCCGCTCGGTCATCTCGAGAAGGCCCCCCGCGTCGTTCATCACGACCGCGACAAGGAGCGACTTCAGTCCGTACGCGATGTCCTTGACCTGCATCCCGCGGATCGTGACGCCTTCGGGAAGGCTCGCGCGGACCCCTTTCGCGACCTGGTCGAGGTCGGTCTCGACCCCTTGGGGCATCACCCGGAGCACCACTGCGACCTGGCCCATCGAGCTCGCCTCCTCCTTACGGACCCTCGAACCCGCACTTCACGCACCGGTAGAGGACGCTCTGGTCCCGGCACCGGGCGCACCGACCGATCACGGTCTCACCGCAGTTCGGGCAGAGGAACTGGGTCGCCCCTTTGGCCGGGACCGTGCGTCCGCACGAAGAGCAGTGGAGGTCGGACTGTCCGGACATGAACTGGGAGGGCTCCTTCGCCGTCAGCGGCGCGCCGCGCCCCGCCGGCGCGCGGCCACCCGGGTGAGGAATATAAAGATGGCCCCGAAGAACGCCACGATTCCGGCGACGTACCAGAGCGTGTAGTTCGGCGGCGGCCCGGTCACGTAGACGGTCTCGCTATAGACCAGCTGCCCGTTCGCGAACGTCACGAGGCCGTGCTCCTCCGCGAGCGAGATCGCGAACGTGTGGTCCCCGCTCGCGAGGCCGAGGGTCGGGTAGCGGAACGTGAGCTCGTACTTCGCTCCCGCGAGGAGGCTCGAGACGTTCACCTCCCCGACAACGGCCCCGTCGAGCGTGACGTAGACCGGGAACCCCGAAACGGTCGCCGAGGTCGGGTTCACGATCGTCGCCGAGATGACGTACGGTGTCACGACGTTCACGACGTAGGTGAAGTTCGCCGACTCGTTCTTCCCCTGGTACGTCGACGAGATCATGACGTCGAGCGTCAGTGTCTCCGCCGCCGTCCCGACCACGAGGTTGACGGCGATCGAGCGGTTCGACGTGAAGTTCGCGGTCGGCGGGGAGATGGAGACTCCCGTCAGGTTCGTCCCCACCGGGCTCGCGAAGTAGCGAACGTTCCCGATCAGGGACCCGTTCGCCGCCACGCCCGGGCCGCCCCAGCCGGCGACCTTGAACTGCGTCGTCGAATTGACCGAGATCAGCGCCGGCCCTGTCACCGAGCCCGTGACCGGCGGGGAGGAGACGGCGGCGGCCCGCGCCGGGACGGAGGAGACCGTGACCACGGCGAGGAACCCCGAGAGGAGCACGACCAGGAGCAGCGCGAGCGCAGCGGCGGACCGCCCGAGGGGTCGTCGGCTCCTCATCGCCGCGTCCACCTCCGGGTCCGCCACCAGCGGTACGAGAGAATCCCGACGACGAGCGCGATCGCCGGCACGAACGACAGCAACGGGACCAGCCAGTCCGGCGGGGCGTTCGGCGGCGATCCGAGGGACGGCCCCGCGACCGTGACGGGCGGCGCGCCGTTGCCGCTCCCGGCCGCCACCGCGACCGTGGGGACGGAAAGAACGGTCGTCTCCGACACGCTTCCCGAGGCGTTGAGCACCGAGAGCGAGACGGTCACCGTTCCCGGGGGGACGAAGACGTTCGAGGTCGCATTGAGGACGAGGTAGAGCGTGCTGTTCGCACCGGTGCCGAGCGAATCCTTGATCGGACCCGAGCTCACCGCGGTCTGAGAGCTGAGACGGAGTCCGCTCGTCCAACCGAGGCTCGCGAGCCGGGACGCGTCCGCGAGCGCCGCCACCACCGTCTCCGGCTGGTTCCCCGTGTTGAGGACGTAGAACGGCACGAGGGCGCTCGTCGCCCCCACCTCCGCGGGAACGCTCGAGGGACCCGAGGCGACCCCGTAGTACCCGACCACGTTGACCGTCGGGCCGGGACTTACGGAGCCGACCACGGTCCCGTTCGCGGTCTCGAACTCGATCGTGACGGTCGGATGGGAGACGGGGGTTCCGGCGGGCACGAGGAGCCGCACCTCCGCCGAGAGGGAGCCCCCGGCCGGTCCCGGAGAAAGCGTAGCGTTCGAGAAGCTGAAACTGAAGTTCCAGTAGGAGGGGGTGCCGACGGGGTGGACCGTCACCGGAACGTTCCCTGTGTTGCGGAACGTGAAGGAGAAGGCGGCGTGAGCGCCGGCTCCGACGGTCGCGGACGCGGGGCCCACCAAGGTCCCCGAGACGGCGGCCCGGGTCGAGAAGGCAAGGGGCAGGACGGTCCCGACGTTCCCGTTCACGACGGTCACGGTGGACTGGGCGGTCGCGTTCGCGCCGGCGCCGCCGAACGACCCGGGGCTCGACGCCCGCACGACGTACGTGCCGGTCGGCAGCGCGAGCGCAAGCGGCGAGTTGAACGGGACGCTCTCGAACGCGATGCGCGCCCCGAGAGCGTTCGTCACGGAAAGTCCGACGGGACCGTAGGCGGCGCCGGCGGTCGGAGGAACGACCGTGACCGTGTCCGTCCAGGTCGAGCCGAGGACGACCGTCAGGGGGGCGGCTGTCGTGGAGGGGAGCGCGAGGACCTTCGAGAGCACGGCGAGCGTCTGGGAGGGGCCCGCGCCGGTCGCATAGAGTGAGTACGCCCCGGGCCGGAGCTGGGCCGAGAACGCTCCGTTCGTCGTTGCAACGACGGTGGTGTTCACGGAGGGATACGGGCCGAGGAAGGTGAGGGTTCCCGCGAGCGGGCTCTGGGTCCCGCTCGTCACGATCGTTCCGTTCACCCAGACCGACTGGGGGACCCCGACCATCCGGACGTAGCAGCTCGAGGAGGACGAACCGACGGAGCACGTCGCCCCCGGCACCGACCTCCAGGACTCGACGTACGTGCCGTTCGGTCCCGAACCGAGCGTCGTTCCGTTGACGAAGGCGGCGTACGTCGTTCCCGGGGCGAGCGAAAGCGAGAAGCTGCCGTTCGAAGCGGCGGCCGCGGCGACCGCGCCGTCCGGTGCTACGAGGCGGACGGCCGCCGTGAGATGAACGGTCGACCCGGTGGCCGAGGAGGTCAGCGTTCCCGTGAGCGTTACGCCCGCGACCGAGAGGACGATCGACGGGCTGACGACTCCGTCCGAAGCGACCGTGACCCGGCTCAGGCTCGCGTACGTGGTTCCGCCCGAGGTGGCCCTCGCGTAGGCCGAATAGGTTCCGGGCGCGACGTAGAACCCGCTTGCGAACGCGGTCCCGTTCACGCTCACGTTGAGGAGCGGAGACGAGAGCGTCACGGTCACGTTGGTCGCCGGAACGCCAGCGGGGCGCACGAGGGTCCCGCTCGCGTTCACCTGGGGAACGACGAAGAGGGTGAGCCGAGAGGTGGTCGCTCCGAGCGGGATGGTCGTCGAGAGGGTCGTCGTGGGGAGGTAGACGACCGGCCCACCGCCGAGGACGGCGCGCGCGCCGACTCCGTACACGCCCGGCGGCAGGTTGAGCGCGAACGAAGGGCCACCCGTGAGGGAGCGGTCGACCGCGGTCTCGCTCTCGGCGCTGAAGTTCACGGTCACCGTGGTCCCCGAGGGGAGCCCGATGACGGTGAGCGTCACCGCGACCGGCCCAAGCGACGTCGGGACTTGGGTGAGCGCGGCCAGTCCCGTCGGAGAGAGGTCGCACTGAGAGGTTGCCGTGAACCCGAACGCGCTCGTCGCAACGCAGTACGACCCCGCCGAGAGCGGGAGCACGGAGGGCAGGTAGACGGCCACTGTCCCGTTCGCGTCCGCGACGGCGGAAACGCCGGGGCCGCTCGCGCCGGCGCTCACGACGACGTCGGCGCCCGAGGCCGGGTACGTGCCGCCGTTCGGGAGCGGTGCCGCGACCGTGAAGTCGGACCGGAGAGCGCTCACCGGAGTCAGCACGACCGACCGGGCGCCCGGGGTCGTGATCTGAGCGAGCGCGGCCGACACGGAGCCGGATCCCGCCGCCGGTCCCTGGAGCGCGAGGAGGCTGTAGGTCCCGGCGGGCAGGGAGAACGAGAATCCTCCCCCCTTGGCGGCGAACGTGACGACCTGGTCGCCCGTCGACGAGAACGCGAGCACGGCGGTCTGCGCGCTGGCGGCGGAACCACCGGTCGAGGTGACCGTTCCCGTGAACGGCATCGAGGGCGAGAGCGCCAGGGGGACCGGCGTTCCCGACGCGCCGGCGGTGACGGAGGTCGTCGCAACCCCGACCGCCAGCTGGCCGTTCACCATCCCCGAGGCATACACCGAATACTGCCCGGCGGGAAGATACGCGGTGACCGAGCCGCTCGGGGAGCTCACGACGACCGTGCTGTTCCTCGAGTCGTTCGAGAGGACCGAGAGCGGAGAGACCGATGCGTTCGAGAACACCCCGGTGGGAGTGAACCGAACGGCGACCCCGCTCGCGGGGACTCCGTTCGACGTCAGGACGAACGAGGTCGCCCCGGTGGGTCGCAGCGTCAGGTTCTCGCTGAAGTTCGCGGAGTTCGAGGAGACCGGGACCAGCACTCCTTCGGAGCGCAGGTTCGAGTTCGGGAGGTAGGCGGAGAGGGTGTAGTTCCCCGGCCCGAAGCTCGAGAGGCGGAACTTCCCCGTGCTGTTCGTCGTCAGGTTCGAGCTCGTGCCCCCGGGCCCCGCGAGCGTGACGACCGCGTTCGCGAGCGTCTTGCCGGCGAACTCGAACGTCGTCCCGCGAACGACCGCGGAGAGGATCCGCGCGGTCGCGTTCGAGTTCGAGCCCGGCGACACCGTCACCGAGGATTGGGAGTAGTTCCGCCCCCCGTAGAGCACGGAGTACTGGTAGACTCCCGGGGAGACGGACGGGAGGTCGAACGACCCGCTCGCATCCGTGGTGGCGGTGTACCGGGTCAGGTTCGGTCCCGAAAAGACGACCTGTGCGTGGGGGATCAGCGTGTCCACTCCCGACGTGTAGGAGGTCGTGTTCGTGTTCTGCCAGTAGACGAACCCGGAGATCGACCCCGAGCCGAGCGTGAACGTTTCCGCGAGGTTCGGCGCATTCAGGCCCAGCCCGAACGCGTTCGGGACGGGGATCGAGACCGACTTGAGCGGGATGCTCCCGGCCTGGGTGAGCGCGTCCAGGCTTCCCATCGTGAGGTTGACGGTGTCGTTCCCCGGCGGCAGGACGAGGGAGAACGCGCCGTACGGGGACGTGAGCGCCGTCTGGTGAGGGATCCCCCACTGGTCGTAGACGGTCGCACGAACGCCGCCGACCGGCGCCCCGTTCGGCTGCAGAACGGTGCCGACCAGAAGTTGTCCGGGATAGTACTCGAGCATCGACTCCCCGCCGCTGAAGTAGGAGAACGGGCGAGTATCGGCCGAGCGGTTCCCCGTCTTGGCGACCGCTACCGCTTGCGGGACGTTGGTGGCGACGCACGTGCCGGCGTACTGCGGCTGGGAGCAGAGGTACGCCGTCTTGTAGACGACCTGGAAGTGCTGGAGCATCCAGCCCGGTTCGACCGAGGCGTTCAGGGAGAGGCCCGGGATCCCCGGACCGAGTCCCGCGTCCGTCCCGTTGTAGCCGATGTAGATCCGGTAGATCATCGAGTTGTAGAAGGGGGCGTAGTAGTTCACGACCGGCGAGCCGACCGGCGTGACCCCGGACGGGAGGTTCCCGTAGGGGTAGTAATGACCGTCCGAGCCGAGGACGCTCAGGTTGAAGAACGTGGCCGGCTGGCCCGTCCGGTCGATGATCCGCCCGGTGAGGTCGGCCGGGGCGTAGAAGATGCCGGTACTGGTCCCGCTGAACGGGAATAGCCGAGAGTCCGTCATCGCGTAGCGGATCGACCAACCGGTGTACGCCTGGACGTCGTTGTAGACCTTCGCGACGCCACTGAGCGGAAGAGAGGTCGCGAGGAAGTACTCCATCGCGAGGTACATCGCGTTGTCATCGGTGATCGTGCCCGGGTTGACGGGGAGGTAGCGCTCCGGGTGCGCGACGACGAGCGTGTAGTCCGAGCTCGTATTGACGAGAAGGTTGTGGAGCTCGTTCATGTTGAGACCGTCCGCCGCGAGGATCGCGTTCAGCGAGGGCGGAAGGTCGGGGACGCCGGAGGTTCTCTGTTCCGTCTGGAGAAGGGTCGTGATGAGGACGCCGATCGCCTGCGACTCGTTCTGCGAGAGAAGGAACTGCCCCGCCGGGTCGATCCCGTGCTGGAAATTGTCCGCCACGCTCGGGTGCTGCCCCTGGTCGATCGCCTGGAACCCGTAATCCCACCAGCTCACGAACGCCGGACGTTGTGCCGCGGGAAGATTCGTGTCCTGTTGCGCGAGCCAATTATAGCCAGCGCTATCGTACTCGTTCGGGGTATCGAGGGAGCCACCGGCGGCCCCGAAGTAGTAGCTCGCGGGGCTCGAGGTGTTGAGCTGGAACCACGAAGGGAGGGTCGCCCCCACCTGAGCGCCGTACTGCGCTTTCGTGTTGCCGGGGATGCCGGCGTCGATCGCGACCCAGACGTTCGGGAGAACGACCGCGAGGACGAGCGCCATCACGAGGACGTGGCGCGGCTTGAACGCCTTTCGGAACGCGGAGAACTGACTTCGACGGTCGGCGAGCGAGGCGGTCGTTCGGCGGAGCTGGTCGTAGCCGGCGATGTCGAGCGCGCGTCGGAGGGCGAGGGCCGGCAGGAGGGCGAAGATCGGCGAAGCGACCAGGAAGAACTTCGCGGCCGAGATCGGGAGATAGAGCGACAGGAGCGCGAAGACGAGGAAGACGACGTGCTGTCGCTTGAACCGTCCCCGGGCGAACAGATAGACGAAGATGGCGAGTCCCGCGAAGGCGAGGAAGAACGTCACGACCCCGTAGGCGAGAACGAGCTGGTCGATCGACGGCGCCTGCGCTTCGGCGACGGTCGAGTAGATCAGGTTCTTGACGAAGTATCCTTGGCCGGTGACGAGCGAGGAGAAGGCGACCGGGTTCACGAGGTCGAGGAGCCCGACCGCCGCTCCGACGAGGATCGCGAGGAACGGGACGGAGAAGACCCACGGCACATCCCGCATCAGAAGGAACGGGAGGAGCACCGCGAGCGTGCCGAAGAAGAGGAGGAGCGGAAGGTCGAACCAGGTCGTGAACTGACGCTGAACGATGTAGTACGGCATCGCCATGGGAAAGCCGACCAGACCGACGATCGCCGTCGAAACGTAGAGCCCGAAGGAGTCGACGCGACGGATCCGCTCGATCACCATCGCCACGACGAGCGAGATCGAGATCACGACCACCCCGTACGTGTACCCCTGCCACGCGAGCGCGAGCGTGCCGAGCGAGACTCCCGTGAAGACCGCCCATTTGACCGCCGAACGCTCGGTCCGTGCGAACGCCCTCAACGCCGGCAGGTACTCCCGGGGGTGTCGGTAATCCTCGACCCACCGGCGCGTCCCGGCCGCCTTGACCGTGCGGAGGTACGAGTAGACGACGACGAGGATGACGAACGTGTAGAACGAGAGGTAGTTCGCGTAGCCGAAGATCGATGAGTCGATGTTCCCGCTGAGGAACGGGAAGATCGTCGCAGCGATGAGCCCCGTTCGTCGGTCGGACACCTCGCGGCCGATCAAGTACACCGGAAAGACCCCCAGAGCGGCCCAGAGGGGTGCCTGGAGGTCGAGGAACCACGCTCCCGCCGTGACGGCGTTCCCGCCGAAGAACGGGGCGAAGACGATCCCGAGGATCGCGTTCATCCAGTCGAACAGCGGCTCCCGCGGGTTGATCCCTCCAGTCGGGAAGCTGAGCTCGGGGTCGAAGATCAGGTTTCGATGGTTGAGGATCGTATAGGTCATCACGCGCGAGTGATAGTACGAGTCCGAGCCGCCTCCGTACGTGAAGAGGGGGCCCCACTGAGCGATGATCGGATACGCCCAGATCGTCCGGATCGCGAACGAGATCCCGAACGCCGAAAGAAGGATGACGACCGTCCAGCCGTGACGGCGCCACCACCCGGTTTGACTCGATTCCATGTACGGCCGGCGCCCCGCGCCGGCGGCGCGCGAGACCGAGGGGGTGTATAAATAGCCTACTCACTGCATATCGTCAGAAACGCAACTCCGAGGGGTACCTCGACCCGAGGGCCCGGGAGATGAGGCCCGGTCTCAGTCGACGGTTCGGAAACGGTAGAACATCCGGCCGTCCCCGATGTCGTACGCTTCGGGCCGCACCGTCTGCCCGATCCGGAGCTCGGACCACGGTCGGCCCTCGATTCGGCCGAAGACTCGTAGCGGGACTCCGTCGAGGTCGACCAGTCCCACCGCGAATGGGACCTCGTTCTCCATACCGAGGGGGGCGCCGACGAGCACGGCGCTGAAGGCGTAGACGTGGCCGCGCTCGGGCAGGTCGACCCATTCGAGGTCTTCCGACCGGCACGTGGGACACGCGGTCCGGGGCGGCCAGTGGAGTTCGCCATCGCGCCGACACCGGGTCGTGGAGAGCTGACCCTCCCGGAGCCGGTCGTAGAACCGGTACAGTTTGGTGTGCTCGGGCCCCTCGAGCGGAAAGAAGTCGAGCAGGAAGGGCCGCTTCTCCGCAGGCTTGGAACGGGACGCGTTCGAGGGCGGGACCGAGGGTTCGGCGGGCGCGGGCGGCGGTGGCGAAAGCGCAGCCTCGGGCCGGGGGCGCCGGGTCCGTTGCCCCGCGGTCGAGCTCATGCCGCCCTCCCTCTCCCGTAGACCATCACCGAGTGGACGTTCGCGCTCCCCGACAGGTTGTGCACGAGGGCCCACTCGGGGTCCGGTACCTGCCGGGCCGCGGGCACCTGAGCCGAGAACTGTTGGAACACCTCGACCGCTTGAGCCACGCCGGTCGCCCCGAGCGGATGGCCACAGCCGAGGAGGCCCCCGCGCGGGTTCACCACGAGGTCGCCACCGCGGTCCCCCCGGCCGTCGGCCGCAAACTTTCCCCCTTCTCCCTTCGCGCAGAGCCCCAGAGCCTCGTATTCGACGATCTCCGAGATCGAGAAGCAGTCGTGGACCTCGGCGAGGTCAAGGTCCTCGACCCCGATCCCGGCACGTCCGAGCGCTTCCCGCGACGCCCGGGTCAGCCCTCGCCAATCGGTCAGCGACCCCGCGTGAGCGAGGTTGTGGAAGTCGGAGTACTGGCCGCTCCCTCGGATCCACGCGGGCGTGTCGGAGAAACGACGGGCCTGCTCGTCCGAGGTGAGGACGACCGCCGCCGCCCCATCTGTCATGGACGAGCAATCGCCGAGGCGCAGGGGAGGGGCGACCAGGGGAAGCCGCAGCAGCTTCTCCCGGGAGAACGTCTTCTCGTGGAACTGGGCCGTCGGGTTCGTGTTCGCGAACCGGTGGTTCTTCTCGGAGATGGCCGCCATCTGTTCCTCGGTCGTGCCGAACTCGAGCATGTGCCGTTGGGCCACCATCGCGAAGAACGGGGGCGCGGTCGCGCCCGCAGGACCGTCCCACGGGCGGTCCATGACGCATCCCATCGAGGAGTTGGCTTCCGCCATCGAAGGAATGTTCATCTTCTCGACCCCCACGACGACCGCGAGGTCGGAGAGGCCGCTCGAGATCGCGGCGTACGCCGACCGGATCGCCGATTGGCCGGAGGCGCACGCAAGCTCCGTCCGCTGGAGGATGCGGTACGGCTTCAAACCGAGTTGCTCCGCCGCGAGGGGGGCGACGTGCGACTGGAAAGCGAACCGCTCCGGCTCCGCCGCCCCGACGAAGAGCGAGTCGACCTCCTCCGCCCGCAGCTCGGGCACCGCACGAGCGAGCGCCACCCCGACCTCCTGGACCAGCTCTGCCCAGGTCGCGGAGCGGACGCCGAACTTCGTGGTGGCTCCCCCGACGACCGCGACATCCCGGGCGTTCATCGAGGGTCCCCCCGGATCGCCTCCGCGACTCGTTCGCCGGCCTCCCGGGTCGTCACGGTGCCCCCCTGGTCGAACGTCCGCGCGGAGCCGCTCGCGAGCGTCCCGGCGAGCGACCGCTCGAGGCGGTCCGCCTGGCGCGTGAGCCGTGGGTCCGCGTGGCGCGCCCCGAGCCATCGCAGCATCTGCTCGACGGCGAAGAAGGTCGCGAACGGGTTGACCTGGTTCTTGCCCGCGTACTTCGGCGCGCTTCCATGGACCGGCTCGAACATCGCGTGGTCGACCCCGACGTTCGCTCCGCTCGCGAACCCCATTCCGCCCTGGAGGACCGCCGCGAGGTCGGTCAGGATGTCCCCCATCATGTTGGTCGAGACCGCCACGTTGTAGTGCTCGGGATTGCGAACAAGCCATTGCGCGAACGCGTCGACGTAGGCGTAATCCCGCTCGATCTCAGGATACTCGGAGGCGACGCGGTCGAACGTCTCCCGGAAGAAGCGGCACCCTTCCATGACGTTCGACTTGTCGACGCACGTTACCCGGCGGACCCCATCCTCGGGAGCTCCTCGGGCGCGCGCCCGGGCGAGCTCGAATGCGAAGCGGACCACCCGCTCCGAGCCTTTCCGGGTGATGATCCGGGTGTCGATTGCCACCTCCGTCTCCTCCCCGCGGCGCAACCGCCCTCGCGCCGGCGTGTACAGGTCTTCCGTGTTCTCCCGCACGACCACGAGGTCGACGTTCCTCGGGGACCAGACCTCCCGGTACTCCCCGCTGATCCGATGTCGGACGCCCGGGTAGAGCTTACAGGGCCGAACGTTCGCGTACAGGTCGAGTCCCTCCCGGAGCCCGAGGACGAGGGCGCGTCCGGCGAGGTCCCCGTTCGGAAGAGTGGCTCCCGGCCAGCCCACCGCGCCCACGAGGATCGCGTCGGCGCTCCTCGAAGCGGCTTGGGCTTCGGGCTCCCACTCACGACCGGTCTGGAGGAAGTACTGGCCTCCGCCCGGGTACTCGTGGAGATGCCAGGGAGCGGGAGCGCCCTCGGCCAGGGCGTCCAGCACCCGGCGTCCTTCGCGGATCACCTCCGGGCCAGTCCCGTCTCCGGGATAGACCGCGATCTCGTATCCCGTGTCCTTCATCGGGTCCCTCCGGCCGGCGCCTGCGCCTCGAGCTCCCGTCGGACCTTCTCCACGAGCCCACCCGCCTCGAGAAGCTCGAGGAGGTGGCGCGGGAGCGGGGGGAAGGAGACCGACTCTCCGGAGCGGAGGTTCGTGACCTTCCCGGCGGTCATCTCGATGCGCGCCGTGTCCCCGTTCGAGAAGATCGCCCGGACCCCGCGGGCCTCGATCGCCGGGATCCCGAGGTTGATCGCGTTGCGGAAGAAGATCCGTGCGAACGAGTCCGCGACGACCGCTCCCACCCCGATCGCCCGCATCGCCTGGGGGGCATGCTCCCGACTCGAGCCGCACCCGAAGTTCTCGTCCGCGACCAGGATGTCCCCGGCCCGGGCGTCCTTCGCGAAGTCGGGAAGGGCGATCTCGAAGACGTGCTTCTTGAGCTCGTTCGGGTCGATGATCGTGAGGTATTTCCCGGAGATGATCTGGTCGGTGTCGACGTCCGCGCCGAGCGTCCAGACCCGTCCCTCGATGACGTCCTGCATCGACCCGCCTACCGGAGCTCCCGGGGGTCCGCGACCTCGCCTCGGATCGCGGACGCGACGACCGCGGCGGGGGACATCAGGTAGATCCGTGCCTCCTTGGCGCCCATCCGGCCCGGGAAGTTCCGGTTGGAGGACGAGGCACAGACCTCCTCCGGGGCGAGGATCCCCATGTTCCCTCCGAAGCAGGCGGAGCAGCTCGAGTTCGTGAAGACAGCACCCGCCTCCGTGAACGTTTCGATGATCCCTTCCCGAAGGCACTGCTCGTAGATCGGAGTCGAGGCCGGCGAGACGATGAACCGCACGCCGGCCGCCACCTTGTTGCCCTTCATGAGCGCCGCCCCTTCCCGAAGGTCCTCGATCCGCGCGTTCGTGCAGGAGCCGAGGAACGCCTGGTCGATGCGGACATGCTCCCGGGCGACGTCGGGAAGCGGTCGGACGTTGTCGGGCGAGTAGGGGCACGCGACCATCGGAGGCATCCCGTCGACGTCGACCTCGATCGTCCTTTCGTAGCGGGCGTCCGAGTCCGCGGTCATCGGGTGCATCGGATGCTTGGCGATCGGAGCGAGATACTCCTTCGTGGTGGCGTCCGGAGCGACGATCCCGGTCTTCGCCCCCATCTCGGTCGTCATGTTGCAGAGCGTGAATCGTTCGGGCATCGACAGGTGGCGGACGGTCGGGCCGTCGAACTCCACCGCCTTGTAGGTCGCTCCCGTGGTCCGGACCTCTCCGAGAATCCGCAGGACGAGGTCTTTCGCCGTCACTCCTTCGCCGAACGACCCCCGGACGTTCACGCGGACGGTGGGCGGAACCTTGAGCCAGAGCCGGCCCAGGGCGAGGACCGCCGCCATCTCGGTGGGTCCGATCCCGGTCGCCACGGCTCCCATCGCCCCCAGCATGTTGGTGTGCGAATCCGTTCCGACCGCGAGGTCGCCCGGAACGACCCAGCCGTTCTCGGCGAGGATCTGGTGGCAGATTCCGTGGCGTCCGACGTCGTAGAAGTGCGGGAGGCCGGTCTCGGCGGCGAACTTGCGCAGGATCCGATGGAGGACGGCCGCTCCTTCGGTGGATGCCGGGACCCAGTGGTCGATGGCGATCACCACCCGGTCCGGATCCCAGACCTTCGTCGCTCCCATCTGGTGGAACGGGCCGACGGTCTGCGCGCCCTGTTCGTGCATCATCGCTAGGTCGACCGCCCCCTCGACGATCTGCCCGGGAACAACTCGCTCGAGGCCCGCCGAGCGCGCGAGGACCTTCTCGGCGATCGTTGCACCGTGGCCGTTCGACGGGGTCATGGGGCCCTGGGTCGGATCCCGACCGCCTCGACGAGGGCCCAGAACTCTCCGTCGCTCAGGCCGGGCGCCTCGAACATCGACCGGTAGTAGTGGAGGAACTTTCGAAGACCACTCTTCGATTGAGACTCGGTCTCCGTCTTCACGCGCCGAAGGAGCTCCACGAGGAGAGGGTCCGGGACGGAGATCCCTCGCTCCTTGAGCTTCTCGGCGAGCGCGGCCTTCCCCGTGTGCTTTCCCAGGATCATCTTCCGTTGCCGACCGACGGTGCCCGGCTGGAGGGGCTCGTAGGTGAGCGCGTTCGCGAGGACCCCGTGCGTATGGATGCCGGCTTCGTGCGAGAACGCATTGTACCCGACCAACGCCTTGTTCGCCGCGACCGGCACCCCCGAGAGCTCCTCGACCAGACGGGAGAGGTCGTGGAGCTTCTCGGTCCGTATGCCGGTGCGGATCCCGTAGAGCGTCTCGAGGCTCAGGACGACCTCCTCGAGCGCCGCGTTCCCCGCGCGTTCGCCGATCCCGTTCACGCAGACGTGAGGGGCGCGGGCCCCGCACTCGATGGCGGTGAGGGTGTTCGCGGTCGCCATCCCGAAGTCATTGTGACAGTGGACCGAGAGGTCCTTCGGTTTCACCCGTCGCTGGAACTCGGTGAGATACCAGCGGAACGTGAGCGGCGTCATCATTCCCACGGTGTCGGCGACGACCAAGCGGTCGGCGCCTGCCTCCTGGACGTCCCGGTAGAGCTTCTCGACGAAATCGAACGGCGCCCGAACCGTGTCCTCGGTGACGAACGAGACGTGAAGGCCGGCGTCCTTCGCCTGGCGGACGGTGGTGAGGGCCGCCGCGTGGACCTCCGCCTCGCTCATCTTGAGCTTGAACTTGAGGTGAACCCGGCTCGCCGCGACGAAGATCGCGATGTGCGTGGCGCCGCTCCGGATGACCGCGTCCACGTCCGCGGGGACGGTGCGCGCCGCGGCGAGGACGTGGGCCTTGAGTCCGGCGCCCGCCACTTCCCGGACCGCNCCCCCGCCACTTCCCGGACCGCCCGGGCTTCCTCCTCCGAGACCACCGGAATCCCCGCGTTGATCACGCTCACGCCGACCTCCGAGAGGGCGGTCGCGATGCGAACCTTCTCGGCCGGCGAGAAGTGGACCCCCGGCATCTGCTCGCCGTCCCGAAGCGTCTCGTCCCAAACCTCGATCCGGGGCGGAATCCGACGCTCGTGATGGGTCGCGGAGTGGTAGTTCTCGACCAGGCGCGTCGGGGCCATTCGGGGCTTCTACGAGTCAAGGTGAATTAACCTTTCTTAGCACGGATTCCGGATTTTTGGCCGAGCTCCGACCTCGGCGGGCTGATGACTTAAATACGGACCCGACCTGAAACTCCCCACAGGTCGGCGACGGCCTGTTCCTGGAGACCCGAATGTCCCCCGCGGCAGCGCAAATCGCCCCGATCGCCGAACCCGCCGGGCCGGCGGCCCCCCGCCCCCCGTTGGAACTGAGCGACGTCAGCGTGATGATCGGAGGGCAAGGCGGGGACGGTACGCTCACCGTCTCGGACCTGCTCGGCCGGTACTTCCGGAAGAGAGGGCTCTACGTCTACACGTCGCGGAACGTCCTCTCCCGAATTCGCGGGGGACACGCGGACGCCTCGGTGCGAGCGAGCCGCGACCCTCTCCTCGCGGTCAAGTCGCAGGTGGACGTGCTGGTGGCGTTCGACAACGAAGCGGTGGAAATGGGACGGGCGGAGCTCGCCCCTCACGGATTCATCCTCTACGACTCGACGACCTTCCACATCGCGGAGGCGCATTCGGCGGGATTCCCGTTCGCAACCCTCGTGGGGGGGCCGCTGGGCCAACCGATCTTCAAGAACACGGCCGCCTACGGCGCCCTTTCGGTGCTCTTCGGGTTCGACCCGGCCCTGACGCGAAGCGTCATCGAGGAGCGATTCAAGCGTCGCGGGGGGGATGCGCTCGAGAAGAACCTGAAGGCGCTCGAGATCGGCCGCAAGGCCGCGCTGTCGTCGCCGGGCGTCGAGAACCGCTACACCCTCACGAGCGGGGACGCCCACAACCTGATCCTTACCACGGGAAATCAGGCCGTGGCCCTCGGGTTCGTGGTCGGTGGCGGGCGGTTCTTCGCCGGGTATCCGATCACGCCTGCGACCGAGGTGATGGAGTACCTTCAGCGCTACCTTCCGCCGCTCGGCGGCGTCGTCCGCCAGGCGGAGGACGAGCTCGCCGCGATCAACATGGTGATCGGCGCGTCGTACGCGGGGGCGCGAGCGATGACCTCCACGAGCGGTCCGGGACTCTCGCTCATGACCGAGGGACTGTCGCACGCGGGGACCGCGGAGCTCCCGCTCGTTGTCGCGGACTGCCAGCGGGTCGGACCGTCGACCGGTCAACCGACCCGGCACGAACAATCGGACCTATCCCACCTCGCCAATCTCGGCCACGGAGAGTATCCGAGGTTCATCCTCTCCCCCGCCGACCCGGTCGACTGTTTCGAACTCACCATCGAGGCGCTCAACCTCGCCGAACGCTGGCGGGTCCCCGTCATTCTCCTTCTGGACCAGGCGCTTTCCCAGAACACGACGACGAGCCCGAGGTTCGACCTTTCGAAGGTCCATCTCGACCGCGGGAAGCGGCTCACCCACGAAGCCGCGACCAAGCTGGCGCAGTACAAGGTGTATGAGTTCTCGTCGGACGGGGTCAGCGCCTACGCGCCCCCGGGAACTCCGGGCCTCTGGGCCGAGGTGACCGGGAACGAGCACGACGAGTGGGGGCACGTCTCGGTGAACCCCACGAATCGTCTCAAGATGATGCAGAAGCGGATGGAGAAGATGGTCCATGCGCGGGCAGAGCTCCCGTCGTGTCGCTTCTTCGGCCCGCCGAACGCCAAGGTCGGGATCATCGGTTTCGGGAGCACGTCCGGGCCGATCCTCGAATCCCAACGCGTGCTCGAACGAAAAGGGGTCGCGACCCGCTACCTCCAGCTGCGGACCGTCTATCCGGTGCCGACCCACGAGATCGACCCGTTCCTCAAGGAGGTAGAGACGGCCTACGTCGTTGAGCACAACTACACCGGCCAGCTCGCTCGTCTCCTTCGAGAGACGATGCCCTGGCACCACGCGAAGATCCGGTCGATCCTGAAGTACGACGGCTACTCGTTCCGGGCCCCTCAGATCGTCTCGGGGATCAAGGGGGTGTCGTAGGATGGTCCAGTCGGCGAAGCCCGTCCCGCCGATCTGGTGCCCCGGCTGCGGGGACTTTGGCGTGCTCGCCGCCGTCAAGAAGGCCGCGGCGGAGCTCAAGATCCCCGTCCACGACTTCGTCCTCGTCGGCGGCATCGGCTGTTCCGGTTCGATCCACAACTTCCTCGAGGTGAACGGGATCCATGCCCTCCACGGCCGGCTCCTCGCCCAGGCGGTCGGGGTGAAGCTCGCGAACCCGTCCCTGACGGTCGTGGCCGCCGGGGGCGACGGGGACGGCTACGCGATCGGAATGGGACACTTCATTCACGCGTTCAAGAAGAACGTCTCGATCCTCTACATCGTGATGAACAACGAGACCTACGGGCTCACGAAGGGGCAGGCGTCTCCGACGAGCCAGCTGGGGTTCGAAGGGAACGTCGAACCACCGTTCCACTCGATCCTGACGGCGCTCTCGATCCCCGCGCCCAACTTCATCGCTCGGTCGTTCTCGGGCGACCCCAAGGGAATGACCGCGATCCTGACGGAGGCGCTCCGGTTCAACCAGGAAGGGCGTGGGTTCGCCTTCGTCGAGGACCTCTCTCCCTGCGTGACCTACAACGACACCTACAAGCTGTGGCGCGAGAAGGTGGTCGACGTCGCGACCCTCCCGGGCTACGACCCCTCCGACCGGAAGGTGATGTTCCGACTGTGTCTCGAGGCAACGGAATCCGGACGGATTCCGATCGGCGTGATGCACCGCCCCAAGGTTTCCGGCCGGGACGGTCTCGAGGTCAAGCTCCTCGCCGACGGTCCGGGGCCCGTGCGTTCCGATATCGGGCTCGAGACCAACCTCGCCGCCTACCAGAAGCTCCTCGCGGGGCTTGCCTAGGCGCGCCGCCTCCCGCGAGGGTGCTGCCCGCACGAACCGGCCCGGGGGTGGGCACCATCTGGATCGGGATCGACGACACGGACAGCCCGCGCGGCGGTTGCACGACCTGGGTCCTGAGCGAGCTCCTGGCCCTCGCTCGGGAGGAAGGAGTCGACCTCATCGGCGAGCCGCAGCTCGTCCGGCTCAACCCGAACATCCCCTGGAAGACGAGGGGCAATGCGGCCCTCGCGGCGCGCTTCGGTCGAGGGAGGGGCGGTCGCCAGAAGGTCGGCGAGATCGCCGGGCGGCCCGTCTGGAGCTGGCAGCGGGGCGCGCCGCTTTCCGGCGCGGACTCCGAACGGTTCCCGGAGCGAGCCTGGGAGCGGGTCCTCGCCGGGTCCCGACGAGGAGAGCTTCGAACGGACCCCGCCTTGGTCGCCGTCCGCCACCGGCTCCCGTCGCGACTCTACTACCGCGCGGTCCGGGAGGTCGTCCCGGTCGAGGAGACCCGGCGCTACCTCGAGTCCGTGGGCGCGACCGTCCGGGCGACGGGAAGCGGTCAAGGGATCGTCGGCGCGAGTGCCGCGATCGCCTGGCCGCTCCGTCCCTTCACCTGGGAGCTGATCGCGTACCGTCCGATCGCTCACGAAGGGGCCCGACGGAGGGTCGACGCGGAGTCCGTTCGCGCCGTGGCCCGCGAATTCCCCCGCCTCTTCCTGTGCCACGACCCGAGCACGCGACGCCTCCTCGTGACGCCCCATACCCCCTGCCCCATCCTCTATGGGTTGCGGGGGACCGATCGGTCCTCTCCCCTCCGTGCGCGCCGCGGAGTGCGCTCGGAACCGGTCGACCGCTGGGTGCTGTTCCGGACGAATCAAGGGACCGGCGACCACCTCGTCCGCCGGGTCGCTCAGGAGCTCGCACCGTACGGCTCGGCCCGGGTCCGCGGACGGGTCGCGACCGCTCCCCGCGTCCTTCGGGGCGGTCACGTCCACTTTGGCCTGCGGGATTCCGAAGGAACGGTCCTCGAGGTGATGGCGTTCGAACCGACGAAGACGCTCCCGCCGGTCGTCCAGAAGCTCGTTCCGGGGGACCGTGTCGAGGTCTGGGGAGGCCGCGGCGCGCGGGCCCCCCTCAAGCTCGAGGGATTGCAGGTCCTGTCGCTCGCGCCCCGATGGGGTTCCCCGGAGGCACCGGAGTGCCCCCGATGCCACCGCCGGGCCCGGTCGCTCGGCACGGCCCGCGGGTACCGGTGCCCCGAATGCCGGGCCCGATTCCCTCCCGAGTCGGCACGTCGGGTCCGTGAGGCGCCGCCGGTCACGGAGGGGGTGTACCACCCCACTCCGTCCGCGCGTCGCCACTTGGCCCCGCTCGGGCCGGAACCGTGAGCCGTCGTGCCACGGTGACCGAGAGCTTTTGAGCGGGACCTCGGTGTACAACACAGGTTCCCCGGCATGGGCGCGCGCACGCGTACGGCGGTTCTGTTCGCCGTCATCATCGCACTCTTCATCGCCGTCGGCGGGCTCGTCAGCGAGTTCGTCTTTCAGTCGTGGCTCGCGGGGCTCATCATCGCGCTCGCGCTCGCCCTCGTCCTGAACCTCGTTTCCTACTTCTTCTGCGAGCGGATCGTCCTCTGGTCGACGAAGGCGAAGGTCGTGAGCCCCTCCGAGGCTCCGCGTCTCGCCCGGATCGTCGACGAGCTCGCCCCGGAGTTCGGCCTCGTCGCACCGCGCCTCGCGATCGTTCCGACCGCGACCCCGAACGCCTTCGCGACCGGACGGGACGAGCGGCACGCGGTGGTCGCCGCGACCGAAGGGCTCCTCCGGATGCTGAACGACCGGGAGCTCAAGGGGGTGCTCGCGCACGAGCTCGCGCACGTCCGGGACCGGGATGTGCTTCTGATGACGTTCGCCGCGACCGTCGCGGGAGCGATCTCGTATGCCGCGCAGATCGCGTTCTACTCGATGTTGTTCGGGGGCTCGGGCAACAACCGGAGCAACGTGAACCCGGTCGTCCTCGTGCTCGCCCTCGTGACGGCACCCATCGCCGCCATGCTCGTCCAGCTCGCGATCTCGCGGTCGCGGGAGTTCCGGGCCGATGAGGTCGGAGCGTACACCCTCGGCGACCCGGAGGCCCTCGCGAGCGCGCTCCAGAAGCTCGAGACGGCGAACGTCCGCCGGCCGATGAACGTCGGCTCGCCGGCCCAGTCGAGCCTGTTCATCGTGAACCCATTCCGCGGAGCCTCGTTCGCCACTCTGTTCTCCACCCACCCTCCCACCGCCGAGCGGGTCCGACGTCTCCTCGCGATGCACGCGGACCCGACGTACCGCGTCCCTGTCCGGGGACCGACGCTGCGGTCCGGCGGGTCGAGCCGACCCTCGGGGAGCTGACCCGGCCGATGCCCGCGTGTCCGGCGTGCGGGTCGGAGGTCGGGGGCGATGCGAAGCAGTGTCCGGAGTGTCAGCTCTCGGTCTCCCTTTTCTCCGCCGTCCGCGAAGCGGCCGGCCCCGCGCCGAACCAAGACCCCACGTACGTCCGGACGATCGGAGAGCTCCTCGCGACGATCGACCTCCAGAAGCCCGTCGCCCCACCCCCGGCCGAGACCCCGAAGAGCCTCCTCAGCCGGCCTCGCCGAGGCGCCTCGGCCGGAGCGCCGGCGCCGAAGGCCGCACGGGTCACCCGCCCGATCGCCCCGTTGCGCGACCTCCCGGGCCTTCCCACGGCGCAGACTGAGGCCGAGCTGCGTCGCCGGATCGCCGAGTACTTCGAGCTCGGCCGTCGTCTCGGGGTGGACTTCACCGACTTCCGGGCCCGGTCGAATGCGGCGGTGACCTCGGTCGACCTCGGCTCGCTCGACGTCCTCGCCCGCGAGATGTTCGTCCATCTCGTGAGCTCGATCGCGGAGGAGTTCGAGGGGACGCTCGCGCAGCGCAACGAGCTCTCGCAGCTCGTGCCGACCCCGAGCGCGGACGTCGAGCTCGATGCGATCCGGGAGTCGATCCGTCTCGGGGACCTCGCGGGCGCCCTTCGACGCTTGAGCCACGTTCGGGACGAGCTTCTCCGCGTGGAGGAGGAGTGGGAGGTCGGTCGGATCCTCGTGAGCGAGTGCGACCTGCTCGTGCAGACGATCCGGGAGCTCGGAGGCGACCCCGGCCCTGCCCAAGGACCCGTCGAGGAGGGGCGGAAGCTCGTGGTCGCCGGCCGACGAGCGGACGCGGAGAAGCTCCTCGCCCGCGCCGCGGTGGCCCTCTGGACGGTCCTCGAGCCGCGGCTGTTCGAAGACCTGCGTCGGATCCGGGACCGGATGACCGAGGCCCGCGGCGCGGGGGTCGACATCACTTCGGGGGTGTCGGACCTGCGGGACGTCGCCATGGAGCTACGCCAACGCAACTTCGCGGGGATGCTGATGGCCTACCGCCGACTGAGGGTGTTCGCCGACCGGCTCGCCGTCCCCGAGGCGAGCGCCCCCGAGGCCGGCGCCCTCGCGGCGCTCCGGACGGGTCCGTCCGCATAGATAAATAACCGGCCCGAGGTCGGCCGACCGTGACGACCGAGCCGCTTCGCGGGTTCCGAGACTACCTCCCGCCCGAAGCGGGGGCCCGCTCCGAAATCCGGCGGCGGATGCGGGCGGCCGCCCGGCTCGCGGGATACCGCGAGCTCGAGACGCCGTGCGTCGAGAGCCTCGAGCTGTTCCAGAAGAAGAGCGGCGAGGAGCTCCTGGGTCAGACCTGGTCGTTCACCGACAAAGGCGGTCGCCCGGTCGCGCTCGTCCCCGAGACGACCCCGTCGGTGGCCCGGGTCCTCGCGGCCCGGGCGAAGTCCGAACCGCTCCCCGTGAAGTGGTTCACGGTCTCGAAGCAATGGCGGTACGAGGAGCCGCAGGCCGGCCGCACGCGCGAGTTCACGCAGTTCAACCTCGACATCTTCGGAGTCCCCGGCGTCGAGGCCGAGACCGACATCCTCGCGACGACCGCGCTCGTCCTGGACGGGATCGGCGCCGAGGGCCTCTATGCCTTCCGCGTCAACGACCGAGCGGTGACGGAAGGGCTCGGACGCCTCGCCGGAGCGAGCGCGACCGCCCCGTTCTTGCGGGCGGTCGACCAGTACCGTAAGGTCGCCGCGAGCGTCTTCGCGGAGGCGCTCTCGAACGCGGGCGTCGCCGCCGAGCGGTCGGACGAGCTCCGCTCCGTCTTCGAGAGCGCGGGGTCCGGGGTCCCGTACGCGAGCCTCGAGCCGTTCCTCGCCGACCTCGCCCGCCGCGAGCTCGACCCGGCGGCGCTCGAAGGCGTCGAACGGCTTCGTCGGCTCTTCTTCCTTCTCGACCGGGCCGGGGTCGCCGACCGGACCGTCTTCGACCCGACGGTGGTCCGGGGCCTCGCGTACTACACGTCGACCGTCTTCGAGGGGTACGCGAAGGGCACCCCCGGTCGGTCGCTCTTCGGCGGGGGACGGTACGACGGCCTCATCGAGCTCTTCGACGGACCTCCGACGCCGGCCGCGGGCGTCGCGATCGGCGACCAGACGCTCGAGCTCTTCCTCAAGGGCGCCGGACGCTGGCCCGAGGGCGAGCCACCCCTCGACACCTTCGTCGCGGTCGCGGACCCCTCGCTCTTCCCCCAGGCGGTCGAGCTCGTCAACGAGCTGCGGCGCTCGGGCGTGAGCGCCGACTCCGACCTGCTCGGCCGGAACCTCTCGCGACAGCTCAAGGAGGCGGCGCGGCGGAAGAGCCGCCGTGCGCTGATCCTGGGGCTCCGTGAGGCGAGCCCGGGTGCGCTGGTCGAGCGTGATCTCGCGACGGGTGCGCAACGTGAGGTCGCTCGGGGTGCGGCGGCACGATCGGGGTGATCCCCTCGAACGTTTCCCCGTCCCAGAGAAGGATCCCGGGCGGCGACTCGGCACCGTCCACGTAGCCGTACCAGTAGACGACCGCGCCCTCCCCGAAGATCTCGGTGTACGGCCCGAGCTGACGCTTCAAGTTCTTCCGGAGCTCGACGTCGTCCCCGAAGTTCGCCTTCGATTCGATCCAGGTGAGCTTCTGTCCGTAGAAGATGATCGGTTCGTCGAGCAGGGCGTCCGGGGTCTTCGCGTACTTACCGCGCAGGTCCTTCTCGGTCCGATAGCCGATCCCGTGCTTCTCGAGCCAGCGCTGGAGCCGCTCCTCGCCCTTGCGTCCCCGCTCCCGCTGGAGCTCCATGCCGCGCGGGGAGTAGATCATGTCGTGGGCGAGGAGCTCGTCCACCTCCTTGCGGATGCGGGCGTCGGGCGCCGTCTCAGGATGGAGAAACGTTCCCCAGACCTTCTTCCGGGGGATCCCGAGCTCTCCGAGCATCTGCTGGCCCATCAGCACCGGCGGGAACTTCCACTCGCGCGCGATCTCGAGCATCGTGCGGCCACGCTTCCACTGGCCGACGAGCTTCGGAATCTGCCGCTTGACCACGTAGAACCGTCGGGTCGCGTCCCGCGTGACGCGATGGGTGTGGATCACGAAGAGGAGCTCCTCGTCCCGGTGCTCCTGGTGGGCGATCCGGTGCACGTCCTCGTAGGTGGCGAGGGAATCGTAGAGGCGCTGGTAGGTGGCTCGGTCCATACGGGGCTACGCGGTCGGTAGACGGGGCCCGGAGCCGTGCCGGGGGATAACGTTGCGCGGAGGTCGCCCGATGACGCCCGGCGCGTCGCGCGCGGTCACTCGCGCCAATCCAGGCCGATCGTCCGGAGACGCACCTTCGGGATGGGCGGCATCCTTCGCTTGTGGCGGGAGGCAATCACTCGCGACGCGATCGACGAGACCCTGTCGAGGGGGATCCCGGTTCGCTCCGAGATCTCCTCCTCGCTGCGGAGCTGCTCGATGCCGTTCAGGATCTGGTCGAGGTGGTCGTACGAGATCCCGAGCTCTCCCTCATCGGTCTGTCCCTCCCAGAGCCCGGCGGTCGGAGGACGATCCCGGATCGCGCGCGGCAGGTCGAGGTCGGCCGCGATCGCCCGAACGTCCGTCTTGTAGAGGTCCCCGAGGGGCAGGATGTCGACCCCTCCGTCCCCGTACTTTGTAAAGTACCCGAGGAGGAGCTCCGACTTGTTCCCGGTTCCGGCGACCAAGCGATGACGTGCGCGGGCGAGCGTGTACAGGACCGTCATCCGGATCCGCGCCTTCACGTTCCCGAGGGCCACCGGGTCTCCGAGCTCGGGCAGGAGCGTTCGGTACGCGCTCTCGACCGGCTCGATGGGGACGGTCCGGGATTCGACCCCGAGGTTCCGGGCGTACTCGACGGTCTCCACGAGGAGGGGCTCCGGGAACGGCGCATCCGGGAGAAGGACTCCGAGGACGTGCTCGGCGCCGAGCGCATCCCGGGCGAGGCGGGCCACGAGCGCACTATCGATCCCGCCCGAGAGGCCGACCACCACGCCGTCGGAGCCGTTTCCGAGCGCATGGGCCCGGAGGAACTGGCCGATCGTATCGACCGCATGCGGCGGGACGCGGGGAACGAGCTCGCCCGTCATGCCTCGACCCCGAGCGGGGCGAGCTCCATGCTCGACTCCCATTCCGCACGACATTCGCACCCGAGGCCACCGAGCGGCCCGAACTGTTGCGACAGGGACGCTTCCTCGACCGCCGCCAGGACGCGGCGGTCGCACTGTCCGCAGTTGTGGGGGCCCCGGGGGAGGCCGCCAGCCGTCGGGAAGGAAACGAGTCGGGCGGAACCGCGGGCCGTGGACCCAACGCGCAGAGCTTCCACGAGCGACCAGAGCCAGGGGGGCCGGTACCGGCCGCGACGGTACAACCACTCGACCACCGTCCCGTTCTGGATATGCACGGGATTCACCGAGAGCGAGTCAAAGTGCGGGGCTGCCTCGCGGACCGACCGGACGACGTCGGCGACCGACTCGGATTCGGTGAGGTAGGGCGGCTTCAGGAGAAGGTACGCCTTCGTCCGCACCTTCTCCGAACGGAGACGGTCGGAGGCGGCGAGATACTCCCCCGGCGAGGACCCCTTGTTCACGAACCGAGAGAGCACCGTCGGGTCAGTCGACTCGAGACCCAGCGCGACCTCGAGCTCGCCCGCGAACGCGTCCCGCAAGAGGCCGACCGAATCGGCGGTCGCGAACTCGGGAAGGGTCTCGAACAGGAACCGTCGGGCCCGACCCGAGAACGCCGAGACGATCGCGCGCCGGCTCGCCGGGTCGACCTCGCGATCGTCGAGGAAGCTCCCCGAGGTGTAGACCTTCACGTACGGCTCGTCCCGATATCGCGCGAGAGCGCGGGAGAGCTGTTCCCCGAGCTCGTCCGGCGTGGCGGACCGTCCGAGCGTGTCCTTCGAGTACCCGCACATCGAGCACCCCTTGAGGTCGGCCCAGTAGCATCCGCGGGTCCGAAGGATCAGGACGAACGCCCGGACCCGCTCGTGCTCGAGAGCCTCGTCCTCGACCCATTGGTTGACGTACCGCCGCGCCTCGCCGGGCGACGCGGGGTCGGGGCGGCGTTCCCGCGCCACCGACCGGCCGACCGACTCAGCGGTCACGATTCCTCGATCGAGATCTCCACCTCATCGTTGTCCTTGAGGTGGAGCGAATCCCGAAGACGGTCCCGCGCGATGAACTCGATCACGTCCTTGTAGTGGCTGCGGTCCGGGTGGATGAGGTGGCATGGGTGCCCGTTCATCCGGGCCGGAAAGCACGTCGCGCCGCCGAACGTGCGTCCGCTCGCATGGAACCCGTCGACCCGGACCCCGGTCCACTCCGAGACGAGCGAAGCACGACGCAACGCCTCATGGCCGACGCGCACGTTCAGGGTTCCCGGGTACGGGGTGTAGCCGAGCCGCTCGGTGAACTGAAGCACGTAGCCGGGCTGGCTGAGGTAATAGCGTCCCTCCCCGAGACCCGAGGCGACCTTCCCGCGGAGGGAGACCTTTGCCGGACCCTCGAAGATGCGGCGGTATCCGTGATACTCCGCCCGCAGCATCTCCATCGCCGCCGGGGTGAGAAGGAGCCGCTGCCGACGCTGCGCGAGCGAGCGGGTGACGAGGCCGTTCGACTCTAAGGAGAGGAGGTATCGGTCGGCCGCCTGCTGACTGACCCCGAGCCGCTCCCCGATCTCTCGGGAGGTCGCAACGACCGCGGTGTGGTCGCCGCCGGCGAGCGCGAGGAGCTTCAGGACCGCGAGCGCCTCCCCCTTCGGTCGGGGGCGTCCCTTGTCCACGGCGGCGCGGGCGGCAGGACCCATCAGGACGACTTGCCCGCCGAGCCCTGGGGGGCGTTCAAGGTGACGACGTTCGACCCGCGCAGCACGACCCGACCCAGGTGTCGGGTGACCTCCGACGTCCGCTCCTCCGCGTCGTCGAGGACCAGGTTCATGTGCTCGTCCATTCCGAGCAGCTTGCCGGTCAGGGTCCGGGTGTCCTTCAGTTCGAGGGTCACTCGCTGCTGGAGCAGCTTTTCGATGACGTGAGGCGGACCTTCCACCATCGGCTCGCCGACCGGGGCGCGGCGTTTAGCGTTTTCCGGGGAGGGCGAACGATATCTTCGGGACCGGGTACGCTGCGCCGTGTCGGCCCCTCGCATGTCGAAGGGACTGGACGACGTCGTCGTGGGGACCTCGGAGGTCTCCTGGGTCGGGGGAACGACCGGCGACCTCGTCTACCGCGGGTTCGACGTTCGGTCGATCGTTCCCGGTGTCCCGTACGAGTCGGTCGTCCATCTCCTCCTGTTCGGAGAACCTCCGGCGCGCGACCCATCCCCCGAGGTCGTGCTCGCGCTCCAGTCGGCGCGCTCCCCGTCGCCTTCCGTCGAGCGTCTCGTCGACGCGCTCCCCCCGGGCCTCCCGCCGCTCGAGGCCCTGCGGACGATCCTCTCCTCCCTCGGGGACGGAAGTTTCGGTTACCCGCCGACCCGGGAGGAGGGCTTCCGCCTCATCGCCCAGGCCCCCGTCCTTCTCGCCCGTTTCGTGCGGAACTCTCAGGGAAAGAGGCCCGTCCCCGCGCGCCGCGAGCTTTCGCACGCCGCGAACTACCTGTGGATGCTCACGGGCGAAGAACCGCCCGTCCCCCGAGTGCGGGCGCTCGAAGGGTACCTCTGTCTGCTCGCCGACCACGGGATGAACGCATCGACGTTTGCTCTGCGGGTGGCCCTCTCGACCCAGTCCGACCTCGCGAGCGCCGCCACCGCCGCGCTCGCGACGCTCAAGGGTCCCCTCCACGGAGGTGCCCCGAGCCGCGTCTCCGACATGCTCGACGCCGTCGCGGCCCCTGAGAACGCCGAACGATGGGTCGAGGAACGGCTCGCCCGACACGAACGGCTCTTCGGATTCGGCCACCGCGCCTACAAGACCGAGGACCCGCGGGGGTTGGTCCTGCATCGGATCGCGAGGTCGGTCGCGGACCCCCGTCGATTCGAGCTTGCCGAGGCCGTCGAGCGGGCGGCGCTCGCCGGCCTGCATCGCACCCGGCCGGACGCCCGACTCTTCACGAACGTCGAGTACTACAGCGCGGTCGTGCTCGAAGCGGTGGGGCTCCCTCGGACGCTGTTCACCCCGACGTTCGCGGTCGCGAGGACGGCGGGATGGACCGCTCACGCTCTCGAGCAGGCCGCCGACAATCGACTCATCCGGCCCGAGGTGGAGTACGTGGGCCCCGCGAAGGGCCGGACGTGGCCCCGGCCGATCACGACGCCCTAGCGGGCGCCCCTACGAGGCGGTCTTCGAGCCGTCGTCGTCGCCATCGACCACTTTGTAGTCGGCGTCCACGGGTCCGCTCGGGCCCCCCCCGCCCGACGGCGGGGACTCTCCACTGGTTTCGCCGGTTGGCGGGGCCTCGCCGGAGGAACCTCCCGAGGGGGCTCCGCCGCCGGCCGACTGGTACAGCTTCTGGCTGACCGCGTGGAGCGCTCGCGTGAGCTCGTCGGTCGCGTCCCGGATCTCGCGCACGGTCGCGTCCTTCTTCTCGAGGACCGCCCGCACTGCCTTGACCTTCTCCCGGACCTGGTCCGCTTCGCTTCCCGCGACCTTCTCCTTCTGTTCGGAGAGGAGTCGTTCGGCCTCGTAGGCGAGCGATTCCCCGGCGTTCCGGGCCTGGATGAGCTCCGCACGCGCCTTGTCCTTGTCGGCGAACTCCTCGGCCTGGTGGACCATCCGCTGGACCTCGTCCTTCGAGAGCTTGTTGGACGCGCTGATCGTGATCCCCTGCTTCCGCCCGGACGCGAGGTCCTTCGCGGAGACGTTCAGGATCCCGTTCGCGTCGATGTCGAACGTGACCTCGACCTGCGGGACCCCCCGAGGCGCGGGGGGGATCCCGGTGAGCAGGAAGCTCCCGAGCGACACGTTGTCCGCGGCGATCGGACGTTCTCCCTGGTAGACCTTGATCTCGACGCTCGACTGGTTGTCCGCCGCCGTCGTGAAGATCTGGCTCTTCCGGGTGGGGATGGTCGTGTTGCGGTCGATCAGGTGGGTCGCCACGCCGCCCAAGGTCTCGACCCCGAGCGACAGCGGCGTCACATCGAGCAGCACGACGTCCTTGACCTCGCCCGCGAGGACACCGCCCTGGATTGCCGCGCCCATCGCGACGCACTCCATCGGGTCCACGCCGTGCTCGATCGGTCGGCCGATCGTCTGTTCGAGGAACTTCTGAACGATCGGCATCCGCGTCGGCCCGCCGACCAGGACGATCCGGTTGATCTGGTCCTTCGAGACCTTCGCATCCCGGATCGCCTGCTCGACCGGAGCCCGGCATCGCTCGACGATCGGGCGGACTAGCTCCTCGAGCTTCGCCCGGGTGAGCGGAAGAGCGAGGTGCTTCGGGCCCTCGTTCGTCGCGGTCAGGAACGGGAGGTTGATCTGCGTCTCCATCGTCGAGGAGAGCTCGATCTTCGCCTTCTCCGCGGCGTCCCGCACCCGCTGCATCGCCATCTTGTCGTTACGGATGTTCACCCCCGACTCCTTCTGGAACTCCGAGGCGACCCACTCGGTCACCGCGTTGTCCATGTCGGTGCCGCCGAGCTGCGTGTCCCCGCTCGTGCTCATGACCTCGAAGACCCCCTCGCCGAAATCCATGATCGTAACATCGAGCGTTCCCCCGCCGAGGTCGAAGACGAGGATCTTCTGGTTCTTCCCGGCCTTGTCGAGCCCGTAGGCGAGCGACGCGGCCGTCGGCTCGTTGATGATCCGGATGACGTCCAGCCCGGCGATCGCGCCCGCGTCCTTCGTCGCCTGCCGCTGGTTGTCGTTGAAGTAGGCCGGAACGGTGATGACCGCCTTCTCGACCTTGTCGCCCAGGAACGCCTCGGAGTCTCGCTTGATCTTCTGGAGTAGGAACGCCGAGAGCTGCTGCGGCGTGTACTTCTTGCCGAAGATCGTGTACTGATAGTCCGTCCCCATCTTCCGCTTGAACGCGGTGACGGTCCCGTCGGGGTTGGAGATCGCCTGACGGCGCGCCGGTTCCCCGACGATCAGCTGGCCATCCTTGGTGAACGCGACGTACGACGGGAACGCCTTCCCGCCCCCGACGGTCGTTCCCTCGGAGCTCGGTATGATGACCGGGCGTCCGCCTTCCAGCACGGCCGCCGCGGAGTTGCTCGTCCCCAGGTCAATCCCGATGATCTTGGACATGGTTTTCTCGCCGGGTCCCCCTCACCAATCCGTGGGAGGAGCTCCCGGTTTCCTCGGCATTAGTAAGAAAGGACTCATATAAAAAGACTTGCTTTTCCTCCCTCGAGAGTCGGTCTCCGTTCGGGAGTTCCGGCCCGCCGAAGCCTCCGCCCGTCAGGAAGCGCGATGCCTCCGCGGCCGGGGGCGTGAGTTGACCTCGACGAGATGGCCATCGGGGTCGAGGAAATGGACGGTCCGGAGACCCCACTCGGAGCGGTCGGTCGGCCCGCGAAGAAGGCGGACTCCCCGTCGCCGGAGTCGCGCTGCCTCCCGGTCGGCGTCCGCCACCTCAAGGACGACCGCCGCCCCTCCCACGTTGCGGACGGACGATCGTCCCGGAAGGAGTCCGACGGACCGCGCCATCACCGTTCGGTCGAACACGGCCAGGAGAGGCCGGCCCCGCCAGACGAATTCCCCGTACGGAGGCTCGCCGTGGCCGGGGGCCGGGACGAGCCCGACCCGGTCCCGGTAGAAATGCCAGGTCTTGCGGAAATCGTTCGCGAGCAGCCGGACGCTGTAGAACTCAAGCTCCGCTCGGCGCGCCCTCGCCATGCGCTCGGAAGGGGACGCGCTACAAGAAGGGGAGGGGGGTCCGGATCCTCCCTCGCCGAGAAGGGCGCGCCCCCGTCGTTATCGGACCCGCAGCAGGGAGAGGTTCATCGCCGCGTGCGGGTACCGCAGCTTCATCCCCTGCAGCGCGTCGACGAGGATCGAGGAGATCGCGAGGTTCCGGTACCATTTGTGGTTCGAGGGCAGAAGGTACCACGGCGCCCACGAAGTGTTGGTCCTCCGCAGGACGTCCTGGTAGGCGTCCATGTAGCGGTCCCAGAACCTCCGCTCGTGGAAGTCGGCGATGCTGAGCTTCCAACGCTTCGTCGGGTCCCGGATCCGGTCCTCGAGGCGGCGCGCCTGCTCCTCCCGGCTGATGTGGAGGTAGAACTTCACGACGGTCGTTCCCTCTTCTACCAGCCACTTCTCGAAGGCGTTGATCGCCCCGAACCGCTTCGACCAGACGCGGCGCGGGACGAGGTTGTGGACGCGGGCGACGAGGACGTCCTCGTAGTGGCTCCGGTTGAAGATCACGATCTCGCCCTTCGCCGGCGCATCCTTGTGGACCCTCCACAGGAAGTCGTGGGCGAGCTCCTCGGGCGTCGGTTGCTTGAACGCGCTCACCCGCACGCCTTGGGGGTTGACCCCTTCGAAGACGTGGCGGATCGCCCCGTCCTTTCCGCTCGTATCCATTCCTTGCAGGATGACGAGGATGCTGCGACGCGAATCGGCGTAGAACAGCTCCTGGAGCTGGTCGAGCTCGCCTCGCAACTTTACCAAGGCCGCACCGGCCTTCCGACGGCTGCCGGACCAGCACGACGTATCGGCGGGGTCATGCTTCGAGAGGTCGACTGACTTGCCAACCGGAAGCTGCAGCGACCGGAACGGTTCCGTCACGACGTGCGACCTCGTTCGGGGGGTGTCGAAGGTTCGGCAGGAGGAACGGGCCGGGTCCCCGACTCATAGGACGACGATTCGCGCAGGATCTCGGGAAGTCGGCCCTGCGCCGCCTGGATTGCGGGTTGGTCCCCGCCGGGACCCCTCAGGATGTAAGCGATTCCGACCGCGATCAGTCCCCCGACGATCGGTCCGACGACGTAGATCCAGGTGTAGCCATAGCTCCCCGTCACGATGTCGGGGGCGAGCGAACGGGCCGGGTTCATCGAGGCGCCACTGATCGGGGCCGAGAAGAGGCCGGCGAGCGCGATGTACCCGCCGACGGCGATCGCCGCAAGCGCCCCGATGTTCTGCGCTTTCGACGCCGTCCCGAGGATCGTGCTGACGAGCCCCATCGTGAGGATCACCTCGAACACCAGCGCCTGGTACGGGCTCACCCCGGGACCCGGGTTCGTCGCTCCGAGCGACCCGACGTTCCCGAAGAGCCAGAAGAGGAGGAGGCAGGCGAACAGCGCTCCGACGAGCTGGGAAGCGATGTACCCGGGCACCTTTTTCCAAGGGAAATCCTTCCGAGCGGCGAACGCGATGCTGACGGCCGGGTTGAGGTGGGCGCCCGAGGTCGCCCCCATGAACAGGATGATCGCCATCACCATGAGACCCGGCGAGACCACCTGAGCGGCGAGGCTGACCTTCCCACCGCTGACCGCATTCACGACTCCCGCCCCGGCGGCTACGAAGACGAGGAGGAAGGTGCCGAACATCTCCGCGAAGAGCCGCCGCCACTCGAGCGACGGGTTCCGGAAGTCTCGCTGAACGAGGTCAAGGGGCCGCGTAGCGAACGAAGCGACGGTCACCTCCGAGGGGGACCGTCGTTCGCCTGCGATCACCGGCTCTCCTGGGGCGGGCCCTCGGTTGGCCCCGGCGGCCACGTCGCGCGTCCCGCAGCGTTCGGAGCGGAGAAAGAGCGAGTCGACGCACCCTCTCTTCGAGACTTTCCGCGACAGGTCATCGAATGCAAACTCTCGCCCCGACCGCCCGGTCGAGGTTGTCGCGCGAACGCGAGCCGAGGTAAAGTACGTATCGTGGGCCCGTCCGCCGCGCTTCCCGAGGGCGGGGGGGCCCCTCCGGCAAGGAAGCGACCTATGAAGCCTGGGAAGGGGCTCGAGAAGGTCGGTGCCCATCGCGCCTCATCCCCGGACGGTCGGTCCGCACCCTAGCGCTTTGTAGGAGACCACCGTCGTACGGGTCGTGTCGGCTCCCGTCCGATCCCCCCCCAACCCGTCCCCGGGGCTTCCGAGGGCAGTCTTCTTCGATATGGACGACACGATCTTCGACCATTCCCTGACGTGCCGTCGGGCTCTCGGCCGGCTGCGGGTTTCGGAAACCCGACTGCGCGGGCCTTCGCTCGACTCTCTCTGGCACGAGTACTCCCGTCTCCTGGAGGCCGTGCAGCCGGAGATCTTTGCAGGACGGGTCACGATCCAACAGGCGCGGGCGGAGCGGTTCCGTCGTCTCGCCGGGTTCTGTGGGTCGGAAGTTTCCGAAAGCGAGGCGGCCGAGCTCTCGCAGAAGTACCGCGGATTCTACCAGGCCCTACGGCGCCCGGTCCCGGGGGTGCGGCGTCTCCTCGAGAGGCTCCGGGGACGCACGGTCGTGGGGGTCGTGACGAACAACGAAGTTCCCGAGCAAGAAGAGAAGCTCGACTACCTCGGGTTCCGAGTCCTGGTCGACTTCATGGTCGTCTCCCAGGGAGTGGGGGTCGCGAAACCCGAGCCGGGGATCTTCCGGATCGCGCTCGAACGAGCGGGGACCCGTCCGGAGGAGACGGTGATGATCGGGGACACGTGGATGACGGACGTCGCCGGGGCGAGGCGCGTGGGGATCCAGCCGGTCTGGTTCAACCGATTCCACCTCGACCGGCCGGACCCCTGGCGGGTCCCTGAGATCGATTCCTTCCGGCCCTGCGCGCGGGCCGAGGCGGCGGTCGTCGACGCTCAGGCCGGCCGCGGATAGGCACTCGCGCGCGGTCTCCCTCCGCATTATATCGCTCCTCCCGATGCGCGGCGGCGATGGGCGGAGCCCGAGAGTCGTGGCTCACCGCCGCGCGCCGGACGCTCCCGGCGATGCGAGCGTGGCGGATGGCGTTCCACCAGGAACCCGAGCTTTCGCTCCAGGAGGAGCGGACGCAGGAGAAGCTCGTCGCCGCCCTCCGGGAGCTCGGGGTCCCGTTCCGCACCTTCGAGGACATCCACGGCGTCGTGGGCATGATCGGAGCCGACCGGTCCGGACCCGTGGTCGCGCTCCGGGCGGACATGGACGCCCTTCCGGTAACCGAACGGACCGGTCTTCCCTTCCAGTCTCGCTACCCGGGGAAGATGCACGCCTGCGGGCATGACGTGCACATGTCGGCCCTGCTCGGCGCGGCCGCGATGCTCGTGCGCAGTGGGCGGTCGACCGGTGGACCGGTCAAGCTCATCTTCCAGGCGGCCGAGGAGGAGGGGGACCGAGGCGGAGCTCTTCCGCTGATCGAGCGAGGTTGTCTCGAGAACCCGAAGGTCGACGACATCGTGGGGCAGCACGTCGACCCTGCGCTTCCCCTCGGGACCGTCGGCTGGCGGGTCGGGCCCACGATGGCCGCCGCGGACTTCTTCCGGATCACGGTCTACGGCCGCGGCGGGCACGCATCCACCCCGCAACAGGGTCCGGATGCGATCCTGATGGCGAGCGAGGTCGTGACCGGCCTCCAGAGCCTCGTGAGCCGCGTCCGTGAGCCCACCGACCCGGTCGTCGTGAGCGTTGGCTCAGTCCACGGCGGGACGCGGCACAACATCCTCCCGAGCGAGGTCGTCCTCGAGGGGACGGTCCGGACGCTCCGCGCGAGCACCCGCGACCTGATGGAGCGGACCCTGCGACGACGGGTCCGCTCGATCGCCGCGAGCCACGGCGGTCGCGCCCGGGTCGAGTACCGACGCGGGTACCCGGCGCTCCTCAATCCGGCCGGCCCCACCCGGATCGTCGCCGAGGGGCTGGCCGCCGAACTCGGGCGGAAGAACGTGGTCGAGGTCGACCATCCGCTGATGGGCGCGGAGGATTTCTCTCGGTACCTCGAGCGGGTGCCGGGGACGTTCCTCCGGTTGGGCGTCGGAGTCCCCGACCGGCCGGCGAGCCTCCACAGCGCGACCTTCGCCCCCGACGACCGTGCGCTCGTCGTCGGAGCCGCGGTCCTCGTCACGGCCGCCGAGAGCCTCCAGCGGTCCCACCCATGATGAACGTCGCCGGGGTGCGGGAAGACTTCCCTGCCCTGCGGGAACGGGACGGGCACCCCGCTCCCGCCTACCTCGACTCGGCGTGCATGTCGCTGGTGCCGTCGCCCGTTCTCGCGGCCATGGAGGAGTACTACCGCGATTTTCCGGGATGCGCGGGTCGAAGCCTCCACCGGTTCTCGGAGGAGGTCGGTCGCCGGTTCGAGCTCGCTCGCGGGGCGTTCGCCGGGTTCCTCGGACGGGCGGACCCGAGAGGGGTCGTCTTCCTGCGGAACGCGACCGAAGCCATCAACTTAGTCGGACAGGGGCTTCCGTGGGAGGCCGGCGACCGGGTCCTCATCTCCGACCGCGAGCACAACTCGAACCTGATCGTCTGGCAGCGTCTCGCCACAGAACGCGGGATCCGCCTCGAAGTCCTCCCGCTCTCCGAGGACGGGAGCTTTGACTCCGACGCCCTCGAAGAGCGGCTTCGAGCTCGGGTCCGCCTCGTGAGCCTCTTTCACACCTCGAACCTGGACGGGCGGACGCTGCCGGTCCGTGAGATCACGGAACGGGCGCATGACGCGGGCGCCCTCGTCCTGTTCGACGGCTGCCAGGCCGCTCCGCACCAGAAGGTCGACCTCGACCGGGTCGGCGTCGACTTCTACGCCGTCTCCGCCCACAAGATGCTCGGTCCCACCGGGACCGGGGTCCTCGCCGCCGCGGTCCGCCCGCTTGAAGAGCTGCGCCCTCTGGTGGTCGGCGGAGAGACGGTCGAATGGTCGACGCTCGAAGGTCACTCGCTCCGGCCCGCGCCGTACCGGTACGAGGCCGGTCTCCAGAACTACGCGGGCGTGATCGGGGCCCACGCGGGGATCGAGTATCTCGGGCGCGTCGGCTTCGAGGCCGTCGAGCGACAGCAGCTCGCCCTGAACCTCCGGGTCACCCGGGCCTTCGAGAACGAGCCGAGGATCCATCTCCTCGGCCCACCGAATCCGCGGGACCGCTCGAGCATCTTCGCGTTCACGGTCGACGGGGTCGACCCGAACGACGTCGCCGTCTTCTTGGACGAGGGCCACGACGTCATGGTCCGCTCGGGCATGCACTGCGTCCACTCGTTCTACGCTCGCCGGGGCCTCTCGGGGAGCGTCCGGGCGTCGTTCTACCTTTACAACGACCGGTCGGACGCCGACCGGCTCATCGTCGGCCTCAAGGAGCTCCTGCTCCGGGTTCCCGGGACTCGCCCTACCGGTACATCGGGGGGGACGGCTGGGTCGACGGCTCCGTCCGGCTCCGCTCCGCCGCGTGCTTCTGGATCGAAAGCAGCTGCTGCTCGATCCGCTCGGCCTCGGCGTAGAGCGGGACGGGGTCGAGCGGCGTCCGGAGCAGGATCCGGTTGATCGTCTCGATGACCTTCGCCGCGGCCCGGGCGTCCGGATAATCGGCCTGCGCCTCCGCGAGGAACGTCAGCACGTCGAACCCCCGGCGTCGACCCTCGTTGAGGAGGACGCCCGCGATTCCCGTGATGACACCCTCCGCGAACGGGATCATGTTGGGTTCGATGTAGAGCTCGCGCGCCTTCCGGGTGCTCGCGACGCCGTAGACCTTCACGTCGCTGAGCCGCGGCGGGCGGCTCGTCCGGGACGAGCCGGGAGCGGCCTCGACGACCAGCCCCTCGGGGGAGACGAGGAGAGAGCACCGCTGCTCCTGGATCCAGTCGAGGATCGTGGTCGCGAGCGGGTGGATCACCGTCGGCGCGGGATGAAACTCCGAGACGAACGCGACCAGCTTGTCCGCGCCGCGTCCCGCGCGGTCCGCCGGTGGGCGACCCGCGTAGATCCGGACCGGATGCTGCGGGATCCCGTTGCGGACGAGCGAGACGGTCGGGAAGGCAGGGGACTCGACGATCCCGATCTGCTCCATCTCGAGCGTGTCGATGAGGTAGTTCGCAACGATCGAGCTCACGAGACCGACCGACGGGAACCCGTCGATGACGATCGCGCCCTCGACGTCGACGCGCTTGATCTCGTAGATCCGGACCTGGTCCGGCGCCATCGGCATGGGGTTACAACGACCTCTCGACGATCTGACCGAGTTCTTTCGAGATCACGTCGACGAGGCTCTTGGTCATCGCCTGGCGCACCTCCGGTGGGAGCGCCGACATCCCCATCCGGGCCACGGCCGTGCCGACCCGCAAGAGGGCGGCGTACTCGCTCGCCCGCGCGGCGAGGAGGTCGCGGACCGAGTCCTTGAGGTCCTGGGCGAGCTCGGGGTCGTCGCGAAGCGTCTTCTCGAGGTGGCGGCGGATCTCGTCCTTGACGATGTCCCGGGTCGCTTCACGAACGAGCTCTTCGGGACGGAGGAGGTCCCGGGTGGTCCGCAGGATAATGTCGAGCGGTTCGCCGGTCGGCGGTTCCTCGGCCATCGCGCGCGGAAGTGGGGAGAGGGGGATAAGGGTTTGGCCCTTCTGACGGCCCGGGCTCGCCGGCGGCGAGCGGGCAGCGTCCGCCCAAGGAAGGGTTTATCCCAACGCGGACCTCGACCCGCCGGCGTGGGCCGGTAGATCAGCGGAAGATCGCTACCTTGGCAAGGTAGAGGTCGCGAGTTCAAAGGGACGGGCCGCGACGAGCGGCTCGGCCGGAGAGTCTCGCCCGGTCCACTCCCTCCGGTCTCTCTCGGGACTTTCGGCAGGTGTCGAGACCGGGGACCGACAGGAAGATTAGCGCTTTATACGGCGCGTCGGATGGACGCTCCCGTGGACGCGGACCTTCGGGAGAAGATCGCGGGCGAAGTCGTCTTGTCCCCGCATCCGGGCCGAACTCTGAGGAAGTGGCGGGAGGACTTCGGGATCTCGCAGAGGGACCTCGCCCGCCGCCTCGTGACCGTCCCCTCGGTGATCAGCGACTACGAATCCGAGCGACGGCTGAGCCCCGGCGCCGGCTTCATCCGGCGGTACGTCGAGGCGCTCATCGCCCTCGACACGGACAAAGGCGGGAAGGTCGGCGAGCGGCTCGGAGTGCGACCCCATTCGGAGGGGATCCTCGGGATGCGGGAGTTCGCGGTCGCGATCCCCCTCAAGACCCTCGGCGACCGGCTCGAGGCGCGCCCCGTGAGCCGGGTCGACCTGCACCGCGACATTCACGGGTTCACGGTTCTGGACGCTCCCCGAGCGATCCTCTCGATCGACGCGTCCCACTTCGTCGAGGTCTACGGCTGGACCACCCAGCGCGCGCTGATCTTCTCGAACGTGAAGTACGGCCGCTCGCCGATGGTCGCGATCCGTGCGCACCCGATGAAGCCCGCCGCCGTCTTCTTCGCGAACCCGGGCCGGGTCGACCCGCTCGCGATCCGCCTCTCCGAGGTCGAGAACATCCCTCTCCTCACGACGGCGCTCAACGCGCCGGCGGTGCTCGAACGGCTCGAGGAGCTGTAGGACGGAAGGTTCGGACGATGGAAGCAGGAATCGTGAGCTACGGAGCGTACGTGCCCCGACACCGGATCACCCCCGCCGAGATCGGACGGGTCTGGGGCGTCGATGGCGAGGCGATGGGCCAGGGACTCAACGTGCGTCGCAAGAGCGTCCCGGACCCCGACGAGGACACGATCACGATCTCGACGGAAGCGCTCCGCACGGCGCTCGTCCGCGGCGGGATCGACCCCCAGCAGATCGGCGCCCTCTATGTCGGGTCCGAATCGCACCCCTACGCGGTCAAGCCGACGGCGACGGTCGTCGCACAGGCGGTCGGAGCGACCCCGAACCTGACCGCGGCCGATTTCGAGTTCGCCTGCAAGGCCGGAACGGCGGCGATCCAGACCTGTCTCGGCCTCGTCGGCGCGGGAATGATCCGCTACGGCGTCGCGATCGGGACCGACACCTCCCAGGGAGCGCCCGGCGATGCGCTCGAGTACTCGGCGAGCGCGGGAGGAGCGGCGTACGTGATCGGCAAGGAGAATGTGATCTGCCGGGTCCATGCCACGGCGTCCTACACGACCGACACTCCGGACTTTTGGCGGCGGGAGGGCCAGAAGTATCCGAGCCACGGGGGTCGATTCACGGGGGAGCCCGCGTACTTCCGCCACGTGACCGAATGCGCGCGGCGGATCATGGAGATCGCGGGCACGACCCCGAAGGACTACGGACACGTCGTGTTCCACCAGCCGAACGGGAAGTTCCCCCTGCGGGCGGGAAAACAGCTCGGCTTCTCCGACGCTCAGATGCGCTACGGCCTCGTCACCCCCTCGATCGGAAACACCTACTCGGCGGCGGCGCTGCTCGGACTCGCGAACGTCCTCGACCACGCCGGTCCCGGTGAGCGGGTCCTGGTCGTCGGGTACGGCTCGGGAGCCGGGTCGGACGCGTTCGACCTCGAAACCACGGACGCCCTCGCGACGTTCGAGCGGGGGTACGGTCGACCGGTCGAGTACTTCCTCGAGCACGGGGACGAGATCTCCTACGCCACGTACGCCAAGGTGCGCGGCAAGATCCAGATGGGAGGAGACTAGCCATGCGCGAGGTCGCGGTCCTCGGCGTTGGCCAGACCCGGTTCGGAGAGCTCTGGGACCGCTCGTTCCGCGAGATCGGGATCGAGGCCGGGCTCCAGGCGCTCGTCGACGCGAAGCTCTCCTCGACCGACCTCGGAGGGCTCTTCCTCGGCAACATGGCGTCCGGCGCTCTCATCGACCAGGAGCACATCGCCCCGCTCATCCTGGACGCGACCGGCCTCGGCCACCGTCATCTCCCGGCGGTCCGGGTCGAAGGAGGGGGTGCCTCGGGCGCCCTCGCGCTCCACCAGGGGTACCTCGCGGTCGCGAGCGGACTCTACGACTACGTGGTGGTCGGCGGCGCGGAGAAGCTCACGGACGTCCCGGACGAGACCGCCGCGCGGATCACGAGCTCGGCGGCCGACCAGGAGTGGGAGGTCGTCTTCGGTGCCACGCTCCCGGCCCTCTGGGCGCTCGTCGCGCGTCGCCACATGTACGACTTCGGAACGACCCGGGAGCAGCTCGCAAAGGTCGCGGTGCATTCCCACGAGATGGGGTCGAAGAACCCGAACGCCCACTTCCGCAACAAGCTCACGGTCCAGCAGGTGATGGACGCCGGGCCGGTCGCCGAGCCGCTCGGCATGCTCGACTGCGCTCCGCTCTCCGACGGCGCGGCCGCGGTCGTGCTCGGACCGATGGAGTCCGCGCGAAAGCACACGGACACGCCGATCCGGATCGCCGCGAGCCAGGTGGCCTGCGACACGATGGCGCTCCATCAGCGACGGGAGATCACCCGGCTGGATTCTACGGTCGTGGCAGCCCGACGCGCCTACGACCAGGCGCGGCGCACGGCCCAGGACGTCCAGGTCGCGGAGATCCACGACGCGTACACGATCAGCGCGCTCGTCTCGCTCGAGGACCTCGGGTTCGTCGAGAAGGGCCGCTCGGGTCCCGAGTTCGCGAGCGGGCGGTTCGGGCCGGGGGGCCGGACCGTCGTCAACACGTCGGGAGGGCTCAAAGCCCAAGGGCGGCCGTTCGGTGCCGTCGGGGTCGCTCAGGTCGTCGAGATCGTTCGCCAGCTGCGCGGCGAGGCGAAGGAGCGGCAGGTCTCCGGCGCGCGGCTCGGGCTCGCCCAGGACGTGGGGGGGACGGGCGCGACGACGGTCGTCCATCTCCTCGAGAGGGAGAACTGAGGGAGGGTCGATGTCGATCGCACGATTCTGGCGCGAAACCCCCCGACGCTACAACCTCGGCGGGTCGAAGTGTACGGTCTGCGGAACGGTCTACTTCCCGCCCCGCGCGGTCTGCCCCGAGTGCACGAGCCACCGACAATCGATCGAACGGATGGTCCCCTTCCAGCTGTCCGGAGAGGGGGAGGTGATCTCCTACACGGTCGTCCACGACGCAGCGGAGGGGTTCGACATGCAGGTCCCGTACGCTCTCGGTCTCGTCCGAACGCCCGAGGGTCCCGTCCTCACCGGCCAGATCGTCGATATCGAACCCGGCGAGGTCCGGATCGGGCTCAAGGTGCGGGCGACGTTCCGGAAGCTCCGGGAGGAGGGAGCGTCCGGCGTGATCCACTACGGGTACAAGTTCACTCCTCTCGACGACTCCGGGGTCCTTCCTCCCGCGCGCGGGCCCGTCGGCCCCGTCCCCGGGAAGGACGCCCCGAGGGCCGAGCGGTCTCCAGCGTGAGCGCGCCGGAGCGACGGAACGGCATCCCGCCGGCTCCGTCCAACGAACCCCCGGCGGACGAGGAGTATGCGCGAGCGTACGCCGCGGGTTACGAGGAAGGCGTCCGAGGCGCCCTCCGAGAGACTCTCGAGCACATCTCCCGGGGGCACACGCCGCAAGAGGTCCGGATGCTGACCGCGAGCCGTCTCGCGCGCCTCTCCGAGGAGGTCGAGCTGAAGCGCAAGAGCCTGCTCGCGCCGCCGCGACGACCGGCGTGGGGCTCCCTCCTCCGCCCGCCGGCGCCCGCGCGGCAGTGGACCGGCCCCATCGCCGGTCGCGCGGCGCCCGCGGCCCGGCTCATCCCGGGCACCACGCTCCTCGTGCGCGAGGAGCGGCCGAGCCGCGCCGTCGAGATCCTGCGGGCCAACGCGCCGTCGTTCGCCCGGGTCGCCCTCGTCTCGATGCGCCCGCCCGAAGTGCCGGGGGTGGCGAAGGAACACCGCCTCGACATCCTGGTCGGCGGTCCCTCCGGCGCGCGGGACCCCGGCCAGGGAGCGGTCACCCCGGGCGAGATCTCCGGTCGGCTCCGGGAACCGACCGAGTCCCCCGGCGGCGCCCTCGTGTACGTCGATGCGCTCGAGTACCTCGCGACCGAGCACACCCTCGAGACAACCCTCAAGTTCGTGAACTGGCTCGTGACGCAGGCCCAGGAGACCGGTTCCGCGCTCCTCGTCTCGTTCGACCCCCGGTCGCTCGACATTCGGGACGTGAGCCGCCTCGAACGAGCGTTCGAGACCGTCCTGTAGCGCCTACCAGACCATTCGTCCCTGAGCCGCCCGGGAGAGCTCGGAGCGGGCGCGTCGTCGCACGACCCGCCACCCCAGGAAGACCGAGCGCACCCGCCCGGACCGGTCCCTCAGGAACCGGACCGCGCTCTTCTCGCCCTTCCGTCGCAGGACGAAGACGTCGTGCCCGGCCGGGCGCAGGAGGAGGTTCTTCCCGATCGACTCGATCCCGCGAAAGTCGAGCCGAAGCGCATCGCGTCGCGCCCGGAACTCGGCCCAGATCCCTTCGCCCGAACAGTACCAGCCCGCGAACTCCTGCGGGGACGCGTGGCTCCGAACCGCCGGCGGAACCTCTTCGAAATCGGCCTCCGTCGGAACTCCGAGCGACAGGTTCACGGCCGTCGCGAGCCATCGGTCCGCCGGTACGCCTTCGGCGTTCGAAAGGAGCGCGCCCGCGATTCCCTTCCTCGGCACGGCCGCGATCATCGAGCTGACGCCTTTCAGCCCGCCGCTGTGCGCGACCAGGAGGTTTCCGTAGTAGTCCGGGCGGACGAGGACTCCGTAGCCGTAGTGGACTCCGGCGGAGATCGGGACGCGCGGGCGGGTCATCTCCGCGACGGAGGCCCGAGAGACGACTCTCCCTCCCCCCACTCGGCCCCCGGTGAGGAAGATCTCGAGATAGCGCAGGAGGTCGGGGACATTGGTCCGCAGGGAACCGGCGGCCCGCATCGAGCTATCCTCCCACCACTCGTCGCTCGGGACGAACCCGTGGCGTCGGCCGTTCCACTTCGGCGAGTAGAGCGTCGTGACCTCGGGCTGCCGGAAGAGGATGCCGGTATCGAAGGTGGTCGCACGCATTCCCGCGGGCCGGAGGATCGCTTCCTCGACGAAGCTCTCGAACGAACGGCCCGAGACTCGTTCCACGATCGCGCCGAGCAGCCCGAACCCCTCGTTCGAGTAGCTGAACTGGGCCCCGGGCGGCCCGAGTAGGGCGTACTTCTCCTTCGAGAGGAACTCGAGCAGGCCCTCGTAGGTGTCGATCGGCGCATGGCCGGGGTCGATTCCGACCCGTCGGGCCCGGCGCGGGTCGTACGGAGGGTCGCGACGGCCGTTTCGCATCGTCGTGTAGTAGATCGTGGGGAGGGGAGGGATCCCCGAGCTGTGCGTCAGGAAGTGCTGGATCCGAATCGGATGGCGAGGATTCGCTCCGGGGAGGCGAAGCTCGGGGAGATGCCGGGTCGCCGGGTCGGAGACCCGAAGCCGTCCTTCTTCGCAGAGGCGAAGGACCGCAAGGGCCGTGAACGACTTCGTGACCGAAGCGATCCCGTACATCGTACGGGGCGTCGCGGGAAGTCGATGCTCCCGGTCCCGGAAACCGTACGCGCGGACGAGAGGGGCATGTCCCGGACGAAGGAGTCCCAGCGTGGCTCCCGGCGTCTTCGCGCGGGCCATTCCCCGGCGGATTTGTGCATCCAGGTCGTCGAGCCGGTCCCTCATCGACCCCTCGAGCCGGGGTGAGGCGTGTGCACCCATAAGCATACGAACCCCATCGACGCAGCGGGACCGCAAGGCGGTGCTCGTGGAGATCGCGTTCTTCACCGATTCGTTCCCTCCGATGCAGGACGGGGTCTCGGCGGTGACCGGGGGACTGGCCCGGACGCTGGCTCGCCTCGGGCATTCGGTCCGCGTCTACGCCCCGAGCGCGACCGCCGGCGCGTCGTGTGAGGAGATGCTCGGCGACGTCCGCGTCCGCCGGATCCGGACGGTACCGGTGCCGCTCTACGGACAGTACCGCTGGCCGGTCTGGCCCTTCGGACTCTTCCGAAGCGCCCGCTCGGTCCGGGACGCCGACGTGATCCACCTCCACACTCCCGCTGCGATCGGGAGCATGGGGCTTCTGCAGGCGCGTCGGTTCGACCGGCCGCTCGTCGGGACGTTCCACACGAACATTCGGGACATGCAGGAGAGCGTTCCGTCGAAGGTCCTGGTCCCGACGTTCTTCCGCCTCGCCTGGTGGTACAACCTCGGCACGTACTGGAGGTGCGATGTGGCGACGGCACCTTCCGAGTCCGCGCGCGACACGCTCATGGTGAGCGCGCGCAAGCCGTTCCGTCGCCCCGTCGAGGTCGTGCCGAACGGCATCGACGTCGACCGGTTCCGCCCGCACGCCGACCTCCCGGATTGGAGGACCCGATGCGGGTTCCCGTCCGTTCCCCTCGTCACCTACCTCGGTCGCCTCACGGTCGACAAGGGGGTCCATCGCTTCCTCGACGCGGTCGAGGCGGCGGTCCCCCACACCGACCTGGTCGCGATCGTGGGGGGCCAGGGTCCCGAGGAAGCGAGGGTGCGCGAGCGGCTCGCGAAGACGCCGCTGCTCGCGTCGCACGTCCGCTACGTCGGACCGGTCGCCGAGACCGAGAAGGCCGCGCTGCTCTCGCAGTCGGACGTCTTCGTCCTTCCGTCGACGAGCGACACGTCGAGCATCGCCCTCCTCGAGGCGATGGCGTGCGGGGTTCCTCCGATCGCGCCGGCGCACGGGGGCGCTTCGGAGATCGTCGAGGAGGGCGTGACCGGCTGGAAGGTCCCGGTCACCGTCCCCGGTGCCCTCGCGGAGACCCTCGCCCATGTCCTGGACGAGCCGGCGGTGCGTCAGACGGTCGGGCACCGTGCGGCGGAGTACGTCCGACGGAACGCTTCGCTCGAAACCATGGCCCGCCGCTTTATCTCCCTCTACCGGCTAGCAGCCGAACGGAGGTCTCGCCATGACTTCGGTATCCCTCTCTGATCTCGACGCGCTCGCCCAGCAGCTCGTCGGGGACCGCCACGACGCCTTCAGCCAGCGGGCGCTGGCCCGCGCCTACGAGGAGTACGTCTCGCGCGTACGCCGTCGAGTGGCGAGCGTCACGGTGACCGGCGACGGGACGGAGTACCCCTCGGTCTATTCGCTTCTCGCGGACCGGAAGAGCTCCCCGGCGGTGATCGAGGTCCGACCGGAGCCGATCCCGCCCCCGAGCGAGTGGGGGTTCCTGCGACCGTTTCAGAGGATCACGCTGAAGTCGGACGGTTCCGCGGAGCTCCATCCGGTCGTACCGGGACCCCCCGAGCGGGGGATCGCTCGGATCCTGCTACGGGAGCACTTCCTTCCGCGGTCCCGGGACGACGAGGACCGGGCCGCCTCGGGAGGCGACCGCGTCGAGCTCGACACGCAGTTCGGGACGCTCGACCGAGGTCTCGCGGTCTACCGGGAGCGGGGCCTGCTGCCGTTCTCGGTCGCGTTCCTTCTCTACTTACCGGACGAGCGGCTTCGCTACGAGTTCGACCTTCTCGAGACGAGCCTGCTCCCGGACCCCCGGTCCGGCCGTCTCCCCCCGGCCCGTCGCGTCCGTCGTACCTCCCGCCTGAGCTTTGCCGTGGACCGGACGATCGGCCGGGGGGACCTCTCGCTGCTCGCCGCCCGGTCGCTCGAGGTGCTGAGCGAGTCGCAGGGCCTGACCTCGGTCGAGCTCGCGCACGTCTTCGGCACCGTTCGGGAGCTCGTCGATTCGGCCCTCCAGGGATTGGTCGCGCGGCAGCTCGTCACCTTCGACCGAAGGACCGGGGTCTACCGGGCGCGGCTCGAGACGTTCGTTCCCAGCGGCGCCGAGACTCCGCCGATCCCCGGCACGGGGGGAAGCGGCTCGGACGCCATGCTGAGGACGAGCGTGCAGGAACTGATCGCGGCCGCGGACGCCCGGGCGTCGTGTCCCTTGTGCGGCGCCGCGCTTCCCCCCGGTCCCCGCGGCATCCTCTGCGACAACTGCGCGGCGAAGGTCAACGCTCCCGCCTAGTCGGGCGGGCCTGTCGGGAGTTTCCGCCCTGGACGTTCGTTCGTCGTCCGGGACCTTTGAACCCGAGTTCACTGGCTTAGAAGGCCAGGACTTTGTCCATGCTAAGCTACAGGCCCGAGCGACGAACGTCGTCCGGGCTCCTTAATGCTTCGTTGGACGACGACTCGGCCGGCGGCCCGCGGACGCCACCAGGTGCGCGAGCCGCACGGGCTCGGGCCAGTACCCCCGGACGGTGGCTCGAGCCAGCAGATGGACCGCGTCGGCTCGCGTGCAGCCGACCGCCGTCGCATAGATCGGCCGGTCGCCCGTCGGCACCGGGAAGAGACGGTGGGCGCGCAAGATCTTCCAGCGAGCACCGGCGGACCGGGGAAACCACTTCGAGAGCGCCGAACGGATGCGCGGGAAATCGGGCGGGCGTCGCGTCACGGCGACCACCGGGAGCGCTAGCTCCCTCGCGATCGCGTCCAGGTCGAGCACGTTGAACCCGCCGACCACCGCTCCATCGAGAAGGACCGCCCGAACGCCCTCGAGGGGGCCGAGGCTCCGGACGAGCGAGACGACCCGACGGGTTCCGTCCGTGCCATCGACGCGCACCTGGCTCACTCGGACCGCCTCGACGTGCTCGGGAAGCGTCAGTGCCANCCGCGGCGAGCGGGGCGTACCGGTCCCCGCGGGAAAACGCGCCGTCGTCCACTCCGACCACGCGCGGATGGGGCTTCCCGAGGGACCGCCGCAACGCTATGACCTTGGAAGCGGTCGGCCGCTTGCGATGGGAGCTCCGGCGGTGTCGGTCCGCTGTCCCGCGTGCGGGGCCGCGCTTCGCGTCGTGCTCGCTCCCTCGCCGCCGACGCAATGGTATCCGTGTCCCCAATGCCACACACCGGTCCCCGTGGTCGTTCCCCGGGACCCGCCTCCCCTCTACACCTGGGAAGTCTTCCCCGGCCTATATCCCGCGCTCCCGAACCCTCGCCGGCCCCGCGTTCGCTTGCGGCGGGCCGCCCTGGTCGCCCTCCTCGGAGTCGCGGTCCTCGCGGTGGTGTTCGGAGGGATCCTTGCCGCCCTCGGAGTCGAGGCGCTCGGCTCGGGGAACTACGTGGTCTCGGGAACCGTGACCCTCTCGAAGGTCGCGGGAGCCGTTCCGGCCTCGGGAGCGTCGGTCCGCATGACCACCGACGGAGGGAAGAACTGGAGCACGGTTACGGGCACGGACGGGACGTTCTCCTTCTCCGGGGTCCCGTCGGGCGGCATCACGCTCAATGTTTCGTTCCCGGGCTACGCTCCGGAGTCCGTGGTCACGTTCGCCTCCCCCGTCTACAACGCGGGAACCACCGGCCTTTCCGTCGAGCTCGCTCCCGGGACGGTGGCGAACGGAACGACGGACACCCTCTCGCCGTTCCCCGACCTCGAGACGTTCGTCGCGTCGGTCGGAAGCGGCGCGACGATCCTCGCGATCGTCGCGGTTTTCGGGGGGATGGCGGCGCTCCTGACGGCCCGGTCCGACCGGCCCGCGGTGGGCGTGGTCGGCGGGATGGCGGGACTCCTCTCCCCGCTCGCGCTCTACTTCCTCGCCCTGGGAGGGGCGTTCCCGGTCCTTCTCGCGGGCACGGCAGCGCTCTCGGCGTTCGGGGCCTTCGCGACGGCGATCCGGGTCTTCGACCTGTACCAGACGAGACCCGAAGCCCTCTCCGGGTAGCCGCCCCGGCTAGGGTTGTTCCTGGGTCTGAGGTCGGGCCGACGGGCCGGACGAGGCGCTGCGGATGGGCCGTCGGCTCCGGAAGCCGCCCGTGAGCGTATGGCAGTACTCGATGGAGGCCTCGCCGCGCTGCCAGCAGAGGAAGACGAGTTCCCCGTCCACCATCGCGTAGAAGTCGACGAGCCCCGACGCGAGGTCCTTCACCTCGATCCCTTCGGACCGGAGGGAACCGATCGCCTCGTCCAGCCGATGGCTGAGATGCTTCCACTCCGCGTCCAACCGCGACTTGAGTTCGTGGTCCGGCTGGTCCTCGGCGTCCGCTTCGGATCCCCAGAACGACGCGAGGCGCTCCCGCTCCTCGTGGACCTCGGCGAGCCGGCCCGCCCAGCCCCGGAGACGAGGCAAGAGTTCCTCGAGCTCGGGGATCCGTTGGTTCGCCTCGCTCGCCGTCCAGAGCCGTGGCGGGGCCACGGGCGGGGCGTCGTCGCGCGGACGGTCGGAGCGGGCCATCGGGTTCCTCGCTCCAATAGAGCCCACACCCCCTATAAACGGAGGCGATAGGCTCGAGGTAACCACGGTCTCCGAACGATCTAGATGAGCGAGAGCTCTCGGCCTGCCTTCGCGAACGCGGCGACCGCGGTCGTCACGTCCTCGGGGGTGAGCGCCGCGTTCATGATCGTGCGGATCCGGGCTTTGTCGCGGGCGACCATCGGGAAGACGATCGGCAGCGCGAACACCCCGAGCTCGAAGAGCCGCGAGCTCAGCTTCTGGGCGCGGGAGCTCTCGCCGACGATGACCGGGGTGATCGGCGTCTCGCTGCGGCCGATATCGAACCCGAGGTCGCGCATCTCCTTCTTGAACCGTCGGGTGTGGGCCCACAGCCGCTCGACGTGCTCGGGCTCGGACTCCAGCACGTCGATGGCCGCGAGGCACGCCGCCGCGACCGGTGGCGGATGCGAACCGCTGAGCAGCCATGTCCGCGACTTGTTGAGCGCGAACAGGGCGAGGTCCTTTGACCCCGAAATATGGCCTCCCACGACGCCGAACGCCTTCGAGAACGTTCCCATCTCGACGTGGACCTTGTCCCGACCGAGTCCGAAGTGCGACACGATCCCCCGGCCCCCGGGACCGAGAACCCCCTCCCCGTGGGCGTCGTCGACGTAGACCATCGCGCCGTGGTCGGCGGCGACCTGACTGATCCGGTCGAGGGGCGCGATGTCACCGTCCATCGAGAAGACGCCGTCCGTGATCACGAGGATCCGTCGGTAGCTCGGCGCATGCTCCTCCGCCTTCGACAGCACGCTTCGGAGGTCCTCGACATCGGCGTGACGGTAGACCGCACGCTCCGCCCGGGAGAGGCGCACGCCGTCGATGATGCTGCCGTGGTTCAGCTCGTCCGAGACGATGAGGTCCCCTTCTCCCGCGAGCTGCGGAATCAGCCCCGCATTCGCCGCGAACCCGGTCTGATAGACGAGCGACGCGTCCGCGTGCTTGAACCGGGCGAGGCGGCGCTCGAGCTCGACGTGGAGGTCCATCGTACCGGCGATCGGACGGACCGAACCGGACCCGACGCCCCGCTCATCGATCGCGCGGTGCGCGGCCTCCTTGAGCCGCGGATGGTTGCTGAGGCCGAGATAGTTGTTCGAGCAGAACATCAGCACCCGCTTCCCGTCGATCTCGGACCAGGGCATGCTCGGGCTCTCGAGCACCCGGATGCGCCAATCGAGGTCCTGGTCGACGAGCTGACGGTACTCTTCCCCGAGGAATGCCGTGGGGTTGCGCATCTTACCACCTCGCTTCGAGCGAGACCTTGGCCGCCTGCATCGACTGAATCAGCTCCATGGCATGCGGGAGTTCCCGGATCGGTACCCGATGGGTGATGATCTGGGACATCTTCTCGCGGAATCCGGGGTCGGCCAAGATCCCCTTGACCTGGAACCAGGTCTCGAACATCCGTCGTCCGAAAATCCCGTGGACCTTCGCCGCCTTGAAGATGACCGCGTCGTCGAAGTCGAGGCTCGCCTCGTGGTCGAAGAGTCCGAGGAGCGAGACGCGACCTCCCGGCGTGAGGGCATCAAAGGCGAGCTTGAGCGCCGCCGGATGTCCCGACATCTCGACGGCCACGTCGACTCCGCGACCCTCCGTCTCCTCCCGGATCGTCTTCGCCGCCGGTGCGTTCGGGTCCGTCGGGTCGAGGACGCGGTCGGCGCCCATCTTCATCGCGAGCGCGGCGCGCAGGGGGTTGACCTCGGTCGCGAAGACCTTCTTCGCCCCGAGCCGACGAGCGACGGCGATCGAGAGAAGGCCGATCGGCCCGCAGCCCGTCACGAGCACCGACCCCCCCGCAATGTCCTCGAGGTTCTCCTCGGGGAGGAGGGAGTGGACCGCGTTCCCGAGCGGTTCCTGGATCGAGGCGAGAGCGTGGTCGAGCTTGGGGTCGTTCACCCACGCGTTCCGCTCGGGGAGGACCGCGTACTCGGCAAAGACGCCGTTGCGGTCGACTCCGAGCACCTCGACGTTCTCGCAGATGTGCATCTTCCCCGTGCGACACTGGTAGCACGTCCCGTCCACGATGTGGGTTTCCGCCGAGACGTGGTCCCCGACGCGCACGCTCTTCACGCGTCGTCCGACCTCGATGACCTCACCGCTGACCTCATGGCCGAAGATCATCGGGACATGGCGCACCCTCGACTGGGCCCATTCGTTCCAGACCCAGATGTGGACGTCCGTTCCGCAGATCGAAGAAGCCCGCACGCGGATCAGGACCTCGTCGTCGCCGGGCTTCGGGTCCGGAACTGTTCGAATCTCTCCTCCCGGACCGCGCACCGTCTTCACGAACGCCTGCACGACGACACCTTCGGTCCGTAGGAAGACCCGGGCGGTTTAACGGTTGGGGAGTTCGCGGGCCCGAGCGAGTTTCCTTCGCGGGTCAGTTCCTCTACGCGCGCGTCCGAACACACCCGACCGAGTGCGACGGTTTTCGAGGAGAAACTGCGTCTTCTGACGGTCCCGGCCCCTCGCGCGCGCGAGCGCTTATATAGGGCACCCTACTCCCCCGCCCGCACCGGAGGCAGGACCTCCTATCGACCCATGGNCCCGTCGTCATCGTCCGAGGCGAGGATCCCTCGCGTTCTCCCCCCGCTCCCGGGCCGCACGGCCCGTCCCGCGGGTCCGCTCCTGGTCTCCGGCGGTCAAGCCGGTCTCGATCGAGGGGTTCGCGGGGTTCAAGGTCGGGATGACCCACGCGTTCGTGGTCGACTATCGAAAGAGGTCGACGACCGCAGGCCAGGAGGTCGCCGTTCCGGTCACGGTCGTCGAGGTCCCCCCGCTCCGCGTCGCCGCGGCTCGGGTCTACGCACGCTCTCCCTACGGTTCTCGGGTGGTTTCCGAGGTCTGGGCGAACGGCCTATCGGAGGACCTCGCTCGACGGATCCCGAAGCACGCCGCGAGCCCCCCCGAGGCCCTTGAGGCGTTCGGGAAGGCCGCCGGGGAGGAAATCCGTCTGATCGTCCACACGCAGCCCCGGATCTTGACCGGGACCGGGTCGAAGAGCCCGAGCCTCTTCGAGGTCCGGGTCTCGGGCGAGAAGTTCGAGGAACGACGCGCGTTCGCGCTTCAACAGCTGGGCCAGGAAGTTCCGGCCGAGCGCCTCACGAAGGAAGGGGAGTTCGTCGACGTCATCGGCGTGACGAAAGGGTTCGGGTTCCAGGGCCACATCCAGCGCTGGGGCGTGAAGCTCCAGCCGCGGAAGAACTCGAAGCACCGGCGGATGATCGGGACCCTCGGACCGCACAACCCGAGCTTCGTCACGTACCGCATCCCTCAGGCGGGCCAGCAGGGGTACCACCGACGCACGCAGTTCAACATGCGGGTCCTCAAGGTCGTCCGGGACCCCCGGACCGACCCGATCACACCCGCCGGAGGGTTCCCGCATTACGGGGAGGTCCAAAGCTCGTGCATCGTGCTTCACGGCTCGTTGCCCGGCCCCGCGAAGCGCCTCCTTCGGTTCCGGGCGCCCTTGCGGAGTCACATCACCTCGGTCGAGAAGGTCGACCTCCGCTACTTCAGCACCCGTTCGAAGCAGGGAGCATGACGCCGGACGTTCCCCCCGCGGACCGTCCGTCGCCCGCCGAGCGGGCCTCCCCGCACCACCGAGTGCACCTACTCGGGCTCGACGGGAAGCCCGGAATCCAGGTCACGCTCCCGCTCGCGTTCTCGTCGGCGGTCCGCCCCGACCTCATCGAGCGCGCGGTCGTCGCGGCCCAGTCGCACCGCCGGCAACCGTACGGCACCAGTCCGACCGGGGGCCTTCGCCACTCGGTCGAATGGTCCGGCAAGGGCCGAGGGGTCGCGAGGACGCCGCGACTGATGGACTCGATGCGGGGAGCCCAGGCGCCGAACACCGTCGGGGGTCGGCTCACCCATCCCCCGCGCGTCGACCGGATCTGGTCGAAGAAGATCAACCGCAAGGAGCGGGAGCTCGCGTTCTCGTCGGCGCTCGCCGCGACGCGCGATGCGAAGCTCGCGGCCGGCCGCGGGCACCTCGTGCCCCACTCGCTCCACCTCCCGGTCGTTGTCGAGGACCCGGTCGAGGAGATCCAGAAGACCCAGGAGGCGCGACTCCTGCTCGAGCGGCTCAAGCTCTGGGAGGACGTCGAGCGCGCGCGGGCCGGTCAGCATATCCGCGCTTCGGGACGAGCGCGCCGGCGCGGTCGGGTTCGCCGCACCCCGCGCAGTCTCCTTCTCGTGACGAGCGGGCCGGGAAAGGCGCTCGGGTTCCGGAACCTCGCCGGAGTCGAGGTCGTGCCCGCCCGGAGCCTGGCGACCGAGGACCTCGCGCCCGGGGGGGCTGCCGGACGACTCACGCTGTTCTCTCGGGCCGCGGTCGAGTCGCTGCGTGAGCGCCTCGGGGAGCCAGTGCCATGACGACCCTTCGGCACCGGATCATCCTTCACGCGTACGTGACCGAGAAGTCGATGGACGAGATGGAGCGCCAGAACAAGCTCGAGTTCGTCGTCGACCGGCGCGCGAACCGCGCCGACATCCGTAAGGCGGTCGAAGAGACCTACCAGTGCAAGGTCGAGAAGGTCACCGTGAAGATCGTCCGGACGGGGAAGATCGCCACCGTTCGGCTCACGAAGGACTTCTCGGCCGAGGACATCGGCAGCCGGGCGGGGGTGTTCTGATGGGAAAGCGGATCATCTCCCGGCGCCGGGGCGCCGGAACGGGCCGCTACCGCTCTCCGAGCCACCGCCACCACGGGGCGATCTACCATCCGCCTCCGGAAGTGGTCGGCGAAGGCACGGTCGTCGCGATCGTTCCCTCCCCCGGGCGATCCGCACCGGTCGCCGAGGTCGCTGCGCCCCAGGGCTCGACCGTCCGGATTCTCGCGACCGCCGGTCTCGCGACCGGCGACACGGTCTCGTTCCAGGAAGGAAAGGTCGACCGCGGGTCGATCCTCCCGCTCGGGACCATCCCCGATGGGACGCTCGTGTCCAATATCGAGGTGAAGCCGTTCGACGGAGGTCGGCTTGTCCGGGTCGCCGGCGCGAGCGCCCTCGTGGTGGCGCATTCGGGCTCGGACGTCACGGTGCAGCTCCCGTCGGGAGCGTTCAAGCAGCTGCTCGCCACCTGCCGGGCCCAGGTCGGCGCGGTCGGCGGTGGCGGCCGCAAGGAGCGCCCGATCATCAAGGCCGGGAAGAAGTTCTGGGCGACGCGGACGCTCGCCCGCCCGCCCTTCAAGGTCCGCGGGGTCGCGATGAACCCCCTCAATCACCCGTTCGGCGGCGGGGCCCATCAGCACGTGGGCCGCCCGAGCACCGTTTCCAGCGGGACGTGGCCGGGCGCCAAGGTCGGACGGTTCTCCCGCTCGGCCCGGAAGAAGCGCCAGCTCCGCGAGGGGAGGGGACGATAGGCATGCCGAAGGCACGTCGCGCGAAGAAGGTCGAGGCCCGCCGCAAGCGGGAGTACACTCTCCGAGGAAAGACCGTTCCCGAGCTCCAGGCGATGAACCTCGAGGAGCTCTCGAAGTTCGTGACCGCGCGCGCTCGCCGCTCGATCCGTCGCGGGTTCACGACCGAGACGACCCTCTTCTTCGAGCAGATGCGCGCCACCGACCCCGCGACGGTCGTCCGGACGCACTGCCGGGACGCGCTCGTCCTGCCGGAGCATGTCGGGCGCCACGTCGCCATCCACAACGGGAAGGAGTTCAAGGAGATCGAGGTCCGCCCGGAGATGATCGGGCACTACTTCGGGGAGTTCTCGCTGACCCGCCGATTCGAGAAGCACTCGGGCCCGGGCGTCGGCGCGACGCGTTCGTCGAAGTTCATGCCCCTGAAGTGAGGAGGGGGTTCGGGCGATGCGGGGGTACACGTATCAGAGCGAGACGGGGGTGAGCGTCGCCCGCGCGCGCGGCGTCGAGGTCCCGATCTCCCCGAAGAAGACCTACGAGGTCCTGAACGCGATTCGGGGCCTTCCGGTCGACCGAGCGACCTCGGTACTCGAGGATGCGATCGCCCTGCGAAAGACGATTCCCTTCCGACGGTACAACCAGGAGACGGCGCACCACGTCGGATCTGGGCCCGGCCGCTACGCGACGAAGGTCGCGAAGAACGTCCTCAAGGTCCTCGAGAATGCGCGCGAGAACGCCGAGTACGAGGGCCTCGACACCGAGCGGCTCTACGTGAAGGTCGCGGCCAGCAGCCGGGGGCGCATCCGGAAGGCGAACATGCCGCGCGCGCACGGCCGGGCGACCGCGTGGCACGAGCAGACCACGTCGATCGAGATCGTCCTCGCCGAGCGAAAGGAGGCGGAATGAGCGCCGAACGGAAGGTGATCCAGGAGCAGATGCGCCGCGTGCTGCTCAAGGACTACCTGGTCCAGGAGAGCGCGCGCGCTGGCTTCGGGGGCCTGGACATCACGCGGACTCCGATGGGCACGCGCGTCACGCTCATCTGCGAGCGGCCCGGGATCCTGATCGGTCACCGGGGGGAGTTGATCAAGCGGCTCACGGAGGACATCCACGCCCGCTTCCAGCTCGACAACCCGCAGATCGAGGTTCAGGAGGAGCGCTCGCCCAGCCTCAACGCGCAGCTGATGAGCGAGAAGCTCGCCTCGACCCTCGAACGGGGCTGGCATTTCCGTCGCGCGGGGCACTCCACCGTCCGTCGCATCATGGAAGCCGGGGCCCGGGGGTGTCAGGTGATCCTTTCGGGCAAGCTCACCGGCGAGCGCCACCGCACCGAGCGGTTCAAGGCCGGAACGATCAAGTACTGCGGTGAGGCGGTCCATCTCTGGATCGACAAGGGATTCTACCAGGCCCGGTTGAAGCCCGGCGCGATCGGCGTCAACGTCTGGATCATGCGCCCGACCGCGAAGCTCCCCGACGAGATCGTCGTGAAGGGCGTGGCCGACCGGCCCCGGCCCGCGCCGGTCGAGATCTCCACGCCCGAAGAAGCCGCGGTCGTCCCCCCGGTCCCTGACGCGGAGGCTCCGGACACATCATGACGCTCCAGAGGATGAAGGACCTGCGCGCGCTCACCGACGAGGAGCTGCGCCGCCGGATCGCGGACGACGAGAACACTCTCCTGCGCGAGCGAGGGGTCGCTGCCATGGGGGGCGCTCCGCCGAGCCCGGGACGGATGCGGGCGCTCCGGACAAACGTCGCCCGGGCCCTCACGGTGCTGAGCGAACGCGCGAACGCCCCCCGGGCGGCCCGCCCGAATCCGGGGGCGCGTAGGTGAGCCGATGCCGAACCACCCGACGGCCGTGGCACCGCTCTCCCGCACCGAACGCGAGGCGCTCGCCGGCGAGATCCTGGGAGCATCGGTCTCGTTCCCTCCGTCCCCGTCGCTCCGCACCGGGGTCGCCGGGACCCTCGTGGACGAATCTCTCTCCACGTTCACCGTCCGCCTCGCGTCCTCCGCGCGGACGGTGCGCGTCCCGAAGGCTGGCCTCGAAGGGACGCTCGTCCTCCCGTCGGGCGAGTTACCGTTAAGAGGCGAGACCCTTCGCGTGCGGCCCGAGGACCGCACCAAGCGGCTGCTGTCGGGCGGCTCTCGGAGGTTCCGATGACACCGACCCGCGCACCATCCGCTCGACGCGCCCGGGACATCGGGCTCGACGTCCGGGCGCCGAAAGCTCGGTGCGATGACCGGCACTGTCCGTTCCACGGGCACCTCCCCGTCCGGGGCCAGGTGCTCGAGGGGACGGTCGTGTCGACCGCGATGCAGCGCACGGCGGTCGTCGAGCGCACGCTCCTCCACTACGTCGCGAAGTTCGAGCGGTACGAGAAGCGCCGGCGTCGCTACCTCGCGCACGCTCCCCCCTGCCTCAACGTTCCGGTCGGCCACCGGGTCCGGATCGCGGAGACCCGGCCGCTCTCCAAGCTCGTCTCGTTCTGCATCGTCGAGGACCTTGGTGAGGCCGCCCGCCGCGTTCGCGGCGAGGAGGCCGTCGTGCCCACCGAGGCGCCCGAGGCCTCCAAGGAGGCGCCGGCATGAAGGGGCTCGCGGGACGCCGGGGTCGCGGACTCCCGAAGGGAGCGCGTCTCGAATGCGTCGACAACACCGGGGCGAAGGTGGTCGAGATCATCGCCGTTCGCAACTGGCACGGGACGCACCGACGCTACCCCCGAGCCGGGGTCGCCGACCTCGTGATCGTCTCCGTGAAGAAGGGGACCCCCGAGATGCGCCGCCAGGTGCTCCACGCCGTGATCGTCCGAGCGCGCTCCCCGATGCGCCGGCCGGACGGCACCCGGGTCCAGTTCGAGGACAACGCCGCCGTCATCACCACCGAGACCGGCGAGATCAAAGGCTCGCAGATCAAGGGCCCCGTCGCGAAGGAAGCGGCCGAGCGCTGGCCGCGGATCGCGGCCGCGTCCTCGATCATCCTGTAGGAGGAAACGTCCGTGTCGTCCGTCTCCCCGCACTCTCCCCGACGCCAACGCAAGGCGTTCTTCACCGCGCCGACGTCGGAACGCAGGGTGCGCATGACGGTCCCGCTCTCGCGCGAGCTTCGGACGCGGTTTCGCCGGCGGTCGGTCCCGCTCCGCAAGGGCGACACCGTGCGGATCCTTTCGGGGAGCTTCGCGGGCCGCGAGGAACGAGTCGCGCGCGTCAATCGGCGCAGCTACTCGGTGACGCTCGACAACGTCACGCTCAAGACCGCGGACGAGAAGATGAAGGCGCTCTCGCTCGGGGTCGGCCACCTCGTGATCACGCGGCTCAATCTCGCCGACCCCTGGCGCCGGCGCTCGATGCGCGTGCGCGACGAGGACGTCACGCCCGAGGAGCGAGGCGAGACGCCGTCGGAGGGCGAGGAGACGACCGAGGTCGCGACCCCGGCGACTCCGACGCCCGAAGGTGAGGCGAAGGCGGAGCCGAAGGAGGAGACGGTCTCGGGAGAGGCTCCCGTGGACGGCGCGGACGATGTCGAGGAGCCGACGACAAAGCGGAAGGCTCCGCGTCGCTCGCGCGCTCCCGAACCGGACGAGGAGGACGACGCATGACGTTCCGTCTGAAGCGCCGGGCGGCCCCCCGGACCTGGACCGTCCCCCGCAAGGGGACGAAGTGGCTGAAGCGCCCCGCCCCGGGCCCGCATGCCCAGGACCAGGCGATCCCTCTCCTGCTCGTCCTGCGCGACCTGCGGCACGTCGTGACGAGCGCGCGCGAGGCGCGCATCCTCCTGCGCTCGGGCGCGGTCAAGGTCGACGGCAAGGTGACCCGGGACCTGTCGCGGGGCCTCGGCCTGATGGATACTCTCTCGTTCGCCGCTCCGCTCGACGCGCACTTCCGCGTGGTCCGGGACCGGCGAGGGAAGCTCGCGCTCGTCGCGATCCCCTCGACCGAGGCCGCGGTCAAGCTCGGTCGGGTCCGGTTCAAGCACACCGTCTCGGGCGGTCGCGTCGAGGTCACGCTCCACGACGGACGGAACCTCCTCGTCCCCGCGGCGACCCCGTACCGGGTCGGAGATTCGGTGAAGATCGCGCTTCCCGGCCAGAAGGTCGTCGAGCATCTTCCTCTCGCGCCGGGCTCTCTCGCGTACGTCTCGGGAGGCACGCATGTCGGGGAGCTCGCCCGGGTCGACCGCGTCGAGGTCCGCAACTCGTCGCAGCCGAACCTCGTACACTTCAAGGAAGGGTTCTCGACCGTCAAGGAGTACGTCTTCGTCGTCGGCCAGCAAGCGCCGGAGGTCACGCTGGCCGAGGGGATGGACCGATGAGCGCCCCGGCGACGAACGCGGGGACCCCGGGCGAGGCGGCCCCCCCGGCCAACCCGTACCGCGCGGTCCGGGTGATCAAGGTCGTCGTGAACGCGGGCGTCGGCGAGTCGGGCGAGCCGCGTACGAAGGCGGAGAAGGTCCTCCAGATGGTGACCCACCAGAAGCCGGTCGCGACCCGGTCCCACTCCACGAACCGGGACTTCGGCATCCGCAAGGGACAGGAGATCGGCGCGAAGGTGACGCTGCGGGGCGACGCGGCCCTCGACTTCCTCAAGCGCGCGTTCGAGGCTCGCGACCGGCAGTTCGACATCGACTCGATCGACCGGAACGGGAACTTCTCCTTCGGGATCGCGGACTACACCGATTTCTCGGGGATGAAGTACGACCCGGCGATCGGGATCCACGGGATGGACATCTCGGTCGAGATGGGACGGGCGGGCCACCGGATCCGCGACCGACGAACGCAGGCGCGACCGCTGCCGAAGGCGCTCCGCTCGACCCGCGACGAGACCCGCCAGTTCCTCGTCTCCCAGCTGGGGGTGACGCTCCTTGAGTAAGCCCAAGAAGAACTTCGGCCGGAAGGTCGGGTGCCTGCGCTGCGACCGCAAGCGGGGGATCGTCCGACGCTACGGCCTCCACCTGTGCCGGCAATGCTTCCGCGAGGTCGCGATGGACCTCGGGTTCCGCAAGTACCAGTGAGGAGGGAGGAACGATGCAGATGGACCTACTCAACGACGCGCTCGTCACCCTCCGGCACGCCGACCGCGATGGAAAACCGCACGTGGAGATCGCGCCGACCTCGAAGCTGATCGCCGAGGTCCTGAGGATCTTCCGCGAGCACCACTACATCGAGGAGTTCACGTTCGTGCCGACCGGCCGCGGCGGGAAGTACGACGTGACGCTCTCGCGGCGGATCAACGACTGCGGAGTCATCAAGCCGCGGCTCGCGGTCTCGTTCGACGGGCTCGAGCGCTTCGAGTCTCGCTTCCTTCCCGCGCAGGACTTCGGGATTCTGGTCCTCTCGACCAACCGAGGGGTCCTCTCCCATCAGCAGGCGCGGGAGCTCAAGATCGGAGGTCGGCTGCTCGCCTATGTCTACTGAGCGCGACCGAGGACAATTGACGGTCGACGTGCCGAAGGGCGTCACCTTCACCGTGACCGGACGACGCCTCCGCGCGAAGGGGCCGCTCGGCACGGTCGATCGACCGTTCCCGTCGGACGCCCTCGAGCTGTCGGTCGATTCGGGGAAAGCGACGCTCACGCTCCGCCTTCCCTCCCACCGCAAGCGCTCGCAGTCGCTCCTGAACACGTGGGGGGCTCATCTCCGGAACCTCGCCGGGTCGCTCACCCTCGGGGTCGAGGCCCGGCTCAAGATCGTTGCCGCGCACTTCCCGATGAAGGTCCAGGTGAAGGAGAATCACATCCTGATCGAGAACTTCCTCGGGGAGAAGCACCCCCGCTCCTCCGACCTCCTGCCCGGCACGACCGCGAAGGTCGACGGGGACTTCGTCATCCTTTCGGGGTACGACGTCGAACAGGTCGGGCAGAGCGCCGCGAACATCGAGCGGGCGAGCAAGATCCGCGAGTACGACCCCCGCGTTTTCCAGGACGGCATCTACCTCATCGAACGTGCCCACCTCAAGGAGGCGAACTGATGGCGGAGGACCCGCCGGCGCCCCCCGAACCGGTGGAGGAGACCTCTCCGAAGGAGGTCCCCCCGGCCGCGCCCGCCCCGCGGCGACGCTCGCGCGCCCGACCGAAGAAGGAGGAGGACGCCGCCGCCAAGGCTGAGGCGACCGAGAAGCCCGAGACGAGCGCGAAGAGCGAGGAGCCTCGCTCTCCCCGACGCGCCACGCTCACGCCCGAGCTTCGCATCCTCCTGCGGAGTCGCGACGAGATCGACCGACGGCGCCCGCGCTTCGGCCGCCAGGCGAGGTACCGGTACTACCGCATCGGTCGCGACCTCTCCTGGCGACGGCCGCGCGGCCTCCAGTCGAAGCAGCGCCGCCACTATGGCTACCGACCGCGCATCGTGCGGATCGGATATCGCTCCCCGGCCCAGGTCCGCGGACTCGTCCCGAGCGGGTTCCGACCCGTGCTCGTGCGCACGGACGCCGACCTGAAGCGACTGGACGCGAAGCTCGAGGCGGCGGTCATCGCCCGGACGGTCGGCACCCGCCGCCGACTGGTCCTCGAAGAATCGGCCCGGCGCCTCGGCATCCGCGTTCTGAACCCGATCGTGACGTCGGAGAGGGAGACATAGGGACGATGCCCGACCTCGCGAACCAACGCCGGCTCGCCGCCTCGCTCCTGAAGTGCGGGGAGGGCCGTGTCTGGATCGACCCCGCGAGCCAGGAGGAGCTCGCGGACGCCGTCACCCGCTCGGACGTGCGCAGCGCGATCAAGGCCGGTGTCATCCGGCGTGCCCCGGTCCAGGGAACCTCCCGCGCTCGCGCGCGTCGCCATGCGATCGAGGTCCGCAAGGGACGCCACTCGGGTCCGGGGTCGCGTCGCGGGACCCCGAGCGCTCGCGTCCCGCGGAAGGAGCGCTGGATGCGGCGGATCCGCGCCCAGCGAAAGCTCCTGGCGGAGCTCCGCGCTTCGAAGCAGATCCCTCCGTCCGTCTACCGGGAGTTCTACCGTCGCGCGAAGGGCGGGATGTTCCGAAGCCGCGCGCACCTTATGGTCAACTTGCGTCTCGCGGGCCACCTTCGCGAGGAGAAGAAGCCATGAGCACGGGTCCGAGATACCGCGTTCACTTCCGGCGACGCCGGGAGGGAAAGACCGACTACCGGGTCCGCCTTCGCCTCCTCCGCTCGGGAGAGCCTCGCGCCGTCGTACGGTTCTCCGGCCGGCGGGTCCGGGTCTCGATCGTCGAGTACAACCCGGCCGGCGACCGGGTCGTGGCCGCCGCGGACAGCGCCGAGTTGGGACCCCTCGGATTCCCCGTCACGAGCCTCTCGTCGACTCCGGCGGCCTACCTCACGGCGTACCTCGCGGGCCTCCGCTCGAAGTCGGCCGGCTCCGAGTCGGCCGTCCTCGACACCGGGATCCGCCACCCGACCACGGGCGGCCGGCTCTCGGCGGCTCTCAAGGGACTGCTCGACGCCGGAGTCGAGGTTCCCCATGGAGAGAAGCGGTTCCCGAGCTCCGAACGCCTGAACGGGGCGCACCTTCCGAAGCCGCTTCCTCAGCCGCTCGAGGCGTACAAGACGAAGCTTCCGGACCTGGTCCCGGCGCGCGCCGGAGGGTCCTCATGAGCGCGGTCGTTCAGGGCCCGCCCCGAGGCGCGATGTCGGCCGGCGGACCTGGGGGACCGGCCGCCCCGCCTCCCTGGGTCCCGAAGACCGAGCTCGGCCGGCGGGTCTACGCGGACGAGATCACCTCGATGAGCGCTGCGCTCGCGAGCGGCCTCCCCTTGCGAGAGCCACAGGTCGTCGACAAGCTCCTCCCCGGTCTTCACGATGAGGTGCTGGACGTGAACATGGTCCAGCGGATGACCGACTCCGGGCGACGGTTCAAGTTCGCGGTCACCGTGGTGGTCGGGAACGGCGACGGGTTCGTCGGGCTCGGGCGCGCCAAGGGCCGCGAGGTCGGTCCCACGATCCGCCGTGCCATCGACCGGGCGAAGCTGTGCGTGGTCGAGGTCGCTCGGGGCTGCGGGAGCTGGGAGTGCGGTTGTGGTCGCGCGCATACGCTCCCGTTCCAGGTGCAGGGCCGCGCCGGCTCCGTGGTCGTGACCTTCAAGCCGGCCCCGCGCGGCGTCGGCCTCGCGGTCGGCGACGTGGCCAAGCCCATCCTCAGGTTCGCGGGGATCACGGACGCCTGGGGGTTCACCGACGGTCACACCAAGACCACGGTCAACTACGCTCAGTCCGCGTTCCAGGCGCTGGTCGCGCTCTCGCAGCTCAAGGTTCCGGCCGAGGACATGGCCCGCCTCAAGATCGTCCGCGGGCCGGTCGGAACCTCGATCTTGCCCCCGAAGGACGAGACCGCCCCGCGCCCGATGCGCGGTGGACGCGGCCGCGGCGGACGGC
>OCOJ01039485.1_pt1 | contig 117377 bp, 108 predicted proteins | sample 1539251 | NCBI WGS metagenome assembly OCOJ01 (sample SAMN01911457, study PRJEB22624) | soil metagenome | biome: Soil | place: Malaysia | collected 2012-04-30 | depth RA_metagenome m
ACGGCATCAGTCGAACGCTCAACTTCTTCCCCACCTACTTCGAAGCGACAGGGAACTACAGCAGTGGCGCCACCGGCACTCCCGATTGGATGCCCCGGCCAGCCTGCGGCTCACAACCGGGAGTCGTCTTTTGCGATTGGCGTCAGTCGTCAAGTCCATCCACCTATAGCATGACCCAGGGTGGAAGTGCCACGCTGTCTTCGAACTTCAACGTGGGCGTCTCGGTTCCAATCGACATTCCTGGAATCGGTGATTTCACTTCAGGGATATCCGACAGCTATACCACGGGACTCACGAGCGCAACCAGCTTTACAGTCGGTTTCAGCTATACCTACCCGAATCCGAATCTCTGCTACGGATACGAGTACGTTTTCGAGGGTGACAACAGCGGGACCTACGGGGTTGTCGTTCACGTCTGGAACCTAGGAACCCAGTCGTCGTGTCCATAATATCGGAGACTCCGAGCGCCCTGCCAAACCGTCGAGGCTAAGCAGACGAGACCGCTTATCCCGGAGCGCAGGCCGTCGCTGCATCGCACGGGTCAACACGCGGGACTCCAGTGATCGAAACAGGTGGGGACGAGAAAACACCCCGTCGCCTCGCGGGCGGTCGACTTGGAGGGAGGCGCGCCAGAATCACGATTGCCATCGCGATTTGTGTGTCAATCGCATTGGCGGCTAGCACAATCGCTTTGATAGGCAGCCATTCGAGGACATCGTCCCACGTGATTTGCGTTGGCAAGACGCGCGTCGGAAACGTCAGCGCCTGGTATCCCTTCGCGGTTTCCGCCGCTCCGTTTCACGGCGCTGAATCCGGGAAGTTAATCATTTGGAGCAACTTCTCAGTTGGGGGGGTCCCTCGTAACCTCACATCCATCTACCCGACGTTTGCGAATTCAGGAAATATTACGCTCGCGGATGCTTCCGGCGGCAACTGGTCAATCTTCCAGGCTTCAAATCAAAGTGAGAGCGGAGGTGGTCCAGACTATCCATGTGTGACTCCTCTTATCGCTGCCCTCGGGCCGGCGAATGGGCCGGCCTCCGACAGTTGGGGAGGCGAGAGCATCGCTGCCGGCCTAACGAACGATACGGGCCTGCCTTACTCTTTCAACGCCTCAAGTCTGTGTAAACAATTCGGGGCGGGTCCGGCATGTGCGGTAAGCGCCGTGTTCGACCTCAATTTCACTCGATCCTCCGGTGAAGTGAGCACTTGCGGGAAGAACATGGCTGTCACCCTGAATGTCGTCGGGACCGAGCTCGCGGTACGTATTCCCTTTAGCTGGAATGGTTCTGAACGACTGATTCCCACCGGCCCCTCGCCGGTTTCAGGGGCCTTCGAGTGGTTCAATTACACTTTCCCCGCTCAAGGAGGAGTCTGGCAGTACCAGGCCCTGCCTGGCATCGCCGGAGGCAGCTCCGGGCTCGTATTCAGTTACTCGGCCTGTCCGCAGTGATTGTCACCCGCGCGCGTCGCNGGGTCCCTCCCACTCGCTCCGCTCGTGGGCCCCTCCCGCGAGCGTTTCGCCCGACAGCTACATCCCCAGAACCGTGCATTCGCCCGGTTGGCATGGGTGGCCTCGCGTCCTACCGCAACCGCGCGGCCGGCACACTTGGAGTCGGATTCGGCACTTTGACAATCGGGATCTGGACGATCTTTACGACGCAACCCGTCATATGCCACGGCCCGACTGCGTGCACCGCGGCTACGTCCCAAAACATTCCGCTCGGGACCCTCTTGATGATCGCAGGGATTCTCCTGAGCGCGTCCGGCGCGGTCGGACTCGCGCGCCAGCTCTTGGCCCGTGAACCCGGACCTCGGGACCCCGCCGGCGCAGTCTCGCGTTCCGGCTGAGGCACGGTCGCGCTCTCGCCCTTTCTCCCTCTCCTCGCGAGGGAGAAAGATGCGAGAAGGCATCTCGAATCAATCGTCGTCGACGGGCCGGAATCCGCGGATCGTCTGGACGGGGGCCATCCTGGTCATCATCGGCCTCTCGGTCCTGCTGGCCGCGGGCGAGTGGTTCGCCGCGTTCGATGCGTGCGTCGCGAATCCCACGTGCAACGCGAGCGCTTCGCCGGACACGATTACGACCTACCTGGCCCTCATGGTGGCGGGAGTTGCACTCGCAGTGTGTGGAGTGGTCGTTAGCTTCTATCGCGAAAAGGGGTTGCCGCGTCGCGCGATGATCCTCTGGCTTTGATGCCGACTCTCCTGTGCCGATAGGACGTACCCCCTTCCTCATACGCTGGCACGTCGGCACAGCGTCGGCACGGTCGGGAGCTCAGTTGTTAGGTCCCTGTTCCGATTTGCCGCCACTGTCGTGCTCGTCGCGACCACGGTCCGCGGAGTCGCTCGGATTCGCCAGCTGGCGGTTCCTTAAGCACGTTCTGGCGCGAGTGGGGGTTGACGCGCCAGGCAATGATCCTCTGATTCCATTGAGTCCTTGGACCTAATGGACCGACGCTGCTCAGACCCCGCCTTTCCTAATCAGTCGGTCCATCGCGCGTTGTCGGTCCGCATCACGTGTTTTCTGACGGAGGATCGCTGGACCATCGAGCAGATCTGGGTCGGTCCATCTCAGTTCCGTTACGCCCCATGGGCATGTTGGTTGGTCCACTCTTGACCCGGGGCATGGTGAATCCAGTCGAAGCCAAGGCTGGTTGAAGGGGACCCGACGGACCAGCACACCCCGAACCCCCCTCTACCTAATCATCCGGGCCCGCTGGGTCCCGTGCTGGGTCCTCTGACGCGAAACCGGGGACCCAACGGCCTGAAGCACGCTCAGGTCCAGCTGCCCCCGCAACATGTCGGGTCCCGCAACCGGGTCCCCGTCAGGGTCCCGTCAGGTCCCTATCGAGATTGCTTGGATACGCCAAGGGGTCCCAGCCGAATCGCGAGATTGGGTGGTGGGCGTGGCCCTCTCGATCTCTTGGTCGGTTGCCTCTTCCCCCCCTGGCGTGCCTCGGGACCAGCGGACCAGCGTACCTTCAACCCTGCTCTACCTAATCAGCTGGTCCACCCGACACCGCTGGTCCACTTCGGGTGGTGTCTGACGGAGAACTGCAGGACCAGCGACGTGGACCCCGCTGGTCCAAGGTTGACCCAACAGAATCGCTTGTCCAGTGTGCTTGTCCACCGCTTGTCCAAGGCGTTTGGGTCGTGCTTGAAAGGGAGACCCTCGGGAGCACCTTGACCAGGGACGGACCACAACTCGCGGGGAACCTCAGCTCAGATTCCCAACCCATTGAGCGACTGGACCGACGACCTGCAGACCCACTCATTCCCAATCATCCGGGCCAGCCGGGACAATCGGGACGGACCCACCATTCTCCCTCACGAAATCGCTGTCCCGACCCCGTGGTCCGGGTTGGGGGATGCCCTCGGCGCAATCACCGTCGGGCCAGATCGTCGGGACGAAAGGGCGTCCGCAGCGATGTGACAGCGTGGAGTATCCGAAAAAGAGGGAGTCGTACCGCATGATCGTCCCGCGGTCCAGGACGGACCCCGGCTCCACTCGACCGACGCCGCCCCGATTCTCCCGCTCCTAATCCGTCGGTCCGGACCGGTCCGATCTTCCTTGCCGCGCAAGCGACTCGGTAGACAGGGAAAACGCCTTGGTGATCGTGGCGGCGGCGAGTTCGGGATGAGCCCGCACGTGGTTCTCCCTCGCGTGACCATAGCCTTCTTTCACTGTTCAGCAGGTGCGGTCGCTACATAGGCGAGGATTCGGTCTCGCACACAATGGCGACCAATGCTGCCCGAGGTTCAGCCCTAAGTGCGAGGGCAGGAGTCCAAGAATCCGTCGTCGCTTCGCCGCCAGTCTTCGTGCCACGGATCCACGGCGCAGACATGATGGTCTCGCTTCGCGAAATGAAGGCCATGGTCCAGTGCCTGGACCCGTCGCATCCGATCCGTATTCTGCTTCTCGGGGAACCGGACGAGATCCCCCGTCAGGAGTACGCGAGCAAGGTCGTCGGCTGGTTCCGTCTCATCGTGACGCCGGGGGGTTCAGTACGACCTGATGGCCGTTGACCGCGGTCACCACCGTCCAGCCTTTTTCGAGGTACTCCTTCAGCTCCTTCGAGTCCACCAGACGCTGCTTCGTGCTCGAACCGGCTGCGCCTATCTTCTTGGTCACCAGGTTCTGAAACCCTGCGACGTCCAGGTGCTCCAGGTCGATCGTACCGATCTCGTCCTGAGAGTACCCCAGGCCAAGGAGCATCGTCATCGCCATTCGGCCCTGAGCGTCCTGCTCGTTCTGAGACGGTACGGTCGACAGGAACGATTCGCACCGTCGGTACGCCTCCCTCATCTCTTCGACCATCGCCGGCTGCAGCTTCTTGGAGAGGTTGTATCGACCACTCACTCCAAGGTCATGGCCAAGGATTGCCTCCCGGAAGTCACGCGTGATTCGGCCCTTTGCCTCCGCGAGCAAGAGTTGTGTCGAGGCGTAGCTTCGGAGAACGTACGGCCTCCACGAAGTATCGTCCGGCACGACCTTCGCAATCGCCGACCTAAGTTCCGCCGACACCGCCTTGACCGTGACGAATCCGCTCTCGGTCTCGGTGTCGCGGACCGCGACCACGGGCGACTCTGGAGACAGGGCTTCCGGGCCCACGACGGAGCCGCCCTTCCATCGGGGCCGGATCCGACGTTCTCTCAAGTACGCGGTCAGGGTCTGCGCGAGCTCCTCCGAACCGAACGTGACGTACGCGCGGCGGTTCTTGCTGAGAGCTCCGGGAATCCGAATCAGGAACGGGCTCGCCCGAAAGCGAAGCTCCGCAAGGTCCAACTCCGGGAGGTCCGCGAGTCGGAGGGCCACCTCGCCCGAGCGATACACCGCGAAGGCTCCGGGCCGCAGTCCCGCGTGGGCCATGAGCAGGGCCGCCACCTGACCACGAAGAGGGAGGGCGCGAAGCAGACGCGCCAGCTCCTCCTGGGTCGGCACTCGTTCGTTCTCGATCGATTGGCCCCGGATCACCGTGACCCTCGGGAAGCCGTGGAACTCGACCTCGTGGAAGCGGAGGAAGCTCGACACCCCCACGAACGTTTTCGCGATGTACGAGTTGAGTCGCCCTCGGCGTTGGAGCGAGCCAGCGTAGTCCACCAGCCGACCCTTCAGTCGCGCGGGGGAGTTCCGGGCCTCGTCCAGGAGCTCCCACGGTGTCAGCCCCAGCTCGTGAAGACAGAGCCCCAGTTGCCGGAGGTTGACGTCGGCGGTGCGATTCGACCGCAACCGATTCTCCGCGTGCCACGTCCGAACGAGGGGGGTTTCGAGCAGTGCGCGGTGATCGAGCCGACGTGCTTTCCGGGGCATTGTCCGGAGGCACCCTTTCCTCCCGTATAACGAATCCCGGCGGCTGAAATTTGAGACGCCCGTGCTGGGATTCGAACCCAGGTCTGAGGCTCCGCAGGCCTCTAGGATAATCCAATGCAGCGGGCAGGGGTGCGTCCCCCGATCCCGTAGCTACCCCACACGGGCATCCCGGTCGCTCTTTCGGCTCCGGCGCGCCGAGAGGGGTCGGCTATAAAAGCCCGGGGACGCGAGGCCCGCTCTCCGAACGAGACTTTATACCGGTCACCGCTCCGTCGGCCATCGGACTCGGTTCGCTGCGGATGAACGACCGTCCTTCTCACGACGTCTGGGACGAATTGCGAGCGCTTTCCACCGGTGAGCGGGTCGAGATCTCGGACGACGCGGGCCACTCGTGGAGTGGCACCGTCGTCCCTCGCCACGACTTTTCCGGAGACCGCGTGCTCCAACTGAAGCTCGAGAGCGGCTACAACGTCGGAGTCCGCATCCAGCCGAACTATCGGTTTCGTCGGATTCCGTCGAGCGTCGTGGTCGCCGCTGCCGCGCCCAGATCCCCTCCGCCGGCGGCTCATGCCGACGCGGGGTCGTGGATCGCCCTCCTGACCACGGGAGGGACGATTGCATCGCGCGTTGACTACGAGACGGGCGGGGTTCGCCCGGTCAAGGATGAGCGGGAGGTCCTCGAGTTCTTCCCGGAGCTTGAGGCGGGTGGCCGCGTCCGGATCGTGCCGGTCTTCGACCGGCTGAGCGAGGACCTCGTACCGGAGGACTGGCGAGTCCTTGCCGAGAAGGTGGTCGCGACGTTCGGAGCCGGCGCCCGAGGGGTCGTGGTCGCCCACGGGACCGACACTCTCGGCTTCACGGGAGCGGCCCTCAGTTTTCTCCTCGCCGACCTCCCCGGGCCCGTCGTGCTCGTCGGAGCGCAACGCTCGCCGGACCGGCCGTCCTCGGACGGAGCGTCCAACCTGCGCGCCGCGGTCGATGTCGCGCACGACCGCCGCATCGGGGAGGTCGTGGTGGTCATGCACCAGGGGCCGTCGGACGACCGGTTCGCGATCCATCGGGGCACCTGGGTTCGGAAGATGCATTCGAGCCGGCGGGACGCGTTCCGGAGCCGGAACGGACCGCCCCTCGGGTTCGTGGAAGCGGGGAAGGTGGTCCTCGAGCAGGCGGTCCGTCCCCCGGTGGTCGGACCCGCGCGCTTCGACGGGCCGATCGACGCTCGTGCCTCGCTCCTCTGGTTCTACCCCGGTCTTACCCCTGAACGGGCCGCCCGGTTCGCCGAAGGGTGCCGGGGGATCGTCCTCGCCGGCACGGGCCTCGGCCATGTCGGGGTCGATCACGTCCCGTGGATCCGTGCCGCGACCGAGAAGGGCGTCGTGGTCGCGATGACGACCCAGTGCCTCGAAGGGAACGTGGAGCCGTACGTGTATGCGACCGGCCGGGAGCTCCTCCGAGCCGGAGTGCTCTATCTGGGCGACCTTCTCCCCGAGACGGCCTACGCGAAGATGGTCTGGGCGCTCGGACACTCTTCCGACCCGAAGGTCGTCGGGGACCTCCTCTTCCGGGACCGCGCCGGCGAGTTCCACGAACGCCACGACGCGAGGGATTCCGCGTGAAGGCCGGCCTCGAAGTCCACCAACAGCTCGCGGTCGGGAAGCTCTTCTGCGCGTGCCCTCCCGAGCTTTCGGAGGAGGTCACGTGCGCTTTTTCCCGTAGCCTTCGTGCCGCGGGAGGAGAGAACCGCGCGGTCGACGTCGCCGCGGCCCTGCAGGCGTCCCGGGGGCTCGTGTATCGGTACGAGACCGGTCCGTCCTCGTGTCTCGTCGAGATGGACGAGGAGCCGCCCCACCCCCTCAACGAGGTCGCTCTCGACGTGGCCCTCACGTTCGCGCTTCTCGTGAACGCCCGCCCGGTCGATGAAGTCGAAGTGATGCGCAAGATCGTCGTGGACGGCTCGAACACCACGGGATTCCAGCGGACGGCCCTCGTGGCGACGGACGGCGTCCTCGAGGTCGGCGGGAAGAGCTACTCGGTCCCGACGATCTGCCTCGAAGAGGACGCGGCGCGCAAGGTTCGAGAGACCCCCGGGGAGGTCACGTACCGCCTCGACCGCCTCGGGATCCCGCTCGTCGAGGTGGCGACCGGCCCGGAGATCCTGTCGGGGACCGCGGCCCGGGAGGTCGCCGAAGAGATCGGCGCGCTCCTCCGCGCGACGCGGAAGGTTCGGCGGGGGATCGGGACCGTCCGCGAAGACGTGAACGTCTCGGCCGAGGGCGGCCATCGCGTCGAGGTCAAGGGGGTTCAGGAGCTCCGCCTCATCCAGGAGTACGTCGAGCGCGAGGTGGGTCGGCAGAAGCTTCTTCTCGAGCTCCAGGAGGCGCTCGTTCGCCGCAACGCCCGCGTCCCGACCGAGCCGCCGGCGGATGTTACCGCGATGTTCCGCGAGGTGCCGACCGGGCCGTTCTCGGGGGCAGGGAAGGGGGGCCAGATCGTTCTCGCCATCGGCCTTGTCGGTTTCGCCGGCCTCCTCCGCTCTCCCGCCGGCAGCGAGGAGCGTCTGGGTCGCGAGCTCGCCGACTATGCTCGCTCGGTGGGACTGCGGGGACTCGTCCACTCGGACGAGCTTCCGGCGTACGGGGTCTCGACCGAGATGATGGCGGAGCTCAAGACCCGTCTCTCACTTTCCGAGCCGGACGCCTTCGTGCTCGTCACCGACCGCTCCCTTGAGCGCGCCCGGTCCGCCCTTGAGCGAGTCCGGGAGCGGGCGCGCGCAGCGCTCGCCGGAGTTCCGGGAGAGACTCGGGATCCGCTTCCCGACGGACGGACCCGCTATTCCCGGCCGTTGCCGGGCCGGGACCGCATGTACCCGGAGACTGACATCCCTCCCATCCCGATCACCGCCGCCCGGCTCGAGCGCCTCCGAGCGGGCCTCCCCGAACGCCCCCAGGAACTGAAGGCCCGCCTCGCGCGGACGCACGGACTCCCCGACGAGGTCGTCCGACAGCTCGTGTACGGCGACCTCGCCGGGAGGTTCGAGGTTCTGGCAGCGCGCGGGCATTCCGCCGGTCTCGTCGCCCGCCTCCTCACGCAGGACCTTCCGGCGGTCTTCGCCGAACGCGCGGACGCGCCGCCGTTCGACCCGTCGGACGAGGTCCTCCACGAGCTTCTCGCCGCGGCCGAGGACGGGCGGATCGCGAAGGAAGGGATCCCCACCGTCCTGAAAGCGCTCGCGGCGGGGGAGCCGACCGTCGGCGTGGCGATCGAGCAGTCGGGCCTCTCGGGGTTCACCCCAGAAGACCTCCTCGCGCTCGTGCGTCGGGTGGTCGCGGCGAACGTCGACATGGTGCGCTCCAAAGGGGACGCCGCGTTCTCGCCTCTGATGGGGGACGTGATGCGCGAAGTCCGAGGGCGGCGGGACGGACGCGAGGTTTCCGACGCGCTGCGGGCCGAGATCCGCCGGGTCGCCCAGGGCGAGGCGTGAGCGGAGGAGACGACGATGAACGGTTCGTCGCTCACCCGGCATCGAAGCGCGCGCCCCCGCCCCCTCAAGGCGGTCGTCACGGACGTCGACGGGACCCTCACGGATTCCGAGCGACGTCTCGACCCGCGCGCGTTCGAGGTCGTCCGGAGGCTGGAGCGGCGCGGGGTCTCCGTGGCTCTCGCCACGGGGAATGTCCTGCCGATCGCGCTCGGACTCCACCGCCTGCTCGGACTGTCCGGACCGATCGTGGCGGAGAACGGCGGGGTCATCTATCACCGCGATGCTGACGGAAAGGAGATCGCCGAGAAGCTCACGGACCGGCGCGTCGCGCTCGCAGCGTTCCGGAAGCTCCGGAAGTCGGGCCTCGCGGCACAACGGCTGTTCACGGACCGCTGGAGAGAGGCGGAGGTTGCGATCGAGACGAACGTGAGCCTCGCGTCGGTCCAGCGGGTCCTTCGTGGGAGCGGGCTCGTGGTCGAGTCGACCGGCTACGCCATCCACATCATGGAGAATCGGGGAGGAAAGCTTCCCGCGTTGAGACGGGCGCTCGCCTATCGAGGGTTGGTTCCCGAGGAGTGCGTGATCCTCGGGGACGGCGACAACGATTGCGCCATGCTCCGGGCCGCCGGTTTCGGCGTGAGCTTCGCCTCGGGGAGCCGCCGGGCGCGCCGGGCCGCCCGGTACGTCTCCCGGGCGCCATACGCCGCCGGGTTCGTCGAAGGGCTTAAAGCGAGTGGAATCCTCGACTGACCGGTCCTTCCGGGAGGGGCCGAAGTTGCTCGTCGGTCAGTGTGCGCGGTGCGGGGCGCCGGCATCGCTCGGTTGCACGGTCTGCGGCCGGACGTTCTGCCGGGGCTGTCTCGACGCGGACGAGAGGACCTGTTCGGATTGCGCGGAGACGCTCAAGCACACGAAGAGCCTGATCGAGGCTCGGCCACCCCCCTCGCGCCGGATCCACCGGACGCCGTCGCGGCCCGGCCGGATTCAGTAGTTGTATCCCGGCAGGACGAACGGGGCCTTCGGCGAGCTCCGACCAAGGGCGAGCAGGACGACGCCGAATCCTCCGGTGAAGACTCCGAAGCCGAACGTCGCCCAGGCGTAGGGCCCGAGCGTCGAGGTGATCGTGTGGCCCGCGAACGTCATGCCTCCCGGACCGGCGGCGTAATGGAGGAGCAGGTTCAGGACGACCGCCAGGCCCCAGCCGACCGCCACGAGGAGCCCGCCGCCGATGAGGTATCCGTACCGCTCGTCTCCGCCGGGGTCCATCGGGGGGACGGCCGGCGTCTCCTGTAGGTCGACCACGGCGGAGCCACTCCCGCCTGCCGTAAAGGGGTTTTCGCCCGGGTCGGCCGAGGGCCGCGGTCGCCGGGAGCGGGAGAGCGGGCGCGCTCAGCCGAGCGCCCGGAGCTTCGGAAGGGCCTCGTTCGCGGACTCGATCGACCGGCGCGTGTACGTCTCGAGAGAGCGAGCCTCGGCGCTGGTCAAGGAGAGCGCGGCGTGGTTCCAGTGGAGAGCGACCTTCTCCCCGACCGAAATGCCGGGGAGGATGCGGGGGTCGTACGTGAGGGTCCGCTCCCGGTCTTCCTCGAGGGTCAGTCGACCCTGCGCGACTCCGAGGACGGGACCGCGAACCCGGAGCGAGGTCGCCTCGACCGCTACGACGCGCGCCCAGGCGGGTCGGCACGCCTCGATGTTGGCGAGGGTCGTCTCGACGTGGCCCGTGACCTCTCCCACGCCGACGAACGAGACGTGGAACGCGTGGTGAGGGATCGGCCGGTCGGGGAGGTGGTCCGAGAGACGGCGGGCGGTCGACCGCGGGAGCCCGCGACGCACGAGAGCGTCCAACAGAGCGCGGAACTCGCTCGGTCCGAAGGCGTCCAGAAGGTCGTTGCCGAGCCAGTACGCCTCGACGACCCGGCGGTCGAACGGGTCGAGGGAGTGGCGCGACGCGATCGCCTCGAGGTACGGTGTCAGCGCCTCGAACCGCTCGAGCGCCTGCCGGGCCTGAGGAAGCCCCGTCCCCTCCGTGATCGCCCGATAGAGGGCTGGCTCCGCGTCCCGGGGACCGCAGTACTGGAGGCGGTTCGTGGCGATGCTGAACCGGGCGCAGAGCGCGACGCCGTCCATCTCCCTAGGCGAGGTCGCCCTGGGGCCGGACGAGCCGGCTCAGGAACGACCAGGCTTCCTTGAGCTGCGCGAGACCGACCACGGCCCCGACCCCCGCGACGACCGCGAGCACGCCCGCGGCCTGGTAGAGCGTGAACGAGCTCCCCTGGAGGAGGACCGCGAGGACCCACGTGACCGGGAAACCGAGGACGAGCGCCGCGCTCGCGACCCCGAGGTCGACCCGCTTCAAGCCGGGGTAGAACGCCGCGACGAAGGCGCCCAGGAGCGCCGCGCTGATCCCGACCCACTCCCACTGGGCGCCCGTGAAGCGCGCCACCGTGGTCCACTGGGTCGTGAACGAGAGGTACCCCACGAGGATGAGCGCACCGAAGCCCATCCGTCCGAGCACGACGGTCGCGGACGGCAGCTCCTTGAGCGTCCGCTTCGAGACGGTGTACTCCGCCGCCCACAGGACCGTCGCCGCGAGCACATAGGCGGTCCCGTTGGTCCAGATCGGTGAGGTGAGCGACAGCATCAGGAGGCTCCCCCCGAGAAGGAGGGTGGCGCCGAGCGCGACACGCCAGTGGAACCGCTCATGAAGGAACACGATCCCGAAAACGGTCGCCCAGAGGAACAGCGTCCGGTAGCCGAACGACGCGGTCGCTGCACCGCCGGCGGCCGTCGCGAGCTGAAGACCGTAGAAGAAGAGCAGGAACGGCACGGCTCCGCCGATGAGGCCGATGAGGACGAGCCGCGCCCAATCGACGCCTCGCAGCGCCGGGGCCCGGAGCGACCTCATGGCGACGAGCGCGATCGGGACGAACGCTGCGGCGACGACGATGTTGCGCACCGTCACGAACGCGGCCGAACTCGTCCCGTGGACCGCGTAGGCGTTGACGAAGGTCGAGACCCCGCTGATGAAGGCGGTCGTGAGGACGAGGAGGATCCCCGGCCCGGTCCAGGAGCTGCGGGCGCTCATCGGGAGCCTCCCGGAGCGGCCATCTCGTGGAGGAGGGCGAGCGCTTCTCTCGCCTCCGCTTCCGCGAGCGTGCGGGTCGCGAAGCCCGAGTGGACGACCACGAAATCGCCCAGCCGAGCCTCGGGGGTGAACGCGAGGTTGACGGTCCGGGTCGCGACCCCGAAGTCGACCTCGGCGGTCCTCACCTCGGGGGATGCCGCGTCGATCCGGACGATCTGTCCGGGCGTCGTCAGGCACATGGAACCCCCTCCAGGGCGCGGACATTGAACCACGCCCCCCTGCCGATCGTCGGCCGGCCCGGTTCGTTCGGCCCCGCGGTCGCTCCTCCCCAATTCGTGTTCGATCGTCCTGCGTTCTCCATGGTCAAGTCGCCCCCTCGAATTCACTCCTCGACGTCCAGACTTCGCAGCATCACGCTCTCGGCGTTCGGGTCGTCCCGGTCGGCCGACAGCTCGACCTCGATGGGCGCGCCCGAGAGCGCCGTCCCGGTGACGGCATCGGCCCATCGAGCGGCGAGCTCCGGCCCTTGGAGATGGGAGCGCGCTCCGACCCAGAGGCGGATCCGGGTGACCCGGTGGCCCCGCTCGGAGCGAGCGACCTCCTCCGCCTTTCGGAGGACGTCCCTCAGCAGCGCTTCCTCATGCATGATGCGTGACCCTCCCGGACGATGCCCCCCCGTTCCGCGGCGCCAGCTCCGCAGCGATCCGCTCGGTCGCTTCGCGTACGGCGCGCGCGACCGGTGGCGTGAGACCGTCCCCGACCTCGACGAGGTCGGCCTCGATCCCATAGACGACCAGCTCGCGAGGGAGACATCCGAGTCCACGGCCCAGGCTCACCGCTTCGGCGAGCGAGAGGCCGTGGGTGGAGGTCAGCGGGTGGACGCCCGGGGAGAATCCGTCCCCGGCCTCGAACCGGAGCACCGTGCCCGGGACGGCGCCCGAACGGACGGCGTCGACGACCACCACGCGGTCGGCGTCCCTCCAGAGCTCGAGCAACGCGATCCCCTCGGTCGAGCATTCCTCGACCCGGGCGAGCCCGGCGAGACGCGGCTTGAGCGCCCGGGCGACCTCGATCCCCGACCCGTCGTCCCGGCGGTGCTCGTTGCCGAGCCCGATGACGAGGGGGAGTCGGTTCTTCGGGCCGGAGGGGGGTTCGTCCATGCGAGCGTCCTCGGTCGGTGCGTCAGTTCCTCTCGAGGTCGAGCTTCAGGAAGTGCGTGGCGCACGAGATGCACGGGTCGTAGTTGCGGATCGCGCGCTCGCACGCATCGGTGAGCTCGGCCTCGTCGAGCGAGAGCGACCGCTCGACCAAGTGCCGCAGGTCGTCCTCGATCCGCTTCTGGTTCTGACTGGTCGGTGCGACGATCTTGGCGTCCGCGATGAGGCCGCCCGGCGCGACCGTGTAGCGGTGGTAGAGGATCCCGCGCGGAGCTTCGGTGACCGCTCCTCCGGTGACGGTCTCGGTGACCGGGGGCGGCTCCACCCAGGAGCTTTCGGGACGATGGTAGCGGTCGATGATCCGGAGCGCCTCCTCGACCGCGTAGACCGTCTCGACGGCGCGGACGATGATGCTCTTGTACGGGTTCCGGACCACGTTCTCGAGCCCGACCGAGCGGGCCAGGTCATCGGCCCGTCCGGTGAGGTGGTCGCGGTTGTTCGCGTAGCGGGCGAGAGGTCCGACGTGGTAGGAAGTTCCCGTGCCCTTGCGCACCGACTGAAGCGCGTTCGCGTAGGGCATGTGGACCTCCTCGAAGACATCGTCCCAGCGCTCCTGGGGCACCTTGAGCCCCTTGTTCGAGACGAGCTCCCCCTCGTTGAACGGGTATTCCTTCGGGTGCCGGAGCGAGACGAACTCGTAGTCCTCCTCAATGTCGGGGAAGTCGAGGCCGGCGGCGAACCGGACGGTGTCGGCAGCGAGCTGGAGCGCGGTCTCGAGCTGGGGACGGAACTCCTGGAGCTCGTGGACGGTCGGGGCGCGGTAGAACCCCCCCACCCGGACGTTAATCGGATGGATCTCGCGTCCGCCGAGCAGGGTCATCAGCGCGTTCCCAATCTTCTTGAGGGCGAGTCCGGTCTTCACCGCATCCGGATAGTCCTTCGCCATCTGGATGGCGTCCTCGTACCCGAGAAAGTCCGGGGCGTGGAGGAGGTAGATGTGGAGCGGATGGCTCTCGATCCACTCCCCGCAGTAGAGCAGGCGTCGCAGGTCGCGGACCGGCCCTTCGACCTTCATCCGCAGCGCGCGCTCCATGGCGTGGGTGGAGCTCATCTGGTAGGCGACGGGACAGATCCCGCAGATCCGGGCGGTGATGTCGGGCGCTTCCAAGTACGAACGGCCTCTCAGGAACGCCTCGAAGAAGCGGGGCGGCTCGAAGATCTTCAGCTGGACGTCCTCGACGCGGTTGTCCTGGATCCGGACCTTGAGGGCGCCCTCGCCCTCGACGCGGGCGAGGTAGTCCACGGCGATCGTCCGCTCCGTCATGCGCTCTTCGCCTCCGCTTCGCTCGCCGCTCGGAACGCCGGGGCGTTCGAGTTGAACGTCCGGAACAGCCGCATGACCCCGGGCGGGGTCACGCCGAGCTGGTGGAGCTGGTTCGTCAGCGAGAGGGTGTTCGGCGAGCCCTGCGGCCCGAAGCATCCGTAGCATCCCCGAGTGAACGCCGGGCAGATCGCGCCGCAGCCGGCCTGCGTGACCGGTCCGAGGCACGGCGTCCCGTGGGCGACCATCACGCAGACGTTCCCGCGCCGCTTGCATTCGATGCAGACGCTCTCGTTCGGGAGGTTCGGCGCTCGTCCCTGGAGGAACGCGCCGACCGCCTCGAGGAGCTGGAACTTCGAGATCGGACAGCCGCGCAACTCGAAGTCGACCGGAACATGGTCCGCGATCGCGGTGGACGTCGCGAGCGTCGAGATGTACTCAGGGTGGGCGTAGACGACGCGGCGGTACTCCTCGATGTCCCCGAAGTTCCGGAGCGCCTGGATGCCCCCGGCGGTCGCGCAGGCCCCGATCGTGACGAGCGCCTTCGACTGCGCGCGGATCTCCTTGATCCGCTCGGCGTCGTGGGGGGTCGTGACGGACCCCTCGACGAGCGACAGGTCGTACGGCCCCTCGAGGACGGCTCGCGACGCCTCGCGGAAGTCGGCGATATCCACCGCTCCCGCGATCGCGAGGAGCTCGTCCTCGCAATCGAGGATCGACAGTTGGCAGCCGTCGCACGAGGCGAACTTGAACACCCCCAGGCGGGGCTTGCGAGTCGTGGGCATCGACCTCACACCTCCTTCACCGCGAGCAGCGGCGCGAGCGACTTGTAGGGGAGCACGGGGCCGTCCCGGCAGACGAACGACGGGCCGTACTGGCAGTGGCCGCAGAACCCGAGGGCGCACTTCATGTTGCGCTCCATCGAGATCCAGATCTCCTCGGATGGCACTCCCCGTTGGGCGAGCGCCTGCGCGGTGAGCTTCATCATGATCTCGGGCCCGCAGACGAAGGCGGTGGTCTTCGGAGCGTCGAACCGGGCGTCGGGGAGCCGGGTCGTCACGACGCCGACGTCTCCGTACCAGTCCCGGCCGGCGGCGTCCACGGTCGTCTGGATCCGCATCTCCCGGCGCGTGAGCCAGTCGCGGACCTCTTCCGCGTAGACGAGGTCCTTCGGCGTCCGGGCTCCGTAGATGATTTCGATCCGACCGAACTCGGCGCGGCGACGGAACAGCTCGTAGAGCGTCGGCCGGAGCGGGGGCAATCCGAGCCCGCCCGCGACAATGACCACGTCGCGGCCCCGGGCGGAGTCGAGGGGCCAACCCCGTCCGTACGGCCCGCGGATCCCGACGGTGGAGCCGGGCTTGAGCGCGGCGAGCGCGTTCGTCACCTTTCCGACGGCGCGGACCGTGTGCGTGAGCTTCTCGGGATGGGAGGGGTCGCCGCTGATCGAGATGGCGCACTCCCCGACCCCGAAGACGTAGACCATGTTGAACTGGCCCCCCCGGAACGGAAGGCGGTCCCCGGGCGTGCGGGGGTCGAGCTTCAGCGTGAAGGTGTCCGGCGTCTCCTGGATGTTCTCCCGGACCACGAACGGTCGTGGGGCGTAGGGATGCGAAACGACCGGGCTCGGGACCCCGTGCGCGTGGACTTCGGCGGGGTGAACTTCAGCGGCCATGGATATCCAGGAGCTGGACGCGCGTGTTCTCCAGTCGTTCGCCGACCACGGGGAGGAGCTTCATCAGGAACTGATAGGCGAGGGCCGGATGGGCGGCGAGGGCGTAGCGGGCCGTGGCGGCGTTGATCGCGATGACCTCCGTCGGCTTCGTCGCCCGGGCATCGAACCTCCAGTGGTACGGGGGCACCAGCCACGACCAGCCGAGCAGCTCCCCGCGGCCGAGCGTCTCGACCGTGATCACCGAGCGGTCGGCGCCCCCGATCTCGAGCGCGACCTTCCCGTCCAGCACGAGGAAGAACTCCTCGGCCGGCCGGCCTTCGCGGGCCAGCATGTCGCCGACGCCGTACTGCCGCACTTCGGCCTTCGCGGCGATCGCGCAGACGAGCGTGGGGTCCATTCCCTCGAAGAACGGGTGGTGCTGGACGCGGTCGGCGATCGCTTCGCTCTGAGTTTCGCTCATGTTTTCGCCTCCGAGGTCGCTGGAGCCGTCGGCGCCGTCCGAATCGCCGCGACCTCCTCCGTGAGGTCGATTCCGACGGGGCACCAGGTGATGCAGCGGCCGCAGCCGACGCACCCCGAGGTCCCGAACTGGTCGTGCCAGGTGGCGAGCTTGTGCGTGAGCCACTGGCGGTAGCGAGAGAGCCCCGACTTCCGGACCGCTTGTCCGTGCATCTCAGTAAGGCCCAGGTTGAAGCACGAATCCCAGCGGCGCCACCGTTCCACGGTATCGACCGAGAGGTTCGGCACCTCCTCCTGGTTGCTGCAGAAGCAGGTCGGGCAGACCATCGTGCAGTTNGGTGCACGACAGGCACCGCTTCGCGACGATCTCCCATCGGGGATGGTCGAGGTTCTTCATCAGGAGGTCATGGATCCCGTCGGTGTTCATCGTCCGGCCCATCGAGGCGGCCGTCGCCGACACCAGGGCCTGCGCGCGGGAGTTGTCGTCTTCCGCCGGCGGTTCGAGGGGGACCCCCGCGAGGACGTCCGCTCCTTCGGGTGTACCGACCTCAACGAGGAAGTGGTGTCGGTGTCCGTTGAGGAGTTCGGTCAGGATGATGTCGGCGCCCCCCGCGCGCACGCCGGGCCCAGTTCCCATCGAGGCACAGAAGCAGGTGGCGCCCGCCTGGCCGCATTGGACGGCGATCCGGAGGACCCTGCGGCGCCGCGCCGCGTACCCGGGGTCGACCACGGGGCCACCGAGGAACACCCGGTCCTGGATCGCGACGCCGGCGAGCTCGCACGCCCGCATCCCGAAGAACGCGAGCGGGGGACCCTGGGTCGGCTCGGGGGTGACGACGAAGGAGTCCGCAGTGCGGTTCGCCGTCCACAGTCGCTCCCGGGGTGGATAGAGGAACTTCTTCCAGGCGAACGGGCCCACGGTGTAGCCAAAGAGGGCCCTATCGTTCCGGCGCTCGAGTCGGTACGTGCCGCCCCCCTGGCGGTCCGTCCACCCGATCGGAAGGTCATCGACGCCCGACAGGTAGTCGTAGACGATCGCCCCGTCCCGGACCGTGGGCCCCACCACCCGGTAGCCCTTTCCCTCCAGGGCGCGGAACAGGGCAGGAAATTCGTGCCGCTCGAGGACCCGACGATCGCCGACTTTCAGCGGTTCCATGGTCACGCCTAGGAAGGCCGGAGAGCCCCCCGCGTGGTGCCCCGATAGGCCGAGGGAGTAATGTTCCCTTCGTCGTCCTCTCGACGACCGGCCTGTCCCGCGCCTACGCGAAGAGAGCTCAACGCCGTACCCGAAACGGACGAGGCTCCGGGAGGGATGAACGAGCGGTCAAACGACCTTGACGGCGTCCCGCGGGTCAGGCCGGCCGGCACCCGCCGGGGCTCCGCAGAACGCCCTCAGAGGGACGCAAGAATCCGGCCGACCGACCCGTCTAGTTTTTATATAACCGCTTGGTTACTTTTGCGGTAACACCCTCGAAGGTGAAGAGATGGCAGACGAGATTCAAGCGAAAGAGCAGCCCCACGACACGTGGACCGACATCGACCGTGCGTTCGACGCGGTGCGGCGACGCTTCGCCGAATCGCTCGGGATCGTGCCGGTCGACTCCGCGGCCTGGTTCCGGGCCCCCCGGACGGATGTCACGGACAACGGCGCCGCCTACAAGGTGGTCGCCGAGATCCCCGGTATCCCGAAGGAGAAGCTCGACATCCGGATCCGCGGTCCGCTGGTCGAGATCCGCGGAGAGAACGACGCCGAGAACGAGGAGAAGAGGGAGAACTACCTCCACCGCGAGCGCAGCTACGCCGGCTACTACCGGTCGGTGGAGCTTCCGGAACCCGTCGTCGCGACCGGCGCGAAGGCGAAGGTCACGGACGGTCTTCTCGAGCTCGAGCTACCGAAGCAGACCCCCACTCCGACCGAACAGGAGGTCAAGGTCCCCGTCGCTTAGACGGGACGCCTTCCTCGCCCCGGGGGTCCCCCCGGGGTCTCTTTTTTTCGTCTCGTTCCTCGTTCGATCGCTCGGGCTTTCCCCCCCGGGGGAATCGTCCCGTCGTTCAGCCGAAACCCGGGATCGACTTTCCGTCCCGACCGGTGCCGGGCCGCAGCGGAGGCTTCCGGAGCTCCTTGGGGCACTCGACCAGGCGGACGAGAGGGGCCGACTGGACGATGTACGCCGGGAGGCCCGTGTTCGGGTCGTTGCCGGCCCTCAGGATGTTCATGATCTCGAGCCGGATCTCGACCACCGATCCGTCCTTCAACTTGAGGCGGACTTTCCCGTCCCCCTCGAGGATCGAGTAGTCGACGATCTCCGCGTTCGCGAGGTCGGGCGGGGGCGCGCCGGGAGCGCCGATCACCGGGCACCTCGGGCCGCGACGCGGGTCTTGAGGAGGGCGCGCGGGTCCTCTCCCCCGACCGTGATGCCGAGGGAGACGCAGCTCCCGATCACCTGGTTCATCTTCTCCTCCATCGTTCGCCCCTGCAGGTCGTCCCCCTTCGCGTCGGCGATCCGCCGGACGGCCTCCAGGCTGACGTCCCCGACGACCTCGGTCTTCGGCTTCCCCGACCCCTTCTCCTTCTTGGCTTCCTTGAGGAGGAGGGCGGCGACCGGCGGCCGGCCGACCACGAGCGTGAACTCTCGGGTGTTCGGGTCGACCCGGACGATCACCGGGACGCGCATCCCGGCGAACTCCTTCGTCTGCTCGTTGATNCTTCGCGACGACCTGGCCGACGTTGACACCGAGCGGGCCGAGCGCCGAGCCGAGCGTCGCGCCGGCTGCCGCCTTGCCTCCCTCGACCAGGATGCTCACCTCAACTGCCACTCTTCCCGCCTCCCTTCTCGAGCATGCGCACGTGGTCGCCGCGAACGGTGACCGGGATCGGCACGACCGCCTCGATGAGCTCGACCGTGATCTCCTCCTTGGCCTGGTCGATCTTCTTGACGCGCGCCTTCTCGCCTTTGAACGGACCGCTGATGAGCTCGACGATCGCGCCCTCGACGAACCCTTCGACCGTGATCTTCGGGACGAGGAGCGGCTCGACCTCCTTGAGGGTCGTCTCCCCCTCGACCAGGCCGCGCGCCTTGCGGATTCCCTTGAGCATCTCGCGGACCCCTTCGAAGCTCATCCCTTCCGCGAAGACGTACCCCCGGAGGGACGACGGCACGAGGAGCGAGAAGACGACGTCCGGTTTCTCCTCGGCGCGGGCGAGGAGCGTGTCGGCGACCTCCCGCTCGTACCCGCGGGACGTCTTGATCGCGAGCACCGCCTGACGGGCCACGCAGGCGAGGGTCAGCCGCACCGGCGAACCGTCACCGGGGGTGGTCACGGAGAGGCGAACCTCGACCTGGTCGCCGTAGCGGACCCCGACGGGGGCGGTGATCGTGAAGGAGAGCGGGACCCCCGTGTTCGGAGCGAGCCCGACCGCGTACGTTTCCTTCCGGGGGAAGAGCTCGACCGTCGACTTCTTCCCGGGCGGGATCCAGACGACGGGCCATTCGGCGCCTTCGCCCGCGTACGTCGAGGTGTACCCTACCTCGATGGTCAAGCTCGCCGTGAGCGGCTCGGCGGCCCGGCTCGTGAGGACGGCGGAGAGGGTGGTGACGGTGCCGGCGGTGACGTCCCGGGAGACGTCGTCCGCGGCCTTCAGCATGAGCTCGCTCGCCGCCTCGTGCTTCGGCGCCGGCGGCGCGGCGGCGGGAGCGGGCGCGACGGGTGCGCCCGCCGCGGGGCTCTCTGTCTTCTTCGCCGCGGGCTCGGTCGGGCCGCCCGAGAGCAGGCCGATGCCCTCCTCGTTCTCTTCGTTGGCCATGGTCGCGTCTCCCGGTGGACCTACAGGCCGCTCAATACGTTGTTCCAGATCCACGGGCCCGCCTGCGAGAAGAAGATGTAGATCGCGAACCCGACCAGTCCGATCAGGATCGCGCCGAGCCACGTCACTTCGAGGACCTTGACGTACTCCTCCGAGGTCGGCCGCCGGGCCATGCGAAGAATGCGGCCGTACTTGCCGTGACCGACGTTGCGCAGGCGGCCGTCGAACTGGTCCTGCACCCGTCGCGCTCGGTCGAGGAACGCCATGGACTACCGATTCCCTTCCTCAGTGAACGACGTCGAGGTCCGGACCGGGCTTGCGCGCCGTCGCGGCCCCTTTCGCCTCGCCCGCGAAAATCTGGGGGGATTTAACCCCGGTCACTACCAGCATGACCCGGATCGTGCTCTGCATCGTCGGGTCGACCGCGGCGCCCCAGATGATCCGGGCGGTCGGGCTGATCGTCTTCTGGACGACTTCGGCGGCCTTCTGCGCCTCGCTCACCGTCATGTCCGGCCCCCCGGTGACGTTGATGAGCGCCCCCGTCGCGCCGGCGATGTCCACATGGAGGAGCGGAGAGTTGATCGCCTCGAGGACCGCGTCCTCGGCCCGGTTGTCGCTTTCCGACTCCCCGATGCCGATGAGGGCGACCCCTCCGCCCTTCATGATCGTGCGGAGGTCGTTGAAATCGAGGTTGACGAGACCGGGGCGGGTGATGATCTCCGTGATCCCCCGGATCGCGCGCGCGAGCACGGAGTCGGCGACCTTGAACGCCGTCTGGATCGGAAGTCGCGGAACGAGTTCGAGCAGTCGGTCGTTCGGGATCGTGATGACCGTGTCGATGACCTCGCGCAGGCGCTCGAGGCCCCACATCGCGTTCTCCTGGCGGACGAGCCCCTCGGAGGCGAACGGCAGAGTACAGACCGCGATCGTGAGCGGGTTCCCGCCTCCCGCGTCCTTCGCGCACTTCGCGATGACGGGCGCCGAGCCGGTGCCGGTCCCTCCCCCGAGGCCGAGCGTGATGAAGACCATGTCCGAGTTCCCGAGGGCCTTCTTGAGCTCGTCTTCGGCCTCGTGGGCCGCCTGCTCCCCGACCTGGGGAAGCGCCCCGGCTCCCAGTCCGCGAGTCAGACGGCGGCCGAGGAGGATCTTGCGGGGGGCGTGGATCGCGAGCAAATGCTGGGCGTCCGTGTTGCAGGCGATCATCTCGGCGCCCGAGAGCCCTTCCTCGGCGAGCCGGTTGATCGTGTTGCAGCCGCCGCCGCCGCACCCGACGACCTTGATGTTGGTTTTCAGCGAGGCGAGCACCGCCTCGAGCTCCGCGTCGTCGGACGACGGCGGCGGGGCCTCGGGGGCCTTCTTCGACTCTCCGGGTAGGTGCGACAGGATCTCCTGCGCCAGCGGTCGCATCACGAGCGTCCCTCTCTCGGCGGGAGCATGGTCTTCATTATAAAGCGTTAGTGCGAAAGGTGGGGTGCCGGTGGAGTACATCGAGTGGGCTCCTCGCTTCGACCGGATCCGGTCCGAGTTCGGCTTTCCGTTCGAGCGGGAGGTGGCAGCCGCCGACCTTCTGGACTCTCTCCTGCCCCCGACCGCTCCGGTGGACCCCCTGCGCGTCCTTCGCCCTCTGCTCGAGGGGAGGACGGTCGTGGTGGTCGGCCTCGCTCCCCGATCCGGACCGGCTCCGCTGTGGCAGTTGCCCTCCTCCCCCCGCTCGCCGGCCCTCATCGCGGCCGATGGGGCCACCGCGACCTGCCTGGACGCGGGGTTAGTGCCGACGATCGTGGTGACGGACCTGGATGGACCGGTCCCGGCCGAGATCGCGGCCAACCGGCGCGGGAGCGTCGTCGTCCTCCACGCCCACGGCGACAACCGCCCCGCCCTCGAGGAGTGGGTGGGGCAGTTCCCGGGGCCGGTGGTGGGTTCGTGGGCCGGCCCTCCCCGTCCGCGCCTCCTCAACGTCGGCGGTTTCACCGATGGGGACCGCTCGGCGTACCTCGCCGAGCACCTGGGCGCGGAGCGGATCCTCCTCTGGGGGTTCGACTTCGAACGGACGGCCGCGACCGATCCGGCCGCCCATCAAGTGAAGCTTGAGAAGCTCAAGTGGGCGGAGCTCCTTCTCGGGGAGCTCGCCCACGACGGGAGATCCCCGATCTTCCGCTGGAGACCCGACGGGAGCCTGGTCCCCTACCCGCCGGTCAAGTACGACGAGTCGACGAGGTACACGACGTTCTGACCGCTCTCGTAGATCACGATGAACGGGAGGCCGGCGAACCATCCCGCTGCGTCGTTGCTCAGGGGGGCGGCCTCCTTCGAGGGGTCGAGGGCGACCCCGCCATACATGACCGAGTCGACCGCGACCAGGTCGACGGGACGGTCGGTGTACGGGGTTCCCGAGCTGCGGAGCTCGGACGCCGCCTTCGACCAGTTGGTGCCGGTGAAGAGCTCGGGAGTGGTGAACCACGTGCACGGATTTCCATCGACCCCGAAGATCATCGAGCTGAGACGATGGTCGCTCGCGACCGTCCAGGAGGAAGGGACCGCGACGCCGACCCACATCCAGAGGGCGGCGTCCCCGTGGGTCAACCCCTCCTCGAACCCGCCAAAGTCGTTCTGCGGCGGGTAGACGATCGCGGCGTTCGCGGCGAGGACCACGACGACCCCCACGCACGCGGCCACGAACGCCCTCCGCCCGCCCCGGTCCTCGAGCCGGGTCACGAGCCGGGCGATCCCGACCGCCGCGAGAAGGGCGATCGGAAGGAAGAGGTACTCCACGTGACGGTAGGGGGAGAGGGTGGAGGAGATCCCGGCCGCGGGGCTCCCCGGAAACTCGGGCGCGAGGAGAGAGAGCAGGATCATCGCCGCCGCCGAGAAACCGAGGGCCCCGGTCCAGGTGAGGGCGAACGGGCCGAGGCGCGCGGGAGTGAGCATCCGACGACTCCCGGCGCACGCGATCCCGAGGACGAGGACCGGAGAGAACCAGAGGATGGCGCCCGGCGTGGTGGATTGGGAGGTGCCGGGAACCGGGACGACGGCCACGACCGAGATGGCCGCAAAGACGAGGACCGTGATCGCGAGGGCGTCCCGCGCCCAGCTCCGGTCGGTCGGGAGCCGGACCCAGACCCGGTTCGACCTCGGAAGGCCCCGGCGCCAGCGGACGAGAAGAGCGGAGACGACGACCGCGGCGAGCCCGAGGGCCTCGAAGATCGCGAACCCCGCATGGGAACCCAGCGCGAAGTTGAGGACCTTCGTCGGGAAGGTGTACGTCCCGTAGAACCAGAACGCAAAAGTCGCCGACACAAAGGCCGCGACGAACGCGAACTCGCGGGTGGGGAACCGCCGGCTCCAGAGGCCCGGACGCCAGAGTTCGAGGAGGAGGACTCCCCCGAGGGTGCTCACGACGAAGAAGTACGACGAGAGGTGGTGCGTGAGGATCAGCGCCGCGGCGGTGAGCGACAGCGGGAGGTACCAGCGGACTTCCCGTCGACTTTCGACGAACATCCAGAGCGCCCCGACGCACAGGAAATCCCCGATCGCGAGGGGGGCTGGGTGCGCGATCGAGAAGAGGCGGGGCATGACGATCGAACCGATGGCGGCGGCGAGGAGCGCGACGGTGTCGTGCGGGTAGATCCGGCGGAAGAGCAGGAAGAGCGGGAACACCGAGAGGACGGCCACCACCGGGACGAGGACGGTGAGGGCGGTCATCGGGTCCAGGCCGAGAGCTCCGGCCCCGCCTCCGACGAGGAGGTACATCCCCGGAAAGTCGGGGTAGGCCGAACCCCAGCCGGGATAGGCGGAGCCGTGAGGGATCGTCCCGGAGGACACGAGGGCGGCGGTGAGCCGGTAGTATTCCCCCGTATCCGAGCCGAAGAGCGCGTAGGAGAGGAACGGCTCGAGCGCGAGGAAGACCAGGAGGAACGCGAGCCCGGTGAGGAGCAACAGGGTCTCGGTGCGGAGCGGGGGACGGAGGTCGCTCGCCGAACTCGCCCCCGGGGCCCCCGAGGTTGCCATCCGCTCGGGCGTAGGCGGCCGTCTCGCTATAGAGGTGCCTCCGGACGCGCCCGTTCCCCAAATCGCCGAGTTTCCCCCGCATACCCATAAATAGGAGGGGTTTGTGCGCCCCGCTCGAGGGCCGCACGGTAATGGCGAGCTCGGCTCGGGCAAAATCGAAGGCGAAGCGGCCGCCTCCGCGAGTCCGTTCCGCACGAAAGCCGCCTCGCCCCGTCGCCAAGAAGGCGGTCCCGAAGGCGCCCCCGACGAAGAAACCCATCCCTGCCGCGCGAAAGGCTCCTCCGGCGCCTCCGAAGGCCCCGACGAAAGTGAAGGAGCCCGAACCCGAGCTGAACGTCCCTCTTCCCGACGGGCGCCGTCACGTACTCTCGCTCTCCTTCGTCCGCGACGGGGACGAGTTCCTCGCCCGGCTCGAGTCGGACGTGGGCCACATCACCGAGTTCAAGAACCGGTCCCTCGACCAGCTCCTCACCCTGGTGGCCGGGGAACTCGAAGACCTGGTCGAGTGATTTCGAGCGCTACGACCTCGAGCCTTTCGGGCTCGTCGGGACGCCCTCGAAGAGCCGGGCGTCGGCGAGGTAGCTCCGGACCGGAACGTTCTCCGCCCAAACCTCGACGAGCTCGACCGGAGAGGAGGAGAGCCAGCCCGCGGAATACTTTCGCACGACCCGCAGGGAGAGCTTCTCGAGGGGAGGAAGCTCGCGTCGCCGGCCCCATCGACCCACGACGGTGACGTGGTCGGGGGCGACCTCGACGGCCCGGGGAGCGGGTGTGAGCGCGAAGTAGGTCCCGACCGCCGCGAAGGCGACGAAGATCAGAGTGAACGTCAGCAGCCCGTTCGATGCGGGAGAAACGGAACCCCCCGGAGTCGTGCGGTCGTAGAGGACGAACCCGCCATAGAGGACCGCGAGCGCGACGAGGTACACGGCCGTGAGGCGGACGGCACGCTGTGTTCCGGCCTGGTTCTCCCGTTCTCCCGTCCCTCGCGGGCGGGCGCGGAGAACGGGGCGCACTGCGTGGCTCCCGCCGAGCGGACCGCCCTCGACCGTCGGGGAAGGGCTTCGGGCCCGAACGATTCGCACCGGCCGAGACGTAGCCACGGCGCTCCCTCGGCTTCTTTCAGGGTCCTTCGACCAGCTTAAAGCTACGCGCGGAGAATCCTCGGCCGATGCCGAGCCGGACCGAGTATCTGGTCATGCATACGGAGCGCCCCCGGGAGTTCGTCAACATCACGGAGCGTGTCCGCAAGGTCGTCCGCTCGAGCGGGGTCTCGGACGGACTCGTCCTCGTCTCTTCGATGCACATCACGGCGGCGGTCTACGTGAACGACAACGAGTCAGGCCTTCTTCGCGATATCGCGGCGTGGGCGGACCGGCTCGCTCCGCCGGGAGAGTACGAGCATCACCGGACCGGAGAGACGAACGGGGATGCCCACCTCAAGAACCTCCTCCTCGGCCACCAGGTCGTCCTCCCCGTGACGAAAGGCGACCTCGACCTCGGTCCGTGGGAACAGGTGTTCTACGCCGAGTTCGATGGCCAGCGGCCGAAGCGGGTCATCGTCAAGGTCGTCGGCGACCGCTGACGCGACGCGGAACGGCCGGGTCGGACGAGGGCTCCGATGCGGCGACCCCCGTGCAGGACGCCTACGCCTCGAGCGCTGCGTCTCCCGAGGGTCCTCCGCCGGACGGCCGGGGGAGCGGGGCGCGCGGGTCGACGAGCGGGACCTTCCGCGCGATCTCGCGCGCCATCGCCGAACAGGAGGAGGGAGCGACGGGGCGGAGCGTGTAGCCGGGAAGCGCGAGGTCGTACGTGACGACCTTCTTCTCCGCGATCGTCTCCCAGACCGCACGGAAGACGCGGTCGGCGGCCTCCGTCTCCCCGATGTGTCGGAGGAGCAGCTCGAGGCAGAGGATCTCGGCGACCGGGTCGGCCCGGTCCTGGCCCGCGTACTTCGGTGCCGAGCCGTGGACCGGCTCGAACACGGCGAGCTCGTCCCCGTAGAGAGCGCCGGGGGCGACGCCGAGGCCCCCGGCGAGCCCCGCGCAGAGGTCCGAGAGGATGTCCCCGAAGAGGTTCGTCGTGACGATGACATCGTACTCTTCGGGCTTCTTCGCAAGCTGCATGCACATGTTGTCGATCAGACGCTCGTCGCTCTCGATGTCCGGATACTGAGGTGCGATCTCGCGGAAGACCGACTGGAAGAGCCCGCCGGTCGTCTTCATGATGTTCGCCTTGTGGACGGCCGTCACCCGGTGGCGATGCTGGCGGCGGGAGAGCTCGAACGCGAATCGGACGATCCGCTCGGACGCCTTTCGCGTCACGATCGCGACCGTTTCCGCCGCGGAGTGCTCGCGGTCGACCCAGTGCTCCACTCCCGAATAGAGCCCCTCCGTGGCCTCCCGGACCACGATCAGGTCGGTCTCGGGATAGCGCGTCCCCTCTCCCGCGATCGAGCGGGCCGGTCGCACCGAGGCGAACAGGTCGAGCTGCTGGCGGAGGGCCACGTTCACTGACCGGAAGCCGCTCCCGATCGGGGTGGTGATCGGCCCTTTGAGGGCGAGGCGGTTCTTCCGGATGGACTTCAGCACGTCGTCCGGAAGGGGAGAACCGGTCGACGCGATCGCCTTCTCGCCGGCGTCGACGACCTCCCATTCGAAAGAAACGCCGGTCGCGTCCGCCACGATCCGGGCGGCGTTCGTGACCTCGGGCCCGATTCCGTCTCCCGGGATCAGGGTGACGCGCCGTACCATCGGTGAGCTCCCGGCCTGCGCCAGCTTCGGAGGGATTTAAGCAGTCGGCCGCCGGTGAGGGTCACCCGGCCGCGCGGGACGCCGGAAGGCGGTCCAGGACGGCGCGGAGAACGTTGTCCCGGACTCTTCCCTCATCCGTCGCTGTCGTCCAGACGACCACGGCTCCGTCCCAAGTCGTCTCGGAGATGTCCGCGACCTCGAGCCGGGGAACGGGGGCCGTGGGAGAGGTCCCGGGGAACCCGCTCGCGGCAGCGCGGAGCGCCTCCTCGACCGTCCCGACAGTGACGGACTGAGGGAACGTCATCCGGACGCGAACCGCGCGGGGGCTCCCCGGGACCTGGTGGAGACTGAGCGCATTGAGCACGATCCCGTTCGGGAACTTCGCGAGTCCCCCGGCGTCGAGCTCGATCACGGTGTAGATCAGGCCGACGTCCCGGACCACTCCCGAGTATCCCGGGTACATCATCTCGTGCGGATAGCTCGGGGCGAGCGCCCCGTAGCTCGACGTGATGAAGGCGACGCGGTCGCCCGGCCGGTAGGGGTCGGCGAGCACGATCAGAAGCCCCGCGAAGACGTTCGCGAGGACGGTCTGGGCCGCGAGGCCGATCACGATGCCCGCGAAGGCGCTTCCGAGGAAGAGCGACTCCGCCGAAACCCCGGCGAGACTGAACAGGACGAGGACGGCGACGATGGCGACCACGAGGTTGGTGAACAGCCGGACGGCGTGACTTCGGGTCGAGATCCCTCGCCGTTCCATCACCGCATCGGTGGCCCGAGTCATCGACCGGGCCACGAGCCACGCGACGAGGAGGACGGCGCCCGCTTCGAGCGCGAGGAACTCGGGATAGTTGAACCCCTTCGACTGGAAGTAGTGCTCATTGAACTCGAGGAAGAGCGCGTAGAGGACCACCGCAAGGAGGGTCGAAAGGAGGAGGTCGCGCAGCAGGATGCTGAGCGGCCGGGACGACGTGGAGGCTGCCATCGACCCCGGCAGCCCTCGGGGTCCATAGCACTTTTCACACGCGGACGACGCTGGTCAATAGAATTCTTATATTCCATAGATTATGCATGTTCAATGATGACCGCGGCGCATTCGGAAGTGCTGGCCCATGACTGGCTCCCCCCGGTGGCTCTCGGGCGTGCTCGCGAAGTCGAAGAGGTGGTACAACGGCTGGACCCTCCGCGTCCTCGAGCACCGCCGCCGTGGATGGTGGCGGTCGCCGGGCCGTCCGGGAGCGGCACCTCGACGGTCGCACGCCGGGCGGCGCGGGCGGTCGTGGAACGCGTGCGTTCCGAACTCGGCGAGCCGTTCCCCCGCCTCCTGACGGTCCGAACGGGCTTCCTCCGAGGAACTCATGGAGTCGCCACCGAGCTCCTCCGACGCGTCGACGACGGCTTCGATGGGAGAGGGTTTCCGGTGCCCGAGATCCTGGCCGGCTTTCTGCGTCGCCTCCGTCGGGAATCGCGTCCCTCGGTCGTCATCCTCGACGACATCGGCATCGGAGGTCCGGACCTCGCCCCGATCGTCCGGGCGTTCGCAAGACCCGACCGATTCCTCCCCGAGGGAGAGTTCGGGATTCCGCCCCTCTGGACCATCCTTGCTGGGACTCCGGACGCGCTCCGGAACCTCGAGGTCTCGCTGGTTCCCCGAGTCACGCTCGGTCCTTTCGTGGAGGTCGCTCCCTATCTCTCCGAGACCCTGCGCGCGATCGTCGTCGACCGGGCCGAGCGGGCGCTCGGTCAGGTCCCGCCGCGCTCGCTCGCGGACCGGGTCGTTCGGCGATCGGTCGAGGACGGCGGCGGGGCCCGCCGCGCGGTTGACCTTCTCCGCCGCGAGCTTCTGGGAGTCACGTACCGCGAGCATCGGGATGGAGTCCTCCCGGCCCGGCTGCGTGGGATCTCGATCGAGCCGTGGGTCGTCCGGGCGATCGGGGTCGCCTCGAAGGGGCGGACCGCACGGCTCGGGGACGTTCGCCGGCTCGAGACGGAGCTCGCCCAGGCGAGCGGCGCACGGCCCCTCCCCACGACGACCCTGTGGCGGAGGATCGTACGGCTCGAGCAGGCGGGCTACGTGCGCCGGGAGATCCGGCCCGGTGGGACCGGCGGAACCCTGTCGGTGCTGCGGGTCCTGAGGCCGATCGACGAGTGGGTCACGACGTCCCATCGGCCGGGAACTCGTCCAGCCGACGGACCGTGGAACGGCCTTTCCTCTCCTTCACCGGGAGCGGCTCCGCTCGAGCTTCTTCCGACGGGGGACGGGCGGCCCCTGGCTGGATCCTGAGCTGGCTCGCGACCATCTCGGCGAGCCGTCGCGACTTGAGCGCCTGCTCGATCCGGTCGAGGGGCGCATTGCGGAGCGACTCCCGGTCGGGGTACCCCGCCCGGAAGAGCATCCGGGCTCGCACCCGACCGATGCCCCGCAACCGGACGAGGTCCAGGAGCTCCTCTCGTACCCCGTAGCGGATGCGGAACGAAAGGTCGTCCACCGCCCGTCCGACCCTCCGCTGGAACACCCGGGCGAGGCGCCCTGCCGCGAAGAGGAGCCAGTCGGCGTCTTCGACCTTGGAGCGGAGGTCCCCGGCGCCGATGCCGAAGCGTTGGGTGATCTCGACGATCGGCTCTTCGCTGACCCAGGCCTCGAGGACCGACGCGGTCTTGAGGGTCGCGAGGTAGACGTCGAGGTCGAGGTCGAGCGGAGGCTCCTCGGGCTTCACGAGAAGCTCCTCCGCCTCATCCGTGTACCGGGCGAGGAGGTCCGCCTCCTCTCCGCGACGCAGGAACAGCGGCGGGAGGTCCGGGGTCGCCGCCACCGCCGCGAGCAGCGGAAAGCTGCCCACTCCGATCGGCGCCCGCGCGACGACGCCCCGAAGGACGATGGAGCTCAGCGGGTCGAGGTAGAGCTCGCTCGTGAGCTCGCCGAACCGGGTGGCCCGAAGCTCCCCGCCGGGGACCAGGAGGTCGTTGCGCTCCAGGAAGCGACGGACGGTCGCCACCTTCTCGTGGAGCTCCGAGAGCGGTAGGGTGCGGCCGTAGAAAGTGGCAGCGAAGAACGCCTGGAGGTCGCGGTCGTCCCGGACGGCATGGCTCGCGACCAGGGCGAGAAGGTGCATCCGGAGCGCCGGCTCGGCCGCGAGCCGGCTCTGGATGGGTTCCGGCGGCGCCGAGAGATACCGGTCCAGGAGCCGGTCCTCGTCCTCGGGCGCCCGGGCGACCAGGAGCGCCTCCCCCACGGGGTCGAACCTCGGACGACCGGCCCGGCCGAGCATCTGGTGCACCTCCATCGCCGGGATCGGAGCTTGAAGCCCGAGACGGTCGTCGTACCGGTTCGTGTCGCGGACGATCACCCGGCGCGCGGGCAGATTGATCCCCGCGGCGAGGGTCGGCGTCGCGACGAGCGCCTTCAGCGCCCGGTCGCGAAACGCGCGCTCGACCACCCTTCTCTCGGGGTTGGTGAGCGAGGCATTGTGGAAGGCGACCCCGTTCGGGAGGAGGCCGCTTAGCCGTCGGATCCCCTCCGTCTCCTCGTCCGAGGAAGTCGTGATCTCGAGGGCGGCGGCCTTGGCCCGGGCTCGCTCGTCCGCCGACAGGAGGTTGCGGACGGTCGGGACGAGCGCTTCGGCAAGCTGCTCGCTTGCCTTGCGGGAGTTCACGAAGACGAGCGCCTGGCCGCCTTCCTGGACGACCGACCGGACGAGACGGGGTACCGCCTCCCCCGGACCGGCGATGTCGCGCACAGAAAGGTCCGTGAACGTGATCCTTCCCTCATGGTAGACTCCGAGCTTCAACGGAACGGGCCGGAAGTCGGAGGTGATGTGATTCGCTTCCAGCCACTCGGCGACCTCCTCCGAATTGCTCACCGTGGCGGAGAGCGCGACGATCTGGAGGTCCGGGTAGTTCCGGCGCAGGCGGGTGAGGCTGATCTCGAGCGTGGGGCCGCGGTCGGGGTCGCGGAGGAGATGCACCTCGTCCGCGACGACGACTCCCAGCCGGTCGAGCCAGGGACTTCCGCGGCGCAAGAGACCGTCCGCCTTCTCGCTCGTCGCGACCAGCACATCGAGCTTCTCGAGCTTCTCCGCCGGAAGGTCGAAGTCCCCGATCGAGATCCCGACCTTGAGGCCGAGCTCTTGGAACTTTTCGAGTTCCTCGACCTTCTCGTGCGCGAGAGCTCGCAACGGCACCAGATAGAGCCCGGTGCGGCCCGCCCGGGCCGCGCGAAGGAGCGCGAGGTAGGCAACCAGGGACTTCCCGCTCGCGGTCGGGCAGGCGAGCAGAACGCTCTCGCCCGCGAGGACGGGCTCGAGCGCCTGGGCCTGAGGGGGGTAGAGCGAGGCAATCCCGTCCGCGACCAGGATCCGTTGCCAGGCCGGGTCGATGGCCGTGTCGGTGAGCGGGACGCTCGCCGCGGGCGCAGTGTGGCCGGGAGCGCGGACCGGCGACCGGCGGAGTCGAGACGTCACGGATTCTCGGAGTCGGGGTCGCTACAAAGGGTTTCGGCCGTCCCGGGGCGAGATGATGTTTCGCGCGAGGATCAGCTCCTGGATCTCGGTCGTCCCCTCCACGATCGGGAAGACCCTCGCGTCCCGGAGGAGCCGCTCCGCCGGGGAGCCGGCCCGGACGCCCGTGGGACCAGCGACGTCCACGCCGGCCGAAGCGATCTGGACCGCGGCGCGAGATGCGACGAGCTTGGCCACCGACGCTTCTTCGACGTACGACTCGCCGGAATCCTTTCGCTGAGCCGCGAGAGCCACCAGAGCGCGGGCGGAGGCCAGGTCGGCGTAGGAACGCGCGATCACCGTTCGCTTCCAGTCGGCGTCCTCCCTCGACACGGCGCTCACCATCAAAGCGAACGCTGCTTCGGCGACTCCGAGCGCGCAGCTCGCGATCCCCACGCGCCCCCCCTGGAGGGCGCCGAGCGCGACGCGGAGTCCCTCTCCCTCGGCTCCGAGGAGCGACTGGGGGGGAAGCCGCACCTCATGGAGGACGAGCTCCGCGGTCTCGCTCCCGCGCATCCCGAGCTTGTCGAATCTCTGGGCCACGGAAAAGCCGGCGGTCCCCGGGGGAACGATGAATGCCGAGATCCCTCGGTGTCCGAGCGCCGGGTCGCGCGTCGCGAACACAAGGACCACCCCCGCGCTCACCCCGTTCGAAATGAACGTCTTCGTACCTTCGAGAACGAAACCGTTCTCGTCCCTCGAGTAACGGGTTCTCAAGCTCGCCGGGTCCGACCCCGCGTTCGGTTCGGTCAGGGCGAACGCCCCAATTTGCTCTCCCCGAGCGAGGGGGCGGAGGAACTCGCCACACTGTGCGTCGGTCCCCCACGAAAGGATCGGCAGAGAGCAGACCGACAAGTGGACCGCGACCAGCACGCCGACCGCCGCGCTGGCGCGGGAGAGCTCCTCGAGAACCGCGACCGTCGCGCGAGCGTCTCCGCCGTTCCCGTCCCACTCGGGGGGGATTCCGAGCCCGAGGAATCCCGCCTCGGCAAGGCCGCGAAGGAGAGCGTCGGGGATGCGATCCTCCCGGTCGATCTGCTCGGCGACCGGCGCCACGGAGTGCGCCACGAACGAACGAGCCCGCTCGCGCCAACCCCGAGCGTCGCTCGGAAGCACGGGCGACATCGAGGACAGCAGAACGACGAACCCTTAAGGCGTGCCGGCGGGTCGCCGCCCCCGCCGCGGGAGGATCGCACGATGCCCCTCGTTCCCACCCCGAAGGACCGCTTCACCTCCCTCGACACGCTCGCTCTCGTCCACGAGCTTCGGTCCCTGCGTCGGGCTCGGGTCGACAAGGCGTTCGACGTTCCCGGGGGAGGGTGGGCGCTGACCCTGCGCGTCCCCCGCGAGGGTCGATGGGACCTGCGGCTCGTGCCCGGCCGCTACGCCGCTCTCCTCTCGGAGGCGGGGCCGTACGAGGAAGAGCTCTCGCCGTTCGCCCGCGAGCTCCGGCGGCTTCTGGAGGGGGCGGTCCTCGAATCGGTCCCCGACCCGAACGGTGAACGGCTTCTCGAGGTCGTACTGCGGAGGTCGGACGAGCCCGAACCGATCCGACTCGCCCTCGAGATGTTCGGGGCCGGTAACCTCGTCGTGGCCCGGGGCAGTCGGATCGTTGCCGCGGCCCACACCCGTCGGTGGGCCCACCGAACGGTCGCCGTCGGGGCGGAATATGCCCGACCTCCGAGCCGGTCGGACCCGTTCGCCGTCGGCGTCGCGGAGATCGAGGGGGAGCTCGCACGCTCAAGGACCGACCTTGCGAGCACGCTCGCAGCCCGTCTCGCGCTCGGCGGCCCGCTCGCGGAGGAAGTGATCGCTCGCGGAGGGTGGGATGGGTCGAGGCCAGCGGCGGCGGAGGTCGACCGAATCGGTCCCGACCTCCACCGAGTGCTCCGGACGCTCCTACTCGAGGTGGGGGAGGTCCCCCAAGGGTACCTCTACCGTCGGCTCGGGGCGGCGGTGGATGCGACCCCGTACCGGTCATCCCGGTGGGGCGAAGTTTTGGACGTCGAGGAGGCAGTCCGACCGAGGTTCTCGGAAGCGGCCACCGCGTACTTTGCGAGCCTTGTCTCCGCCCCCCTCTCCGCGGAGGAGAGCGAGCGGCTCCGGACTCTCCGGGAACTGGACCACCAGATCGAGAAGCAGCGCGCCGCCGTGACCGAGCTCGAACGACGTGTCGCGGAACTCAAAGCGGACGCGTCCGCCGTGTTCGACCACTATTCCGAAGCGGAGCGGGTCCTCGAAGAGGCGGCGCAAGGGAAGGGCGAGGGTCCTACGGTCGATGCGGTCCTGGGGGACCGGACGGTCTCTCTCCTCCGCCGGGAGAGTCCGAGGACGACCGCGCAGCAGCTCTATGAGGAAGCGAAACGGGTCCAGGCGAAGCTCGCCGGCGCCGTGAGCGCGGTCGCCGAGGCCGAGGTCAAACGAGGTCAACTCACGGAAGCGTCGGCGCCGTTACCGTCGGCACGGTTGGCTCCGCCGGTCGTAAGCCCTCGCCGGCGAACTCATTGGTTCGAGCGGTACCGATGGTTCATCAGCTCCGAGGGGGCCATCGTCGTCGGCGGCCGGGACGCCGCATCGAACGACGTGGTCGTGAAGCGGCATCTCAAGGAGGGGGACGTCTACGTTCATGCGGACCTGCACGGGGCCGCGAGCGTTGTGGTGAAACACCCGGAGCCGGGGGCCCCTCCTCTCACCGAGGTGACCTACCGGGAGGCCGGCCAGTGGGCGGTGGCCTTCTCGAAAGCGTGGCGGGCCGGCCTCGCCTCCGCCTCCGCCTTCTGGGTGACCCCCGACCAGGTCTCCAAAGCGGCGGAGAGCGGAGAGTTCGTCGCACGAGGCGCCTGGGTCGTCCGGGGTTCTAAGCACATCCTTCGGGACCTCCCGACGGAGCTCGCCCTCGGAACCATCGACTACGAAGGGGAGGTCCGCTGGACGGTGGCGCCACCGGAGGCGCTGCGCCGTCGCGGAGCGGTCCGGGTGATCCTTACTCCGGGGAACGAGCGGGAGCGGGCCGGCCAAGAGGTCGCGCTCTCCCGCGAGCTCGGTGTCTCGCGGACCGTGCTCCAGGGGCTTCTCCCCGCCGGCGGAATCGCGGTGCGGCCTCCCTAGCGCCCCGCCCAGGTCCCGGCGACCTACGCGAACGACGCAGCCCGTCCGAGTCCGAACCCTGAGGACGACAGTAGAGGCGCTGGATCCGCCCGGCCTCGAAAGCGTCGCCCGGACGCCGCCACGTCTTTCCGTCCGCGCGCAAAGCAACGATGTCGAGGGATCGGCCGGCGATCGAAAGCGGGTCGCCCACGGAGTACACCGTGGGCCGGGGGACCGTGAGATGAGTGGTTCGTGTCCGTCCCCCTTCGACGATGGAGACGGGCACCACCGCACCCAGGTCCCTCACGGCCCAGACGGTAGCGACCTCGTCGACCGATGCCTGCGGCACTTGCCGTCCGTCCCGCGTGTCAAGTCGCTGCACGCGAACCGTGCCGTCCGCGCTCGGAAGCGCCGCGCCCACCCGGAGGACGGTGTGCGCGGGGAGTTCGAGGGAGGAACGCACGGAGGTCTTCCCGCTCGAGAGGATCTGGGAGACCGTCACCCGGTCCGGTGGGGAGGATGCAAACGCATGAGTCCACCGGCACACCTGACATCGCGCGATCCCCTGCACGGCGCCGCTTCCCGGCCGGGCAGCCCGGTGTACCCGCAGAATCCGGTGCCGGGTGTCGGCCTGGCAGTTCGGACAGTACAGGACGGCGGCCGAGAGCCGGGGGACGAGAGACTCCGGGAGGACACTTTGGCCTTCGGCTGAGTCCGGTTCGGGCACGGCACGAGGCGCAGCGAGGCGGTGGGTCAAGAGGGTTTCCCGCCCGGCGACCCCCCCGCAGACCCGCGTGCGCTGGCGGGGTCCTTTCCCTCGACGGCCGCGGGGCGCAGGCCGACCGTCAACTTGATTTCGGGGCGTCCCCCACCTGCGAGGGATGGATTCTCGGCCGGTGGTGTCGTTCTGCGCCACAAACCTCAACACGATGGACCGTCTACCATCCTCCCTCGCGAGCATCGAGCGGGTGGGGGAGGGGCTCAGTCTCCCCTTCGAGGTCGTTGTGGCCGACGGGCCAAGCGACGACGGAGCTCGGGCCCTCCTCGAAACGAGGGCACGGGCGAACCCCCGCTTCCACGTGGTCACCCACGGGGAGAGGAACCGAGGGTACGGTCGGCGAAGGGCGTTCGAAGCGAGCCGGGGGACGACGATCGTGCCGTTCGACACGAGCCTCGTCTACGAACCGCTCTACGGCGGTCTGATCGCCGGGTACGTCTCGCTGGGCACGGACCGGATGCTGTTCTCTGAGGTCTGCGCGCTCTCGCGGAGGAGCATCGAAGCGGTCGGCGGTTGGCGGGATCTGATCGGCGGCGAGGACATCGACCTCTACAGCCGCGTGATCCGCGAGTACGGCGTCATCGCTTGGCCGACCGCCGCCTCGGGGTCGCAGTCCGCGCGGCTGGGCTCGGTCGCGCGACAGATGCGCTACGTCGGGGGCTCGAGGTCGCATCGCCTCCGGCGGGTCTACGCGGTCCAACGCGACCAGATGATCGGCTGCAACTTTCGGGTCCGGGACCTGATGCTGTTCAACTCGGGGAAACCGGTGTCCACGCGCATCGCCCTTTGGATGTTCTTCGGAATCTGTGCCATCGGCGAACGGTTCCGCGGGATTCCGCCGATCCGGGCCGAGAAGAACAACTACCTCATCTTCCGAGAAGCGCTCCTGCGGTCGTTGCAGGCGGAGGACTACCGGAAGATTCCCTGGGCCGGCCCGCCGCCCCGGCTCCTCCTCACCGACGACGAGATTCGGTACCTCTCCCGCGCCTCCTTGCTCTGGAGTGAGATGGGAACGGAGGTCGAGCGGTACGTCGGTCGAAAGGAGTGACCCGCGTCCGGACCGCGCACCCTCGGCGCCGCCTCTCATCTCGGTCGTCGTGATGTGCTACCGACGGACGGCCTTTCTTCGGGAGGCGGTCGCGTCGGTCCTCGCCCAGACCCTCCCGAGAGAGCGCGTCGAGGTCCTCGTCACCAAGGACTTCGCCTCGGCACCGATCGACCGGTTCCTGGCCGAGAACGGTGTGAACGCGACGCTCGACGACGACCCGCACATCGGCCCGTGGATGTGGCGGGCGATCTCGAGGACGCGCGCACCGCTTATCGCGTTCCTGGACGACGACGACCTCTACGCACCCGACCGTCTCGCGCATGTGCTGAAGGTCTTCGACGAACACCCGGACCTCGGATACTACCGGAACCGGGTCCTCTCGGTGGACGCCCAGGGACAGCCGCTCCCGCCGAAGCTCTGGGGCCGCCACGAGATCGACGCCGAGCTCGACCGGAGCGGTCCAGTTTACGTCGCCCCCGAGGCGAAGGAGAGTGCGCTTCCGACCCTCCGCCGGGCGTATCCGCTGTTCAATTCGAGCTCGATCGTCATCCGCCGCGAGCTCCTCCGGGGAGAGCTGGTCGACCGGTTCCAGGAGGTCCAGAACCCCGACCCGTTCTTGTTCCTCGCCGGCGTCGTCTCGCCGTTCGGGCTCTACCTTGACCGCGAGCGGCTGACGAAGTACCGTCGGCACCCCGAGAACATCACGACGAGCGTCTGGGCCGGAGAGCACGGGTTTCAGGACAGCGTCGCGCTCGCCGACCTCGCGGCTCGGCTCGCTCNCTCCCGGCTACGCCGAGTGGTTCCGAGGCCGTTCGGTGAACGTCCACAAGTACCTTTGGACCAAGCGGATCGTCGAGCAGGTGAGGGTCGCCGGGCCGCGGCGAAGACCGGCCCAGCTCGCCGTCGAGTACCTTCGGTTCCTCGACCGGCACCCGGGCCAACGCCGCTGGGACGGTTCGACATGGGCCGCTATCGGGTACGCGGCCGGCTACCTCGTCGCACCGTCCTTCACCCGACGCATCCGGGGGGTCTCCTCCCACCTGAGGACCTACGAATGATGGCCCCGGAAAAGCGCCCGTACATCACGGTCATCGTCATGGCCTACCGGCGAACGAACTTCCTTCGCGGAGCCCTCGATTCGCTCGTCCGCCAGACCATCGACCCCTCCGAGTTTGAGGTCGTCGTCCTGAAGGACTTTTCCGACCCCGAACTCGAGGGTTGGCTCCCGACATTGCCGTTCGCGTCGAGAGTGGTCACCGAGGACATTCCGCGAATGGGCGAGATGCACGCGCGGGGAGTCGAGCTCGCGAGAGGGGAGGTGGTCTGCTTCCTCGACGACGACGACCGCCTCCGTCCCGAAAGGCTGGAGCGCGTTCGGGACCTCTTCTTGCGGGACCCGAGCCTCGTCTACGTGCACAACGCGTACGACCCGATCGACCCCGAAGGACGCCCGGTCGAAGCCTGGCTTCGAAAGCGTCCCCAAGCGAGTGAATCCCGGACCGTCGAGACCCATCGCGGCGGGGAGCGGTCTCTCCCCTGGGTCCAGCGGCATGGGGGCCACGCCAACAGCAGCGCGATGGCGTTCCGAACCTCGGCCCTTCGACCGTACCTTCCCTGGCTCTCGAAGGTCCCCGCCGGAATCGACCACACGCTGTTCGCGATCGTGACCCTGAGCGGCGGAACCCTGCGATTCGAGCCCGATCGATGGACCGAGTACCGCGTCCACCCGAGCCGGAGCCACCCGGGAATCCGGGCCGGCGGTGAGGACCTCGAGCTCCGGGAGGTGCAGCGACTCGCGATCACGGCGGACGTCCTTCGGGACATGGTCGCCCACTCGGACGCTCCCCGGCTCTCGAAGCGATTCGTTGAGGGGTTCTGTCTCGAGGTGGAGGTGACCCGCTACCTCCTCGACCCGAACGCCCGGCTCCCCGCCGACCGCCGGTTCGACCTCCTTCGCGCGGTTCGCTGGCGGGGAGAGTGGTATCTCCTGGTGCCGTGGGTCTACTCGTTCTACCGAGCCGTCCGGCCGAGGGCCGCGGTTCGGTCGTACCGCGCGAGACGGATGCGGGGAATCCAGGAACGGGCCGAGTGAAACGCCCCTCACCCGCGTCCCGCGACGCGCGTGCGGGGCCCGGACGGACGATGGACGAACGGTCCCGGAAGGTCGGGTCGACGCGGATGGGGCTGCCCGAATTTGAATCGGGGTCCCGGGCTCCCAAAGCCCGAAGGATGGACCAGTAGAGCGGTCGGAGGAGGTTGCCTCTCGACCGTAGCTACCCCACAGCCCCGCATCGCGGAAGAACTACACCGCGTCCACTCGTTTCAACGTTCGGCCGATACGGCATTCGGCAAGACCGTCCTCGACCCGCTCGATGCGGAACCGCTGCTTCGCCGGAAGTGATGGGCCCGCACAAATCGACCAGTTGGGACAGTCGAGCCGGTGGCAGGCGTACCGACCGGTCTCGACCGAGCTCCCGACGACCGCGGTCCGGGCGTCCACGACCAGGGGCCGGGGAACGGCCTTTACTTCCACGACGTGCGCCTCCGACTCCTGGAGGGCGCACGGGTGGGTCACCGGTCGGACGCGGGTGACGACGTACCGGCGGCCGGGGTCGAGGGTCAGGCAGGCGTGGCGGAACGCGCAGGTCCGGCAGATCGGGGCACCGCCCTGGTAGTCGAACTGGAATCCTTCGCGGGACTCGGCGATCGCGAGCAGGGTGATCTCCGCCATCCTACGCGATCACCCCGGTGACGGTGGCGAGCCGCTCCGCGGCTTCCTTCGTGAGGCCGTTGTCGCCCAGGATCGTGTAGCGGTCGGGACGGATGGAGTGGGCCATCACGAGCGCCTTCACCACCTCCTCGTTCCGCACGCCGAGCTCCCGCGCGGTCGTCGGGGCACCGATCGTGAGGAGGGAGCTCTTGACGCGCTTCCAGTCGCCGCCGTGCAGGTACATCATCATGATCGCGCCGACCCCGCACTGCTCTCCGTGGAGGCTCGGATGCTCGCTGACCCGGTCGAGGGCGTGGCTGAAGAGGTGCTCGCTCCCGGAGCACGGGCGGGACGAGCCGGCGACGCTCATCGCAATGCCGGCGACCAGGATGGGGCGGATCGCGATCCAGACCGATTCCTCGAGGTTCGGCTTGATCGACGAGGCGTGGTCCATGATCTCCTGAGCGGCGTACTCGCTGAGCGTCGCGGCCGTGCTCGAGTACTCCTCGTTCCGTAGGCGTACGGCGAGCTTCCAATCGAGGATCGCCGTCAGGTTCGAGATGACGTCCGCGCATCCCGAGGCGAGGAGGCGGAACGGAGCCTGGACGATGAGCTGAGTGTCGGCGATGACGCCGATCGGTACCGCGCCCTCCGTGCTCGTGATCGAGGTCACCCCGTGCAGGGACGCGCGCGGCGACGAGATCCCGTCGTGCGCTGCCGAAGTGGGCAGGCTCAGGAACGGGATGTGGAGCCGGGCCGCGACGACCTTCGTGATATCGATCTTGCTGCCCCCTCCCGCCGCGACCAGGAACTCCGCCTCCCCCGTGCGGACTTCCTCGGCGACCCGGTCGACCTCCGCCTCGTTCGCTTCCCGGGCGATGACCTTCGTGACGCGGAACCCTCCGTCTTCGAGAATGGACGCCGCGCGGCGGCCGGCGATCTCCGCGGTCTTCGGCCCCGTGACGACGGCACCGCTGTTCGGGAACCCGAACTGCCGGCAGGTGGTGGCGAGCTCCTCGAGCACGCCGTGGCCGACGAGGACGATGCGCGGGAAGACCATCCCTTTCGCTTTCCCGAAGACCGATTCGTAACCGGCCATCGCGACTCGGGGCAACGGTTCTTGCGATGCCATGACCCAGAGTTGCGGACCACGGACCGCGCCTCTTTAGAGTATCCCTCGGGGGAGTCTCGGGGGAGTCAGCGGCCCCGGACGTCTCCCCACAGAACCTTGTGTTCCTGGAGCATCACCCGGACGTCGAGGCGGTCTCGAAGGACCCAATCGGCCAGGCGGCCGGCGTCGGTCCCCCATACCGGCTGGAAGACGACCGTCGCCGGTCCGGAATACCGACGCACGACCTTCCGGGCATACAGGTAGTCGGTGCGGTCCCGAATGACAAACTTGAGGACGTCGTCCGCCCGCAGAAGCGGAAGGTTCTGCCAGCGATTGCGACCTTCCATCCCGGAGGAGGGACATTTCACGTCGACCGACAGGACGACGCGGGGAATGCCGAGGAAGGGAGAGACATCCAACGAACCGCCGGTCTCGATCACGGTCGTCACTCGGCGACCGGAGAGCCGACGGACGAGCGCCGGGGAGTCCGACTGCAGGAGCGGCTCGCCTCCGGTCAGGCAGACGTAGTGCGTTCGGTGGCGCACCACCTCTCGAACCAGGGAATCGAGGGTCCGGGGGTGGCCCGGGCCGAAGGAGTACTCCGTGTCGCACCAGCGGCAGCGCAGGTTGCACCGAGCCGTCCGGATGAACGTAGTCCGGACGCCGCTCAGCGGACCTTCCCCCTGAAGGGAGTGGAAGACCTCGATGATGTGCATCTCTCCGAAGGGAGGGTCGCCGGGGTAAAGCGCCTGCCATCTGCGCGGAGGCGCCGGTCTCTCGGGAATCCCTCAAATACCGTGACCGTGTCGAAGGGCGAGATGGACGCGACTCGATTCCGGTACTGGCAGGATGCTTGGCACCGGGAAGGAATCGCGACCGGTCGCAGGGTCCCCGGACGCGGCAAGTTCTACGCCGTCAACGCCTACCCCGGTCCGAGCGGGTTCCTTCATGTGGGCACGGTCCGCGGGCTGCTCTACACGGACGCGCTCCACCGATTCCACCGGATGCGCGGAGAGTCGGTCCTGTTTCCGTTCGGGGTCCACGCTTCGGGGCTTCCGGCCGTCACCTTCGCGCAGAAGGTGCGGGACCGCGACCCGGTCGTCCTCCAACAGCTCGAGGACGAGAAGGTACCGCCATCGGAGTTCGAGAAGCTCGAGCAGCCCGAGTTCGTCGCCCGGTTCCTCGGGGATTCGTACCGGTCCGTTCTCCGCTCGATCGGAGTCCTCTTTGACGAGACGACCTACGTCACGACGATCGACGAGGACTACCGAGCGTTCATCCGCTGGCAGTTTCGCGTGCTCGAGCGGACGAACTCCCTGGTCCGCGGGGCATACACGGCCGCCGTTTGTCCGGTCTGCGGTCCGGTGGCGGTCGACCCCTCGGAGACCGACCTGTCGAGCGGCGGGGATGCGGAGATCCTCCGGTTCGCCACGGTCCCGTTCCACCTCGACGACGGGAGGATCCTGCTCGCCGCCACCCTCCGACCGGAGACCGTCTACGGCGTGACGAACCTTTGGCTCGCCCCGAAGGAGGTCCTGGTCGTCTGGCACGAAGGGGGTCGCGCGTTCCTCGTCTCCCGCGCCGGCGGAGAACGTCTCGTCGAGCAGCATGGGGGCCATCTGGGGCACGAGGTCCCCGCGTCCGAGCTCATCGGGAAGACCGTGACCGTCCCGCTCGCTCGAGCGCGCGTGCCGGTCCTCGAAAGCCGGCTGGTTGACCCGGCGGTCGGGACGGGCGTCGTGATGAGCGTGCCCGCGCACGCCCCCGCGGACGCCGCAGCGATTCGGGAGCTCGCCAACGAGCTCCGATCGACGCTTCTCCCCCCTCCGGTCCTGCTCGAGATCCCCGCGGGGGCGTCGCTGACCGCGTCGGAGGGCGCGCTCGTGGCGGGAGACGGAACCCCCGCCGAACGGGCTCTGCGCGCGACCGGGGCGGCGGGACTCTCGGACCAGGACGCGCTCGAAGAGGCGACGGAGCGCCTCTACCGGCTCGAGTTCTCCCGGGGACGGATGACCGTGCCGGCCCTCGAAGGAGTTCCGGTGCGGGACGCGCGCGCTCGCGTCGTGGAACTGCTCTCCCGCGAGGTCCCCCCGTTCGAGCTCGAGGAGTTCTCGAAGCCGGTGATCTGCCGAAATGGCCACGCGGTGATCATTCGAAAGGTCCCCGACCAGTGGTTCCTCGCCTACGGAGACCCCGAGTGGAAGGAGAGGACGCGGGACGCGGTCTCCCGACTCGTCACGTGGCCGCCCGAGTACGGCCGGGAGTTACCCGGGATCCTCGACTGGTACGCGGACCGTCCGTGCACTCGCAAGGGTCGCTGGCTCGGGACCCCCTTCCCGCTCGACCCCGAATGGGTCATCGAGCCGATCGCCGACTCGACCTTCTACATGGCCTACTTCATCGTCCGAAGGTTCGTCTCCTCGGGCCGGCTCTCGGTGCCGGACCTCACCGAGGCCTTCTTCGACTACGTCTTTCGCGGGGAAGGTCCCGGCGAGCCGAGGGTCGACCGTAACCTGCTCGACGAGGTCCGGGCGGAATTCCTCTACTGGTACCCTCTCGACATCAACCTCGGGGGAAAGGAGCACAAGCGGGTCCACTTCCCGGTGTTTCTCTACACTCATGTTCGCCTCCTCCCCCCCGACCTCCAGCCCCGGTCGATCTACGTGAACGGCTGGATCACGGGTCCGACCGGAGGGAAGGTCTCCAAGAAGGAGGTTTCGAGCAAGGGAGGCCGGATCCCTCCCATCGGCACGGCGCTCGAAACGTGGGGTCCCGATGCGCTGCGCTTGTTCTACGCGATCGCCGCCTCGCCGTCCCAGGACATCGTCTGGGACCCATCGCTCGTCGACTCGGCGTTCGGCCGCCTCACGGAGGTCGAGCGTCTCGCTCGCGAAGCCCTCTCGGGAGACTCGCCGGGCCCGCCCGAGCTCGACGCCTGGCTCTTCTCGGCGATGCATCGGACGGTGGGAGAGGTGAGGGCCGCGTACGAGGCGACCGACCTTCGCACCGCAGCGGAGCTGACCTACGTCGGGGTCCCGACACTACTCCGGCGGTACTACGCCCGTGGGGGAGCCCCCGGCCAGGCGACCGAACGCGTCGCCCGGGCTTGGGTGCGCCTCATGAGCCCCCTGACTCCGCATCTCGCAGAAGAGCTCGGGGAGGGCCGGTTCCCCGGTCTCGTGGCGGTCCAGCCATTCCCCGGGACGGACGAGTTCCCACGGTCCGAGGTGGCCGACGCGCACGAGGCGTTCCTCGACCGGGTCGAGGAGGACCTTCGGGCGGTCCTGAGACCGGCGGAGGAGCGGGGAGAGCCCCCGGTCGAGGAGGCCATCTTCTTTGTCGCCGAACCGTGGAAGGAGACCGTGGAGCAGTGGCTTCGCGAGTCCGTCGCCCGCGGGGAGGAACCGAACGTCCGGGATGTCATGACCCGGTCCGCGTCGGACCCCGTGGTCGCTGCCCACCGACCGGAGGTCGCGAAGTACGTCCAGCGGGTGGCGCCTCTGATCCGGGGCGAGCCTCCTTCGGCGGGCCCCCGCGTGAACGAAGACGCGGCCCTCCGGGAGGCGGAAGCGTACTTCGTCCGTCGCCTCCGATTCCCCGCGGTCACGGTGGTGCGGGAGAGCGAGGCGGAGCACCTCGACCCGCTCGGCCGAAGGGAGCGAGCGCGTCCGGGGCGGCCCGCGTTCTACCTCCGCCGGACGGCCAAGGCGTAGCCGTTCACGCCCGGGGTCGGCTCCTTCGCCGAGGAGGGCCCGGGTCCGTCACGAGCCGAGAGAAGAGGAGCGTCGTCTGCCAGCGACCCTCCTTCTGGACTTCGTCTCGGATCCGGCCCTCGTAGCGAAACCCGCAGCGCGAGAGTACCCGCCGAGAGGCGAGGTTTCGGGGCAGGACGAGGGCCTCGATGCGGTGGAGGCGAAGCCGCTCGAAACCCGCGCGAACGAGGATGCTCACCGCCTCGGTGGCGTACCCGTGCCCGCGGAACGGTTTCCCGAGCCAGTAGCCGACTTCGGCGCACTCGGACCCCCCATCCAGGTGATGGAGGCCCACCCCGCCCATGACCGCTCCGTCCGTGCGCCGGACGATCGTGAGACCCAGGGCGGAGCCGGTCCGCCGGTTCTTCGCGGAGAAGGCGACCCACTGCCGCGCGTCCCGCGCCGAGTACGGGTACGGGATTCGGAGCGTCCATCGCGCGACGGACGGCTCGCTCAGAAGACGAACGTACTCGGGGACAAAACTTCGTTCGGTCGGCACGAGGGCGACCCTCGGTCCTCGCAGGGGAACTCGAAGGTGGGCGACGCGTTGGGAAAGGGCGTCGGGTCGAGCCATGGCGACCTCAGGTCCGTCGACGGCGCGCGGGCGCTCGCCGCGCGAAGTTGAGGTACATGCGCGAGGGGGTCGGATGCGCGGATACTCGACGGTACTTCGCCGAGCGCTTGTCCGAATAGCTCCGCCGCACCGGGCCGGAGATCTCGAAATAGATCAGCTGTCCGACCGGCATCCCCGAGTAGATGCGGACCGGCAGCTTGACGCTCATCTCGAGCGTCCAGTAGTTGCAAAACCCCTCGTCTCCTTTTCCGGCGGTCGAGTGGATGTCGATCCCGAGCCGTCCCACGCTCGACTTCCCCTCGAGGAACGGCACGTAGCCGTGGGTCTCGGTGTACTCCTCGGTGACGCCGAGGTAGAGCTGTCCCGGGATGAGGACGTATCCCTCCGGGGGAATCCGGAACTCCCGTACGCGATTGTCCCGACGAGCGTCGAGCGCCGCGTCCTCGTAGACGGCGAGATACGGCCCGAGGTGGACGTCATAGGAATTCGTCCCGAGACACGGCGGTCGGAACGGACGGATGACGATCCGTCCGTCCTTCAACGCGTCCCGGATCGCGACGTCCGACAGGATCATCGGGGGCCGGGCGCGCCCAGTCTCCTTCTCTATTTAACGGGCGAGCGAGACGGACCGCTCTCGAAGACGAGGGACGCATACCCGACGACCTCCCGCATCTTCTCTACCTCGCCGGAATGCCCCCAACGGAGGAGGCGGGGCCGCGCGTCCATGCCCTGAAGGACCGCCAGAAGGACGGTCGTCGGCGCAATCCCGCACATCGAGATGTCGTTTCGGGTCACCGTGTCGTAGAGCCCGCGGGGGTCGCTCGCGAGGATCTGGGCAATCGCCATGTGGTCGAGGCGGTCGGCGGTCGACGGCGGGACGTAGTGGGAGAAGTCCGTGGAGGCGATCAAGAGAACGTCGTGTCCCCGGATGGCCGAGCGGACGACCTTCGCCACTTCGTCCAGGAAGTCGTACGGGCCAAATCCGACCTCGAGCGGGAAGAACTTCGGATGCGGAAGGACGTACTCCAGGAACGGCAGTTGCACCTCGATCGAGTGTTCGCGAAGATGAGCCGACTCATCGACCTCGACCGGCGCTCGGGCCAGCGCTCGGACGAGGTCCGAATCGACCGGGGTCGGTCCGAGCGGCGTGAGCCACGGGCGGTCCGATAGGGCCGCACCACGGCTCATCCCGTAGTGGTCGACCCCCAGGATGAGGACGCTCTCGGGCGGCCGGTCCGCTGCGATCAGCGCGTAGGCATGGGCCGCGATCTCTCCGGAAAAGACGTAGCCCGCGTGCGGCACGACCGCCGCCCGAACCCGGCGCTCGTTCGAGCGCTGGGGGGTGGGAAGCGATCCTGGCCCGCGCGACCCGGTAAAGCACGCCTCGACCTGACGTGCGAGGGCCGCCGGGTCGGCCTCGTAGAACTGTCCCGCGACGGCCGGAGGGCGGGGAGCCTTCGCCATCTCCTCCCACCTCAGGGTGCGGAGAGCTCGACGACGAGCGCCCGGGCATCGTTCGCGTCGAGCGCGGGCCGGGGGGAAACGAGAAACGGGTTCTCCTCGCCGTAGCGCGGAATGATGTGGAAGTGAACGTGGAAGACGACCTGCCCCGCGTTCGCCCCGGCGTTGAGCGCGAGGTTGTAATCGGGCGACAGACGTTCGGCTCTTCGGCAAAGTTCGTCCAGGGTTCGGATGAGCGCCATCTGGTCCTCCCACTCAAGGTCGGTGAGCCGAGCACCGTGCCGCTTCGAGACGACCAGAAGATGCCCGCGCGTAAAGGGATAGCTATCGAGGAAGGCCATGGTCGCGTCGTCTTCGAAGACGATGTACGCCTTGAGACGGTGGGCGACGATCTCGCAGAAGACGCACCGGGACGCGCGCTCCCCGCGGGATTCGGGCATTGGCGGCCCGGACCCCGAGTCCGTCTAAAGGATTGTCGGATTCCCGCGGGGGTTGATGACCTCATTAGGAGGCAGCGCCTCTCGTCGCTCGATGCGTCATCGTGGGCCCATCGCCGCAGCGCTCGTGGCAGTCCTGCTCGTCATTGCCTCTCTCCTCGTGGGCGCGCACGCGGGATCCCGGTCGAGTGGAGCCGCGGACCCCGCCTCCGCACTCTCGACGGATGTCGTCCACCTTCCTGCTCACTCGGTCGTGGAGGACCTCCCGGGCACGACCTCGATTTCGCTCACCCTGACGCTCTCGAACCCTCGCTCCTCGGCGCTGACCCAATTCCTAGAAGGAGTCGAGAACCCCTCGTCTCCGGGCTATCGCCACTTCGTGACCTTCCCGGAGTTCGTCGACCGGTTCGCTCCCCCGGCATCCCAGACGCGCAGCGTGGAAGCGGCCCTCTCCGCCGCGGGAGCGAGGTCAGTGTCCGCCTCGCCGGACGGCTCGATCGTGTCGGGGATTCTGCCGGCGGCCACCGTCGACCGGCTCTTTGGGGTCACCCTTGTCTCGTTCGGATGGAGCGGGGGACTCCACCTCTACACCGCGGTGGGCTCGCCCACGCTCCCCGGCCCACTCGCCGGCCTCGTTTCGGGGGTCAGTGGCCTTTCGAATGTCCCAACGGCCGAACTCGCTGCGGAGTCGACCGCGCACATCGCGCCGATGCACCTATTCCCGACCGGACGCTCCCAGTTCATCTACGACCCCGCTCTCGGTGTCAACTGGTTCGTCGGGTCGGACTTCACGCAAGCCTACGGGGCCACTCACCTGTTCCCGGGAGCTGGCAGCGTCGCCGGGGCGACATATCCGAGCTCGGTCGCCATCGCGACGCTCTTGGTCAGCTCGTACAACAGTACCCTCGGGATCAACCTCCCCCCCTGGGACCCCACCGTCATCAACACCTACCTCAACAGCACGTTGGGCCCGGGCTGGCCGATGCCGAGCCTCGCCGGAATCCCGGTGATGGCGGGCGGGGTGACTCCGCCCTACCCCGGCTCGTTCGGGAACAACAACGACTCGACGGAGTATGAGGTCGAAAACTCCCTGGACCTGGAGATGGCCGGGAGCCTCGCGCCGGGAGCTTCGCTCTACAACTTCTACTTCGCCGAGAGCCTGCTGGAGTCCTCCTCCGTGACGAACGGGGACGCCGCGGACTACTTCGCGCAGGCCCTGTCGCAAGCGCTCGCGTACTCGTACGCCCCGGCCCATCTCGCGGTCGTCAGCTGCTCGTTCGGGTTGCCCGACCTCAACGATTCGGCCTGGAGCGTCGAGCTGCTCACCGCAGCGGCCACGGGCGTTACGATCCTTTCCGCGAGCGGCGACCAAGGGAACGCTCCGGACTCCCAGACCGGCCGGGGGGATGGCCAGTGGCCCGTCTGGCCGGCGAGCGACGCGACCAACCTTTCGGGCGCTCTCTCGGTGGGCGGGGTCTCGCTCGACTTCTCGGGAACTCCGACGTCGTCCTACAACGGCACGGTGCTCAACCTCTCCTACGACCCGCACGACGGCTCGCTGATCGACGTGAGCGCGTGGTGGGATACGGAGGGAGGACCGGGACAGTACGCGGGGTCGGAGGGCGGTGCGAGCTCGGTGTTTTCGGAGCCATGGTGGCAGTTCCACTCGGCCGCTCAGCCGGCGATCGTCAACGCGACCGTGCTCCAGGGGCAGAAGTCGCTCGGGAGGTCCGGTCCGGATATTGCAATGCCCGCGAATTCGACGATCGCCACGATCGCCGCGGACTCCTCCGGGAACGTCTACTTCACCGTCCTCGAAGGCACGAGCGTCGCGTCCCCCGTGCTCGCCGGTCTCCTCGCCGACGTCGTCGCGGTCGAGAACAACCGCTCGGGCGGGTCCTCCTGGACCTCCCTCGGGTTCCTCGACCCCGAGGTCTACCGCATCGCGAGCTTCTTCACGGCGTTTCCCGCGTCGGGCGGGGACCCCTTCGTCGACGTGACGACGGGCGCCAACTACGTCTTCTCCGCGGCGGCGGGATGGGACGCGGTCACGGGGTGGGGGGAAGTGACCGCACCCGCCTTCCTCGCGGTCGATGAGAACACGACGGTCCGAGGGTATCTCTACCTCGGTCCGACCCCGACCCTGCCGTCGGGCGGATCGTCCGGGGGAGGTTCGATCCCCTGGGACCTCATCTTCATCATCTTCGGCGTCGGGATCGCGGTCGCCGTCCTCATGGTCCTTCTCGCCGCCCGCCCCCGGCGGCCCCGGTCGATCTCGACGGGGGTGCCGTCCGGCGCCGAGTGGGGCGGGGGTGGTCCTCCGCACCTCGGCATGCACACCGGGGGTCCGGGGTCGACGTTCCTGTGTCCGTTCTGCGGCGCGATCCGTCCCTCGGAACCGGTGCGCTGCCCCCAGTGTGGGGCGTTCTAGAGCCGGTCTTTCCGGTCGTCGTTACGACGGAAGTGGCGGGTCCGCCGGCGGGCTATCGTCGTCCGACCCGGGATCCGGTGAGGGTCCGGCGGGCTCCTTGGGCCCCTCGTCGAGTGGCGAGGGCTCCGGCGGGGCCCCTCCCTCGACGGGCGAGGGCGACGCCGAGGGTGGTTCGGCGGCCGGGGCGACCCCGAGCTTCTGCTCGAGGAACCGTCGGATCTCCTCCGGACGGGTGGAGGCGATCCCGAAGTACTCGGCGAACCGGCGGGTCGTCGTGAGGTCGAGCGTGGAGCCTTTCGGCTCGGTGTGTACGAGCCCGATCCCCCGCAGGCGCTGGACCTCCTCGTACGCGACGTCCCCGATCATGCGCACGAGGTGGCTCTGGAGGATCGGCTGGTGGTACGCGATGAGCGTGAGGGCTCGCAGCGTGCGCGGAGCCATCTCGACCGGCGTCACGGAGTGGACGGTCGGGACGTACTTCTCCTGAAGCTGGAGGGCGTAGCGGTCCCCGACCCGCCGGACCTCGAGCGCCGACTGGCGGTTCCCGTACGTCTGTTCGAGCGTTCGGACGGCGCGCTGGACGGGCCGGTAGTCGACGAGGCCCAGCGCGTCCGCGATCTCTTTCACCGCGAGCGGCTTTCCGCTCGCGAACAGCACCGCTTCGACCTGGAAGACCAGGTCATCGAGTTTTGACGGCATCGACTCTTCCTCTCCTGCGAGACTGACGGTCTAGTGCGCCTCCGTGACGGTCGGAGTACGGACTTCGGCGGTCCGCACGACGAGGACCGGGGAAGCGCCGAGGACCTCCTGGCGGAGCTCCACGGCGCTCTCCCGGGCAAGGAAGAGGAGGGCCAGGAAGACCGCGACGAGGCGGTCCCGGCCCGAGAGCGGGTTCCAGAGGTCGAGGAGAGGGAACGGCTCTCCGAGCGGGTGGTGGAGCGCCGCCGCCCAGGTGTCCTCGAGGTCCCGCTCGGGGACCTCCCCGTGAACGAGGACCTCGGGGGGCGCCCGTTGCTCCTCTCGGAGTCGGTCGCGAAGCTCCTCGATACGCAGCGCCCGTCGAGCGTCGGCCTCCGCTTCACCGAACGCCCGGACGAGCTCGAGGAGCGAGACGGGACGGGACTCGGGGTGCCGGACCATCTCGAGCAGGGGCGGGGGGTCCGTCGAGCCAAGCACCGTGCTCGTGAGGTCGACCGCCTCGGGGGTCTCGAGCAACGGCAGGTAGCCGGTGTCGCCGGCGTCCGAGAGACCCGAGTCGCCTTCGAGCGCCTGCTCGGCCGCGACGCGCATCTTGAGGATCTCCTCGGACTGGAGGTAGAGGATGTTCCAGGCCATGTAGAGGAGGCGGCCGGCGATCGCGAAGTTGACCGCACCGTCCTCCCGGACCCGTTCGAGGTACGCCTCGGTGAACTTGACGAGGTCGATCTCCCACGGGTCGAACTCCTCTTCCATCACGAGCTCGAAGAGGAGCGCGATCGCCTTTTGGAACGGGTCCGGGATCACGACGTGGACGCCTTCCTTCAGGCTCTCGACCAGCGTGAGGTATCGCTCGAGGAGCGGCGTCGAAGACTCCTCCTCTCCGAGCAGCGAGCGGTGGAAGACGAGGTAGCGAAGCACCTTCTCCGCCGCCTCCCGCGGAAGGGCGGTTGCGCGCTCCTCCAGGGTCGGTTCCACCTTGGCGACCACCGGGGCCACCGTCGGCGCGAGCTCCTGTGCATCCGACTCCGAGATCGTCATCGGGCCTCGAGCGGCGGAGCCGCCTCCGGGGCCCGAGCGTTCTCGCGGTTCTCCACGTCGTGGATGTCGTCGAGGTCGATCCCGACGACGCGGGAGCAACCGTCGCCCCGCATCGTGACCCCGAGGAGGTGGTGGGCGAACTTGAGGGTGACCTTCCGCAGCGAGATCACGATGAACTGGGCTCGCTCCGCGTTGCGCCGGAGCATCCGACCGACGAACTCGGCGTTGAGGCCGTCCAGCGACATGTCGACCTCGTCGAACACATAGAGGGGGCTCGGGTCGTAGCGCTGCATCGAGAAGATGAACGCAAGGCTCGCAAGCGACTTCTCACCGCCCGAGAGCTGCTCGAGCCGGGCGACCGTCTTCCCGACCGGCCGCGCCTTGATGAGGAGGCCGCCCGCGAGCGGGTCGTCCGGATTCTCGAGCGCGATCTCGCCCTCGCCGCCGGCCGACAGCTCGCCGTAGATCTCCTTGAAGTGGGTCCCGACCTGCGCGACGACCTCGGTGATCTTCTCGCGCTTCTTCTTCTCGATCTCGCCGACGAGGACGAGGAGTTCGTTCTTCTCGCTCGTCAGGCGCTCGACCTCGGTCTGGAACTCGTCCGCGCGGCTCTTCTCCTGGTCGTACTCCTCGACCGCGCGCTGGTTCACGTCGCCCATCGATTGGATCTGCTGGTCGAGGGCCGCGATCTTGCGCTTCAACTCCTCGACCGAGACCGGCTTCTCGTCCGGCTCGGGTTGGGGGAACTGCTTCAACGCCTCGTTGAGCTCGTTCACGCGAGTCTCGGCCTGCGCGAGGCGAGTCTCCTCCTGGACGAGCATGCTCCGGCGGGTCTCGAGGTTCGCCTCCGCCTGAGCGAGCTTCGCGGTGACCGAGAGCCGCTCGGCGTCGAGCGTGCGCTTCTTCTCGGTCTGGGCCCGCTGGGACTCGCTCTGCTTCGACTCCACCGACTTGAGCGCTTCGAGGGCCGCGCGGGATTCCTTGAGCGACCGTTCCGTCTGGACGATCTCCTTCTTCTTCGCGGAGATCTCCTTCTGGGCCTTCTCCAGGTCCGCCCGTCGCGCCTCGAGATTGGTCGCGAGCGCGGCGAGCGAGGCTCGAACCGATTCGAGTTCGCCGTTCACGCGCACGCGTTCCTCGGCGGTCTTCTGGGCCGCCTCCTGGAGGGAGCGCAGATGCGCCGACACCGCTTCGGGCAGCTGACTCAGGTACTGTTCCTGGACCTTCTGCGCCTGTTCCTTGAGGGCGGCGATCTCGCCCGCAAGCCGGGTGACGTCCGCCTCGGCCTCGGCGAGGGTCGCCTCGGCCTTCTTCTGTTCCGCCCGGGCCGCCCCGATGCGCGCGCGGGACGTGGAAAGCCGGTCCCGAGCTGCCTCGAGGTCCTTGTCGAACGCCGCTCGGGCCGACTTCGAGGCCTGGTCCTGGATGGAGCGGGTCGATAGTTCCTCCGCGACCGCGCGGATCCGCTCGGTGACCTTCGCGAGCTCGGACCGGCCCGCAGTCTCGGCGGCGCCCTTCTCGCGAAGCTCGTCGCCGAGCCGCTTGAGCTCGATGGCCGAATCGCTTCCGCGCCCTTGGCTCGAGGGGTCGATGTAACCGCCCGAAATGGCTCCGGTCGCCTCGATCAGGTCGCCGGTGAGCGTCACGAGCCGGACCCCTCCCATCTGGGCACGCGCGCGGGCGAGGTCTTCCATCACCACCGTCTCGCCGAAGACGTACCAGAATGCGGACCGAAGCGACTCGTCGAACTTGACGAGGTCGATCGCGAATCCGGTCGCCCCCGAGGACTTCGCCACGACGAGGGATTTCCCGTGCGCCCGGCCCGGGAGCATCTTGTTGAGCGGGAGGAAGGTCGCTCGGCCCCGCTTCTCGTCGCGCAGTAGCTTGATGCACTCTTCGGCGACCTGGTCGCTCTCGACCACGAGGGCCTGGAATCGACTTCCGCCCGCGACCTGGAGCGCGGTCTTGAGCTTCGGGTCGAACTCCGCGAGCTCCTCGACCGTCCCGCGAATTCCCCGAACCTTCCCCAGGTTCCGCTGCGACAGGAGGTAGTCGACCGCCGCGAGCGCGGTGGGACGAGCTCCTCCCTCGGCCCGCGCCTTCAATCGCGCGTCGAGGGCCATGTACCGACGATTGAGCTCGAGGACTTCCTGGCCCAGGCGATCGACCTCGGCGGTGAGGTTCTTCTCCTTGGTCTTGAGAGCGAACAATTCCTTCTGGAGGTCGCCGGTCGCCGTACCGGTGCCGCTCTTCCCGGGGGACGCCTCCTTGATTCGAAGCTCGAGGTCCTTGACCTCGACCTCTCGTTCCCGGAGGTCGTCTTCCGCCTGAGCCTCCGAGGCCTCCGCGGTGCGAAGGGTGGCGCTCGCGGTCTCGCGGGATTGAACCGCTTGGGTCCAGGAGTCCTGTTTCGACTCGATCTGCCGGGATAGCTCGATCTGCTGCTTGCGGACCAGCGCGAGCTTGTCGCGCCCTTTTCCCGGGGATCCGGTCGCCGTCTGGATCTCCCGCGCGTTCTCCTCCGACGCCTTCTCGAGCTTTGCGAGCTGACCCGCGAGCCCCGACTCCTGCTCCCGCAGGGACGCTTCCTGCGTCTCGTCCGCCTTCAGGGACTTCGAAAGCTCATCCGCCTGGGTCGAGAGCGCTTCGAGCGCCTCCCGAAGATGGCCCAGGTTCTGGTCGAGGCGGGCGTAGGCCATCTTCTTCTCGTCGACCTCTTGCTTGAACTTGACCGCGGCTTCCCCTCCGGCCTCGGCAATCGCCTTGTCGATCGCGTCGATGGCCGAGGCGAGGCGCGCCTGCTCCGAGGCGAGTTCGGTCCGGGACCGGTCGAGCTCCCCGATCTCCGCTCGGACCTCGTCGACCTGCTTCCGGCAGGTCGCGAGCTCGCGCTCGGCGAGGCGGTGGCCCGCCCGGGCGAGCCGGGCCTCGTTCCGCTTCTTGTCGTCTTGGAGCTGTTTGTACTGGATCGCGAGCAGTCGCTGACCTTCCAGGCCCTGGAGCCGGGACTTGATGTCCGTGAGAAGCGTCTGGATCCGGTCAAGGTTCCCGTCCAGGTCGGCCCGCTTCGTGGCCGCCCTCTCGAGCTCCTCGTCGAACTGGCTTATCCCGGCCAGCCGCTCGACCAGACCCCGACGGGGGATCGGACCCATCGTGACGATCTTGTTGATGTCGCCCTGCTGGACCAGGTTGTAACCATCTCCCGAGAGGCGCGCGTGGGAGAGGAGCGAGTCGATCTCGGTCTGGGTGGTCCGCTTCCCGTTCACGTAGAAGTAGGAATAATAACCGTCCGGGTCGCTCGGGGCCAGCTTGACGTACCGAGTGACCTCGACCTCCGGGGTCTCGACGGGGAGAAGCTTGTCCGCGTTGTCGAAGACCAGGGAGACCTCACACTCGGTCGCTGGCTTCTTCGACGAGCCTCCGTTGAAGAACAAGTGCGTGAGTCGTTCGGCTCGTAGGGCTTTCGAACTCGTCGGACCCAGGACGAAGAGGATGGCATCCGAGATGTTCGACTTCCCCATCCCGTTCGGCCCTGCCACGCCGGTGAACCCGGACTGGAGGGGAATCTCGGTCGACCCGGCGAACGACTTGAAGTTCCTCAGCTTGACACGTTTCAGGTGCATCGGGTGTCTCCTTCGATCCCTCGACCTGCTGCCACCGACGCCGGAACCCGCCCGTTTGTCGGACGGATGTCAGCAGCGCTTCCCGAGCCTCGTCCGCCATATATAACTCTGTTCTTGCTCGGGTACTGTCCGAGGAGCGAGCCCGCAATCACAGCCCCGAGATGGATCCTCGTAAACCCCGGCGTTGGTGCGAAGGGGTAATCTCACTGACACCGGGAATTCAGTAACTTCTTACCCAGAGGCGATACTCCAATCCTGGGGAATGGGAAATGGATCATTCAACGCTGTCATCTCTTGCGTCGGTCCTGATGCCGCTCGCAGCGGGACTGGTGACGGTGCTGTCAGGGCGTCGAGCCGGTCGTACAACCGACCCCGGAGGGCCGAGCGCGAATCGCATCAAGGAGCCGGTCACGCGGGGGGATCGGTCCAGCGACGCGATCGACGAGAACGTCGAGACCTCCGTCGCGCTGCTGGAAGAACTCGACCGAATCGAGCAGCGCCTGCGGGAAGGGTTCGAGGATCACGTCGCCGCGAATCCCCGTTGGGACCGAATCCCTCCGATCATCACACCGGTCTACGAGGAGCTCTGTGAGCAAGAGCGTGTGGCCAAGCTCGGCTCCCCCATCGCGGACCTGGTCGGTGAAGCGTACGAGGAGATTGCGAAGTTGAACGCCGCGCTCGAGGTCGTGAAGCGAAAGGCGGAAGCCGATCCGGGGCGGGCGATCACTCAGCCGGAGCAGTATCTGGGCGATGCGTGGTCGCCCATCCCCGCGGCCAAGGCGAGGTTCTTGGGCATGCTTCCCACCGTCGAAAGGGGCCTGAGAGAGGTCGGGATTCCGTCCGAGGGACCTTGACCTGGCAGGATTCCCACCGGCGAGCCTGACGGCTGTCTCGAGAGCTCCTGTCCGTCTCGGTGTCCCGTGAAGGGGACGCCGCCCGGACTTCGTCTCGCTTCGATGGCGCGAAGCGGCGGCCCGAGATGCCGGCTACGGAGGCGGAGGAGGAACGGTCGAGCCCGCTGGCGGAGAACTGACGGGAGGGGGCGGCGGAGGCATCGGCCTCCCACAGCCCTGGCAGAACTTTGCGTCGGGGGCGTTTGCTCTGCCGCACTCCGGGCAGAACCGGCTTCCGGGAGACGGCGCGGTCGCGGCTGCGGCGGTCCGGTTCTGCTGAGCCTGGGTCAGCGCGGCGGCGAGCTCGGGAGGGAGGCTCCCCGCTCCTCGCCCGACTCCCTGAGAGGCGGACGATGTCCGAAGACCGCTCGCGACCAGGCCGAGCCCGAAGATGCAGACTACCGTGCCGACTCCGAACCCCGCGAACCCGAAGCACTGCGGGGAGGTCGAGTTGGCGGAGCTGCCGCTAGTACAGGACGGGTATCCGATCAGACCGGGGAGGTTGACACCCGCTACCACTCCGTTGGTCGAGACCAGTAGGATCCCGAAGGCGAGGATGACGACGCCAAGGATGATCGACGCGAGACGCATCCCATCGCTCGACCTTCTCCCCCGATATAGACCTGCCGAAAGCCGGACCCTCTTTTTCGGAAGCTCGCACCCGAGACCGCGGCCCTCCGGGAACGGGCGCACGGGCCAGCTTCCGCGTTTGGACCAATGAGTTAAACCCCACGACCGTGAGTGTCGGCGCCGTGGGGCTCGTCGAGATATTCCTCGCGGTGCTGATCGTCGGGATCTCCTGCGTGAACGCGGCGGCGCCCGCGGCGGCTTGGTGGCGGTCGAAAGACGGTCGCTTCTTGATGCTCTCGGCGGCGAACGTGATGCTCGCCGTCCTGGGAAGCTTATGGGTGTGGGGAGAGCTTCCGGGGAACCCCCCCTCGTGGACGGCCGTCGGGACTCCCATCCTCGTCGTCACCCTGATCGCGGTCCTCCTATTCCTCGCGACCACGCTGTGGCCACGTCGAACGTGAGCGATGGACGAGGACCTTCTCGCGCTCCCCACTCGGAGGCGGGTCTACGACGCCGTCCGACGGTCCCCGGGCATCGGAGCGCGAGAAGTCCAACGCGAGGCGAACACCGGCTGGGGCGAAACGGTCTATCATCTCGACCGCCTGACCGAGGCCCACCTCCTTCACCGAGAACGGTCGGGGCATCAGGATCACTACTTCGTCGCGGCCGTTCCTCTCGGAGACCGCGGGCTGCTCCGCCTGACGAGGTCTCCCTCGGCGCGGCGACTTCTCGTCGCTCTCCTGGAGACTCCGGACTCCACGGTTCCCGACCTCACGAGTCGAACGGGTCTGAGCGCGGGGCGGATCTCGGTCCACATCGGCCGGATGGCGAGGCTGGGGCTCCTTCGCACCGGTAGGCGGGACCGATTCCGAACGTTCGAGGTCGGGGACCGGGAGCGAGTCCTGCGCCTCCTCGTCAGCTACCGTGAGAGCCTCGCGGACGAGTGGGTCGAACGCCTGCTCGAGACCTGGTCGGAGCTCCTCCGGACATGAACACCGCGGCTTTGGACCAATCGCTTCCGACCTTGAACCAAAAACCGGGTGACCCCCCCACCTCTTGGGAGAGTCGATGAGCGAGGGTCGTACGGTCCGAACCCCGACCTCCCGGGCGAGGCCACGAACATGGCTTCTGAGCGGGGCCCTTCTCGTGGCCGGTGTCGTCCTGCTCGCCAGCCTCCCGCCGGGTGCGTCGGCGTCCACCACCTGGGCACCCGACCCGGTCTCGTGGACGAACGGGTTCGTCCTCTGCGACTTCTCCGCCTCGGCGCCCTCCGTCGCCGTCTCCCACCTCGGTACCACCGAGTCCGGGATGACCGTCTCGGTGCTCAACGTCTCCGAGGTCACGGCCAACCAGCAGGTCGTCGCGTCGGCCCTGCTGGGGAGCACAACGTGGCAGGTCTCGAATCTCTCGACCACGGACGCCTACGACCTTTCGTACAGCACCCATGCGCTCCTCGAGGGACCGACCGGGTCGGCACCGGTCACGGGTTCGACCGACCTCACCACGAGCTTCCTTCTTCCTTCGTATCAGGGATCGCCGGAGGGCCCGACCGATTCCGTGAACGTCGTGTTCACGGTCGCCAACTGGACCTGGCAGGGAACGGGAGACCATCTCGCCCTCTCGTTTGCGATCTCCCCCACGTACCCGAGCGCGGAACACCTCAACGTTACGAACGCTCCCGGCTGGTCGCTCGCGAGCACCTCCAACTCGAGCGGGTCGGTACTCGAGCGGATGGGCGCCGGGACGAGCGCGAACGCTACGTTGGCCTCGGGGTCCACGGAACCGGTCCCGGTCGCTGCGCAGCTGACGATCGACTCTCCGTCCCACGCGCGCATGGGAGTATCCTTCGGCGCCTCCGCGGGGGAATTCTCGTCGCTGACGTTCCAGTCGAAGGTCGGGGTCGTGCTTCCCGCCAGCGTCGCAGGGATCCCACTGAGCGAGCTACTGGCCGCGGCGGCTGGCGGCGTAGCCGTCTCGGCACTGGTCGCCATCGGTGCACGACGAGTGCGTCGGAAACCCTCGAAGTTGATCTACGCGACGGAGTCGGAGGATCGATGATTCCGATGAGCCTGCGTGCCTCCGATCCGCTCGGCACGCGCGTGACGCTTCCGTGCGGCCACACGCTGAACCTTCCCTGGGGAATCTCTCCCGAGGCGGGGCTCGCGGAGCTTCTCCATCACGAGACTGTGTGTGACCAGGATCCTGCCTTCCTCTTCTCGGGCGCAGTCGCCTCCGCCCGCCCCGCCCTGCCCCCGGCGCCGGAGGTTCGAGCGTGATCGTTTCCCCCGGGCCCAGAAGGGCGATTCCTGTTCCGGTCGGCGGGGTGAGACGAAACCACGAGCCGCCGCGCCCCGCAGTTCCGTAGTCACTTCGGCCGAGGAGAGCGACGGTCATTCTCGGGGGTCGTGCACGGATGGAACTCTCGGGGGTCGGGGGGGATGTCCTTCCGCGGCCGCGCGCAGACGGTGGCCCTCGCGTCTTGGCAGGCGGGATCCTGGCGCACAACGACGAGCACCGGATCGAGCGGTCCGTACGGTCGCTCCTGGGCCAGCAGCTTCCCGATAGCGTCACGTGGGGTCGCCTGTGGATCGTCGCGAGCGGATGCACGGACCGGACCATCGAGATTGCTCGAGCGCTCGCGGCGGTCGATTCCCGCGTCCAGGTCGTCGTCGAGCCCGAGCGACGCGGAAAGGCGGCGGCGATCGGGGAGGTCCTCCGCCGAGCCGAGGGAGAGTCGCTCGTCCTCCTCAACTCGGATGCGGTGGCCGAGCCCGGGGCGGTGGCGGAACTGCTCGCCAAGGCGGACGGTAAGCCACGACCGTTCGCAGTGATGGCGCGTCCGACCGTCCCGTCCGGGCTCGAGGGCGATTGGGCCGGGACGCTCCGATGGATGTGGGACCTTCACCACGAGCTCCACCTCGAGATGCTCGCGGACGGTACTGGGTCGCATCTTTCGGATGAGATGCTGTTGGTGAGCCTCCCGGCCACACGATGGATCGAGGACGGGATCATCAACGACGGTTCGTACTGTGCCGTCTGGCTTCGGAATCACTCGGGCGGTTGCTGGTACGCGCCGGACGCGCGGGTGACCATCGACATCCCTCGAACGCCGGCGGACCACCTGCGCCAACGGCGACGAATCCATGTCGGGAACGCGCAGGTGGGGGCGCGGCTTGGACGACCGCCGACCACGGCCGGGAGGTTTCTCCTTGAGAATCCACGACGAGCGCTCGCGGCCCTCCGTAGAGCACTTGCACGACCGAGAGGACTTCGACACTTCGCACGGACCTCGGGATACGAGCTCGTCTCGCATTTTCTTGCGGCGTGGGATCGCGTACCGCCCCGGCGCAATCACGTTCTTTGGTCGCGCATCGCATCCCCCCGGAACGACGAGGGCGAACGGAGAGGCGAGGCCCCCCGGGCACCCGTCGGTGACCTGGAGGTCGACCGACGGGTTCGCGTTCTGTTCGAGGTCTCGCGAATGTTTGGCACCTCGGTCGATGCGGCACAGCTCTCCGATCTCCTCCCGGAACGCGGCCGCACTCCCTCCGAAGAGCTTGCGGGTCTTCTGCGGCGGCATCCCGAGCTCACCCCACCGACCTCCGCAGGGGAGGTTGGGTTGGGCGACACCGCTGACCACGACCGGGCGGCGCGAGGCAAGCGATACCGTCTCGCCGCGGAAGAGATCCTCGCCGGCCCGCTCGGGTGGCTCCGCCCGTCGCTTCGATGCATCGGTCTCACGGGGTCGACCGCGTACGGAAGGCCGGCGGAGGGAGACGACTTGGATTTCTTCGTGGTCACTCGATCGGGAGCTCTCTCTTGGTTCCTGGCGGGCACGTACCTCAGCCTTCGCCTCGACCGGCTCCGGGGGGCGGGTTCGTCCCGTCCCACTCCCTGCTTCAACTACGTCGTCGACGATCGCCGCGCATCCGGGGAGTTTGCGAACGGCCGGGGTCTCCTGTTCGCGCGGGAGGCGCTGACGGCCCAGATTCTCGAAGGGGACACCTACTACCGCGGACTCCTCGCCGCTGCACCGTGGTTGGGCCTTGAGATCCCTCGACTCTTCGCGGCGCGCGCGTGCCGGGGCGTGGACGTCGGCCCGTCCTCCGCAGGATTGGGCATCCGGATCCTGAGCGGACTTTCCTTCGTTCCGCTCGCGGCCTACCTGCAACTCGCGGGGCTCCGCAGGAACGCTCACGCGCGAGCGGAAGGTCGCCCTCAGGCGACGTTCCGCACCCTCACAAGTCCTGTCCGGATCGCATTCCAGTCCCGGCGATTCGAGGACCTTCGAGCGACGTACGAGGGCGCGGTCGTCGCCTCCTCGGGATACCCCGCGAGCGCCTCCAGCCCGAGGGTTTCGACACTCCGATGAGCGCGTTTCCTCTCGCCGAGTCGGTCAGCGATTATACCGGATTCGATTTCCCGTCGTTCTGGAAGGGTCGGGAGAAGGTCACCGAGGTCGAGCGCTCGATACTGAAGGTCGCGCTCCGACCGCTGGACCGGCGACGGATTCTCGAGGTCGGCACGGGATTCGGGCGGCTCCTGCCGGCTCTGCTCGGACTCAGCGAGGAGGTTGTCGCAACGGACTACGACGCTCTATCGCTCGCCCGAATCCCCCGGGACGGGGACGAACGGGACGCTCTGCGCGTCGCCTCCAATGTCTACCACCTCCCGTTCGTTGCCGGAGCGTTCACAACCGCGACGATGGTCCGCGTCTATCACCATCTCTCGGATCCGGTAGCGGCGCTCACCGAAATCGCCCGAGTGCTCCGGCCGGGGGGTCGATTGCTGGTCTCCTACAACCCGAAGCCATCGGTCGGAACGATCATCAACGACGTGCAACGCGCCCTCCACCCGTCCTCGCGAACCAGGTTCCGCTCGATCACGTTCGCGCAAGGTCCGACGGTCCTCGCACCGGACCCCTATCCGGTCTACATCGCGGGCCGAGAGGACTTTCGGAGCGCTCTCCGGGCGTCGGGCCTGCGGCCCGGTCCCGAGATCGTCTCCGGACTGGAGGAGTACTACCTTGCGAAGTACGTTCCCGCGCCCTGGTTCGTCCGGGTCGGCGTGGCGTGCGGACGGGTGCCGGCGTTCCCGATGCGTTTCGCCCTCGTCGCTCGACCGGAGGGGCCAGACGAGCCCCTCCCGCACCGGGGTCGGATCCTGGCGTGCCCTCGGTGCAGGACCCCGCAGCCGGGGTGGGGAAGCGAGGGAGCTCTCGCGTGCGAGCGATGCTCGTTCGTGGGCCATCGGCGCGACGGAGTGCTGGACCTCCGCTACGTACCCGACGGCGCGACCCGTTGGGAGGCACTTCCGTGAACGGCGAGTCCTCAAGCGGGCCGGACTCCCGCCATCTCACCCTCGACCTCCCTACAGGATCGGTCCCGCTCGGCTTTGCGACCGAAGGATCATCGGTGTACCTCGTCGGGCGGGACCGTTCCGCTCGATGGCCGGTGCAGGCGCTCCGCGAGGGGGTCGCACGCATTCGACTCGCCGATGAAATGGTCGCGGGACCGGTCGAGCTGATCACCGACGAATCGGAACGGCGCCGGATCCTGGAGCTGTTCCGTGCGCGTTACGGAGACCACGATTTTGAGCGCTGGTACGCCCGGCCCGCCCGGGTCCTTCGGGTGGACGTCCAAAGCCCGAGCCCGGCGCCCCCCGGACGGGACCGGTATCGCAGCTGGCTCGAGTCGGAATTCGATAACGTCGCCTACGACTACGACCGTCACATCACCGGCAACCGGATCAATCGGCTCCTGCGCGACCGCTCCCTCGCGGAGCTCCGACGGTCGTTCCGAAACGCGCGACGGATCCTCGAGGTCGGGTGCGGGTCCGGGATGGAAACCCTCCCTCTGCTCGAAGACGGACACGAGCTCGTCTGTATCGACATCTCCGCCCGGATGCTCGAGGTCGTCCGGGAGAAGGCCCGACGAGCGGGCGTCTCGGAGCGTCTCGAGACGATCCACGCCCCGGCGTCCGCGATCGGGTCCCTTGCCCTTTCCCGAACTCTCGGCTCGTTTGACGGGGGCTATTCGACGTACGGCGCTCTCAACTGCGAGCCGGACCTCCCGCCCATCGCACGCGCCCTCGCGCGCGTCCTCCGGGACGATGCCCCGTTCGTCGCCGGCGTGTACAACCGGTTTTGCGCGTTCGAGCTGCTCGGCTACGGCCTCACCGGTCGGCTCTCCCGCGCCGCGGGGCGAGCGCGGCATCAGATTCCGGTGGGCACCTCTCGCTTCTGCGTCGACATCTACGCCCTGTCGGCACCGGAGTTCGAGGAAAGGTTCCGGACCTGGTTCCGGGTCGAGAGGGTTCAGGGGGTGCCGGTGGTGCTGCCCCCTTCCGACCTCGTCGGGTACACCGACCGGTTCGATCAGGGATTCCCGCGTCTGGCCCGATGGGACACCGTCCTCGGCCGTCGATGGCCCTTCCGCGTCCTCGGGGACCATTTCCTGATGACCCTTCGCCGTCGGGCGGTGGCCCCGCCGGACACATGATCGCGCGGACGAGCGCCGACGAGGCATCGGACGGTTCGAACGGGACGCTCGCGCGGCGCTGGCCCACGTCCTTCCGGTGGCTTCTCGTCGCCATCGTGGCGTTTGCGGTGGGTTCGTTCCTCCTCTCCTGGCTGCGGGCGGTCGAGTTCCAGACGTCGACGTGGGACATGGGCGTCTATCAGCAAGCGATCTGGACGACCTCGCGCGGTCGTGCCTTCTACGAGACAGCCGACGTCGAGACGGGGGGGTTCGGGTCCCTGCTTCAGGTGCATTCGGTCTTCCTGTTCTACCTGATCGTGCCGCTGTACGCGCTCCTGCCGTACCAGACGACCTTGTTCGCGGTCCAATCCTCCGCCGTCGCGGTCGCGGCAATTCCGGCGTATCTCCTCAGCAGGCGGCTGACCTCCTCGAGCGGGGCGGCCCTCGCGGTGGGGGTGCTGTACCTCGCATGGACCCCGACCCTCTCCTCGACGCTCTACGACTTCCATCCGGAAGCGTTCCTCCCGGTGGAACTGTTCACTCTCGCGCTGTTCTGGGAGGAGGAACGGTACCGGTGGGCGTTCGTGGTCGCGGCGGTCGCATTTGCCACGATGGAGGTCGCCCCCGTGCTGACGTTCTTCGTGGGGGTCTTTGGACTCCTGACCGTCCGCGCCCCCTCGCAGGCCGTCCCCGCGGCCGTCGTCGGACTCGCGAACCGGTCGCCGCTCTCGACTCGCCTCGGACTTTGGCTTCGAGAAAGGAGGGTCCGTGCATCGGGGGCACTGATGGTCGTGTCGGTCCTCGCGTATGCGCTCCTGCTCTACCTGAGGACCGATGTCTTGACGGGGGTCCTGGGAACCTACCCACTGCCGGTCGCCGCGGCCGGCTACGTGATCGGGGCGAGCCCGGCCGCTCTCCAACTGAGCCTCAGCTACGTGGGACTCGGGTTGCCCCAGAAGCTGACGTACTGGCTCTTGGTTCTCGGACTACTCGGTTTCGCGCCGCTGTTCGCTCCCCGGGCCCTCGTTCTGAGCGCCCCGTGGTTCACCTTCACGCTGCTCAGTGCCGACACGAACTACGCCACGCTCGGCTTCCAGTACGGGTTCATCGTCGCGTGCTCGCTCGTCGTCGCCCTTCCCTACGGTCTACCGACAGCGAAGCGATTCGCCCGCGGGGTCGCCGGCAAGGTCGCGACGATGGCGCCGGTCCTTCGATTTCCGCGCGTCGTCCCGTTGTGGCGGACCCACCGCAAGGTCATCCTGGCGGGAGGATTCGCCTCGCTCCTCGCGCTCAACCTGGCCCTGACTCCTCTCAATCCGTATCTCGACAATGCCGCCGGCCTGGGGTCGGCGTACCATATTTCCTACGCTCCGCCGGCGACGGATGCCGAGGTCCAGCAACTCGTGGAGATGATCCCCTCGGGAGCCACCGTTCTGGTCTCGGACGACCTGTTCCCGCTCCTGGCCAACGACCCGAACGCGTACTCCTTCCTGTGGGCTCAGGACCCCGGTCTCTACCTTCCGTTCAACGTGACACGGCTGCCGGCGTTCGTGCTCGTCTCGCAGGAGAAGGTCTCGGCGCTCCCTCCCTGGGTTGCGGGAGCGATCTCCAACCGCACGCTGTTCGGGGTCCGCGCGGTCGTCTGGGCGACCAGCGCGGGCGAGGTTGTCCTCTACGAGGCATCCTACTCGGGAACGGTGACCGAGTTCGGCGCCCCGCCGCCCTCGACCAGCTCGTACCTCCCGACCGGAGGGCCGGCGATCTTCGGGAACTCCCCCCGGGTGGCCTCGACCCCGGTCGGCGGATCGCGAGGGCTGGCGCTCACTTCGACGTCGACGAGAACGTGACCGTTGCCGCCTCGGGGGCCGCGCGCGCAGAGTGCCGGACCACGAGCGGGTAGAGGAGAGAGATCAACCCCGCGGCCGTCGCAATCCCTCCGACCATCTCGAACATCGACGGCGCGCCGTCGGTCGCATACACCGCGCTCAGCAGGACGGGACCGATCAGCAGTCCCAGGTCCTCGAACGACCCGAACACTCCGATCGCGGTTCCCTGAAGGGGCGCGGCTATCGGTCCCAACGCGAGGGGAAGGAGGCTCGCCGCCAACCAGCCCGCTCCGACCGAGAAGACGAGGGTCGCCAGGACCATCTCGCCGTACGAGGTCGACACTAGCGTCCCGAACGCTCCCGACGCGAGGACGAGGAAGCCGAGCGGAACGCTGCGGAGCGCGCCGAACCGGTCGACGACGCTCCCGAGCCACCAACCCGCCACAAGGAGCGTGGCGCGCGACGCGCCGATGACGTACCCCGCGTCCGTCGGCGTACCGTGGAAGTTTGCGACCGAGTAGATCTGCAGGAAGTTCACGACCAGCGTGTACGCGAGATAATCGAGCACCACGAGCCCCGAAACGAACAGGAACGGCGCGGTCAGGACGCGACGCACGAGAGAGAGCGACCCCCGCTCCACCGGCGGGAGATGGGTCGTGTTCCACGGAAGGAGGGTCATGAGCGCCACACCCGCGACGTACATCGCGAGCACACATTCCATCAGGGCGCCGAACCCCTCGGTGACGTACACGAGCGGTCCGAGCGCCGATCCAACGACCATTCCGCTCATGAAGAAGAGCGTGTAGCGACCCGTCCCGGAACCTTCCGTGCCGGGTCCGCGCGCCATCATCGCCATCCATCGAAAGAGCGGCACCGGGAACACGATGAGCGCTCCGAGAAGACCGAGCGCGAGGAGGAGCCCGGAGTAGTCGGTCAGAACTCCCACCGCGAGATACAGGAGCGCCGTGGCGGCCCCGAGCGCCAGGATCAATCGCGACCGGCCGATCCGGAACGCGAGCAGTCCCCAGAGGCTCTCGGTCGCGAGCATTCCGAGGGCAAACGTTCCGACCGCGACCCCGTACTGGACGACCGAAAAGCCGAGCGCCTCGAACCGGAACGGTAGCACGACGGCGAGAAGCGAGTACGAAGTCCAGACGACCGTCGTGGAAGCATAGACGAGACCCACGACCGAGGTGGAGCGCGGCGGGCGGGAATCCACGAAGATTCTCACCGCGCTTCGCGCTAAGGCGTTTGACCTCCGCCCGCCGCCGTGCGTCGGCTCCCGACCGTGGGTCGCCGAAGAAGGCACCGGCGGGTCTCGAACGGAACATCCGAGGGAATAAGCCCCCGAAGCGCATGGGACACGGGATTGGCCGTGGACCGAGAGGAGTACTTCGTCCGACCGTTTCGGGACGACGATTACGAGGCAACCTGCCGCCTCGAGAATCTCGCCTCCCCCGAGCTCCTCCAGGACCCGGAGGAAGAGCGACACTGGGACCGCATCATGACCCAGGGACACATGGTCGTGGAGCGATGGGTGGTGGAGAGCCGCCGGTCCGCGGAAACCATCGGATTCGCCGCGCTGAACAACGACCCGTTCAACTTCGACCCGCACAAGTTCTACGTGGGGGTGTTCGTGGACCCCGACCACCAGGGCCGAGGGATCGGTCGAGCGCTCGCGGGTCTCCTTGAATCGGAGGCCACCCTCCATCATGCCACGACTTTCTGGGCGAATGTTCGCAAGGACAATGCGCGGGGCGTGCACTTCGCGGAGCGCAACGGATTCGTCGAGCTCCGCACATCTTGGATGAGCGTCCTAGACCTCTCTGGGGGTCCGGAACCCGGCGGCCCGCGCGAGATCCCGGGGGTCCGCCTGACCACGCTGGCCCAGGAGGGCGCGGACTCCCCGGAGGTGCGCCGACGCCTGCTCGACCTCGTGAACGAAGCGTCCCGCGATGTCCCCCGCATGGGGGAGTTCGGCTCCATTACCCCAGCGCAGTTCGCAGAGATGCTCGACGGGCCGACGACGATTCCCGAAGCATATTTCCTCGCCCGGGTCGGGTCGGAGTACGTGGGCGTGAGCAACCTCCAGAAGGACCTCGCTCAGAGCGACTCGCTGTTCATCGGCTTCACGGGCACTCGGAAAGCGTTCCGGGGACAGGGAATCGCTTCCGAACTCAAGGCCCGAGGGATCGCCTACGCGAAGCGAGCGGGGTTCCGGTACCTGCGTACCTTCAACGACTCGCTGAACCAACCGATCTGGAAGATCAACGAGAAGCAGGGGTTCGTTCGAACCGTTCTCTGGTCGAACCGAGAGCGGAGATTCGCCCCGGTGGCCGGTGCGCCCTCCGGGTCTCCGGGTCGCTCGGAGGCGACGTAGCGCTGTCGTTGGGCTGGATTCGGCGGTCTCGGCCCGTCGAAAATCCTTTTAAGAGGGACTCACCTCGTCGAGACGAATGCCTTGCTTTCCGACGGAGGCGTAGACCTCCTGTGACGTTCCGCGCCTGAATCCTTCTTGGTCGAACGCCATGGACGTCCTCGACGCAATTCGCTCCTTCCGACCCTGCACGCAGTTCAATCCGCGGCCGGTCCCTCCCGAGAAGCTGAAGGCGGTCCTCGCCGCGGCCCGCCTCGCCCCCAGCCAGCAGAATCTCCAGCCCTGGCGCTTCGTGGTCGTCCAGGACGACGAGCGCAAGCGGCTCCTCGCCCAGGCTTCGAATCGCGGAAAGCTGATCGCCGAGGCGCCCGCGGTGATCGTCGCCTTCGCGGTCGAGGAGGACATTCCGATCACTATCGGCGGGGGNGATCACTATCGGCGGGTACATCTCGGCCTATCCGCTGGACGTCGCGGTCGCGATCGCGCACCTCCAGATCGCCGCGACCGCCGAGGGTCTCGGAACCAACTGGATCATCGAGTTCAACGACGAAAAGGTCCGCTCCGTCCTCCACGTCCCCGAAGGCATCCACCCGATCGCCGTCATCCCGATCGGCTACCCGGTCGAGGGAAACGGCTCTGCTCGCCCGAGCGGGGACGGTCGGAAGAGCCCCGACGAGATCATCGGCTACAACGAGTACCCCGGGTAGTCGTGACCGACGTCACGTTCGTCAGCACGAACCCCGGGAAGTTCCGGGAAGTGCGTGAGCTCCTCACCCCGTTCGGGGTCCGGACCCGCTGGCGTCGTCGGACGCTGCCGGAACCTCAGGCGGACTCCCTCGAGCTGGTGGTGGAGGCGAAGCTGGACGGGGTGCGAGACCTCGACGGCTACATCCTCGTCGAGGATTCCGGGCTGTTCATCCCGTCGCTCGGAGGGTTTCCCGGGGTCTATTCCGCGCACTTTCTCAAGATCTGGAAGTTCGGACCGGTCCTCGAGCTCCTGGAGCGTCGGGACCGCCGGGCCTTCTTCCGGACGGTGGCCGGGCTCCGGCGCGGGCGAAAACGCTGGACCTTCGTCGGCGAGGTCTTCGGCTCGATCGCGCCGAGGCCGAAGGGGACACACGGGTTCGGCTACGACCCGATCTTCATCGCGGAGGGGGAGAAGAAGACGTTCGGGGAGCTCCCGGTCGAACGGAAGAACGAACTGTCGCACCGCGCCCGGGCGATCCGCAAAGTGGGCGGGTTCCTGAGCGAGCGCACCCCGTAACGAATCGAACGTTCGAGCCCCCGGGAAACCGGTTCCCGGGAGCCAAAGGAAGGGGTTGACGTGGTCGGCCGCGTTCGGCTCAGTCTTCGCCGAAGTCTCCGCCGCCCATTCCGCCCATGCCACCCATGCCGCCGCCGGGTCCCCCCGGTCCGCCGGACGGGGGCGGGCTCGACTTCGAGGCGATGACGTCGTCGATCCGCAGGATCATGACCGCCGCGTCGGTCGCGCTCTCGATCGCCTGGCGTCCGACCCGGATCGGCTCGATGACATGGAGCTCGCCCATGTCGATCGTCCCTCCTTTGGCCAGGTCGACGCCGGCCCGCTCCTGGCCGCTCTTGTGGGCCTTCCGCAGCTCGATCAGCATGTCGATCGGGTCGAGGCCCGCGTTCTCGGCGAGGGTGCGCGGGATCGTCTCGAGGGCGTCGGCGAAGCTCTCGAACGCGATCTGCTCGCGCCCGCCGATCTTCGCGGCGTGGTCGCGGAGCCGCATCGCGAGCTCCTCGGCGGTCGCTCCCCCGCCGAAGACGTAGTGGCCGTCCTCGACCGCGACCGCGGTCACGTTGAGCGCATCGTCCAACGACCGCTCGATCTCGTCGATGACGTGCTCGGTGCCGCCCCGGATCAGGATCGAGACGGCCTTCGCCTTCTTCGCTCCCGTCACGAACGTGAGGGAGTCCTCCCCGATCTTGCGCTCCTCGACCAGGCCCGCGTGCCCGATGTCCTCGGCGGTGAGCTCGCTGACCTTCGATACGATGTTCGCCCCTGTGGCCTTGGCGAGCTTCTCCATGTCGGACTTCTTCACGCGCCGAACGGCGTAGATGCCGTCCTTGGCGAGGAAGTGCTGGGCGAGGTCGTCGATCCCCTTCTGGCAGAGGACGACGTTCGCTCCGGCCTTCTTGACCTGGTCGACCATCCGCCGGAGCATGTTCTCCTCCTCCTGGAGGAAGGCGTTGAGCTGGGTCGGGTCGTTGATCTCGATCTTCGCGTCGATCTCGGTCTTCTTGATCTCGAGCGCCGNCATCGAGGAGGGCGATCTTCGGGTTCTCGACGCGGGTCGGCATCCCCGAATGGACCTTCTCCTTGTCGACGATGACTCCCTCGATGAGCTGAGTGTCACCCATCGACCCGCCCTGCTTCTTGATCAGCTGGATGTTGTCGAGGTCCACGTCGTAATGACCGTCCGCCTTCGGCTGGGCCACGGCGGTCACGGCCTTCACGGCGATGCTGCCCATATGGTCGCGGTCGAACGACACCGACTTCGACGCCATCGACGTTACGGCGATCCGGGTGAGCAGCTCGTGGTCGTTGATCGAAACGGGCTGGCTCACCTGCTTCAGGACCTCGAGCGCCTTCTGGGACGCGAGCCGGTACCCCTGCGAGATGATGGTCGGGTGAATGTTCTGCTCGACGAGTCCCTCGGCGCGCTTCAAGAGCTCTCCCGCGAGAACGACCGCCGTGGTCGTCCCGTCGCCGGCCTCCTGGTCCTGGGTCTTGGCGACCTCGACCAGCATCTTCGCGGCCGGGTGGTCGACGTCCATCTCCTTGAGGATCGTGACGCCATCGTTCGTGACCACGACATCGCCCATCGAGTCGACCAGCATCTTGTCGAGACCGCGCGGCCCGAGCGTCGAGCGCACGGCATCGGCGATCGCCTTCGCGGCGGCGATGTTGTTACTGAGAGCTCCACGGCCCTTCTCGCGCTTCGTCCCTTCCTTCAGCACCAGGATCGGTGTTTGTCCCGTCAGCATCGGTTTTCTCCCCGAGAATCTGCTCGGTTATCGGTTCGGTAAAAAAGCGGTTCTATTTGAATCTATCTAATCGGTCCGATAGCGAACCGCGCTTCGCCGGTACTCCCCGCGCGATAGATAACCGTCCTCGGGTTCCTCTCGTGCCCTCATGCCGTCGACCCTGGCTCCCGACTCCGGCGCCTACCGTCAGCTCCTCGCTTCGGGCGCCTACGTACGCGTCCTTACCGCCGGTCTCGGTTCGACCCTCGGCTCGGCCCTGGCGAGCATCTGCCTTGTGTGGGTCGTCTACACGTCCACGGGGTCGGCCCTCGACGTCGCGCTCGTCGGAACCGCCTGGCTCGTCGCGGGGATCCTGTTTAGCGTGTTCGGGGGGGCGCTCGTTGACCGGTACGACCGCCGCCGCCTCATGATCGTCTCCGACATCGCGCGCGCCATCGCGATGGCCACCGTCGTCGGGGTCCTTTCGTTCCACGGCTTCGACCTTGCGACGGTGCTCGCGGCCTACTTCGTGGTCGGCGCGTTCTCGACCGTGTTCAGCCCCGCGGAACAGGCGATCGTCCCGGCCCTCGTCGAGGCACCGCTCGTCGCGGACGCGAACGGACTCGTCCGCTCGAGCCGGTCCGCGGCGTCGTTCGTAGGTACGTCCCTCGGGGGCGTCCTGATCGTGACGGTCGGCCCCGTCTCGGGGATCGCCGTCAACGCGGCCACGTTCGCGCTGTCGGCCCTGTTGCTCTTCGGGATGGTCGTGCCCAGCTCGGGCCGTTCCGCTTCGCCGCGTCGGGGAAGCTACCTCGCGGAGATCCGGGAGGGGTTCCGCTGGCTCGGGAAGGCTCGCGGGTTCCTCGAACTCACCCTGTCGGCGACCTTCTTCAACTTCTGTTACTCGGTCGTGGCGACCTTCATCGTCATCTTCGTCACCCTCGTTCTTCACGGTTCGGCCCTCGTCTTCGCGATCCTCCTCGCTCTCGAGGTGGCGGGCACCGGCCTCGGCTCGCTCCTCGTCAGTCGAACGAACGCGGTCCGCAAGGCGGGCCGGTCTTGGACGGTTGGTGCGGGAGTCGCATCCGGGGCCGCCGCCGCGGCCCTCGCGCTGTTCCCCGGCGTCCCGGTCGCGGCCGCCTGCCTCTTCGCAATCGGGCTCTTCGAAGGGTTCGCGGGGACGGCCTGGCTCTCGGCGGCCCAGCTCCTCGTCCCGACCGAGATGCAGGGACGGTACTTCGGGATCGACGCCCTCGGGAGCATCGCGATCATCCCGGCCGCCCAGATCGGCGGGGCGTTCCTCATCGACGCGTACGGGGTGCAATGGACCTATCTCGGGACCGCGATCATCTGGGTGATCGCGGGCGTAGCGTTCCTATTCCCTCGCGCGCTCGCGACGCTCGGGTACCCGCCGCCCGAAGCCCCGCCCGTCACTCCCCGTAGCGACGCCGCCGCATCTGGAACGAGCGGATCGCCCGGAGGAACTCGAGCCGAGTGAGCCCGGGCCAGAGGACGTCCGAGAAGTAGAGCTCGCTGTAGGCGGCCTGCCAGAGGAGGAAATTCGAGATCCGTTCCTCCCCGCTCGTCCGGAAGATGAGGTCGGGGTCGGGGAGGTCCCGCGTGTACAGGTGACGTGAGACCGCGTCGGAGTCAATCTGCTCGGGCGCGAGGGTCCCGTCCCGGACCTCTCGAGCCAGGGCGCGGATCGCTTGGACGATTTCGTCCCGGCCGCCGTACGCGAGGGCGACGTTGAACCGGTACCGGGAGTATCCCTGCGTCGCCTTCTCGGCGACCTCGATCGCTTCCTGGACCCGCGCCGGCAGAAGCGACCGGTTCCCGATGACCTGCACCCGGATCTGGTGGCGATGGACCCGCTCGTCGACGGCGATGTCTCGGAGCGCTCGCTCGTAGAGGTCCATCAGGCCCTCGAGCTCGTCCGAGGAGCGGGAGAAGTTCTCCGTCGATAGCGCGTAGATCGTGAGGGTCCGGATCCCGACCTCGAGGCACCAGTCGAGAAGGAGCTCCGCGACGTCCCGCCCCTTCGCATGCCCCTTGGACACGTCGAGTCCATGGGCCGCCGCGAAACGACGGTTCCCGTCCATGATGATCGCGAGATGGTTGGGGACGGGCTCCGATTTCACGAGGTCGAGGAGCCTCTTCTCGGTCAGGTCGCGAAGTGCATCGCCGACCGCATGCGAGAGGTAGGGGGACCCTCGTTCTCGCTTCGTTGACTCGCGCTCGGCCACGGCCGAGCGAGACCGCCGTGGAGGATAAGTGGATGGGGGGCCGCCGAGCGCCAAAGGCCCCGGGCCCGTGGTCGGCCCGGGGCAGGGAGCGCCCTGGTCGGGAGTTCCGGCCCAGGGGCGTCCGACCCCCGGCGCCTTCGAACCCGAGTCGCAGGCTCGACAGACCTACATCCTAGACCACTAGACTACCAGGGNCAACCCCGAGGCGCTAACCGTAGCCCGCTATGAACGTTGCGCGCGTTGCGCCGGACGGAGTCGTCGGGCGCGGTCGACCATGCCGGAGTAATACGACCCGCTTCGCGCGCGCGGGAGCGCGGGCGCGCGCGCGCGGGTCCTTAGGCCCCGGAGGATCGCCGGGAAGACCCTTCTTGCCAGTCGAGGCCTCGGTTTATCTACCGTGCTCCGGCATCGAGTCTCTTCACCGACGAGGCGGACCCATGACCGCGATGACGAGCTGGGCGCTATCGATCCTCGGGCTTCTGTTGCTCGTCCTCTTCCTTCACCATCTCGGGGTCGACGTCACGGCCACGATCGGCTCGACGCTCCGGAACACGGCACACATCCTCTCGCAGCCGCTCATGGCGGCTCGGTGAACTGCGGAGTCGCCCCGCTAGGGCGTGGCCCGCCGGGCGAGGACGGACGCGAGCTTCCCGGGGGCGACCGCGCCGGACGGAGTGATGAACGCCGTCACGTACCGTGACGGGGTCACATCGAAGGCGGGATTCCGCGCCGGGCTCGTCCGTGGAGCGACCCGGTGGCCGGCCCAGGAGAGAACCTCCTCGGGGTCGCGTTCTTCGACCGGAATGGAGCGGCCGTTCGCGCGGCCCGGCTCGAAGGTGCTCCACGGGGCCGCGACGTAGAATGGAATCCGATTCTCTCGGGCCACGACCGCCTTCTCGTAGGTCCCGATCTTGTTCGCGAAGTCACCGTTCCGAGCGATTCGGTCGGCCCCGACGATCACCGCGTCGACCTGGCCGGACCGCATGAACGCGCCGGCGGCGTTGTCGACGATCACCGCATGAGGGACCCCTTCGCGCGCGAGCTCCCAGGCGGTGAGCCGTGAACCCTGGAGCAACGGCCGGGTCTCGTCGACCCACACGAAGAGGTCCGCCCCGCGCGCGCGAGCGACCCGGATCGGAGCGAGAGCGGTGCCCCATTCCACGGTCGCGAGCGCCCCCGCGTTGCAGTGCGTGAGGACCCGGTGCGCGTGGAGGAGGAGGGGGGCGCCCGCGACCCCGATCTGGTGGCACTCTTCCACGATTCGACGCCGAAACCGGTCGGCGGCCGCGAGTGGGTTTCCCCCCATCGCCCACGGCACGCGGACGGTCTCGACCCCGACGGCGAGGTCGTGGGCCGTCGGCCGGGTAGCGACCAGGAGCTTCGCGGCGCGATCCGGGGAGAACGACCCCTCCCGTTCCGCGAGCACCATCCCGTAGGCACCCGCGACCCCGATCGCGGGGGCGCCGCGGACCACCATCGTGCGGATCGCTTCCGCCACCTCTCGAACGTGGCGGAGACGACGGACGACCATCCGCTGGGGGAGCTCTCGTTGGTCGACCAGATGGAGGACGCCGTCTCGGTACCAGAGCGCTCGGACCCGCATCGCTCCCCCTACGCTTCGAGAGTGTGCAAGAGGTCGAGCCAGTCTGCGGTCACGGTCTTGGGCTGACCCAGCGCTTCGTCGAGCGGGATTCCCAGCACGACCGGGCCCCGGAGGACCGCCACTTCGCCGAAGCGGCCGGCGATCGCGAGGTCGACCGCGCACGCGCCGAGCCGGGTCGCGAGGATCCGGTCGAAGAGCTCGGGCGGTCCGCCCCTCTGGATGTGTCCGATCTGAGCGCTTCGGGTCTCGACCCCGGTCGCCTCCTGGATCCTTCGAGCGAGCTCGGCCCCGACATCCCGCTCCCGGAGGAGCTCGTGGCCGAACTCGTCCTTCGCTCCGGTCGACCCCCGGCGGGCGCCGAGGTCGATGCCTTCGCTGGCTACGACCAGGGCATACCCCCGCGCGCTCACGGCCGCCCGCACGTGTTCGAGCATCGCGGCTTCGTCGTACTTCTCCTCGGGAACGAGGGTGACGTCGGCCCCTCCCGCGATCCCGGTCGCGAGCGCGACCCAGCCGGCGTGACGACCCATCACCTCGAGGATGATGGCACGGTGGTGGCTCCCAGCGGTATCCCGAAGTCGTTCGAGGGCATCGACCGCGACGGCGGTCGCAGAGTGGAATCCGAAGGTCCAGTCGGTTCCCGAGACGTCGTTGTCCATCGTTTTCGGCACGCCGACCACGCGACCGCCCCTCCGGTAGAGCTCTCGGGCGGCGGACAGCGTGTCGTCCCCCCCGATCGCCACGAGCGCGTCCAGGTGGTGACGGGCGATCGTCGCGAGGACCTGAGCCGCATCTTCCTCCTTCGCGAACGGGTTGGTCCTCGAGCTTCCGAGGATCGTCCCGCCCTTCGAGATGAGGTCGGTGACGTCGGTCGGCCGGAGGGGGCGGCTCTGGTCGTCCCGCAGCCCCTTCCAGCCGTCGAGAAAACCGACCGTCTCGTGCCCGAACCGGGCGGCGCGGAGGACGACCGCGCGGATGGCGGGATTGAGGCCGGGGCAGTCCCCTCCGCCGGTCAGGACGCCGAACTTCACGCCGGGACCTCGAGGTAGGACCGCGGCGCGGTGGTCAGGAACTCGAATCCGGACTTCGTGACCACGACGTCATCCTCGATCCGGACTCCGCCCTTCCCGGGAAGGTAGATCCCGGGCTCGACCGTGAAGACCATTCCCTCCTCGACAGTGTCGTCGGCCTTCGCTCCGTACCCCCAGCCGTCGTGCACGGCGAGCCCGATAGAGTGCCCGACGCCGTGCGTGAGCCGTCCCTTCCACGGGGAGGCGTCGATCACGGCCGCGGCCGCGAGGTGAATATCGCGGGCGGGGGCGCCCGGTCGGATCACCTCGAGCGCCGCCGTCTGCGCCTTCTCGACGGTGTCGTGGACCGCCTTCAACTCGTCATTTCGAGGACCGAAGTGGAACGACCGCGTGATGTCGCTGACGTACCGGCGGTGGATCGCACCGAAGTCGCAGACGATCGATTGCCCCGGCTGGAGGCGAGATTCGGTCGGCTCGAAGTGCGGCTCCGCCCCGTGGGGGCCGAACGCCACGATGGTCGCGAACGACCGTCCGCTCGCTCCATGGAGGTTCATCCGGTGCTCCATCTCGGCCGCGAGCTCGAGCTCGGTCATCCCCGTCCGAAGCAGCGATGGGATCTCGAGCGCGACCTCCGAGCCGAACTGGGCGGCCTTGCGGAGGAGCTCGACCTCGGCCGGCTCCTTGACAGAGCGGGCGGACCGGATCGCCGCGGACGCGTCCGTCCACTTCGTGTCCGGGAAGAGGCTGCTCAATCGAACAAACCAGGAATGGGTCAGCTCATGGAAGTTGAGGCCGACGGTCCCCGCCCCTTGGAGCAGCTTTTGGATGGTCGCATCCGACGAATCCCGCTCGACCACATGGACCTTGAGGTGGGGGTCGGATTTCGCCGTCTCGCGCGCGGTCTCCTCCTCGAGGCGGATCGTGATGAGGTCGACCTCTCCGTCGGGGTGGGCGATCGCGAGCGAGTCCTCGAAGAGACCGTGGGGGACGTTCGTCAGGTAGAAGAACGACTGGTCGAGATGCGGCTCCGTCGAGTTCGCCACGACGACCGCGTCTGGCGCGGGGTCAAGATGCTGAAAGACCTTCTGGGCGCGAGAGCGCATGGCGCTGCCTAGGGCCTAGGGGGTTTCAGCTTTTTGCACTCGCGACCCTCAGGTCCTTCCAGGAGAGAAGGGGCTCGCGCGCGGCACGGACCTCATCGACCCGGGTCACCGAAAGGGAGCGGGGCGCGGCGCGGAGGTTCTCCGGGGTGTCCGTGACCGCTCGCTCGAACGCCGCGATGTAACCGTCCAGCTCCCGCTTGCTCTCCGTCTCGGGGAGCTCGACCATGAGCGACTCCTCGACCATCGCGGGGAAGTAGACGGTCGGCGCGTGTACCCCTTCGTCCAGGAGGCGCTTCGCGAGGTCGAGCGTCCGGACACCCTTCTCCTTGAGCGGGGCCCCCGACAGGACGAACTCGTGCTTCACGAGGGTCCGGAACGGTCGCGGCAGGAGCTTCCCGAGCCGGGAGGCAGCGTAGTTCGAGTTGAGGACCGCTCGACGAGCGACGTGCCTCAACCCCTCCTCCCCGAGCGAGAGGATGTAGGCGTAGGCTCGAAGGTCGAGACCGAAGTTGCCGTAGGCGGTCTTGATCTTCCCGATCGACTTCGGGCGCTCGTAGTCCAGCCGGAACTTCCGGCCTTCCTTGACGACCCGCGGGACCGGGAGGTACGGCCCGAGCTTTTCCGCCGCGGCCAGCACACCGGCGCCCGGCCCGCCCCCTCCGTGCGGCGTCGAGAACGTCTTGTGAAGGTTGAGGTGCGCAACGTCGAAACCCATCCGGCCGGGATGGGTGACGCCGAGGATCGCGTTCAGGTTCGCCCCGTCGTAGTAGAGGAGCGCGCCCGCGCCGTGGACCGCCTCCGCGATCTCGAGGATCTCGCTCTCGAAGAGGCCGGCGGTGTTCGGGTTCGTGAGCATGAAGCACGCCGTCTTGGCCGACAGGGCCCGCCGGAGTTCCTCTAGGTCGACGCTCCCGTCCTTGTCCCGGATCTCCCGCGTCGTGAACCCGGCCATCGCAGCCGATGCAGGGTTCGTACCGTGGGCGGTGTCCGGCAGCAGGACCTCCGAGCGCTCGGAGAGTTCCCCGCGGTCCCGGAAGTACGCCCGGACCATCAGCATCGCCGCATACTCCCCGTGCGCCCCGGCCGCCGGCTGGAGCGAGACCTCGGGAAGCCCGGTAATCCGAGAGAGAAGTCGCTCGAGTCGCCACGTCAACTCGAGCGAGCCTTGGACGGTCGATTCGGGCTGGTAGGGGTGGACGTTCGAGGCTCCCGGTCGTCGGGCCAGGAGTTCGGTGACCTTCGGGTTGTACTTCATCGTGCACGACCCGAGCGGATAGGTCCCAGTGTCGATTCCGAAGTTCATCTGAGAGAGTCGCGTGTAGTGGCGCACCACCTCGAGCTCGGACAGCTCGGGCCACCGGACGGCCGCCTTCCGGCGAAGCTTCTCCGGTAGCGCTGGAATGACCGGGGGAGCTTCGGGGCTTGAGGAGGTCGAAAGCTCCCAGACGGGGGGCTCGTCCCAGCGCGCTTGGTGGAACGTCATGCGGACCTCCCGGACACCGCGAGCGCGGCGCGGGCCGCCTCAACGTACTTCTGGATTCCCTTCTCGGTGGCGGACTCGGGTACTCCGACGAGGATGCGCTCTCCGTCCGACGTCGCCCCGGGCCGCCGGTCTTTGAGCGGGAATCCTCCGAGGACCTTGCGTCGTCGCAGGCGGTCGAGGAACTCCTCCGCCGTCCCGCGAGAGAGCTCGACCGTGAAGTCGGCGAGGTACGGCGCGTCAAACCGAGGAGCTCGCAGACCCTCGATGCCCCCGAGGCCGCTCGCGAGCGTACGAGCCTTCTCGGCGAGGCTCGCCTGAAGGCGCGCGAGCCCCCGCGGGCCTACGAGCGTCGCGTACACGACGAACGCAAGAGCCATCAGCGATTCGTTCGTGCAAATGTTCGAGGTCGCCTTCGACCGGCGAATGTGTTGCTCCCTCGTGACGAGGGTGAGCGCGTAGGCGCGCCGACCGTCGGCGTCGAGCGTGGCGCCGACGATCCGACCGGGAGCGGAGCGGACGTGCTCCTTGCGGCACGCGAACAGTCCGAGCAGGGGCCCTCCGAAGGACGGCGCGATTCCAAACCCTTGGCCCTCTCCTACGACGACGTCGGCGCCGTAATTCCCCGGCGCCTCGAGGACCGACAGCGAGAGCGGGTCGGCGGCCACCACGAGCGGGACATCGCCGAGGATCGACTTGAGCTCCGGGACGCCCTCGTCGATGTGACCAAAGCCGTTCGGTACATCGGCGAGGACGCCAAAGACATCCCTCCTTCCGACCGCTTCCCGGACGAAGTGGAGGTCGAGTCGGCCCGTCCGGTCGTCGTACGGGATCGTATCGACTCTGAGCCCGGGCCCGGTCGCGTAGTTCTCGAGGACGCTGCGTTCCTCCCACGGGAGGCTCGCAGGGACAAGGAATCGGGCTCCCTCGTGAAGCCTCCGGCAGAAGAGCAGGGCCTCTCCCGCCGCGCTCGCTCCGTCGTAGAGCGACGCGTTCGCGACGTCCAGGCCGGTCATCTCGACCCAGAGGCTCTGGAACTCGAACAGCGTCCGAAGCATTCCTTGGCTTGCCTCGGCCTGGTAGGGCGTGTACGCCGAGTAGAACTCGCTCCGAGAGACGATCGCGTCGACCGCGGCCGGCGCGTAACGCGAGGAGATTCTCCCACCGAGGAAGCTCGCGAACTTGGACATCGGTCGATTCCGCTCGAGGAGGCGGTCGACCTCGGCGACGACCTCCGGCTCCTCTCGCGCCGGTCCGACCCCCATGCGGCCGATCCGGGCCTTCTTCGGGACGTCGGCGAACAGAGCGTCCGTGGAGTTGATGCCGAGCGCGTCGAGAAGGGCCGCCTCTTCTCCGGGCTCATCCGGTATCCAACGCGCCACGGAAGCTCACCCGGGCCGGGGAGCGACGCGGGCCATAAATCGTTCTCGTCTCGCCGGGCAAACGTAACGAACGCGCGCGTCGCCCCTCCCACCGACGGAGGGGCAAAGGTATTCGGCGGAACGGACTCCGCGGGGGCGGATGGTCCAGCATCGCGAGTCCGGCCCGAAGCGGGGCCGGCGACCGGAACGACCGCCCCCCTCGGTCGAAATCCTCGACGTCGCCTTCCGCCGCGCATCGCTCGCCACTCCGCGCGGTGAGACGAAAGTGGCCCGAGACCGAATGCGGGCCGAGCTCAAGATCGTCCGCAGCTCGGCGACCGTCCTCCGTCACCTGAGGCTCGAGACACGACGGTTCGGGCGGACCCCATTGACGTCCTTCGAGGCGACCCTCGTCGCCCGCGCCTTTGGCCCGGGGACCTTCGAGCGCTCCCTCACGCGAGTGCGGCGCGCAGAGGAACGGATCCGCGGGCTGGCCCGCGCCGCCGAGCGTGGGACTCGTGGGGCCCCCGGTTCGGAGGTCCTGGGAGAGCAGGTGCGAGCGTTCTACGGCCGACTCTCGAGCTTCGTGCGGGAGATCGACCCGGACCTCGAGAAGCTCCGGGAGATCGGGCGGTACCTGGACGACCGACCTCAGCTCGAGCCGGGCGCGCCGACTCTCGTGGTGGCCGGCTTCCCGAATGTCGGGAAATCATCCCTCGTCGCGCGCCTCTCGAGCGCGCATCCGAAGGTCGCGGACTATCCGTTCACGACCCTCTCGATCTCCGTCGGGCACGCCGACCTTGGGTTCGACCGCCTCCAAGTGCTCGACACTCCGGGAGTGCTCGGACGTACGGGCCGATCGAACCCGGCCGAGGCGGAGGCCCAGGCAGCGGTCGGTTCGGTCGCGACCGTCGTCTTGTTCGTGATCGACCCGTCGGAGAAATGCGGGTACTCGGTCGAGGATCAGGAGCGTCTCCTCGCCCGCTGGACGGAAGAGTTTCCCCAGATCCCGATTCTCGCGGTGGAGACAAAGTCCGACATCGTCCGGCGGCAGAACGAGCGCCCGAAGGTCTCGGCCCTCACGGGAGAAGGGATTCCCTCGCTCGAGGCACGGGTCCGCGAGCTCGTTCGACCGAAGGGCGAACTCCCTCCCATCCAGGAAGCCCTCGTCGAAGACGAGGTGGTTCCTCTTGACGCGCCGATTCCGCCCGTCACGGAAGAGGAGTCCGCCGGCCCCGGTCGCAGCGGCCGGAGTTCGTCGCGGAAGCGACGCTCCTGAGTCGGAGACGGCCGGCCGTCTCGCTTGCAGCCTCAGCCCCGGGCGGGACGCGCGGGGCAGCCCGTCTCGCCCCGGGGGCCCCCGACTCGGCCCTCCGAGGGAGGGTGTGAGGAAGACCTCGGGACGAAGGAGCTCAGCTAGAGCGCGAACGCCTTCCCGTTCTCGGGGAGGACCACCCGGCACGTTGGCTCGAGAGCGGCTCGGAGCGCGTCTCGCTGGTCCCCGTGCATCAGGACGACCGTCTCGGCGCGGCTTTCCTTGGCCACGCGCACGAGGTCGGAGTGGCCGGCGTGCGCGGAGAAGTCGAACTTCTCCACCTCGCAGGACGGATGGATCACCGTATCGTCGATCGTGAGAGTCCCGTGGTCGAGGAGCTGGCGCCCGTTCGACCCCTCGACCTGGAAGCCGGTCAGATAGATCGAGCTGTTCGCGTCCCGGTAGAGCTCTCCGACATAGTAGAGGACGGGGCCCCCGTCCAGCATTCCACCGGTGGTCACGATCACCTCCGCCTCGCGAAGCGCCTTTCGGCGGTCCCCCGGATGCTCGACGACGTGAACTCCATCGAGAGCGCGACGGAAGCGTCGCGCGTCCGCGAGATACTCTGGCGCCGCCTCGTAGATCTCGTTCACCGACCGTGCCATCCCGTCGAGGTAGACCTCGAACCCGGTCGATGCGAGCGTCATCAGAACCTCCTGTGCCCGGCCGACCGCGAACGCCGGGACGATCGCCTTCCCTCCTCGTTCGATCGTCGCCTCGATCTTGTCGCGAAACCTTCGCTCGGTCTCGCGACGGTCGGGGTGTTCGCGACCGGAGTAGGTCGATTCCATCACGAGGACGTCGCACTCGAGCGGCTCCGCTCCCCCGACCAGGTGGGTCGGGATCGTCTGAAGGTCACCGGTGAAGAGGACGTCCTTCTCCCCCCGGTAGAGGACCATGGAGGCTCCGGGGATGTGACCCGCCGGAGTGAACTCGACCTCGATCCCGCGATGACGGAACGTGTCGTGACGTCCGACCGCGGTGAACTTCGCGTGGAGCGAATGAATGTCGCTCGGGGTGTACGGCGCGAGGTATCCTTCGAGGCGCGCGACCTTGAGCGCATCCTTCGTGAGCAGGTCCGCGACCGCGATCGTCACCGGGGTTGCGATGAGACGGGCCTTCGGAAGCCGGCTCAGCAGCGGGGTCATTCCCGAGTGGTCGAGGTGGGCGTGCGAGAGGAAGGCGACGTCGACGTTCGTCGGGGCCGGCCGAGGATACGTCGGAGGGTCGGTCGGGGTCAATCCGTAGTCGAAGAGGAGGGTCCTCCCTTGATCCCGAATCACGAGGCCGAGCGACCCGACCTCGGAAGCTCCTCCGAGGAACTGAAGATCCATCGGCGGGCGGAACGACTGACCCACTTAAGGTACCGCGGACGTCACGGCAGGGAAGTCCCCTTAAGGGCCGCCCCCGTGCCGGAACCGTGACCGGCCCGGCCCGCGCCGAACTCGAGGTGCTGTACCGGATCAGCGTCGCGGTGCAACAGGTCGTCCGAGAGGCCGAGGGGTCGCCCCATCGAGGAGACGTCGTGGCGATGGGCGCCGACGGAACCCCGACGGAAGAGCTCGACCGGCTCGCGGAGACCGAGATCCTGAAAGTGCTCGACGCAGAAGGCGTCGACTGGAACCTCCTCTCCGAGGAGATCGGCCACGTCTCGCGCGGCGGGCAGAACACCCTCGTCGTCGACCCGATCGACGGAACGTCGAACGCCCTGCGAAACCTCCCGTTCTCGACGGTCTCGCTCGCGCTCGGACGACGGGACCTTTCGGGGATCGAGGTCGGCCTGGTCCGCGACCTTCACCGGGGCACGACCTACTGGGCGGCCCGGGGCCAGGGAGCGTTCCGCGACGGCCGAAGGATTCGGACCCGGAAGTGGGCCCCCCGGAGCGAGATCTTCTTCGTCAATCTTGGCCGCCCCGCGACCGAGCGAGCGGCGCGCCTTGCGACCCGGTCGCGACGGATCCGCTCGCTGGGGTGCGCCTCGCTCGAAATCCTGATGGTGGCCCAGGGGAGCGCCGACGGGTACTTCTTCGAGAACACCCCCGAGACTCGGAACCTCCGGGCGACGGACGTCGCGGCGGCCTACCGGATCCTGCTCGAGGCGGGAGGGGGGGTCGGCGACGCGATCGGCCAGCCGATCGACTCGTTCCCGTTGACCGTCGACCGGCGCACGAGCATCTTTGCCTGGGGCGACCCCGCCCTCCGCGAGCGGGCGAAAGAGGAAGGGTACCTGTGAAGATCGGACTCACCGCCCACCCGCGCAAGCCGGCGGCGGTCGAGCTCGCGCGCCGCGCCGTCCGCCTGATCGGCGACCGGGCCGAGGTCGTGATGAGCGACGAATCAGCGGCGGTCGCTCCCGAGCTCCCGCACCGAGCGCTCGAGGACCTGGACCCGGACGTGCTGATCGCGATCGGGGGGGACGGGACGTTCCTTTACGCCCTCCGACGGTCGGACGTGCCGTTGCTCCCGATCAACGCCGGCACGGTCGGGGTCCTCGCCGAGGTCGAGGCGAATCGTCCCAACGAGTTCGAGGGGGCGATCGAGCGCCTCCTGAAGGGGTTCTACTTCCTCGAGGAGCGGATGAAGCTCGCGGCCCTGGTGGACGCGAAACCGGTCCCGGACGCGACCAACGACTTCGTCCTCCACTCGGCCCAGGTCGGGAAGATGGGCCTGTTCGAGATCGCGTTTGACGGGCACGTCGCGGGCCAGATCCGGGCGGATGGTCTCATCGTCGCAACCCCCACCGGCTCGACCGCGTACTCCCTTAGCTCGCTCGGCCCGATCGTCGACCCGGGTCTCGATGCCATCGTCCTCACCTCGATCGCTCCGTTCCGCGTCGAGGCCCGGGCGCTCGTCGTCGAGCCGCTCCGCACGATCCGTCTCCGCCCGATCGAGGCCGGACGGGGCGCGCTCGTCATCGGGGACGGCCAGGACGAGTACGCGCTCCCCTCCGACGCGCCGCTGACGGTGTACCGGTCGCCCCGGCGAGCGACCTTGGTGCGGTTCGGTTCTCGCTTCTACCAGCGCTTGCGGGGGAAGAGGATCCTTCCGTGGTCGGAGGATGGGCCCGAGGGAGGAGCGCCGAATGCCGATCTTCCGCCCCGCTCGTAAACGACCCCCGGGCTCGGCCCGCCTGGGCGATACCCCGGACACGATCACCCGGCACGCCCTTTCGAGCGCGCTCGCCAGCGCTCGCTCGGCCTTCCCGAACGAGTTCGGGGGGGTGCTGCGCGCCGACCCTCCGGGAGTGATCAGCGAGCTGCTCCTCGTCCCAGGAACGACCGCGGGACGACGTCACGCGAACTTCCTTCTGTACATGCTCCCGGCCGACCTCACCGTCGTCGGGACGGTCCATTCGCACCCGTCCGGCGCTCTCCATCCCTCGGACGCCGACGTCCGCCTGTTCCGAAGCTGGGGACGCCGCCACATCATCGTCGGTGCACCGTTCTCCCCGGGCTCGTGGCGAGCGTACGACGGGAACGGGGAGGAAGTCCATCTCAACGTTCGGGCATCGCCGGGGGCGCGGATGGGGGCCGAGGGTCTTGACGAGTACCGTCCCCGGGCGGTCCACCGACCCCTCTCGTCGGAAGCGGACGGATTTCCGGACGACGAAGCCTAGCCCGCCCCGTACTCATTCACGAACCGGGATCGTTGGGACCGGCAGGTGGTCCGGGGAACGGTTCGGGTCGACGATCGCCCGGCTCGGGCGCTTCGGCGAGCTCGTGAGTCCGTGGAGCTTCGCGATCATCTCGAGAAAGCCGACGAACCCTCGGAACGCCCCGCGGTAGAGCTGGGTATGGTTCCCCTCCCAGTCGAAGAAGTCGTCCATCATCGTCTTCGACTGCCGCAGGCCGTGCGTCAACGCTCGCTTGAGGAGCTCCTGCTGGAGCGGGCTCAGCCGGTCGCGCCGGAACCAGTCCCGCGACTTGAGGTGGCCGAGCGGGACGAAGAACATCGGCACGAGGAGCGCCTTGAAGTCCCAGAGGTCGTCAATGAGGTCGATCGTCCGTTGGACGTCTTCCTCGGTTTCCTGCGGCAGCCCAACGATGAACGTGCAGGCCGGGTAGACGTGGTTGTCGTTCATCAGGCCCGCCGATTGGACCACGAGCTCCGGCCACTGGGACGCCTTGAACGGCGCGACCTTCCCCGGCATCGCGGCGGTGATCATCCGGGGAGACCCGGTCTCGACACCGACCTCGACGCCCCACCACTTCTGCTTATCGTCGATCAGGACCTCGGCGCACTTCGAGAGAAGCTTCGGCTTCGTCATCAGCGAGGCGACCGCGACGTGGCTCCAGCCGACCTGCTCGTAGTAGCGCTTCGCGAGCTTGAGGAGGGGGATGAGCTTCTCCTCGTGCGGCATGATGTTCGGGCTGCCGTAGAAGTAGACGTCGTCCGAATGGAGGATCCCCTTGCGGACGCCGATCTTGGCGTTGATCTTGAGCTCCTCCTCGATCTTCTCGAGGGGGTACCATCGCGTCGGGCGGGTGGTGACCGAGCAGAACGAGCAGCCCCGGCAGCAACCGCGGCCGATCTCGACCAGCCCGTTGACGCTGGGGTAGCGGATGGTCGAGATCTGCTCGACCTTGGGAGCTTCCTTCGCGGTGAGGACGACGTGGGGCGGGAGGAACTCGTCGCGCAGCGCCTTCTGCACGATCTCCTTGACGAAGATGTCCCCCTCGCCCTCGACGACCGTGTCGATGCCGCCGAACGAGTCGACGAACTCCTGGATCCAGGGAAGCTTCATCCGGGTCGCGGGGGAAAGTTGCCACGCGCACGGCCCGCCGGCGATGATCTTGAGGCCCCGCTTCCGCGCCTCCACGACCGCGGGTTGCGTGAGCATTCGCTTGAAGTTCACGCAGTTGAGGGTATCCTTGTGCATGACCCCACCGAACGTTGAGCTCGGCGGGTTCAGGCCGAAGTAATCGTGGCCGGAGATGAGGAGCACTTTTGCCTCGCCCGGCATGTATCGGTCGAGCGAGCCCGGGTGGACGATGCGCGCATCGATTCCGCCGTCGATCAGGGCGGCCTCGATCTTCCGCATGCCGTACGGTGCCTGGCGGGGGAATCCGTTCTCGTCGACCGGCATTTCGGGGTAGAAGAGACGCTTGTAGGCCTGCTCCGGAAGAATGTACGCGGGGGTCGTCGTGCCGAAACCGAGGAACTCCTTCCCGTGGTGGTTGCTCATCATCGTCCAATCGCACGTGATGACGACCTCGGGCATTGACGCACCTCGTCCCGAAACCCGGAACGTGGCGAAGACGAAAAACCCCTTCTTATGCGTATCGAAGCCCTCGTAGCGACAACCGGAGGGCGCCGGGGGGGCTTCCGGAGGTCCCGGTCGTCAGTCGAGGTCGCTCTCGTCGTCGTCGCGCGGCAGGATGTCGTCGAGGGGGTCGCTGGTCTCCTCGAGCGGTTCCTCTCCCTCCCCCGCCTCGTGGAACGCGGGGTCCCGTTGAAGGAGGTGGACTCGAACACAGTCCCGATGCGCGGGGTTACCGTTCCAGGAACTCGTTTCGGCCGGGTCCTCGAGCGGTTCCTTGCAGAGCCAACAGACCTCGGGGGGAGGACTAATCCAGGAGATTCGCCGGGGCGGGGAATCCATCGACCTGCCGTCCTAAGGGGCTGAGGTCCGCTTTACCTTTCCGGACGGCCGGGCGCCGGCCGTGGGGGGTCCGGCAAACCCCAATAACCTCGGAGGACCGTCCGACCCCCGTGGACACTCTCACGGAGATCCGCCGCAGGAGGGTCGCGCTCGGCATCTCGCTGGGAGAGCTGGCGCGGGCGATTGGGAGGAGCGACGCGACGCTGTCCCGGATCGAACGCGGTCAGATCCGACCCTCGTACGAGCTCGTGCAGCGGATCTTCCAGTACCTCGAAGCCCAGGAGGGCCTCACCGCCCCCCGGCTGACGGTGGGGGAGCTGATGCATCGCCCTCTCGTGACCGTCGAATCGAAGACCACGCTCGCCGTCGCGGCGCAGAGGATGGAGAGCGGGGCCTATTCCCAGCTTCCGGTCGTCGATGGCAGCCTGGTGGTCGGCGCTCTTTCGGAATCCGCGCTCTTGAGAGTCCTTGCGCAAGCGAACGCACGTCGCACGCGCGTGGAAGAGGTGCTCGAGCCACCGTATCCGGTCCTGGACGAGGGGTTCCCCGCCGACCTCTTGCCGCCCCTGCTCGGACGCTACCCCGCCGTCCTGGTGGCCCACCGCGGGCAGCTCCAGGGGATCGTGACCAAGGCCGACCTGATCCGGGGTCTTCGGGGAGCGTCCCTCCGGAGGTCAGGTCCGACCGGCTAGGGCTCGGCGTTCGCGGTACGGACCGCCGCCAAGGCCGCACGGACCGCGAGCTCCGCCGCCTCGCGCCCGAGTTCGTCCGCAAGCCCACCGGGGCGACGCTCGGGGGCAGGGTCACCCGACGTGCCGGTAGCGACGCCGAACAGGACGTCTCCGTCGGTCGACGTATGGTAGGGCGTGACGACCGAGCCCAGACCTGCATGGGCCATCGCGACCACCCGCGACAGGGTGGTCCGGTCGACGGGGAGGTCCGTGACGACCGCGCCGATCGTCGTCCCGGTTTCCGACCGGAGCGGTCGCTGGTTCGATGAGGGGGGGACAAGCCGACCGCGGGAATCCCGAGCCCCGGCCACCCACCGTCCGTCCATTGGGTCTCGCACGGCTCCAAAGGCGTTCACGACGAGTAGGACCCCGAGCGCACCCCGGCGGTCGAGGCGCGTGGCCGAAGCGCCGACACCGCCGTGCATCGCCCGGGCCCGGCCGAGATACTTCCCTACGCTGGCACCAGCCCCCGCGCCGACGCGTCCGATCGGGACCTCGCCCCGGGTCGCCCTCCGCGCCGCTTCGTACCCCAGAGGAAGATAGTCCGGGATCGCCGCTCTCTCCGTCGGGAGGTCAAAGAGAGCGGCCCCCGAGACCGGCGCGACCACGTTGGGGTTGCGAAACGCGCGGTGTCCACCGCCCCGTTCGAGAACCCTCAGACGCACCCCTCGAGCCGCGTCGAGCCCGAAGAGACTTCCGCCGGCGAAGAAGAGCGCCCAACGCCGGCCGAAGGTCGAGTCGAGGGAGAGCGACGCGGTGTCGTAGGTCGCCGATGCCCCTCCCCGAACCTCGACGACCGTCGGGGACGCGCCGTCGAAGAGAACCGCGGTCACGCCGGTGACTCCCTCCGGGTCCTCGGCATGGCCGACCGACACGCCCCCGACTCTCCCGAGGTCGAATCCCCGGACCATATCGAATCGACCAACCGTTGGGTGGAGTTAGGGATTCCGCCGGGTACCGCGATGGATTCTTGTATCCGTCCGGGGTGAGACCGCCGAATGGCCACGCACCAGAAATCCCGGTCCTCGGCTCAGCCGCCCAAAGGATTCCAAGTGACTCGGGACCTTCCGGTGGGACGCCATCCCCTCCTCGTCGCGTTTCCGGGGGCCGACAAGCTCCTGGTCGCCGAGCGCCTCCAGCCTGACCCCGTGGCCCGCGCGAAGCTGTTCGACGAGACCTGCGTCCAGGTCGTCGACCAGGATCTATGGATGTACGTGGCCCCCTGGGACATGCCTCCCGGTGCCCGACGCCAGTGGAATCCGGTCCTCTCCCCCGGGTCCGACTGCATCGTCATCGGGAAGGCGCACCTTTCGGAAAGTCCGCCGATCGTGCTCTTCATGGACATCTTCCACGAGCTCTGCCACGTCATCCAGCGGCACGGGGGCGCGAACCTCTGGGCGCCGGGCGTGAGCTACGTGAAGCGGTGGACGGAGCTCGAGGCATACCGCTTCGTCATCGAGGAGGCGCGGCGGCTCGGGGTAACGGATGAGTTTCTCCGGGACTACCTTCGCGTCGAATGGATCAGCGAGGACGAGCACCGCCAGCTTCTCGAGGCTCTCGAAGTACCGGTGGCATAACGGTCGGCCTTCCCGAAACCCCTCCTACGGCCGGGCCGGCGGGACCGCTGCGCGACGAACCGATTCTTTATCCCCCCCGACCTCGAATCGAACTGTTTACCGGGGGCTCGCCACACGGCAATGGACATCAAAGCACGCCCGGTGCTCCGACCGTCGACGAACGACCTGTGGTTCCTCTCCTACCTTCCGCTCGCGGTCTCCGATGGCATCGCCACGCCCCTCATTCCGCTCCTTGCCCTCCAGCATTTCGGAGCGAGCGCGTTCGTCGTCACGATCATCATCGCCGCGAGCGCGATGAGCCAAGTTCCGTTCACGATCCTCTGGGGAAACCTCTCCGACCGGGTGGCCCACCGCAAGTTCTTCTTGGTCGGCTCGTTCCTCGCCACGGGCGTCAGCGTCATCCTGATCGCCCTCGCCTCCGACCTGATCACGTTCTTCTGGCTCAACGTCGTCGAGGGATTGGCCTCGGCCGCCAGCGCCCCGATCGGGACGATGCTCCTCCTCGAGACCCGCCACAAGCGCTGGTGGCCGCAGGACATCGGGTTGTTCGGCCTCATCTCGGGCCTCGGAACGACGGCCGGCCTCGGGATCGGGTTCGTCTGGCTGTTCGTGATCGGTTACTCCCAGCCTGCGATCGCGACCATGACGGCGCTCCTCGTCGCCTCGGGAGTTCTCGCGCTCGTCTCGGCGGTCATCGCCTGGGCATGGATCGAAGAGCCGTCGGCCCGGGTCGAACGGAAGTCGGTCGCCGGGCTCCTCAGTCTCAACCGCGGGGTCGTGGAGAGGATCCGTCACGTGCGGCAGAGAATCCTCGGGCTCGTCGACCTCACCCGGTCCACGGCCGAGAAGCTCCCGGCGCGCGAGTATCTGTTTCTGGCGGCCCTCGGGGTGATGAGCGTCGGGTTCGACATCTTCTACGGTCCGTTCCCGGTCTTTCTCTGGCAGAACGCTCGCTTCACGGACGCCGGCGTCTTCATCGTCTACCTCGGCTCGTCAGCGGCGTCGACCGCGCTCTTCTTCCACTCGGGGAAGGCGGTCGATACGCACTCCCCGAAGACGGTCTTCCTCGAGTCGCTCGGGGGACGCGTCCTTCTGATGCTCCTCTTTCTCTGGGGTCCTCTCTACGTCCTCTTCGGCCTCGGCTCTCCGGCGCTGCTCGCCTGGTTGACGCTCCTGAACGCGCTCCTCGGCGTCACCTGGGCCTTCATCAGCACGGCGAGCACGCTCTTTCTCGTCCGGCTCGTGGGACGGTCGGCCCGCGGCCGGGCCCTCGGACTGTACAACGCGGTGGCGGGGGCCGGGAGCCTCATCGGGACGCTCCTCGGGGGCTGGCTCTATGCCTCCTACGGAGTCGACTTCGCCTACCTCACGGCGGCGCTCACGGTCGTTCTGGGCGGAGCCCTCCTGCTTCCGATTCCCTACCACCTGTTTCAGCTCGCCCACTCGCCGAGCCACCGCCACCAGTTCGCCCAGAGCTCGCGCGCTGTGACCGGCCCCTCCCGTCGCTCCGGCGCATCGCGAAGAAGGTAGGCGCGGTCGGCTAGCCGAACATCTCCCACGTGAGAGTTCGGATGACATAGCCCAGGGCCAGATGGGCGAGGAACACCTCGAGGGCGGGGGGATACTCGGTGATCTCGCACGACCGGAACCCGAGGCGACCGACGCCCACCAGCTCCGCCCCGCGGAGGACCGCGAACCGTCCGGTCAGCTTCTCGTTGATCGTGTACTCGACCCCGCCGTACACGATCGTGAGCGGTCCGAAGGTCGACGACCGGGTCTTCCATTGGTCCTCGCCGACCTGAATCCGGATTTCGTCCGATTTCGCGCGGTACGAGACCGTCGAGCGGCCATCCCGAGTGAGCGTCGGTCGGTCGAGAACGTACTCCGTCGAGAAGAGGGCGGCGATCTTCGGTCCGAGGCCCGGGCTCTCGGACTCGACCGGTCGGCCGGTCCAGACCTCCGGACCGACATCGATCTCGATGACGTTCTTGAGGACCCGAGCCGTCGCCCGAATCATCGGCCGCTCGAGGACGCTACCGGCCGTCAGGTATTAACGGCGTCACCGGTCCGGGGCGCGTGCCTTCGACCGAGTACCTACCGCCCGTCGAAGAGCGGGCGCTCGGGATGGAGTTTTACGTCACGCATACCCCGGGTGTCCCGGGCCGGACGAAGGCGAGCCCGGACGATTTTCGGGTGAACGAGATCTCCGACTACCCGGTCCCGGACCCGGACGGAGCGTTCACGGTCCTGCGGGTCGAGAGCCGCGACTGGGAGCAGCATGAACTCGGGTCCGCGATCGCCCGGACGCTCGGGCTCTCCCCGTCCTCGATCCGATGGGCCGGGACGAAGGACCGCCGAGCGGTGACCGAGCGGCTGCTGTCGTACCGGGGTCCGCCCCCTTCCCAAGAGCTCGGGCTTCCCCGGGTGCGCGTCGTGGAGGCGTACCGGGCCCGCGACGGCCTGGTCCTCGGTCATCACTTCGGGAACCTGTTCGACATCCGCGTTCGCGAACTCGGGTCCCCGGTCGTCGGAGCGCTCGAGACATTCCGGGCGACCGAGCGCGAGCTCCGGTCGGTCGGATCCTGGCCCAACTTCTTCGGGCCCCAGCGCTTCGGAGAAGTGCGACCGGTCACCCACGGGGTTGGCCGAGAGCTCGTTCGGGGAGAAATCTCCTCGGCCGTCGAGCTGTATCTCACCGCCCGGCCACCCGGGACGCCGGACTTAGTCGGGGACGCCGCGCGCGAAGCGTTCGCGACGACCCACGACGTGGGGCGCGCCCTCCGCGAGTTCCCGGTCCACTATCGCTTTGAGAGGTCGCTCCTCGAACGTCTCGCTCGGGGCGATCCGCCCGACCGAGCCTTCCGGGCGCTCTCCCGGGAGCTCCGGTTGCTCTTCGTCCACGCCTTCCAAGCGTTGCTCTTCAACCGGTGGTTGAGTGCGCGGAAGGCGGCCGGGGTGGAACTCGACCGACCCGTCCCGGGAGACCATGTGCTCCGGGTCGGCCGGGATGGCACCGTCCGGGGGCAGGAAGGGATTCCCGTTACCTCGGACAATCTGGCCGAATGCTCCGACCTCGTGGCTCGCGGAGGTGCGCTGCTCGCGGGCCCCCTGGTAGGGTACGAAACCCCCGCGGTCGAGGGCGAGCCCGGGAGGGTCCTCGAAGAGGTGCTGCGAGCGGAGGGCGTGGATCGCGCGATGTTTCGGGTCCCCGCGGCGCCCGAGGTCGCGAGCCGTGGTGCCTGGCGTCCGGCCGTGCTCCCCGTCCCTCCGATCGGGATCGTCGGAGAAGACGACGGCGTTCGGTTCCGCTTCGCCCTGCCCAAGGGGGCGTATGCGACCGTCCTACTGCGCGAGTTCCTGAAGAAAGGTTCCGCGTAGCCGCGCGGAAGACGAGTCCAAACGAGCCTACTAATAGTCGAGAACCGGCTCGGAACACCACATCGCACCTACCATGCCCGTCGACGCTCCCCGACCGTTCTTGGTCCCGCTCCGAACGCCGGGCCCCGCACTCGAGTCGCCCGGACCGGAGGGCGTCTCCCGCGTGCCGACCGGCGTTCCGGATTTTGACTACCTCACGGGCGGGGTCCCGACCGGTTCGGTTCTCCTCCTGTTCGGCGAGGCGGGCGCCGGCCACCAGGAATTCGCCCTCACCTCCGCAGTCCACCTGATGCTGCACTACGACGACCCCCGTCTCCATCAGTTCTACCTCGGCAACGCGAAGGGGCCGTTCGTCTACCCCGAGGGGATCGCCTACGTCAGCACCAGCCGCTCTCGCGAGCAGGTGATCGCCGAACTCCACGGCGCGTTCGACGCCACGTACGCCGAGGTGCTCTCCCGCCACCTCAACTTCCACGACCTCTCGCCGGCGTACTTCCAGGACACAGTGGTGCCGTCGTCGTGGGCGTCCCTCTCGAGTCCCCTTCTCTCGAGCGCGCCCGTCACCGCGGCCCCGGATGACGGCGGTCCTCTTCGAACGCTCGCAGAAGCGGTCGACCAGGACGGCCGCAAGAACCTCGTGATCGTCGATTCGCTCACCGACCTCGTAGTTCGTCGCGGGATCGAAGCGTCCGACCTCGTCACGCTGTTGAAGGGGTTGCGGCGCCGGGCGAAGGAGTGGAACGGCATCGTCTATCTCCTGCTGTCGAAGGGGGTGGCTCCCGAGGCCGTCGAACAGGCGGTCATCGACTCGGTCGACGGCGTCCTTCACTTCTCCTGGGTCGCGAGCCCGAGCCAGTCGCATCGGCAGCGGGCGATGGTGATCGACAAGTTCATGCCGGTGCTCGCGCGCCTTCCGGCGGAGTACCACGGACGGTTCGTGATCCGAGTGAGTTCGGCGAGCGGGCTGGTGACCACGCAGTATGAGCGAGTCTGAGAAGCCCCGTCCTCGCGTACCGACCGGGGTCCCCGGGCTCGATGAGATGCTCGGTGGTGGTTTCCCGGCGGGTCACGTCGTCCTGGTCACGGGACTTCCCGGGACCGGAAAGACCTGCCTTGGGCTCCAGTTCCTGTTCGCCGGGGCCGCCGCCGGAGAGAAGGGGGTGTTCCTCTCGCTCGAAGAGGACGTCGCCCCGCTTCTCGAGAGCGCTCGCCAGTTCCGCTGGCCGGTCGACACAGCGGTGAGCGGAGGAACGCTCAAGGTCCTTCGGATCGACCCGAAGGAGGCCCGTCAGAGCCTCCACCGGATCCAGGGGGAGCTTGGAAAGGAGCTCACGGCCCTCGGAGCCCGCCGGATCGTGGTCGACTCGGTCTCCCTCCTCAACATGCTCAGCGACGACGAGTCCGGCCGTCGGGCCACGCTCTTCGCCCTCGCGGCCGCATGTCGCGAGACCGGAGGGACGACGATCCTGACCGCGGAAGCTGACCCGATCCATCCCGAGGTCAGCCGGGATGGGCTGAGCGAGTACGTCGCGGACGGGGTCCTCCTGCTCGGCTACCGGACCGCCGCGGATGGACACCGTGTGGGGCTCTCACTCCGGGTCCTCAAGATGCGCCGAACGGCCCATCTCCGCACCGTCCAGCCGTACACGATCGGACCGAACGGGATCTCGGTGGACTCGAAGGCGGTCGACTTCGGCGGTCCGTGACCGGACCCCGTTGCATGACCTCCGCCCGGGGAACTTAGTAGCGCCGGGACCTTCGAGCATACCACTTGGTCCCATGCCCCCCTCCTCTCCCCGCGGTTCGAGCTCCCCCCTCGGCACCCTGCCCGGCGTCCCCCCGGTGGAGAGCTCGCGACCTCGCTGGGTCCTCTACGTCGACCTGGACGCCTTCTATGTTTCATGCGAGCTCAGGGACCGACCCGAGCTGCGGGGCAAACCCGTGGTGGTCGGTCCCCCCCCGTCCGAGGGGCCGACCCGCGGGGTCGTGCTGTCGGCGAGCTACGAGGCGCGGCCGACCGGCGTTCGCAGCGCGATGCCGGTCGGCGTCGCGGCGCGACTCTGCCCGGAAGCGATCTGGATCCCTCCCGACTTCACGAAGTACGAGCGAGCCTCCCGCGAGGTGCGCTCTGTCCTCCGGCGGCACTCCCCGACGGTCCTCCCCTTCAGCATCGACGAGGCGGCGGTCATCCTCCACGACGCGAGCATGGACGAAGCGCAGAGAACGGCCGAGACCATTCAGCGGGAGCTCGCGAGCGAGCTCTCCCTACCGGCGTCGATCGGGGTCGCGACCTCCCGCGTGATCGCGAAGATCGCCACCGACCGAGCCAAGCCGGCGGGAATCCGGCTCGTCGCCCCGGACGAAGCGGCCGCGTTCCTTGCCCCGCTTCCCGTCCGGGCGATTCCGGGGGTCGGACCCAAGACCGAGGGCCTTCTGCGGGGGCTCGGGATCCAGACCATCGGTGACCTCGCGGCGCGCCGACCCTCCGAGCTCGTCCGCCCGCTCGGCACTTTTGCCTCGGAGCTCGTGTCGCTCGCCCGGGGCGAACCCCGGCCCGACCCCGATACCTCGGAAGAACCCCGCAGCCGTTCCACCGACCACACGTTCGCCCGGGATGTCGAGCAGTGGGAGGAGCTCGAGCGAGCGGTCCGCGAGCTCGCGGGGGAGCTCGCGACGTCGCTCGACCACGAGGGCCTCCGGTTCGGGACGGTCGGCGTCGCGCTCCGCTGGGCGGACTTCACGCGAACCCAGCGGAGCCGTTCCCTCGGGGCGGCGAGAGAGGGAACCGTTCCCCTCACCGAGGCGGCCGTTCGCCTCGCCCGGGAACTGTGGGAGACCGAGCGCTCATCCCGCCGTCGGCCGGTGCGCACGCTCTCCGTACGGACCGAGCGGCTCGTCCCGCGGACCCAGAAGCAGGTCTTCCTGGACGAGTTCCGCTGACAGTCGCGCGGCCGGTCTTAAGTACGGAGCGCCGGCTGCGAGAACCGGGTGCGTGGTACGATGGCCCTGCCTCCGACCGGCCCGCCGGAACGGAGGGGCGACGTGGAGGCGGACCAGCTCGTGCGACCGGATTCTCGCTTTGGACTTCCGGTGCCCGCGTACGACGGGAGGTCGCTCCCCAACATCGCCTCCTCCCTCGTTCAGCGGCTCGGGGGCTCGGTTCGTCCGGGCCGGCCCCCCTTGCCCGGGCTGAGCGACGACCTCGATCCGTTCCACGGTCGTCGCCCCGAAGCACCCGTCGTCGTCCTTCTGGTCGACGGTCTCGGGTGGAACGCCCTCCGGGCGTCGGCCACGCGTTGGCCGGGCGGGCCGGCGGCGCGCTGGCTCACCCAGGCACGACCGATCACGTCAGTGTTCCCGACCACGACCACGGTCGCGCTGACGAGCCTGTCGACCGGCGCGGCTCCCGGCCAGCACGGCGTGGTCGGGCACCGGCTCTACCTCCCTCACTTTGGGGCGGTGGTCGAGGTCCTCCGAATGTCCCCCCTCGGCGTTCGGTCCCCGGAAACGCTCGTCGGGCCGGAGTGGTCGCCCGCCCTGGTCTCGGGAGTCCCCAGCATCTTTCGAGACGGAATCCGAGGGGTCGCGCTCTCCCGGGACCGATTCGAGGGAACGGGATTCACCCGGCTCATCTACGACGGCGCCACGTTCGTCCCGTTCGCGACATCGAGCGACCTCGCGCTCAGCCTGGTCGACGTCCTGACGGGGCCGAATCCCCCGTCCCTCGTCTTCGCCTACGCCGACGATATGGACGTGGCGATGCACCTGCGAGGTCCCCATCCGGGTCTCGTCGATCTAGAGCTAGAGCGGCTCGACTTGGTCCTCTCCTTCGTTCGCGACCACCTTCCCCCTCCGCTCGCCGACACGGTCACGCTCCTCGTGACCGGTGACCACGGACAGGTGCCGATGGAGGATTCGCGTCAACTGGTCGCCGACCGGGACCAGCAACTCCTCTCGTTGCTCTCCCGTCCTCCGTCCGGGGACCGTCGCGCAACGTTCTTCGCCGCCCGAAGGGGTGAGCTCTCGACGTTGCGCGAAGCGCTGGACGAGCGCCTGCCGCCGGGGGGCCGCGTCCTCGAGGTCCCCGAGGCGATCGAAGGAGGACTGTTCGGCCCACCCCCCTTCCATCCCGAGCTCTCCGAGCGGCTCGGCGACCTCCTTGTTCTGCTGCCGAGCCCCGGAGGGGTGAACTACACGGTGCCGGGCAGCCGACCTCGGACTCATGCGATGCGGGGAGCGCACGGGGGCCTCGAGGCGGACGAACTGCTGGTCCCGCTCGTCGCAGGCACGTTCTCCTCTGTGTCGAAACCGGCCGACGAGCCGGGTCGTCCAGTCCCTGCAACGTCGTCCCGAGGTCGAACGTGACCGAGCTTCGCCGTGACCCGATCACTGGCCGCGCGGTCCTGATCGTCCCGGGCCGGAACGCGAGACCGAGCGAGCACTCGACCGTCGCCCCCTCCGCGTCCCGAGAACCGGACTGCCCGTTCTGCGAGGGGTGCGAATCGAAGACGCCGGCCGAGCTCGCGGTCATCGCACCTCCGGGACGGGAGCCGAACTCTCCCGGTTGGCAGGTCCGAACGATCCCGAACCGGTTCCCGACGGTCGAGACGGAGGTGGTGGGGTCCGGGAAACTCTCCCCTGTTCCGTTCCCCTTCGACGCGGAGGTTGTTTCCGGCCATCACGAGGTTGTCATCGAGACCCCTCGGCACTCCCCGCAGCTCCCGTACTTGCCGCTCGAACAAGCCGTACGGGTGCTCCGGATGTGCCGCGACCGGACCCGACACCTCCTCGGGCTGGAGGGGGTCGGCTCGGTCACACTGTTCGAGAACTCGGGCCCCGAATCCGGGGGTTCGCTCTGGCATCCGCACGCGCAGCTCGTGACGCTGCCGTCCCTGACCCCAGCGATCGAGGAGGAGGTACGGGGCGCCGCACGATTCCGCGAACAGTCCTCGGTCTCGTGCGCGTTCGAAGAGGTCTCCCGAGCGGAGGCATCGGACGGTCGGCGCGTTGTGGTCACGACAAGACGTTTCCTCGCGTTCGCGCCATTCGCCTCGGCCGTTCCGTACGAGCTTCGGGTTGTCCCGATGGCCCACGCCCCCTCGTTCGCGAACGCGACCGACCCCGAGGTCGAAGAACTCGCCGCGCTCCTCCCTTCCCTGCTTCGAGCCCTTCTCGCGGTTGTTCCGGGAGCCTCGTACAACCTCGTCGTCCGATCGCCGGCCGCGAAGCAGGTCGACCCCGACCGGTACCACTGGCACCTCGACCTCTACCCTCGACTGGTGCGGCCGGACGGGTTCGACCTCGGCTCGGGGCTGAACGTGAACACCGTGCCCCCCGAAGTAGCTGCCGAGCTGCTTCGAGCGGAGCGCGGCGCAAAACGCTAATGGCCGTCGGCCGGTCCGACCCGTCGTGAGCGAGCTGAGGGAGCCGATCGTCTCGCTTCTCGGGCACGTCGACCACGGCAAGACGACGTTGCTCGACCGGATCGCGGGAAGCGTCCGGGCGTCGAAGGAGCCGGGGGGGATCACGCAGCACATCGGCGCGATCGAGGTGCCGGGCCCTACCGTCCGCCGGCTTTGCGAGGGGGTCATGAGGACCGACCAGTTCCGCCTCCCCGGGCTTCTCTTCGTCGATACTCCCGGACACCGGTCGTTCGAAACGCTGAGGCGTCGGGGAGGGGCGCTCGCCGACCTCGCGATCCTCGTTATCGACGTTCGGGAGGGGGTCATGCCGCAGACCCGCGAGTCGGTCCAGATCCTCCGACGCGAAAAGACACCGTTTGCCGTCGCGCTCACGAAGATCGACCTGCTCGCCGGATGGAGGAAGCCGGCCGGTCCAACCCCGCTCGCCGAGGCGATCCGGAAGTCGACCCCCGATTTCCAGAAGCTCCTGGACCAGCGGGTCTATTCGGTCGCCGAGGAGCTCGACCAGCTCGGATTCTCGGCCGAGCGGTACGACCGCGTGAGCGACTTCACTCGCAACGTGGGGATCGTCCCCGTGTCGGCGAAGTCCGGGATTGGGGTCCCCGAACTCCTCGCGCTCCTGGTCGGCCTCTCCCAGAGATTCCTCGAACAGGACCTGAAGCTCATCACCGAGGGAGGCGAGGCGACGATCCTCGAGCGAAGCGACCAGAAAGGAGTCGGACCGGTGGGAGACGTGATCATTTACCGGGGGCGGCTCAAGGTCGGGGACGAGATTGTAGCGACCGGTCGCGAGGAGCCGTTCGCCACCCGGATCCGCGGGATCTACCGTCCCGTCCCGCTCAAGGAGGGGCGACCGTCGAAGCAAGTGCGGCTCGAATCGCTGCCGGAGGTCCAGGCGGCCGCCGGCGTTTACCTCGCTGCCCCCGGGATCGAGGACGCAATGCCGGGCGGCCTTCTCAAGGTCGTCCATTCCGAAGAGGAGAAGGGCCGGGTTCGGGAGGAGCTCGCTCGCGAAAGCCAGCCGGTGACGGACGTCGCGCTCACCGGCGTCGCGATCTACGCCGATACCCTCGGCGGTCTCGAAGCGCTCGCCTTCGAGTGCCGTGAACGGAGCATCCCGGTCCACGAGGCCGGCGTCGGCCCGGTGGGCCGGGCGACGGTGATGCGGATGGCGAACGTGAAGGACCCGACTCATCGGGCGGTGCTCGCCTTCGCGGTTCCGGTCCTTCCCGACGCGGTTCCCGAAGGGGAGGCGTCGATCGTCCGGATCTTCCGGGCGGATGTGATGTACCGCCTCATCGAAGAGTACGAAGCCTGGCGGGCAGAGCGAAAGCGCCAGCTCGAAGTCCAACGCCGGCTCGAGCACGTCCACCCCTCGAAGCTCGAGGTCCTGCCCGGATTCGTCTTCCGCGCCTCCAAACCCGCGATCGTCGGGGTCCGGGTCCAGGGGGGAACGCTACGACCGGGGGTTCGACTGATGCATACGGACGGCACCGAGGTGGGGGTCCTCAAGTCGCTCCAGAAGGAGGGGGAGTCGGTGACCGAGGCCCCCGAAGGGACCGAGCTCGCCGCTTCGATCGAAGGAGCGGTCGTGGGACGGAATCTCAAGGAGGGGGACGTCCTTCTGGTCGCGCTCTCGGAGGGCGCGGCCCGGGCCCTCCGGGGTCAACCCTTGACCGTGTCCGAACAGTCGATCCTCGACGAAGTCGTCAAGCTCCACCGGGCCGCCCAGCCGTTCTGGGGTCAGTGACCGGGCCATGGAGTTCGGCCGAGGTCAGGAGCGGTCCCGCTCCGTCACGTCGGAGTCCTCGGGAGGGGGGACGTAGTCCAACGGTGCCCGGCCGGCGGAAGACCGCGGGCCCTGAGAGTACACTCCCCCGGGGAGGAAGAGGCCGAGAAAGATGGCGATCCCCCCGATCCCAAGAAGGACCACACCGCCGCCCGCGATCAGCCACCAGCCCCAGAGGGGGACGAGAGACGCCGGCTGGTAGGAGAGCGAGACCCCGGCGGAGAACTTGAGGACAGCCGACCCACCGTTCACGACCTCCAGGATGTACGCCGAGGTGTTGGTGTGCGATGTCGTCGCTTTCCCGGACGTCGCGAGCGAGAAGTTCAGGATCGGGGGACCGCTGGGACACCAGCCGGCGGTGCTGAGGCACGGTACCGCCGGGGTCAGGGTCACGTTGGCAGGAGCGGTGGACGTCCACGAGACCGTGATCGACGAGGGCACGGTCCCGGACGGATAGATGACCGAGCTCGAGTTCGTGGCCGGCAACAGCTCGAGATTCTGGATGCTCACCTGGCTCGTCAATGCCGGGCTTCCCGAGAGGAAGAAGAGCGTCACGATCAAGCCGCCGCCGAGAATCGCGACGACGCTTCCGAGCACCACGAGGCCCGTTCGCACGGGGGCCGGGAGGGGGCTCCCCCCCATAGGCTTGTGGGGACGCAGGGGATTCGGCGACTCTCCGGGAGTAATTCCGTATATACTTCCACTGCGTTCGTGTCACACCGTGACAGGGGACGGAAGAACCCTCCCACCCGCGGAGGGCGCGCCACCCGCCTGCCCGATGTGCGGCAGCACGCACCGCATCGCGGACCCCGTCCTCGCCGAGACGCACTGCGCGGAGTGCGGACTCGTCTTCGACGCGACCCCGATCGTGGCCACTCCTCCTCCGATGACCCAGGATTCGACCTCCGAAGGGAGCGGTCGAGGGATCGGGCCGTTCGTTCGCCCCGGGGGCACGAAGCGCGCACTGGGCTCCACGCTCTCCCTCGCGCGCGACGGTCAGGGCCGGCGACTGGGCTGGCACCGCCGCTACGAGTTCCAGCATCTCAAGCGGGTCATGCAGCGACAGACCTCGCGGGCCGTGGATGGCCCCCTCGACCGGAGCGCCGCCCGAGGGGAGATCCAGACGGCCGGCGAGGCGATGGGACTCCCCCCGGTCGTGCTGGCGGAATCGGAGCACATCTTCCGCGAGTCAAAGGTACGGGGACTGTTCCGCGGGCGCAGTCTTCCCGCCAGCGTCGGTGCATGCCTCTACGCCGCGTGCCGCCGGTTCTCCATCCCCCGGACTCTCGGGGAAGTGGCGAACGCGGTCGGGGCCCGACGATCGGATGTCGGCCGGACATTCAAGGTGGTCGCCCGCGGTTCTGGACTTTCCATACCGGGCGTGGGTACGAAGGCGTTTCTCACGCGATACGCCGAGGAGCTCGCGCTCTCCCCCCGGGTGCGCTCGACGGTGGAAGGGATGCTCGAACAGGCGCGCGAGGACCCCGAGCTCTCCGGCCTGAGCCCGCACGGCCTCGTCGCGGCGCTGATCTACATCGCCGCCGAACAGAACGGCGAGCACCGCTCGCGCGCCCAGGTCGCGCGCGTGAGTTCCGTGACAGAGGTCACTTTGCGATCGACGAGCCGGCTCGTCGAGAAGATCTGGGGGCAGGCCCGCGGTTCCCACGAACCGTAGGCCGGTTCACTTGAGAAGGTAGTACCCCGCCGCCTTCTCGCGAACCTTACGGCGGCACCAGCCCTTCGTCTGGAGTTCCTGGAGCGCGTTCATCACCATCGTCTTGGGGAGGCGCGCCACCTGGGTCACCCGCTCTGCCGTCCCCATCTTCTCCTCGGACGTCATCGCGAGTTCCTTCATCGCCTTGTAGACCTTCACCGCATTGGGAGAAACCTCATCCTCGATCGCCATGGGAACGCCCCGTCCCCTCGGACTCCAGCGCGCACATAATGGTGGCGGCCGCGTGTCGCGCCGGCCCCGCGCACTTATTTCGCGCCCCCGCCTTCGAGCGGCTCGATGCGAGCCCGCTGCACGGAACCGCCCCCGAGAGCGGACGCCGGCTCGCGCGAGCGGGGGGACGATACGTGACGGTGCCCCGGTCGCGGGTCGTCTGGTCGGACCGATTCCTCGACTACGACTTCGGCCCGCACCATCCGTTCAGCGAGGTCAGCCGGGGTCTCGCGGCTCGCCTTCTCGACCTCGCGACCCGGGATTCTGCCCCCGACCGGATCGAGTGGAGCCGGTCGGTCCCGGTCGCGGGAAGGGCGACGCTCGAGCTGTTCCACCGACCCGAGTACCTCGATTTCGTGGAGAACGCGGGCGAGCTGGCAAAGCAAGTGCTTCTCGACACGGGCGACACGCCGTCGTTCCCCGGCTGCTACGAGGCGTCGGCCCGGCTCGTCGAGGGGGCGGTCCAGGCGTTCGACTACACCGTCGAGCTCCGGCGGCCCGCATACCACCCGGCGGGCGGCCTCCATCATGCCCACACCAATCGAGCGAGCGGGTTCTGCATCTTCAACGACGCCGCCGTCGCGATCGCGCACGGCGTGAAGCGAGGGCTGCGGATCGCCTACATCGACATCGACGCCCATCACGGCGACGGCGTGATGTACGGGTTCTACGACTCGGGCAAGGTCCTCGACATCGACTTCCATCAGGACGGACGCACGATCTTTCCGGGTACCGGGTTTCCCCACGAAGTCGGTCGCGGGGATGGAGCGGGATTGAAAGCGAACCTGCCGCTCCCGCCCGGTGCGGGTGACGAGGCGTTGGTCCCGCTCTTCCGCCGGGTCGTGCCCCCTCTCGTCCGGAGCTTCCTGCCCGACGTGATCGTGCTGCAGCACGGGGTCGACGGCCACTACGGGGACGAGATCGCCCATCTGCAATTCTCCCCCGCGGGGTATGCGGAAGTCGACCGGGTCGTGCTCGCCCTCGCCCACGAACTCACCCACGACCGTTTACTCGTCACGGGCGGGGGAGGGTACCGGGCCGAGTCGGTCGGGCGGGTGCTCGCCCGTACCGGCCTCTTGCTGGCCGGCCTTGATCTGCCGGACGACGCCGCCGTCCTTCCTCAGGAGTGGCGAAAGGAGTTCCACCGCGCGTTCGGACGAGAGGCCCCTGCCACCTGGGGCGAGGTCCCGGACCTCGACCCGTCGCCCTGGATTCCCGACGACGAATCGAAGCTCGTCCGGACGCTCGAGTCCCAGCTCGGAGCGCGATTCCCCGCTCCCTAGAGCCGACTTCCCCACGTCGGTCGGTCGAGCCAGTCGAGGTCCGTCGCTCGGATCCCTCGTTCGACATCCTCCTTCCCCAGGAGGGCGCCGCTCGCGCCGCGCAGCTTCGCGCGAACGGACCCGCGGGCCAGGACGAGCGAGCCGACCGTCCGAAGATCTTCGCGGGCCGCGTCGGTCACGTTTCCTTCGCGGCCCCGGCTCAGCTCGAGGTGGACCGCCGCGAGGAAGGAGTCGCGGGCCAGGACGTAGTGTAGGTACCCTTCCAGGAGCCCCGTCGCCTCTTCGTCCATGGTCGGCCGCCGGACCGGCGGCGCGGCGAGGCCCAGAGCCCGGAACCCCCCGTCGGCCGACAGCTCTCTCGCCTCCCATCCCCCGAGCCCGAGGGCAAGAGCGACCGGCCCTACTCGACCGTCAAAGTACATGGGCAGAAGTTCCAGTTCGTCATTTCCGGACGGCGGATCTTCGACGTCATACTGTTCTTCCGAAGGAGCCAGCGCCGACCGCCCGAGCTGCTCGCGAACGCGATCTTCGTCCACCCACCGACCCTCGGCATCCAGCGACCGAAGGATCCGTCGCCGTCGGCGAAGTGATTCCGCGAGCTTGCGACTCGTGTCCTTCGCGACTCGCGCGCGCACCGATTCCAGCTCCGTGCGAAAGTTCAGCACCTGGCCCGCCGGGGCGCGAGCGGACCAGCGGGTCAGCGGATGAATCGGAACCCCTGGGCAAGTGAGCACCACGGTCGCTTGCAAACGGGTCCCGACGTGCACCGAGACCGGAAACTCCCGGCACGGAGCCGGCCGCGCATCGTGAACGAGGCACTTCGTTTCTCGGAGGAACTGGCAGGCTCCTCCTTGGGGGCGGGCCGCGATGCACCTTTCTCCGGCTCGACTCACGACCTTCGCCTCGGGCGCCCGAGCGAGGAGGCGAGCTTCGTCCCCCGGCGAAAGGCGCGGCGACGTGAAGCAGCACAGCCCGCAGTTCGGCAGACAGTTGAAATCGAACCCCGAAAGGAGTTCCACGTCGAGGGTCGGGCTGGCCCGGGAGAGTGACCCTTCGAGCCCTTCCGACTCGCTTTCCCCCCGTTCGGGCTGTCGGTCGGTCACCCCTGCGACACGCGGCCGCGCCCTCATAACCTTCCCTCGATTGCGGAGACCATGGTCCTGCTGGCCAAGAACATCATGGACTCCGAGTTCCTCTCGATGGACGACGGAACGGACGCGCTCACCTGCGCCCGCGAAATGGTGTCCAAGCGGAAGGGCTACGCCATTCTCACGCACGGGGGGCCGAAGACGGTGACCGGCATCGTCACCGAATGGGACTTCCTCGAGAAGATCCTGGCTCCCGGGAAGGACCCGTCGCAGATCCGGCTCCGGGAGATCGCCTCGCCCCATCTCCAGTCGTGCTCTCCCGACACCCCGACCGATGAGGTCGTGACGATGATGGCGAAGCTCGGCATCCGTCGCCTGGTGGTCCGGTCGCATGACGAGGTCGTCGGCGTCATCACGACCCGCCACATCCTCGCCACCTTCCGTCAGTACGTCGACAAGCTGAGCTCGGAGATCGCCGGCTACCAGTCATCCAGCACGCCGCTCGGGTGAGTCGCGACCGACCGTGACCGGTTTGCGCGGCGGGGCCGCTCGAAGGTGTCCTTGTTGACCCGTTCCGCGCGACCCGGCCGGCGGGACAGGGAGCGTGCCTGGGCCCCTCGGAAGGACCGCTAGCCATGCAGTACAAGTGGCTGGTCCTTTCGAACACCACCGTCGCGACCCTGATGTCGGCGATCGACTCCAACATCGTGCTGATCTCCCTGCCGACGATCGGACGCGAGCTGCCCGGCACGAACGCCACGCTGCTCCTTTGGATCCTGATCGGGTATTCCCTTCTGACTTCCGTCGTCCTGGTCAACTTCGGTCGCCTCTCCGACCTCTTCGGCCGCGTTCGCCTCTACGTTCTCGGCTTCGCGATCTTCACGTTCGGGTCCCTCCTCTGCGGCTTCGCGGCGACGGGTCTCGAGCTCGTCATCTTCCGTCTCGTCCAGGCCGTCGGCGCGGGATTCCTCTTCTCGAACTCTGCGGCGATCATCACGGACGCGTTCCCTCCCAACGAGCGAGGTCGCGCGCTCGGCGTGAATCAGGTCTCGATCGTCTTCGGAGCGGTCTCGGGGCTCGTTCTCGGGGGGATCATCACCTCGACGATCGGATGGCGATGGATCTTCTTCGTCAACGTCCCGATCGGGCTCATCGCAACGCTGCGCGCGCGGACCGACCTCAAGGAGCTCGCGAAGCCACCCGAACGCCCCCAGATCGACTGGGTGGGGAACATCCTGTTCGCGGGAGGACTCACCGCGCTCCTGCTCGGGATCACGCTCGGAGCCTTGGGACAGGTCTCGACGACCGACGCGGTCGTCGCACTGCTCGCCGGGATCGCGATGCTCGTGGTCTTCCTCTGGGTCGAGAGGCGCGAAGCGCACCCGATGCTCGACCTCTCCCTTTTCCGGATCCGGGAGTTCGCGGCATCGGCATTGGCGATGCTGCTAAACTCGCTCGCCCGCGGGGCGTTCACGTTCGTCCTCGTCTTCTATCTTCAGGGGCCCCCCCGGTTCCTCTCCCCGTTCACGGCCGGGCTCTACCTGATTCCGACCTCGGCGTCCCTCGCGGTGACGGGTCCGATCTCGGGCTGGCTGTCGGACCGCTACGGTCCTCGAGCGTTCCTCGTGGCCGGCCTCGTCGTGTCGGCGGCCGGGTTCCTGTGGCTCTCGAACATCGGCCCCGACGATTCGTTCGCGCAGCTCGCCCCGCCCCTCGTGCTGGTCGGCGCCGGCATGGGGTTGTTCGCCTCCCCGAACCGGGCCGCGATGATGACCGCCGTTCCCCCGAAACGTCGCGGGGTCGCCTCCGCGATCGGATCGACGCTGCTCAACTCGGGCGCAACGATCAGTCTTGGGATCACACTGCTCGTGATGAGCTCGGTCCTTCCTCTCTCCGCGATCCAGGCGATCTTCCTGGGAGTGGCGAACGCCTCCCAACCGTTCACGGCGGGGGCGGGGTTCCTCACCGCGATCCACCTGATCTTCCTCATTTCCGCCGGCCTTCTCCTCGTGGCGTTGATCCCCTCGGTTCTCCGGGGTTCCACGGCACCGTCCCCGGTCGTGCCGGCCCCCGAGGCCGGCGACTAGGGTCGTGGGTCCGCCCCCACCAACGGCTTATCTAAGCCGGGACGGTCGGACGGCCATGGTTCCTCAGAAGGTGGTCATCGTAGGTGCGGCCGGCCGGGATTTCCACAACTTCAACACGCTCTACCGAGGCCACCCTGAGTACCAGGTGGTGGCGTTCACCGCCGCCCAGATCCCGAACATCTCGGGACGAGTCTACCCTCCCGGCCTCGCCGGGCCCGGCTATCCGAAGGGGATCCCGATCCTGCCGGAGAGCGAGCTCGCCGGTCTCGTGCGAAAGGAAGCGGTCGACGTCGTCGTCCTCTCCTACTCCGACCTCGCGAACGCCGAGGTGATGCACAAGGCATCGATCGCTCTCGCGGCGGGCGCGAGCTTTCTCCTCGCCGGTCCCAAGGCGACCATGCTGCCGTCCACGAAGCCGGTCGTCGCGGTGTGCGCGGTCCGGACCGGGGCGGGGAAGAGCCCCCTCACGCGCTATGTGTCGAAGTACTTCCGGGACCACGGAAGAAAGGTCGCGATCGTGCGCCATCCGATGCCGTACGGCGACCTGATGGCGCAGGCCGTCCAGCGGTTCGCCACGCTTGAGGACCTGGACCGTGCCCATTGCACGATCGAGGAACGCGAGGAATACGAGCCGCACATCCGGGACGGGGCCGTCGTGTTCGCGGGCGTCGACTACGAGCCGATCCTCCGTCGGGCCGAAGCCGAGGCCGATATCGTCCTCTGGGACGGGGGCAACAACGACATGTCGTTCTACGTCCCGAACCTGACGTTCGTGGTCGCGGACCCGTACCGCGCCGGGCACGAGCTCAGCTACTATCCGGGGGAAGCGAACTTCCGTCTCGCCGACGTGATCGTGATCAGCAAGACCGACTCGGCCCCGGCAGAGGGAGTCCGGACGATCGAGGAGAACGCCGCGAAGGTCAACCCTCGGGCCAAAGTCTTCCGGGCCGGGCTCAAGTTGACGGCCCCCGAAGCCGATCGCCTACGGGGACATCGGACGATCGTGATCGAGGACGGCCCGACCGTCACGCACGGGGGTCTCGGGACCGGGGCCGGGAGCCTGGTCGCCGCGCGGCACGGCGCCGAGGTCATCGACCCGCGGCCGTTCGCCGCCGGCAGCATCGCCGGCGTCTACCGGGAGTACCCCCACCTCCAGAGGATCCTTCCCGCGATGGGTTACGGCGATAGCCAGGTGAAGGACCTCGAGGAGACGATCCGGCGCTCGAACGCCGAGTTCGTCGTGGACGGGAGCCCGGTCGACCTCGCCCACCTGATCCACGTACCGCAACCCATCATCACGGTGCGCTACGAGTTCGACGACCTGGGCGGGAAGGTCGCCGGCACGCTCGCGGAGTTCCTGAAGACGCACGCGAAGTAGGGTCGGATGGCCCGCCGCGTGCCCCTATCGTGCCGTGGCGGGGCTCGGGCCGGCTTCAACCCCCGTGAGATGGGTCAACGCGGAGACGAGCGCCGCTCCGTCGAGCGGGAGGCCGAGCGAACGGACGTTCGACGGCCAGATGCGGGGCCCCTGGAGAGCTCGCTGCCCCACCACGAGAAGAGGCACCGCCCGCGACTCCGCCGGGAACGACTGGGGGTACCCCCGGAGGGTTTCGCTGTAGGCCTGGTTGCAGGCCACGACGATCGCGCGGATCGGCTCCGCGCTTCGGTCGCCGATCCGGTCGAGGGCGGAGGCGACCGAGCCGAAGGAGACCACCCGAAAGCCGACCGTCTCGAGGAGGATCTGGACCGAGTCGGCGAGGCTCGGAGTCTCCCGAACCACGAGGACGAGAGGGCGCACCATCGAGCAAACAACTTCGTCGCCCGTATTGCTCTCCCCGTGGAGCCGGGTTGACAACCCCTCTCACGGGACCGGAAACTCCATAGGCCGAGGAAGGCGTGCCCGCGTGCGCGGATGCCCGATCGCGATTGGTTCGAAGCCACCTTTGAGCGGGGCCCGATGGGAGCCGCGCTCCTCGACGCGGACGGTCGCATCGAACGCGCGAATCCGGTGTTCCGCACGCTCCTCGAGCTCCCCGAGGATCCCGCGGGTCGTACGCTCGGAGAGTTCCTCGCGACCGGCGCCGACCGCTTGGAGGACGCCCGCCGGCGAGCGTTCGGCGAGGAGAGGTCTCGCTCCCTCCGCGGGATCTCCCTCGAAGCCGTGGGCCGCAAACGACGCCACGTGGTCGACGTCGACCTCTACCCTCAGTCGGACGCCACCGGGCTCCCGACCGGAGTGCTCCTCGTCCTGCACGACCGCACGGGCGCTCACCAGGACCCGGAGTCGTCCGCCCGGCTGTTCTACGAGGCGTTTCTGCACTCCACGAACGCGATGGAGCTCACGGACCGGGACGGCTACCTGATCGACGTGAACCCCGCCTTCGAACGGATCTACGGGTACCGCCGGGACGAGGTGGTCGGGCGACGGCCGAACCTTGTGGCGAGCGGAAGGACCGAGCGCGCGACCTACACGGAGATGTGGAAGGCTCTTCTCGACCCCTCCGTCGGAGCTTGGTCCGGAGAGCTCATCAACCGGGACCGGAGCGGAACGGAGCACCCGGTCCTGATTACGATCACGGCGATCCGCGGCGGGGACGGGGTGATCACCCACTTCCTCGGGGTCGCGGTCGACCTCACGGACCTGCGCCGCCTCGAGCGGGAGGCTCGCCATTCCGACCGGCTGGTCTCGCTCGGCCAGCTCGCGGCCGGCGTCGCCCATGAGATCAACACCCCTCTCGCCAACATCACCCTCATCGCGGAATCGATCCGCCGCCGCAGCAACGACGCCTGGACCCGGGGACGGGTGGATTCCCTCCTCCACCAGACGGAGTCGGCGGCCCGGATCGTGCGCGGCCTGCTCGACTTCTCCCGACGCCCCGAGCCGAGGACTGGCGAGGTCGACCTCGCGGAGTCGGTCCGCAACGCCGTCGGGTTCCTGACGGGGAAGCAGTCGGCCGAGGTCGAGGTCGTCGTCTCCACGCCGAAGGAACCGGTGAAGGTCCGCGGCGACCGGGACCAGATGACCCAAGTGATCACGAACCTCCTCAACAACGCCTACGACGCGATCAACGGGCCGGGCCGCATCGAGGTGACGCTCACCGCCGATTCCCAGTTCGCCCACCTGACGATCTCCGACAATGGCGTAGGAATCCCGCCGGACGTTCGGGCCCATCTCTTCGAACCGTTCTTCACCACGAAACCCGAGGGCAAAGGAACGGGGCTCGGCCTCGCGATCTGCATCGGGATCGTCGAATCCCACGGGGGCACGATCGATGTGGAGTCCGAGGTGGGAAAGGGCTCCCGGTTTACCGTCCAGCTCCCACTCTCCGGCGACATCCCGGTCCCCTCGGAGACATCCGGGGGAGGGTCGATGGGTTAGCCCCGGCAAGGGATGGCCGGACTCGGAAAAGGCAAGGTTATGATGGGGGCGCGGGATTCGCCCTCCATGCGACTCCTGGTGGTCGACGACGATGCGGTGTTCCGCGAGGAGCTTTCCACGCTCCTCTCGGACTGGGGCCACCAGGTCGAGGCCGTCTCGTCCGGCGCCAAGGCGATCGAGGCGCTCGAGAACTCCGAGTTCGATGTGATCTTCTCGGACGTCCGAATGCCCCGGATGAACGGGATCGAGCTCCTCCGACAGGTCCGGGAACGCTGGCCGCGGGTCTACGTGGTCATGATCACCGGATTCGCCACCGTCGAGGCGGCGGTCGAAGCGATGAAGCTCGGGGCGTTCGACTACGTCCGAAAGCCGTTCCGCTCCGAGGCCGTCCAGCGGATCATCACCCTCATCCAGGACCAGCGAGCGTTCTCAGTTCCCAGCGGGGGGGAGAAGGATCCGGTCCGCCTCGCCGAGAAGTGGTCGAAGGCTGGCCACGAGGTCCTACTGCTTGGCGCGACCCCGAAGAAACCCATCCCGGGCGTCACCGTCGCGGACCTTCCGATGGTCGACTCCCCGGCCGGCCTTCAGGATACGGTCCTCCGGTTCGTCGAGGAGCATCCTCGGCCCGCCGTGGTCATCACGGGCGTGGAGCGCTTGTTCGCCACCCATCGGACGGAGGACGTGGCGCATGCGTTGAGCGAGACCGTCCAGCGCACCGAGGGGAAGGGTCCCATCGCCGTCGGGTTCGACCCGAGCGTCCTACCCGATGCTGCCGTCCTCCAGGTCCGAGCGGCGATCTCGGCGCTGAGAGTCCAGGGAACGCTCGGGGCGCTCGCGAACCCGCTCCGCCGACACATCCTGCGTCGCCTCGCGGACGGCCCGACCTCGTTCACGGAGGTGATGCGGGCCGCCGGGATTGACGACTCACCCAAGCTCTCGTTCCACCTGAGGACTCTCCAGGAGGAGGGACTTATCACCCACTCGTCCGAGGCCTACCACCTCACTCCGACCGGGAAGGAGGCCGTCCGCGTCCTGCAAGAGGTGGACGAGCTCGGGTCGGAAGAGGAAGGCCGGGTTCTCGTCTTCCCGACCCGGCGACCCGCGCTCCCGCGCGGACGGACCGGCGAGTAGTCGCGCTCAAGACGGCGCGGCGGGTCCGAGCCCGCCCGCGGCAGCTCCGACACGGGAGAATCGCCGCCGGTCGGCCGGGAGCGGGGGTGGGGCCCCTCCGAGCGGATTCAAGAACCCCTAAGCGTTGGCCGCGGACCAGAGGAAAGGACCCGTGCCCGCACGTAAGGCGACATCTGAGAAGGCCGAATCCGCAGCCCCGACCCCCAGCGACTTCCTGGCCGTCACCGATGAACGCACCGGGTCGCACTACCGGATCACGATCCAGAACGACGCCATCCGTGCGACCGACCTCCATCAGATCCGGGACGGGCCGGAAGGAACGGGGCTTCTGAGCTACGACCCGTCGTTCGCCAACACCGCTTCCTGCCGAAGTGCCATCACGTTCATCGACGGCGACAAGGGGATCCTGCGCTACCGGGGATATCCGATCGAGGAGCTCGCGGCGTCCAAGAGCTTCCTCGAGGTCGCGTACCTGCTCATCTACGGAAACCTACCGACGAAGAGTCAGCTCGGCGACTGGCTCCACCACATCACGTTCCACACGATGCTCCACGAGAACGTCCAGAAGTTCATGGACGGGTTCCATCACGATGCGCACCCGATGGGGATGATGGTGAGCACGCTCGCCGCGCTCTCCACGTTCTATCCGGACGCTAAGAACATCTCGGACGAGCAAGTGCGCTACCAGCAGGCGTACCGACTCATCGCCAAGGTTCCGACCGTCGCTGCGTTCGCCCACCGCCACTCGGTCGGCATGCCGTACATCCATCCGAGCAACGACCTCTCCTACACCGAGAACTTCCTCTCGATGATGTACCGCCCGTCGTGGACGACGCAGTACAATCCGGACCCGGTCCTTGCGAAAGCCCTCGACACGCTGTTCGTCCTGCACGCCGACCACGAGCAGAACTGCAGCAGCAACGCGATGCGAGCCGTGGGGAGCTCGCACGCGGACCCGTACAGCTGTGCGGCCGCGGCGGCGGCCGCTCTCTACGGTCCCCTGCACGGGGGGGCCAACGAGCAAGTGGTGCGGATGCTCCAGGAAGTCGGCTCGAAAGAGAGGGTCCCGCAGCTGATCCGTCAGGTGAAAGAAGGTCGTCGCCTCTTGATGGGGTTCGGGCACCGGATCTACAAGAACTACGACCCTCGGGCCCGATTGATCCAACAGGTGGCGGAGGAGGTCTTCGCGGTCACCGGACGGAACCCGCTCATCGACGTGGCGCTCGCGCTCGAGAACGTCGCGCTCTCGGACGACTACTTCATCTCCCGCCGCCTCTACCCGAACGTCGACTTCTACTCGGGGATCATCTACCAAGCGATGGGATTCCCCACCGACATGTTCCCGGTCCTGTTTGCGATCCCCCGGATGGCGGGGTGGCTGGCCCAGTGGATCGAGATGGTGCAGGACCCCGAGCAGAAGATCGCACGTCCCCGACAGATCTACATCGGTCATCCCGAGCGGCATCTCGAGCTCTCGGGAGTCCGGGCTCCGGTCCGACGACCCTCGAGGACGAAGGACACCAGGATGAAGCCGGCGGAGTAGTCCGCGACTCGGCCTCCCCGAGTCCGCTTCCAGCCTGTCCGCGCCGTCCCGGTTTTGCGTGCGGCCCGAAAACAGATTCGTTCCTAGGGGTCGAGCGTCGCACCTCAGCTGCCGGACGCCGGTAGGCGACCGCTTCGGATCGCACGAACGAGGGCCGCGCGGTCGCGTTCCACCTGGTCCGCGTATCGCTCCGCGAACGTGACGATCGCTTCGTCGAACTGGGGGCCCCCGCCGAGATACCCCGCGATCGCCGCCGGGTCCCCCGTGCGAGCGTGGGCCCGTGCCAACGATGCGCCGCAAAGCTCCGCCTGGTCGAGGAACTCACGGGGACCGAGCGCGGAGAGGTCGAAGGAGAACTTCATGTCGCGGAGCTGGCGAACGTAGAAGTCGCGCCCTCGGAGCCGACTCCACCCGAGCAGAACATCGCTCGCTTCCTGGATGAGGCGCTGACCTTCCACGACCCGCTCCGCATGGTTGCGGAACGGGCTCGGACCGAGAAACGGTTCCAGCGCGGACGAGGTCGCCTGCTTCACCTGGAGAATCAGCGGGTCTTTGACGTCCCGATCCCCGAGGAGCAGAAGCACCGAGCAATCGAGTCCCACGCTCCCGACCCCGACCACCTTCTGCGCCACGTCCACCACATGGTATCGGTCGAGGAGCATCCGCCTCTCGGGGGCCAGCGTCGAGAGATACCGGTCGTACATCAACCGCGAAAGCTCCGCCTTCGTGGAGTCGGAGAAGTGGCGGATCAGCGGGGGGTCGTCGCGGATCGTGGGGTGTCCCCGGCTCGTCTTCGTCATCTGAGGGAACGCCTGGAGGCTCGAGTTTCGCCGAGCCCGGCTCGCGGCGCGTCCGAACACGCGCCGGAGCTGACGGTCTCCGGGAAGCGCATGGCTCGTCAAGTCCAGATGGAAGTACCACGTGTCGACGTAGCGCATGCCGGCGAACATTGCCATCATCTTCCGATACTCTCGGACGGTCGCCCGGGCGGTGTCTCGGATCTTGCGACCGGAGTAGTCGTTGCCACGACCGCTGACGACGACGCTGGTCGCGAGCCGCTTGACGTCCCACTCCCAAACTCCCGAGAGGGTCTCGTCGAAATCGCTGACGTCGAAAACCCGGTTTCGCTCCGGAGTGCCGAACACACCGAAATTGCTGAGGTGGGCGTCCCCGCACAGCTGGACGCGAAGACCCGTCGTCGGCGTCCGCGACAGGTCCCACGACATGATGGCCGCAGCCCCTCGAAAGAAGCCGAACGGGGACGCTGCCATCCGGGCGTAACGGATCGGCAGCAGGCTCGGATTCCGAGCTCGGTCCTGCGCGATCAGAAGGTCGATGGGGTCCGGTCGGTCGCGCGGGGCGGACCACAGCGCATGGTTCGAGCGCGGAACACGCTTTCGGAGCGCCTTGCCTTTGTTCCTTCTCGCCGAGCGGGATTCGAGCCGAGGGTCGAACGCTTCGGAGTCAGTGCGTGTCGGCATGACCGTCTCACACCCGGCGCTCGGACCCGAGTCGGTTGCTCTCTCCGTAGCTCATTGGGTCCCAACACCGTACCCGACTACGGGTGTCTAAGCCTTTCTTCGTGCGTTCCGAACGCTACTTCCTCCCTCGAGTCCTGCGGGACCGCCGAAGACGACTCGGGCCCGGGGGCGCCCCCGGCCCCTCGACCTGAGTCCCGGCCTCCCCGTGGATCGCGGCGCTGAGGGACGGAATGTCCGAGATCACCGCCCGGCGCCCCCCGTGGCGAACGAAATCGAGAATCGCCTCGACCTTCGGGCCCATGCTGCCGGCGGCGAACTCGCCCTTACGGAGATACGCCCCCAACTCCTGCGCGGTCACTCGGCCCAACCATCGTTCGTGAGGCGTGCCGAACCCGACTGCCGCCCCCGGCACGTCGGTTACGATAATCAGGTCGGACGCGTTCAGCTGCCGGGCGGCCAGCGCAGCGGCGAGGTCCTTGTCGATCACCGCGTCCACCCCGACCCAGTGACCGCCGCTCCCCGGAACGACCGGAACACCGCCGCCTCCCGTGACGACGAACACGCACTGGGAGCCGAGACCGGCATCGAGGGCGGCCCGAATCGCCTCTCCCTCAAGCCACCGGAGGGGAATCGGGGAAGGGACGACCCTTCGCCAGCCGCCCCGCTCCTTGTCCTCCTGCATGGTCCATCCGTTCTCGGAATGGAGCCGTTGGGCCGCTTGAGCGGAGTAGAAGCTGCCCACAGGTTTCGAGGGCGAGCGGAACGCAGGGTCCCGTCGCGACACCTCGGTGCGGGACACCACGGGAATCACGGCCCGCCGCCGACCGACCCGTGACAAGGCGGACGAGAGCTCCTGCGCGACCAGGAACCCGATCTGGCCCTCGGTCTCGGCGCCCGCCACGTACATCGGCAAGACCGGTATCTTCGAGGCGGCGAGTTCCTCCTCCTGGAGGAGGACTCCGACCTGCGGCCCGTTCCCATGGGTGACGACCAGTTCGTGGCCCTCCCGAACGACGCTCGCGAGCGAACCGGCCGTCCGGCGCATCTGCCGGGTCGCCTCCTCCCAGGTTCCGGAATCGTGGGCGCGCTGGATCGCGTTTCCCCCGAGGGCCACCACCACTCGGCTCATGCGACCCTCCCTTCAGCTCGTTGAGGACGGTCGTGGGGGAACAAAGAACTCGAGGATCGCCTTCTGGGCGTGAAGGCGGTTCTCGGCCTGGTCCCAGATCGCCTGTCGCGTTCCGTCCATGACCGCGTCGGTGATCTCGAGGCCGCGGTGGGCCGGCAGGTCATGCATCGCGAACGCCCCGGGATTCGCGAGGTCGAGCAGGGAGTCGGTGACGGAGTACCCTTGGAACGCGACCTGCCGGCGCGCCGTCTCCGCCTCCTCTCCCATCGAGACCCAAACGTCGGTGTAGACCGCGTCCGCGCCTTGGACGGCCTCCTTCGGGTCGAGAACGATCCGGGTCGCCACCCCGGCACGTTGAGCGAACGGGGCGGCGGTCGCGAGAATGTCGGGCGGAGGCCGGAATCCCTCGGGGATGGCGGCGGCAAAATCGATGCCGACGATCGCGCATCCGAGAATCAGGGAGTTGCAGACGTTGTCCCCGTCACCGATGTAGGCAAGTCGGTGACCCGCAAACCGACGGTTCCATCGCTCTCGAAGCGTCAAGAGGTCCGCCACGACCTGGCACGGGTGCTCCCGATCGTCGAGCGCATTGATGACGGGCACGCTCGCCCATCGGGCGAGCTCGGCCTCGTCCTGCCATCGGAAGGAACGATAGACGATCGCGTCATAGTACCGCGAGAGCACCCGCGCGGTGTCCGCGATCGTCTCCCCCCGACCCAGCTGCATCTCGGACGGTGATAGGTAGACCGCATGCCCGCCCAGGTCCTGCGTCCCGATCTCGAACGAACTGCGAGTCCGTGTCGATGGTTTCTCGAAGATCATCGCGACCGAACGATTCCGAAGGGGCGTCGGAAACTGCCCGGCCGCCCGGAGGCGCTTCAGCTCCTCCGCGCGGGCGAGGAGTCCCGGCAATTCCGTCGCGATGGCGGCGATCGACAGTAGGTCGCGCTTCTTGGCCGGCGTTCCGGCTCCCGTGGATGTCCCCATCATGGTCCCTCGAACTCAGTTCCCCTTTCGGCGGATCACGCACGTCATGCAGTGGGCGCCTCCGTATCCTCCGGTGATCTCCTGGAGACTCAGGGGCGTGACTTCGACCCCCCGGTCCCTCACGGTAGAGGTGTGGGGGAAGTACCCTCGTCCCGCCCGGAGCTCTTCCTGCTCCTTCCGAACGAGCGACAAGAGCTTCCCGTACCGGTGAGGATCTTTCCGCGCGCTGGACGCGAGTCCGCCGAGGACCCGGTCCACTTCCTTCTCCACCTCGACCGCGATGATCTTGCGGTCCCGGATGCAGAGGAAGTTCGTCGCGTAGCACATTTGCTCGAGCGAGGAGAGGGGAATCACGTCAAACTTCTTCTCCGACAGGAAGTCCCGGAGCGTTCGGGTCTTGGGGTCCCGAACGAGGCGGCCGCCAGCCTTTCTACGGAAGACCTCCACCCGTGCCACCCGGAGGAGCGCTTCGCAGCCGACCGCGAGACGTTCGCCGGGGACGTTGAAGTAGGTGTCCAAGTGCATGTCGATCATCGGGTCGGGCGAGTCGTCCGGTAGGGCGGGATGGGCCGGCTGATGGACGACCCCCACCTCGTCGAATCCGAGCGGCATCGCGAGAATCTGACGGACACCGCTCGGGTTCGTCCGGTCGCCTGTCCCGAGCAGCGCGAACTCGCCCATCGGCATGAAATCGCCTCCCTCGAACGTGCCCGGTGTGCGGACCTCACCGGCGATCCGAGCGCCGGCACGCTTCAGGAGCGCACCGGTGACGTACGGCTCGTCCTGGCGTTGCGGTTTCGACATCCGACCCAGGATGAACCCCTCGGCCGAGAGCGCCTGTTGGTCGCGCATGAAGTACAGGTTCGCGAGCGGGCAATCGAGCTCGACCGTGGGGAGAACCCCCCGAGCGCCCGGCCGCCTTTCCAACCGGACCGAAGGGCGCAGGAGCAGGATGTTGAAGAGCGTCTCGGCATCGAACGACGCGAGATTCTGGCGCAGCGCCGCACGCGACCGGTCGACCATCTCTTTCGGCCCCGAGTACCGCACGGTCTTCTCCGCCACTTCGCGGACCCGCTCGACGAGCCCCGGACGGCGAGCCTCCAACTCGACCGCGAGCCGCTTCAACCGCCGCACCGTCACTCCAGCCTCGGCGAGGGCGTGCTCGAGCTCGGTGTGCTCGAAGACCGCGTTGTCGATGCTGAAGACCCGCTCGTAGAGGAACGAGTAGGGTTCCATCAGCCCGAAGAACATCTCGATTCCCGGGCGATGGATCAGCACTTCCTCGAGCGGTTCCCATTCGGCGCGGGCGTGAGTGCGGCCTTCGTAGTTCAACGGGCCGGGCGCAAGGTCCTCCGGAGCGGGGCCGGTCAGCTTCTGTCGAAGGCGCAAGTTCTCTATGTTCTCCTTGGGAGTCATGATTCCACCGTTTCCTTGCGTTCGATTCTGGTCCGTTTCGACAGACTACGGAGCCTGCGGTTCGGCCGCGGTCGAGGGCGCCGGCGTGGCAGGCAGGGGGAGGGCGACCTTTCTGGCCCGGCGCAGCGCCGAGTAGTATCCCCAGGCGAACATCCCGAGGCCCCACGCAATCAGCACGACCAGGTCGTAGGGCATGTTCAGCCAGCCGAGCGGCTGGATCGTGATGGGATAGGTCGGCGGGGAGAGGAAATTCTCGTAGATGAAGAACTGGTCACCGATGTACGAGATCGCGCCGAGACCGCTCACGAAGGCAACGATCCAGAGAATCTCCTTCGACTCCTGGAAGGTCGATTTCCGGAACAGGAGGCTCGCAAAGTAGAGAGGGAGGCCGAGGAATACCACCATCGTTCCGATGAGGGGCCACGCGGGAAGGCCGTCCAGAGTTCCTCCTGACGGGAACAGATAGACCATCGAGAACCCGACCGCGATCAGGAGAACCACGGCCGCGCATACCTCCACCCACTTCTTGCGTGTCTGGAAGCCGGGATGGGTGAAGACGAAGTACTGCGGAACCCCGGCGAGGATGAGGAGGACCCCGACGAGCGTCCACGGCCAGGACGCCCAGTAGATGAGGATCGTCGCGGCCACGAACGCAATCGGGGTCAGAATCAGCGCGGCCGGGAGCTTGAAGGGCCGGGGGGCGGCCGCTTCCGTTTGCCGCAGCACGACGAGGGAGAGCGCGGCGGCGGCGTACGGCACGAGAGTAGTGATCGATGCGATCAGTGCGACCGGCGGGAAGCTCGGGAGCATGACCAGGATGATCCCCGTCAGCGCGCTCGCGAAGATCAGCGAAACCGCCGGTGTGCCAAACCGGGGACTTACCTTCGCCATCGACTTGAGGAAGAGGTTGTCCCGGGCCATCGCGAACGGCATGCGGCCCTGCAGGAGGACCCAGTCTCCGCCCGCTCCGAAGGTCGAAATCAGAGCGCCGGCCACGACGATTCCTCCGAGGATGGGGAGGCCCCAGCCATTCGCGACGTTGTTCAGGAGCAGGCTTCCGGTCGAGCCCCAGTCCCCGGGAGAGATTCCGAGGGCGTACCATCGGATGCCACCGATGAAGGCGACCGTGACGAGCATGTAGACGGCGACGACGATGAGGACGCTGTAGATGGTGGCCCGAGGGATCGTGCGTCCGGGGTCTTTGACCTCCTCAGCCGGGATGGACGTCGCCTCGAACCCGGTCATCGCGAAGAACGTGAGCGCCATCGCGAACGCGACGCCGGACCATCCGAACGGGGCGAACCCATAGGCCGTGAAGTTCCCGACGCGCAGATAGAGAAGCCCGATCAGACCGAACAGGATGAGGGGGATCATCTTCGCCCACGTGGTCACCGTGGCGAAGATCGACCCCCACTTGATCCCGGCAATGTTGATCAGCGTGAAGGCGACGAGGAACACTTCGGCGATGGCCACCCCGAGGTAGCTCACCGTGATCCCGAAGGTCGTCGAAATCGTGAGTCCATTCACGTAGGTTCCCAGATAGTAGATGAAGACGTCAATGATCGCGGCGGTCCCGATGAAGGCGTAGAGGAAGTACCCCCACCCCATCAGGAACCCGCCGAAGTTCCCCAGTGCCTTGCGGGGCAGGGAGTACGGGCCGCCCGTGGTAGGGAAGGCGGCGCCCAGCTCGGCGTACGGGAGGGCGAGGAGAATCGTGATCACGGCGAGGAACGCAAGAGCCACGATCGCCGCGGGACCGGCCACCGAGCCCATCGTGGCGGCGAGCGCAAAGATACCGGAGCCGATCATCCCGCCAACGGTGATCGCAGTCAGTCC
>OCOJ01033094.1_pt1 | contig 113853 bp, 129 predicted proteins | sample 1539251 | NCBI WGS metagenome assembly OCOJ01 (sample SAMN01911457, study PRJEB22624) | soil metagenome | biome: Soil | place: Malaysia | collected 2012-04-30 | depth RA_metagenome m
TCGACACCGATGGTCGTTTCACGCGTGGTGAAGTTCTCGGATTTTCAATAGTCCTTGTGCTTGCCACATTGTTCGCTGGATTTCGAGCTCCACTTTTTTCTTTGGTTACGTTGAGCCTGGCAGGGGCATTCCTTCTGTATCCAACGATAAGGCTACTGAGAACATCTTCCAGAAGTATGGCTAGCAGGGTTGTTCACGCGTCGGTCATTTATTTGCCGATCGTTCTTGTTGTCGCGGCAGTATCCAAGACCTGAATCTGTCATCCGCAAACACCGAGCCACCCTGCTTCGAATGCTGCACCGGGCTGAAACCTCAGGCACATGCTCACAAGCCGGTGTGTTGTGCGTCACAGCCAACAGTTTACTGCGGGCAGAGACTAATTCTCATCTCGCGGGTTCCAGTACGCCAGAGCACTGAAACGGGGCATGTCTGGCAGGGAGGCGATTCGTGCTTTGACCATATGGGCTGGAAATCGTTGAAAGCTGCCTCACTTGTAGGATACGGAACCCGGTGATGTTTTGTGACCTGCCCGAGGAGGCTCTGCGAGCATCTGAGGTTATCAAGTACGCAAGCCCATATCCGAGAGGCACGGTTTTGTTTGTGGAGGGGCAGCCACCACGCGGGATTTTCGTACTTTGCCAAGGAACCGCAAAGCTCTCCATCCGCGTCAAGGATGGCACGACGCGGATCGTGAAACTTAGTGAGCCAGGCGAACTGACGTGAAGACGGTGCAGAAAATGCTCCGCCACAGCGACGTTTCTACAACGCTCGGAATTTACGCGCACAGCATGCGCGAAGATCGTCTGGCAGCGCAGGTTGATATGCTAACCGCGATGATGACACCCTCAAAAGCGATGAACTGAGAGGCCACAGGTGAAGAATCACAGGTGCGAAATTTCGGGCCGGACTGCTAAACCATTGATAGATATGGTGGCCAGGGACGGAGTTGAACCGCCGACGCCAGCCTTTTCAGAGTGGCGTTAATGAGAATTTACAACAACTTAACAGGTCTTAGGTGGCTGCGTAAGTGTTGTAGAGGGCATGGGTGACAGGTTGAGGTTGGGCCGGGATCTTGGGCTGGGTGGGCGGCTTTTCTGCGCGCTGGGGTTGAGTCCGCAAAATGCGATGACGCAGCCTGATACCGCTCCTGCTCCTGTCCCGAAAAAGTTCTACTCTAGGTCCCTCTTTGTCTGACCAACGCCGACGACACGAACTCTGGAATCGACTTGATGTGAAGGTCACGTTGAGGGTATGGCAGTTCGATGCCTCTTTCACGAAAAGCGTCGAAGGTTGCAAAGTACAGATCACTTTTCAGACGGGTGGGTGTTTGCACTTGCTGGATGGTCCAGATACGCAGTTCGAAATCGAGCGAGCTCTCACCAAAATCGAGAAAGACTACTTCGGGGCTGGGGTCGGAAAGGACATCTGGATGACTCCGTGCAACGCCGAGGATGACGTCGCGGACAATTCTGGGGTCACTATCGTAGGAAACACCTACCGTAAGCGCGATTCGGACCCGCCGGTCGTTGGCGGTCCAATTGGTAACGCGTTGATTGATGAACTCGGAGTTCGGAACGATGATGACTACGTTGTCATTGGTGCGGATCCAGGTGCTGCGCCCACGCATTGCCACCACATCCCCGAATGTTTCGCCCACTTCGATGCGATCCCCGAGCTTGACTGGCTGCTCCACTAGAAGGATCAGTCCTGCGACGAAGTTGCCCACAACCGCCTGCAGGCCGAACCCAACGCCAATGCCCAGTGCCCCACCAACAACGACCAGGCTGCTCAAGTTTAAGCCTGCGGATTCCAGACCGATCATCAGCCCAAGAATAAACACCAAGTACGAAACGACCCGCGCAACGGCATACTGTTGCCCGATCGCAAGGGGCGTGTGAGTCAGTACCCTTTTTTGAAGCACGAGCATGGTGAAGTGGGAACCGAGTACAAGCAGCACGAGGAAAATCCCAACCTTGACAAGAAAGAAAAGTGTAACCGGCAGCCCGCCCAGCGTGAACAGGGGCTGAATCAGATAGTGTTGCAGCCGCAGCCCAGCGTCACCGAGAAGGGGCGCATACCAGCTGCCGAACAAACCGATGGCGATCAGCACTAACAAAGACAGCCCTAGCAAAGCCAGTAGCTGTGGGCGTGAGATTTTCATAGCCATGCTCCTTGTTCAACGTATCTAGTGATGCTAGCGACTCCTCACCTCATCCGCCAAATGTTCAAAGCTGGTTGGAATCTGTTTCCCCGCTGTGGTCCCGGCTTCCGCTACGTCAACAAGGTGGACCACAGTGGCCGCAGCGGCGCATCGCACCTCACGCTTTGCATCGTACATCGAGGGTTCCACCTTGGTTCGCAGTGCCGGGTCCCCGCGTTTCGCAATGGCCTCGAGTGCCGCCACCCGCACTATCCAATTCTTATCCTGGGTGGCGTTCACCAGCGCTTTCGCACTGTTTGGATCGGGATCCTTCGCCAGCATTTTGGCGGCGGCCGCCCGTACTGGAGTCGAGTCATTCCTGAGAATCACACGCAGCGCATCCCACCCGATGCTGGCGAACGGGACGTAACCTATTCCCTCCTCAAAACCAAGCTCTGCCAATTTCTTGGGATCATGCAAAATTGCCGTCTGCTCCGCAATCAGGCCCTCACTGCCTTTCCGCTCGCCAGTGAGAATTTCGTAGTAGACCTCGTAGGCGGCCTTGTCATTCATCTCCTGTAGGGCATGAGCGGCAGCTAGAACTACCGGGATCTCTTTGTCCGACAGCGTTTGTTTTAGTTTGGGGATAGAAGCCGTGGAGCGCATTTGCCCTAGTGCAGTCGCCGCAGCGCTGCGCACTTCGGGCTTGGAATCGCCGAGTGCGCGTTCTGCTAATTCGCCAGCTTTCCTATCGTCGATCAGAAGCCCCAGAACGCGGACTGCGGTGACTCGCTCTTCCGTGTTAGTGGACTGCAGGCCAGAAAGAATAAGCTTCCAGGCTGTTTCTTTACCGCTTTCGGCACGAGCCATGGGGTTGCTTACGAACCAGGGGGCGACCGCAATCAAGACAAGAATCAACGGTCTCCACACGTGTGGACGGCGCATATTGGTCTCCGCTGGGTTATGAGTATAAGACCACGAGAGAAAAGCGAAGAACGTGATCCGCGAGCCGGTCGCGCTCGCCGGGGCTGTCTGAATGTTTGGCCGGTCTAAGTCGATCTTGCCGCTGGCGTGCAAGACGAGGCGATTATCGCGGCTCCAATACCAGGGGCCGCTCCAGCCGGAAATGCAGAATCGTCTCCGCCGGAACCTTCACTTGCTTGCCACGCGTAATAAGCTGGGTCAGAAATCCTCCGCCGGCACCCGCCCCCGCGCCAATCGCAGCCCCTCGCCCGCCACCAAAAATTGCGCCTACCAGGGAACCGATGGCAGCGCCCCCGCCCAACATCTCACCCGTGCGCTTGTTCTTCCCGAAGCCTTTGGCATTCGACTCCTTCAGCTCCGACGTGTACACGCGATGAACCCTGCCGTTGATAGTCACGCTGTCGAGGTCAAGAACGAGGTCGGGCGAACCTACACCTCCGTTCGACTCCGACAGGATCAGTAACTTTGCTGGCGAATGCGCCGGAATTCCGGCACCCCCGGAAAAGTCATTTACCGCTTCTGTCACCTCCGCCGAAAAACGCTGGCCCGGCGAGGCACTGTCGGAGTCGATGGTCTCGTTCGTGCGAATCTGAATCTCGGTTCCGGTGGGGATAACTCTCGCCTCCTTCGGCAGAAGTGATTCCGAGTTCGCGACCTCTGCGCTGCTCAACACCAGCGACTCCATATCCTTGCGCGGGAATTGGTAGTCAATGCCCAGGTTGTCTCTGAACGACACTGGGTCCGGACCCGTGTACTTGCCGGAATAGACCTTTCCATTGCGCAGGGTTACGGTATCATTCTTCGCAGTGAAGACCAGGGACTGCACTTCGCGCAACGGAAAGGTGTACTGGATGCCGCTGGTATCTGTGAATGGAATCGTGCCCCCCTTGGTGTCCAGGAAACTTCCCGAATAGCTCGCGCCGTCTCGGGTGATCACGGTATCCGCACCAGCCGCGACGATTACGGCTAGAATGATTGCAGTCAACAAGGTGCCCTGCTTCAGGTTCTTCATGTGACACGCTCCTCAGTTACCTTCGTCGCGACCGCGGCGTTTGACGACCGATCAAGTCCACCACAAAGGAAGTCCTCACGCCGCGCGAGGCCTGTTAGTAAAACTCGCAAGCTCTGAACGCGACCGCACAATCTGCAGTATGTGCGCACGAGTTACGATTCCGGCGATCCGGCCATCGGAGATGACGGGAAGCTGATGAACATCTTGGCGGCCCATAGTCTCAAGAGCCTCCAAAGCGGGCACGTCAGGTGAGACGAAATGAATCTTGTCGGCGCGGCGCATGAGATCGCCAACGCGTCGCAGCGGCCAACTTTTTGGATCTGTTTCCCGGATCTCATTGGGAGTTATCAGCCCGAGCATGCGGCCGTTTTCCACCACGAGAAAGCATCGTCGGCCGGTACGCAGTAATTGTTCGTGTACGAACTCCTGCACCGAGGTATTCGGATCCACGGACTGGTAATCGGTAGACATCACGTCCTTCACGCGTAAACCACGGAGGAGGTCGCCCATCTGAACCTGCAGGTACGTGGCGCCAGCGGCCTGCAAAAGGAACCAGCCAATAAACGCAATCCAAAGTCCGCTAAGGCCCGCCCCCTGGAAAAATTGGAAAATTCCAAGACCGATGAATATGACTGCGATCACCTGGCCGACACGGGCCGCCACTCGGGTCGAGCGCTCGGCATCCCCCATGCCCCACCATAGAACCGCTCGCAGTACGCGCCCACCATCAAGTGGAAAGCCCGGAATCATGTTGAATGCACCGAGGGCAAGATTGATGTAGCCAAGCCATACCAGAAGTGCAGTTCCCGGAGTCGCTGGCGGGGTCCGAGGGACCCAGCCGGAAGCCCAGGCCAATGCCAGCAGGATTAGACCCAAAGCCCCACTGGTAAAAGGCCCCACAATCGCCATCCAGAATTCCGTCTTGGCGTCGGAAGGTTCTCTTTCGATCTGGGCAACGCCTCCAAGCAAAAACAAAGTAATTTTGTGAATTGGCAGTCCGCGAGCCTTCGCAACCATCGCGTGAGACAACTCGTGCGCAAACAGGCAGGCAAAGAAAAGGACCCCTGTAATGATGGAAACGGTCCACACAAGGGCCTCACTCCAATCACGATTCTCAGCATGGAACTGAGCCACTAGTGAGAATGTGATGAGTAGCGCAATCACAAGCCAGCTGTAGTGCAGCCCCAGTTCGACTCCGAATACGGTGCCTAGCTTGATTTGGGACTTCATATCGTCTGCTCCCTCGTACTCTCCATGCAGATCAGACTACAGGGCAATCCTGGGCAACCGGCATATTGCATGCCATAGACGGACACAGAGTACTACTCTTCCGAGATCGATTATGGGCGAACGCTGACCCGGAAGGCAAAACGCACCCGGGCCTACTCGAAGAAAACCCGGGGGCGTTCCAACGGTCACCAAGCTGAGGATACACGGCCCGAATGCGAGCCCGAAGTGTCGCCCCAGTTATTTCTGGTAAACGAAATGCGCCCTCCGGTTCTGCTGCCAGCACTCTTCATTATGCTCGGTGCAGAATGGCCTTTCCTTTCCGTAACTGATGGTATGGATTCGATCGGCTCCCACTCCGCCCGCTACCAAGGCTTGCTTGGCTGAATTGGCGCGGTTGTCTCCCAGACCCAAGTTGTATTCGATGGACCCGCGTTCGTCGCAATGTCCCTCAATCGTGAACCTGATGTTGGGATGCTGCGCCAGGAACTGGGCGTCGGTCTGCATCGTCTGTTGCTGGTCTGCCCGAATATTAGACTTGTCGAAGTCAAAAAAGATGTCTTTGACATTTTGGCTGAACAGTTCCTCCTCGCTAGGAGAGGGCGGTGGCGGCGGGGGTGGCGGTGGTTCCGTCACGGTGATGCGAGCACTGGCCTGCGCTGTACCACCGGTTCCCTTCGCCGTGAGCTGGTAGGTGGTGGATTGGCTCGGAGTTACATTCTGCGAACCGCTTGCCGCAACATTGCCAATGGGATCAATCGCGACGTCGCTCGCATTTTCCGTGTGCCAGGTCAGCGTGGACGATTGACCTCGCTGGATCGTCTCAGGGCTTGCGCTCAGTGACGCCGTGGGTGCTGGTGGCGGTGGCGGCGGTGCGGGTGGTGCCGGAGCCGCTTTCTTCTTGCAGCCGCCCAGCATCAATACGCTAAAAAAGGCTAGTGCAAGTGTCGCGAACTTCAGCTTCGTATAGTTCATCGCAATTATTCCTTCCCTTAAAGATCGGATCATCTCAAGGCTGCAATGAGTTTGTAAGAAATTTCTGGCGCGCAGATACCTCTGCTTGCCTCTCATTCGGGTTCGACGACCACGAACGTCGTGTTTCCACCCCGATTCACTAACAGGACAAGTGCCTGCTTTCCTGCTTGCCTGATTAACCGCTCGTAATCGGCAACCGAGTTTACCGGCTGCCGGTTGACCTGCTCGATCACATCCCCACGTTGCAGGCCCGCGTCTGCGGCCGGTGAAGCGTCTGAAACATTGGTGACCGCAACGCCCTTCACGTCAGAACTCAGGCCAAGCTGCTGGCGGACATCGGCGGTAAGCTCGTCAACCTGAACACCTCGCATCGTGGTATTCTCTGGCGAGCCGCCAGGAGCATTGCCCGGGCCTTTGCCCGCCGGGGCCTCTCCGAGTGCCAGGCTCACATCGCGCGATTCGCCGTTTCGGCTTACCTTGAGACGCACCGTTGTTCCGGGGGCCATGCCTCCGACCCGGAGTCGCAAATCGTTGGGCCCACTGATGGGCTGTCCATCGAGTTCAGTAATGACGTCACCCCTCTGCAGGCCGGCTTTCGCGCCAGGACTATTGGGCTCGACGTTGCCCACCAAAGCGCCCTTTTCGGCTGGAACATTGAAGGCCTTCGCGAGATCCGGCGTAACTTCCTGAATGCCTACCCCGATGTAACCGCGTACCACCTTTCCATGCTTCAGGATCTCGTCCATGACACGTTTTGCCATGTTGATGGGAATAGCAAAGCCGATCCCCTGATTTCCGCCGGAACCGCCGGAAAGGATCGCAGTGTTGACTCCAATCAGTTCGCCACGTGCGTTCAGAAGCGCGCCTCCAGAGTTGCCCGGGTTGATCGCGGCATCGGTTTGAATGAAATCTTCGTAGTCCTCTATGTCGAGACCATTACGCCCAGTCGCACTGATAATCCCCATGGTGGCCGTTTCACCCACACCAAAGGGATTGCCGATAGCGAAGGCGTAATCGCCGACCTGGAGCTTCGAAGAATCTCCCAACGTAATCGCCGGCAGGCCGGCAGCTTCGATTTTCACCACTGCGACGTCGGTCTTCGGGTCGGCCCCGACCACTTTCCCGGGAAACTGCCTCTTGTCCGCCAGCATGACCTTAATGTCCGTCGCCTCATCAATGACGTGATTGTTGGTGAGAATGTAACCGTCGGGGCTGACAATGACCCCCGATCCCAGCCCCCTCTCGCGCTGCTGCCGCGGGCCACGCTGGAATTGCCCGCCAAAGAACTGCCGGAAAAATGGATCGTTCAAGAACGGCATTTGAGGCACTTTCACGATCCGGGAGGAGGCAATACTGACGACCGCAGGGAGTGCTGGTTTGAAGATGGGCGCGAAACCCAGTGCGTTCGGGCTGTCGTCGGATCCCAGTCCACGTGCCACAAACATCGGGACTAGCCTTCTGCTGCTGAACAAGGGGTGACCCGTCAAAGCCGGAGCGAACATGCCCAGCAGACCACCGCCTAGGAATACGAACGCCAAAGAAAAAATCGCTGCTGACTGCCGGATCTGTATTGTTCTCACGCTCATGAATTTTCTCCTCGTCGCCGTGGCCGAACACTCAGTCTCGGCCGTTGGCGCACTTCGTCCAGCGGCTGGTTCAGCCTTGCCTGTACCCGAGGACAAAAGAATCGGGTCTCTCGATTACCGAGCCGTTTCAACCTTTTTCGAAGAAGTGGGCGACTTTCTTGCCTGCATCTTCGCTGTAGTAGACGGCAACCTTAGTGCCCTTCTCCATCCCCTCACCGATATCTTTCCCTCCATCCTTGGCAGCGTGGTCGGTCAAGCGGAAGGTGGACTCAACACCATCGCTGGACTTGACGATGAGCTTTTTTCCACCTCGATCAATGTCTTTGATCGTGCCCTCCGCCGTTTTCAGGCCGTCCTTGCCGACTTTGTCAATCTCCAGGGCCGTGTCTTCGGTTCCTTTCGTGGTGTAGTGGGCCACCACCTCGGTTCCCTCTTTCAAGCCATGCCACGAATCTTTAGCGGCTGCCGCTGAAGCATCCACACCGTGGACTGCTGTTTTGTCGAGAAAATGCAGAGTGTGCTCCGTTCCATCGGCCGTCTTCACCACAATGGTCTTAGTGACGGAATCGACCTTTTTTATTGTGCCGTGGACGGCGCTGACAACATCTTGTGCAGCGTACGCAACCGAGGCCAGCAATAGGGTAACGATTACTCTTCCTATCAGTTTCATGGTTTGGTATCTCCTACTCGTCAAGATTTAAGTTCTCAGTCTCTGGGAAGACAACGGCAAAGTCCCTCTCAGCAATGCGACCTATGCAGCCGACATGGCATTCGGAATATTCTTGGCGGGCCGCGCCTTCTTCATCTGGATTTCAAGTCTCCCGTTTTGCACCGTGGCTGTTACTTCATCTGGATTGATCGCCTCCAAGAGATCAACCTCGTGTAGGGCACCCTCGGAGCTCTTTTCAACCTGAGTGTTCCTCCCGTCAAGAATCGTTCTCCACTTTCCGGTAATGACGAGACGATGAGGCGCAACTCGCACTTGAATGTCCTCGTCGCTAACACCTGGCACTTTGGCATGGACGATTACTTGATCGTTCGTTTCGCTGATTTCTACCGGCAGCGAGTGGAGCAACTCGGCTTCCGCGCGGAGCCAGTCTTCCAAATCGTGCCCGTCCCGACGTCCGCGGCTCTCATACAATTCGTAAGCACGGCGGGCAACGCCTTTGTAAGCCTGATGCACAAGCTGAGAAAATGGCGATCCGGACCTCAACTTGACGACTCTAGGGTGTCTTCCGCCTTGAGATCTCGACGGTAGTTCAGTGGTCATTGTCTCCGCTCCTTTCCAAAGAAATGTGTCCCGATATGGTTGACCTCTGGGTCGCTTCAAGTGCATAGTCGGTGCCATCTCCTCGACTGCAAAACGACGAAGGGCTTGAAATTGCGTATTCTTTGGTTTCCATCACGTGACACGCTCGTTCGAGATCATAAGACTTAAGACTTATTTGACAGATAATTCTTCCAATGCACGCTTAATGACCGGTGCCGGCGACGCGCAGCTTATTGCTCACCACTTCATCTGCATTGGCTATACCCGCATCCTCCTCCGCTCGCGCTCGATCTTCCTGTGAATCGACAATACCTTCGAGCGTAATGGTTCCCTCACTGGAAATAATGTGCATTGGCAATCTGCCCGCGTCGACGTATTCCGAAAAATAGGGGTCATCGTAGATGGCGCGCGCGACGTGCATGCGCACGTCGTCATCGTATGACGACAGCGGCAAGACTCCGATCTGGTTGTCAATGGCCGCCACGCCCTTGATGTGGGCCACGCTGAAACCGATTGCAACCTTCTTGTACGGCTGTGTCACTTCTCCGAGAAGGACTAACGTATTTCCGTGTGCCTGGAACTCTATATAGTCATAAACCGTATATGCATAAGAGGTGAGAAGCCTGCTTCGCGCTTGTGCGACAATCTGATCTGACGTAACGCTGTCAGTATCAACCTGAATATTGTTCACAGTCCTTACAACGTCTTCATCTTTCATGGCCGCGTTTTGCGCGTCCGTCTTTACGCCAACACTGTCCACCTTCCCAGAGAGGGTTGCGACACCGTTGGCGACACTTACCTGAACCTGGCCGTGCTTTAAGACGTTCGCGTGGTAAAGATGATCTTGGATCTCCGCGACAATCTGTGCATCGGGAATGTGATCCACTGCATGGGCTAGCGACGCGCACACCATCAGAATCAGTGTGCCCAATCCCGCCGACAGATAAGGCAATACCCCCGAACGTGGCCAGACTCGTGTTTTCGCCTCAGCATTAGGCGTAGGTGATTGCATCCTGCTTCTCCAAGAAGCGCTCAATCCTTACCGTCTGACACTGCTGCCCTGGGGCCGCGAGGGTCACCTGGAGACTGTTGCTCTCCGGTGACCCCTCTCACTCTCGATATCCACGAGGACAACGGCAACCCACCTCATCGGCGTCGCGGCCTACGCGGCTTTGACTGCAACCGAGACAGGGATTTTCTTAGCGGGATGCGCCTTCGGCAGTGTGATTTCGAGTGTTCCGTCTTGCAGCGTGGCTTTCACTTTATCGGAATCAACCTCCTCTGGCAGGTCAAGCACGCGGCAAACCTCATCGGACCTCCTCTCACTGTAAAGGGTCTTTTTCTTTTTCTGATCGCGGATCTGTTCCCGCTTTCCGCTGATGATGAGACGATGAGGGTCAACTCGTACCTCAATGTCCTTCTCGCGGAAGCCAGGTATATCAGCTCGGACGATCAATTGGCCGTCGGCTTCGCTGATCTCCACCGGCACCGGGTTCAGCAACTCTGACTCCGCGCGGAACCAGTCTTCCAGATCGTGACCGTCTTGGCGTCCTCGGCCGTCGAACAACTCGTAAGCCCGGCGCGCAAGGTTGTCATAAATCTCTCTTATCCGCTGGAAGAATGGATCACCATCCATCAACTTGAGAATTACTGGTTCGTTTGAGCTTTGGGATCTTGATGTTAGTTCAGTGGTCATTGTCGTTACTCCTTTTCACAAGAATGTTCACAACTAAGAATTAGCCGGCTTCATTCTTCTGCGAGCAGCCGAATCAGCTCGCTAATCCGTTCGGAGCGCCTCTCGTAGGTTTCCACGTCTGCTCTTGAAAGCAAGTTTACGGAGTCAAGCAGTTTGGTTTGCTCCTGGAGCAACTCCGTAACCTTGCGGACAAGCCCAGTCTCGCCGCAAAACACCGTCCGCAGCCACATTGAGTTAACCTCGGAGGAATCAGACCGGCACTCGAGATGGACCGGGTCGCGTCCTCGCCTAAAAAGTGATGAGAGGTTTGATGATTCCGTCCTCCTTCGTTTCCATCATGTGAAATGCCCGCTCCAGATCCGCAAACTTGAATGTGTGTGTGGTGAGTGGTGTGGGATCCACTCGGCCGGTTTCCAAAAGGCGCAGCAGACGCCCCATGCGCTCTTTGCCACCGGGACAAAGTCCGGTACGGATTGTCTTGTCGCTCATGCCGACGCCCCAAGCTTCGCGGGGAACCTGTAGATACTCTCCACGTCCGTGGTAGCCCACGTTGGAGACGGTCCCTCCGGGGCGCACGACTTTAATGCACGCCTCGAAGGTCGCCTGAGAACCCAGAGCCTCGATCGCCGAATCAACACCCACACCGCCGGTCATTTCCAGAATGGCCTGCACGGGGTCTTTCTCTCGAAAGTCAACCACGACGTCGGCGCCAAAGTGCTTCGCCAGCTCCTTGCGCTTCAGGACGGTCTCAACGGCAATCACCCAACCAGCGCCCAGCAGCCGCGCGCCGACGGTCGCCATCAATCCCACCCCACCCTGCGCAAAAATTGCTACTGTGCCGCCGATTGGAATGTTCGCGTGCTCCGCTCCCATGAAACCCGTGGACATCATGTCGGTCGCGTAGACAGCCTTTTCATCAGGCACGGAATCCGGTATCCGAGCGAGGTTGGCTTCGGCATCGTTCACATGGAAATATTCTGCAAAGACTCCGTCCTTGATGTTGGCGAACTTCCAGCCCCCCAGCATCTGCGTGCATTGGGACGTATAACCACGCAGGCAGTTGTCGCATTTGTAGCAAGGCGTAATCGCATTCACGGCGACGCGGTCCCCTTCGCGCACACCTTTTACTTCCGGCCCGAGCTTGTACACGATGCCTACAGCCTCGTGGCCAAGCGTGAGGTCCTTGCGATCCCCAATCGCACCGGCGACAGTGTGAGCATCAGAAGTACAGACCAGAGCTTTTGTAGTTTTAACGATCGCGCCGTTGGGCCCGGGTTCTTCCAGTGCCGGCTTCTCCAGAAATCCCACCTTTCCGATCCCGTGCATCACAAATGCGCGCATGGTCTTTGCCGCAGCCTTCGATGGCCTCGGCATTTGCAGCGGTTTCGTAGCCATCTTTCACCTCCAGATTCACCAAATAACTTTTCACTCACAAGCTCGCGACGGATCTGTGCCGGGAGGCACAAACCCGTAGCGTGCTTTCGACGAGTTCTTCATGCGTATCTCTCTTGGCGCGAGTGTCGCTACTTAGGAGGCCTGTCGCAGACATAGGCTCTCCTCCAGCCGGTGCGACGCCTCTGACTTATATGGCAAGGGCATCGCTACAACCTCGCCACGTTCCACTCTGAGCGTCACACGGGCTGCGCATTGATCGCAAAGCCAAAACCACTCGCTATGCTGCGACAAGCCTCGGCCGTTGGGTTGGCCTGCCTCCAGCCGATACAGCTTCCCTTCGTGCAGATAGCGAAAAGGCTTTGAGCAGGAAGGATTCGCGCACTTCGCCAACATACAATCTCCTTCCGTAGCATTGGCGGGAGGAATTCATCTCGAGACCAAACTATGAAGTGGTCACTTGCGCCTAGTTCAAGCAAGCCAGCGTGCCGCTCGGCCCGGCTTTCAGGCCGCAGCCTCATCCTCATCCTCTTGACACACCGCTCTTGCTTGCATGTAAGGACGAATTCCTCCCCTACGTTTCGACAAGTAGTCTTGGCGCACACTGTTGATGATGGACTCTACTTCGACACGACGATACGGAGGAGCAATGAAATCAAATGCTCCCAGCTGCATCGCCTCCAGATACTCATCCAACTCGCCCAACAGAGAACACACGACTAACGGCACGTCCGATCCAGCCGTTTCCGCGAGCCGTAGAACTTCGCGGAAGCCTCCCTCGGGCAGGCCATCTTCGCAAAACACCAGGTGCACCGGCCTTTCAGCGAGAACCGCCCGAACCTCGCTCATGTCCACTGCTATCACGGGCTCCAAGCCGCACTGCGCGAGTACATCCGCCAGCGCGGCTCGTCTTTCCACGTCAGAGCAGGCCACTAGCACCTGGAGCCAACTCACAAACTCGCCTCCGTGTCGAAGTGGGTTATGGAGTCATCCTAGTAATGAAAAATAAGGAAGTCATAAAGATGGGATGAATCTTCGCTTAACGCGCCCGCGGTGTGATGCAGAATCAACACCAACAGAGAGACCATTGACTGGGCTAAATCGATTTCAGATAGGCGAGAACGGCCTCGGCGTCGCTGCGCGTCATACGAAAGCGAGGCATCGGCTGGCGAGGGGGTTTGCCGTTGCTCCAGATTCCGGTAGTCAGTAGCGTAATGATCTCAGCGTCCCTCCCTGGAGGCAGACCGGCCAGCCTTGGCGCCACAATGGCCCAGCCCGGCACAGCTTGAGCCGGTTGCAGAAACACGGGAGCGCCCTGCAGCCACCTTGTGCGGTCGGGTTCGCCGTTTTTATCCCGAGGCGTGTGGCAGTCAGCGCAAGCCGCAACACCCTCTACCAGATACCTGCCGCGTGCGACAAGATCGGCTTTACTGCTGCCGTTTGCCGGCGCCTCCGCTTGTTTTCTTTCCTGTGCCGGTGTCAGGGGTGAACCGCAGAAAACAACCAGCAGGCAAGCAGTGGTTAATATTCCGGCTAGGCAAGAGCTTGCGAGACTCCGGAATCGAACTGGCATGGCGTTACGCTCCGGGTGCTTTGTCGGATACTTCAAGAACAGACACAGGGTTTGCTCCGGCTCACCGCCTGAAGGCGTGACAGCAATTCCTCAATGCCAAACGGCTTGGTAATGTAATCATCGGCCCCAGCTTCACGCCCCGCAGCTCTGTCTTTCTCGGAATCTCTGATTGACACAACAATGATCGGCACTTGGGAGCCCGCGCGAATGGCGCGACAAATGTCAAATCCATCCTGACCAGGCAGATTCAGATCGAGAAGGACAAAGTCACAGCCGTCGGCGCTCAACTTGGTCAGCGCTTCCTCGCCGGAGGCGGCCTCGACCACCTCATATCCGCGCGCAATCAGGCTGGCTCGCAGCACACGCCGCATCTGCGGCTCGTCATCGACCACCAATATCGTTTGAAGGCACATGTCTATCTTGGGAGGGCCGCCCAAGGTGCAATGCTACTAGCAGAAGATAAGAAAGTCATAAGGAACGGAGCGGTTTTAACGCCTGCCATGCGGCGGAGGCACCAAGCGGTAACCGACCCAAGGCTCGGTGAGAAGATATTTGGGGTCATGGGGATCGACTTCAATTTTTCTTCGAAGCTGGTTGACGAAGACTCGAAGATACTGGACGTCGTCACCATAGTCTGGGCCCCACACCGCATGAAGCAATCTGCGATGAGGAATCACTTCACCAGCATGGGAAACCATGTACCGGAGCAACTCAAACTCCTTCGGGGTCAAGTGTTCCTCCCGATCTGGCGCCGTGACTTTGTATGTCTCAAAATCGATCTGCACCTTGCCTAAGACCAGCGCCTTCGTTCGCTTACGGATGACTGGTTTCCTTCTCGCTACTGCCTCGACGCGGGCGAGGAGTTCCGGCACACCGAACGGTTTGGTCACGTAATCGTCCGCCCCGGCTTGGAGGGCTGCCACTTTGTCCTGCTCAGAATTTCTGATGGACACGACGATGATGGGAACTTCAGAGCCAGTTCGTATGGTGNCGGCAGGTCGCCATCCCATCGAGGCCCGGCAGATTCAAGTCGAGAAGGACAAAGTCACAGGGTTCAGCGTCCAACTTGCGTAGCGCCTCTTCACCGGACCCCGCGTCGACCACCTCGTATCCGTGGGCACTCAGGCTGGCCCACAATGCGCGCCGCATCTGCGGCTCATCATCGACGACGAGGATCTTCTGAGGTCTCATCCGCACCTACTCTGCAGGTTGGCGCTNGTTAGGAGCCTAAAGGAAAATGTAAATGCGTTGCTACAACGAGATTGTAACCTCAGCTAGTAGCGGGTGTGACCTCCGTCACAGCGGATGACAGGGCCGCAGTCACGCAACATTCCCTGATGCTCGTGCGATGTTCTGGGGAGACAACGGCAGTGAAAAATGGAATACGGCCCCCCCGCCCGGACGGCTCTCGACCCCAAGCCGCCCGCCGTGTGCTTCCACGATGGTCTTGACAAGTGCAAGCCCAAGGCCTGTACCCGGGGCTTGGACCGAACCACGATAATGTTTCTCAAATATGCGTTTTTCCTCTCCTGACTGAACGCCGATTCCTGAGTCCGCTACGCTGGTGATGATTTCGTTCCCCGTCTGTCGGACGGAAATTATCAGAGGCGAGTCAGAAGGGGAATACTTCAGAGCGTTCGTCAACAATTCCTTCAACACTCCCTTGATCATATGCGGGTCGCAGTTCGCGGGCGGCAGAGAATCCGGAACTTCGACCTTGACGGACCTGTTTCCGAGAACAGATCTGAGTTCGTTAAGAGTCTCATTGACCAAGGGTCCAATCTCGTGAGTGCCTTTCCCGAACTGCAAGGTGCCAGCTTCGACACGCGCCCTCCAAAAGATTTCACTGATCGAAACGTCCATTCGATCGGCTTCCTGATTGGCGATGGTCAGCAGTTCACGTCGGCTGGCTGCGTCAGAATCTCTGGACAACAAGGAGCTAACAGCGGTCTTAATCACGCTGAGAGGGGTCTTGATCTCATGGACCAAGGAATCCAAAAGCGCCGTCTTCAGTTCCTGGTTCCGCTCGGTTAGCTCCGCATGTCTCAGCTTTTCCTGAGTACGGACTTCTTCCAACCTAACCTGTATGCGATCGGCAATCGCCCTGAAGGTGATCTCTGACATGCCGCCACAAACCGCCAAGGTGCCGACCGGCTGACCTCCGCAACGGATAGGGATCAATAACGCACCAGTGGGTTTGTCGCCGGAAACATCAACTTGACTAATTGAATCGCGAAGCGGATCGGCCGAAATTCCGTTCTTCCTTGGCCCGGCGCAAGTGATCTTGCCGCTACCATGGTCGTGAAAAGCTACGGCTTCAAGCTCAAAAATGCGTGCAAGAGAGTCAAGACACGCAGCCACTATGGACGCCGGGCTGCCCTCTATTGGCAAGTCCCGCCCGAATGCATAGAGCCTTTCAAGTTCTCTGTGGCGGATGACTGCCTCATCTGCCTCACGCTTGGCTCGCGCCGCCAGATAGCTGGTTACCAGCGCGACGCTCAGAAACATGAAGCAGACCAGCCAGTATTCGGGAGATTGGAGGCGCCAGCCTAGCGGCGGCAGGAGGAAATAACCGAGGAGCAAGGTTCCCATGCCTGTCGCTGTAGCGGCTTCAACAAAACCCCACTGGTTGGCAATGATCAAGACACTGAGTAGCAGGACGAGGACTGCGCTTGCAACATGAACATGTGGTATGGAAACACACGCCGCTATGATAGCGGCGACGACACCTAGGGAAACTGCTAGCTTCAGCATCCGGCCGGGAATGCTCACGCTCATGGTTTTCCACGGATGCGTGGAATTATAGCCCCGGGCTTCTTAATGTCACAACGCGGATCAGCAATTTGGGGAAATTGGAAAAATGGCTCCTGCCAATGCCGCGTAGTGCGATAATTTTCGCGATCCACAGAGGAGACGCTATGTCGAAATATGCAGAGCTCAAAGGCAAGAGGGTGGTCATCAAACCGTCATGGTACATTCTGCCAACCATAGGTACAGTCGTAGCAGCGGAGGACGAAGGGCTCTGGCTCACAATGGAAATGGGAGTATCGCGGTCTGAATATTCGATAGAACTGCCTGAGCCGGTCAAGAAAAGAGTGGCTACGCTTAAGGATGGCGTGTATTTCATCCCTATGTCGCATATCCACTACGTTCTAAGCGAACGCTCAACTGCCACCGCGAAAAAGTAGGTTCAGACACTCACTTTTCACGTGCGGCTGCTTGAATCGGTGTGGCTTTGTGATACTCGTAATAGGTCTCATCGGCCTGCGACTTGCGAGTGAAAAAGAAGAGAACTTTGGCCTGCGATTTCATGGCAAAGTGCTTCGGAAGCCAGATACCGTCCTCCACCGGCATCTTCTCCAGTTCGAAGCGTGTGCCCGGTTCTACCTCCGCCAAGAAACCTTCGATCGAAACCGGATGTATGACCTGGGCTTCAACCTTCACCCATTGGAAGGTTTTCTTTTCGATCCAGAGTTTGCCTTGCATCCCTTTCAGTACCTCGGTCTCCATGTTGGGCGGCTGGTAGTTGCCCCGGGGCTTGGCTTTCAGCACGTAGACATCGTAGCCATCCAACTTCTGCTCACCCACCAATGAAAAATCAAAGGCTCTCGTCAACTGCTCCATCAATAAGTGATCACGCATGCGATCCTTCTCGTACTTCGCGATGCGCTCGGCCCTTTCCCGCTCTGATTCGCTACGCCTTTGAACAATGGCCGCTTCTAGCTTCTGTTGCTCCTCTGCCTGGCGTGTCGGGAACAGCGGTTTGCCATTGACTGCAACAAGTCGCTCATAAGGAGAGCCCAAAATCATGAGCTCGGCGTATGTCTTGGTTCCCCCGCCTGGTTGTTGGTCGCGCTCGAAATAATCGTAGTCAGGGGCGGCTTTCCAATCATTGGCGTTGGCCTCGACGGAGCGCTGAATGATGATGCGAACGTCATTCTGGGCGGAAGAAGTCGCCGCCAGCGTGAGCAGCATAATCGCAAGAAGTACCTGCTTCCTCATGCTTGGGCCTTGGTCAGGAGGTTCCGCTTGTATAGTAAGTCCGCACGCGTCAGCAAAGAATAGAATAACGGGGGTGGAGCGATGCAGTGCCGGCATTGGCGCAAGACTCGCAACCAAGCAAGAGAGTGCAGTTGGCTGAAGTGTCGGTGTTTCTGTTCTTGATCGCTCCGTCCCTGATCTTCTCCTTCTTATTCGTAAAGCAAGGAAATCTGGGTTTTGTGCTCACCGCAGTTTTCACGATATTGCGCGACCTCGCCCTGGTTTGTCTGATTCTTTATTTTGTCTGGCGCAACGGCGAGCCAGTTGTGCGCATTGGTTGGATACGCCAGAACTGGCTCCAGGAAGCCGTTCTCGGACTTTTCCTTTTCGCGCCACTTTTCTACGGCGCTGCAATCGTGGAAAGCGGCTTGAGCCATGTCGGGTTTTCCTCTCCCAAAACTCCCCTGCCTTCGCTGGTTCCCGGCAAGGGCCTTACGCACTTTGCCTTGGCCTTCGCGTTGGTAGCAATTGTCGCGCTAGCAGAGGAAACCATCTTCCGCGGGTACTTGATATTGCGCCTCAGCGCCACAACCGGGAGTCCGCTTGCGGCCGTGCTGCTGTCGGCAGCGATCTTCTCTTTCGGCCACGGCTACGAGGGATCCGCGGGTGTGGTCACCGTGGGTCTAATGGGGTTGGCGTTCGCGCTCGTCTACGTGTGGCGACAAAGCCTGGTGGCACCCATCGTAATGCACTTCCTCCAGGACTTCGTTGTCATCCTTCTCATACCCCTGCTCCACGCCCGGTGATCTCCCTGTTTCAGCCCCAGGCTGATTGCAGGCCCGGTCACCAGGCAACAACCATCAAACCTGCGCGACAGCCTTACGCACCGCCAACGAAAGCATGATCCGAGTAACCCCTCCTCGCCCTTCGCAGGTGAGTGTTGGAGATCTCCCAAGTCGCGAGCTAAGGCTGCGGAGCAGGTTTTTGGGCGCGTTCTTGCTCGATGCGCTGGATAGTGGCCTCAACGTCGGAATTGCCAACTACGGAAGATCAAAAACGCGAAATTCCTGGTTTCAGTCTCATCTCTCGTGGAACTCCGCAAAGGCCCCAGCCTTTTCATGGTACAACCGCATGTTGCACTGCTTCGGCGCCACGTGAGCAAATGCGACCTTGGTCCCTTCTACAGGATTTCCGATTTCTCCAACTTGCATCGGTGCACGCACCAGATCTTGTTTCTCGTCGTACTTGCTGCCGGCGGCGACATTCTTGTTCACTACCAGAGTCCAGTTCTCCTTTTCGGGGATAACGTACAAACTATATGCCCCTGCTGGAATCTGGGAGTTGCCAAGGCTAAGCACAGTCTGCGTGAACAGAATCATAGGCGAACCACCTGGCTCCCAAAGCTTCCCTTGCTGAAGCTCCTCCTCGCGCTTCGCTGGCGATTTGTTGTATTGGACTTTCATTTGTTTGCCATCGTCAAACGTGCAGGAGACGGTGGCGGGTTGAGCGGTCGACGCCGCCTGCTGGCTAAAGCTTGGGATCGTCATTTGGCTAACTAACACAACGAAAATAGGAAACAGACGCATGGTTGTTCCTCCCCTGGTCCGGATGATGCAGGGCCCATTCGAATTTTACGGACCCACCCCACCATTGTGGCAATCGCTGCAGGTCACTTGGGTAAGGTCTCCAATATCTATGGGGTGCTCGAACGGAACACCTACTTCGTGCCTGATCAGCGGCATTCCGCTCTGCAATTGAGCCAGCACCGTATGACAAGTTGTGCAATCCTTTGGAATCACCTTGCCGTCCGCGCTAACGTGTTGTCCGTCGTGGCAACGGAAGCATCCCGGCGTGTAGAAGTGACCAATGTTGTTGGGGTGTGTCCGCCAGTCTACTTTCATGTAGGGAAAGATCGTAGATTGATAGATGTGTTGCAGATCAGCGATCGCAGCCTGGATCGACGTTTCCCGGTCGGCGTAGACGCCAGGGTACTTGCTGCCATAGAACTGCTGTATGTCTGAAGCGATCCCCCGCAAGGCTGCCTCGGTAGTGTTGTAGCTCTTCGTCAGCGCCGAAACAGCTTGTTGCTTGATGAAAGGCAGCGATCGGTCAATCCGCCCGGCGAGCAGGGAGTCATCCACGGAACGATCCGGCGGCGTGAAGATATGGCTTGGCCGGTCGTGGCAATCAATGCAGTCCATCAAGTGTTTAGTTGCCTTCTCGATCTGCTCCGGTGTCAAGCTGGAGTCCTTCGCCACGTACACTGTGGTTCTCCCTTGCATGTCCTTCGTCTGAACCCACGGAATCACCTGATGTTGGGCATCGCTTGCAATGTAGGTAATACGGTTTTCGATATTCATGTGCCAGTGGATACCGGAGGGAAGGCCGGTATTCCGCTGGGCTCCGCCGGTATTGATCAGCATGCGGATCTGGCGAGGTGTGTTCTTTTCGTCGTCGCCGTAGTGGTAGAAGACTTTGAGTTGCGCTCCGTAGAACTTCCTTGGCCAGTGGCATTGCTCACAGGTTTGCTGGGCCGGCCGCAGATTGGCGACTGGCGTCGGTATCGGCCGCGGGTACTTATGAAAGATCGCGGCATAGACCTGGTAGGAGCCGGACAGCTTGGAGCGCACATACCAACTGGCCCCAGGTCCAACATGGCACTGTACACACTCAACTCTGGCGTGCGGCGACTGCAAGTACGTGGTGTATTCAGGTTGCATGACGGTGTGGCAGGTTTGCCCGCAGAACTGCACCGAATCGGTGAACTCGTAGGAACGGTAACTGCCCACGGCGCTCATTAGGACGAACACGAAAGCGAAGCTGATAAAAAACGCAAACGCGCTGCGCTGCGCCGGGACATTGAGATCAATCCTGGGAAAGCGCGGAATCGTGCCGGGCTTTGCCTTGCGCCTTCTCCGCCTCTCCAGCAGCATTCCGACGGTGATGACCAGAAGGCCCAGTATTAAGAAAACCGGAGCAACCATGAAGGCCAGAACACCTATGTAAGGACTCGGCCGGGCGGCAACCAGGTTTACAAAGAAAAAGAAGGCAATCGTCGCTAGGCTGGTCGCAGCCAGAGCTGCCCCAATCAAGCTGACAGGGTTGCGGATGAGGCGGGTCTTGCCCCCCGCGGGTCCTTCGAGTTCGGTCTGATCAGTGCGCATCTGGTCTAATCCCGGTATTTGGTGGTACAGAGTCTTCGGTCAGCAGGCATACCCCGACAAGAAAGGTCACCGGATTGGCGTGACTCTCGTCCGGGAATTTCGTTTCAGAATGCGTAACGGAAGGCGAATGTGGCAGTGCTTCCATTGAAGTCCTGAATTGGAATCGGCGCGAGACCGAGTACAGAGTTCGAAGGCTGTCCCGTGCCGTTATACCCGTAGTAGTTCCACGTTGTGCCGGGAAACTCCGCGAGATCTCAAAGCTTGAGGAAGGGAGCAACGCACCATAGTTGCACCTCTCTTGCCGGTGATCACCGCAAACGAGTGAGGGTGGAAAAGCTCACACGTTTACCAATGAACTACAAAGACTAGGGCGTGAACATAAAGAAGTCATAAAGAAGAAATTAGGATTTGATGTTACTGTTGCTCCAACTCCGAATCCGGATCAATTCGCCACCGCGGACATCACCACGCGACTATGCGATGAGAAACGGTTGGAGACCCCAATGGGGTCAGCTTTCTCTTGTGCCCTGCTCTGAAGCATCGTGTCCCGACTTCGTCTCACGATGATCAGCACGTTCTCCCTGTTCAGTATCAGAACCGTTTGTCTCTTGCTGAATGGCCTGCAAGATCGTTTCTGAGTCCAACGCGTGTTCGTCCTTGTACTGCTCAAGTGGCATGCGACCATTCCACCATGACCAATTCATGGGATACACGTCAGGATCGAACATGACTTGGTAGAGGTGCCAGAGAAGGATGGCAAGTGTGGCGAGGATTGCCTCGTACAGGTGAATCGTCAGAGCAACATCGATCCACCAACCGGGCACGAATCTCGTAACCATCACTTCGAACCAAGCCATCAATCCAGTGCATGCCATGATGACCGTGCCCCAAACCAGTGCCCAGTATTCAAACTTCTCCCCGTAGTTGAAACGGCCAAAATGCGGCTCTTGCTCGCTCAGCCCAAGGTGATAGCGCAGCGTTGTCCAAACATCCCAAATGTCCTTCGTTTCCGGCAACAGGGCAACTATCATCCGCCGTCCGCTCCTGTCGACGAAAACATAGAACAGGTGATAAATGCCGGTTGCAATGAGCGTGACACCCGCAATGCGGTGAACGACTCTCCTCACTGGATCAGTGATTCCAATCCAGTCGGCGATCGTGGAGAACGGATAGATGAGAGCAAAGCCGGTGAGGACCAAAATTGTGAAGCAACCAAAGAGGATCCAGTGCTGGATTCGCTGATTCAAAGTCATGCGCACAACCGTGGCGTGCTCAAGATTGCGCCGAGCGCCTGCCTTGCTTCTCCAAACCACCAAGTTGTGCAATAGCATTGCGGCGACGACGAAGAGAATGATTCCAAGATAGAATCGCTTGACCCATGCGACGACCAAGGCGCCGACGCCGGCAGTTGGTGACGTTCCAGCATGAATGGGGAAGCGCGTGAACTTGGCCGTGGCTCCCGGATGACACTGGCCGCACGTGGCTGCCAGATTCGCCCTGTTGATCGTGGAACGCGGATCGGAGGACGCCAGAATCAAATGCGACCCATGACAACTGGCGCAGTTGGCCACGACCGTGGAGCCCAGTCTTGAAGCCAGGCCGTGATAGCTTGCCTGGTAGCTAGCGACACGAGCGCCAGGAACCCCGAATTCTCTGGCCAGTCGCACACCTTGGTGACACCGTGCACAGGTGATCTGGGCCAATGCCTGTGCGGAGACAGAGGAAGAGGGATTGCCGGGCGCCTGGATGGTGTGGATTCCATGGCAATCGGTGCACACGGGAGCAAGCCAATTGCCCCGCCCGATCGCCTGTCCGTGGACACTCTGGATGTACTGCTGGGTCTGGTGCGCATGGCATTTGCCGCAAGTACCCGGCACATTGAACTTGAAGGTGGATGATTTCGGATCACCAGCCATGAGGATTTCGTGCGTCCCATGGCAATCGGTGCAAACCGCCGCTTTCTGCGAGCCCGCGGCGACGGCTCTGCCGTGGACGCTCTGTTCATAAGAGACGAAGACCTGCGTGCTGAGCCCGCTGGTGCTCATCACAAACTTCTGTTGGTGACAGCTTCCGCAGGTACCAGGAACGTTGGTGTGGTAAAGCCTCGAGGCGGGATCACTGGAGGGCAGAATTGCGTGTGGATTTCCATGACAGTCGATGCATCTCGCTGCGTGGGTGTCGCCTTGCGATCTTGCTTTGCCGTGCACACTTTGACCGTATGCGGCTTGCTCATCGCCATGGCAAGAGCCACAGGAGGGTTTCATCAATACGGACGGATGGGGAATGGACTTGATGTCACTGTGGCAATCAGTGCAGCCAAGAATGCCATGCACGGACTTTTGAAACGTCTGATTACTGACATAGAGGCTGACCGGCTTGCCCCGTACCGTTGTGGCGAAAGAAGGATCGCCATGACACGCGAGGCAGTCGGAGTTTTGTATCTGCGCTGACGCGGCGAGCAATGCGTCGGCCCACAGAATCAGAGACAGAGAGACGAGCTTTCGGAACAACATAAACCCAACTCTTCGACTGGCCGGTCCGGCCTAGAGAGCAAAACCGCCGGCATCAACGCACGAGCCGCCATTATAAGTCGCGTCCAAAGTAATGCTTCTTAAGGAACTGATTATGGCAACGGGCATAACTCCATTTCGTTGTTGTGGCGGCTTTGGCCCAATTTGTGAAAAAATGCGCTGTTCAATCGGGGCGCTAACTTAGTGGGCAGCGTTCACTGGAGATTATCCAATGCGCTCTTCCTCAGCCGTCGAGGTCATAGCTGACCCGGCACACTCGCGCAGCANTTAGTCTGAAGCTGCGTGACGTAAATCAACTCTTCAATTCGATGGATCCTTCCCCATTCATCGAGAAGGATCTCGACGACAAGGCGGAAGAATTCATCGTCGGCTGGGCGCACGAATTCCCGCCTGACGCACAGGTCAAGTTGCGGGTTCACCTGGAGCAGTGGCCCACACAAGACGATCCAAAGGAACTGATCCGCCAGGCTGTCCACAATCATTTCGCCCACCGCGCCGAGGTTACTCACCTCGAGTTCAGTGCTTTGATGAAGCAAGGCAGGACCAGTTTGCTCATCGGCCTGTCGTGCTTGGCCACCTCTTTGGTTATCAGCAAAGCGTTGCTGCATGGTGCAGCCGGCACCTGGGCCAGTGTCCTGCGGGAGAGTCTGACAATCGCGGGCTGGGTCGCGATGTGGCGCCCGATGCAGCTATACCTTTATGATTGGTGGCCTTTGCGTCGTCGGGGCAGAATCTATGCAAAGCTGAGCCACATGCCAGTGGAGGTCATCCAGAAAGGCAAGACCTGAGCAAGTTGACTGGCAGAAGGTTACTTCATCCAGAAAGTCTGCATGACAATTGCAAGAATAATCATTGCGCAGGTCAAAGATGAATACCACCAACGAAACGGCTGGCGAAGCACCCCGAGTTTCGCGAATCCTCGTGGCTACGGACTTTTCTGCTCAGGCACGCAACGCTCTAGAGTGGGCGCAGTGGCTCGCGAACGCATTCGGTGCACGGCTGATCTTGCTGCATGTGATCGATATCTTCAGTTTGGCGGAGATCGGCTGCGTGACGGAGGGCGGCACTGATCCGCTGGGTCTCCTTCGTGAGCAGGCTGCGAGGTGCATGAGCGAACTGAAGACCCTGGTGCCGAATGCCGAGACGGTCATTCGTGAAGCATCGCCACGTCCAGCGATTGTAGAGGCCCCGCTGGAGCTTAACTGCCAAATGATCGTCATGGGAACCCATGGCCGATCGGGACTAGCGCATTTGCTCTTGGGCAGTGTAGCTGAGTACGTCGTGAGGAGCAGCAAGGTGCCTGTGCTTACTGTTCGTATGCGTCAGATACAGGCTTAACGCTGGCCGTTGATGGGAGGATGCCTTTGGTGAATGTCTACGAGTGGTTGCCGCCTGAAGCCGTGAAGATCGTTCTGGTCTTGTTCTTGTCGTTTTTGATTGGGCTTGAACGAGAAGAACACAAAGTCACGGCAAAGTATTACGGCTTTGGAGGCGTGCGGACATTCCCCCTAATTGGATTGATCGGCTACTCTGTCGCACTTTTATCCGGTGCACAACTTCTTCCCTTGACGCTCGGCTTTTTGGTCGTTGGCAGTTTCCTGGCGTTGTCTTATTGGCACAAGCTTTGTACCTCCGAGGTTGCCGGCGTCACTTCGGAGATGTCCGGTTTGGCGACTTTCCTGGTAGGCGCACTGGTTTACTACGGGCACTTCTGGATTGNCCACTGCTTTGAGTGTGGCCAGCTTATTACTGCTGGAACTCAAGGCGGTCCTAGAGAAGCTTGCCACCCGTATTCCGCCCGAAGAGATTTTCACGTTCGCCAAATTTCTTTTGCTCACGGCTGTGGTTTTGCCCATTTTACCCAGGCAAGAATTCAGCCGGTTTCACATCAACCCCTTCAAGACCTGGCTGGTTGTCGTCGCCGTTAGCACGATTTCGTACGGCAGCTACGTCCTCCAAAAGCTGACGAAAGAGCACGGTGGAGTGGTGCTGGCCGCGATTTTGGGAGGGGCATACTCGTCGACGGTGACTACGATCGTCCTCTCGCGGAGGGCTGCCCGCGAGCAGCAACATCCGCATCTGTTCGCCGGTAGCATTCTGATCGCGTCCGGTGTCATGTATGTGCGCCTGGCTGCTCTTATCGCCATTTTCAATCGCCGCCTAGTAGCCAGGCTAGCACCGGCATTTCTGATACTCGCAGCAGTGGCCATCGCCGCGGGTTGGCTATGGTCACGCAGGGCAGAGGCGGGCACTGAGATAAAGCGCGAGTTCGAACCAAAGAATCCGCTCGAACTCTTGGCAGCCTTCCTTTTCGCTCTTTTGTTCCTGGCGATGCTCGTGGCAACCCAGTTGGCCGTTACCTATCTCGGAAGAGCTGGGGTCAACACGCTGGCCGCCGTCATGGGGGTTACGGATGTCGATCCGTTCATAATGGGAATGACCCAAGCCGCGGGCACGATCACTCCGCTGAAGGTCGCCGCCGTTGCGGTCCTCGTTGCGGCCGCTAGCAACAACTTAATCAAAGGCGTCTACGCTTACAGTTTGGCGGATAGGAGGACGGGGATTCAGAGCCTGGGCTTGCTGGCAGGTCTCGCTGCGCTCGGTCTCGCCCCGTTGCTGTGGCTGTGACTTCGTGCCTCTTCGAAGGTGAGAGTCCAGCGATTAATGATCGCTTGATTTCGAAAACTTTTCTGCAACCACCACCTCGGATGCCATGCCGAATCGAGTGATGGTCCNGCCGATGCCGAATCCGCCATCTTGATCCCTCGACAAACTCCAGCAGCTCGATGGGGCGACATCCGCCAACCAATGAAGGACGAAACGAATGGACTCCAACCCATGCTCGTTCGATCAGGTGGGACAGCAGCGTGGGTCCGTGCGTCAAACTGACAAGCCCAAGAAGTCCCCGAGAAGAAAGTGCGCGGTGTGCTTCGGCCAGGAGCGCCGCAATATCGGCTTCCGAGAGAAGGTCGAAGACATAGGTTGAAATGAAACGATCATGTTTGCGTGATTCGATTTCGAGTTTCATTTCGCCTGCTGACTGGAGAACCCGTACTCTGGAACCAAACCGCTTCAAGCGCGTTCGCGCAAGGGATACCATATTCGAACTGATGTCGATGGCAACATACTCGGCGGTTGGAGGCANGGTGCGAGGTAAGCATCGACTCTGCTAGTCGTCCCGTGCCACAGCCGAATTCCAATACTGACTGAGCAGTTCGAAGCGCGAGCGTCTTTACAAGATCGTCGGTTGCCGGGTCCTCGAAGAACCGCTGCCAATCTTGCTTGGCTCCGAGATGATCGTAAAAAGATCGAGCCTCCTCGTGAGATAGCGTCTTCATATGATGGCTCGTCTTGAGATCGAACTCTGCAAAGATGCCGCCGGGGACTCGCCACCCGTGCTTCACGGTGAGCAATGCCAGATGATTCTATTTGTGGGCTTCCGAAGCGTGTGCCGCAACACTACCTGCAACATCGATGGCTTGGAAAACCGACACTTTCATCTGCTCAGGCTCAAGGTTCGAGTCTGGTGGCGAAACCTCAGAAACTTTGTCTTTGAGTTCCTGCTTCAATAACTTCACGCGCCGACGAGTAACCTCTGGGTCAGAGGCGACTGATGCCGTCAGTTCAAAACTGACGCCCGTATGAGACCGCCAGGACTTTGCTAACTCTCTTACACGCGTCAGGTCCTGGCTCAAAACCCTTGCCGAATGTCGACGAAATCGCACCGTGACCGATTCATTGGGGATGAGAACTTTTCCCGTAATGTGAACAGGCGAGGCAATGCGATCGGCCAAGGCAGCAGCAGCCACAGTCCAACCAGCCACATCCGTAGGCGCGGCCTCGCGCCCCGTTATCTGGACTGCAATCACTTCATTCGCCCGTCCGATAGATTGCACTGTCGGAGAATCTATTGTCATCGGTGCTAGCAGCGGGACAAGCATCCGCTCGATTTTCTGCTGGAGGTCGGAAAGAATGGCGCCGGGCGCCTCTTTCGGTTCTGTGGCTACCAAAGGATGGACAACTCCGGCGGCAAGGTAGTCCCCTCCGGAAGAGGGAGGCGACGGAATAGGCGGCTCATTCTTCGCTAGTTGCACCTGCTCCAAGTTCAATTGGACAGCGCGTCCGAGACTTGAGGAAAGAGCCGCCTCCATCTCCTTGACTTCCTCCGGCTTTATGAATACGGCGGTGCGTACGGTAGCGTCCACCGACAAGACTTTACCGGTCCTCTGAAGGTCAAAACTCGTGAGCTGTGCCTTGCCCTTGTGATCCAGGTGTTCCTTTAGGCTGCTGGCGACGTCTTTGCGCAGGGCAACCTGTTGTGCCGCCCCGACCAGAGTCTGCATAAGCGGGACGGACAGCACGATGAGAATGGACCATGCGATCAACACGCGGTAACGAAAAAGGATATGGCGGCCTGGACCTTGCGGCTGTTGGCGGGCCCGGAAGCCAACGAAGAAGAAAACGACGTTGGCGCTGATAACAATGGCCATGAGGTTGGTAAAGAACAGGAGGAAAGCGCCGCGTGCAATGCTCCATTGGTGCGTGCTGATCCCATAGCCGACGGTTGCGAGCGGGGGCATAACTGCTACAGCGATAGCAACACCTGGGATGATGGTCAATCCGCCTTGCTTCGAGCAGAGTGCCAAGGTTCCGGCAAGGCCGGAAAAAATCGCGATCAGCAAATCCATCAAATTCGGGTTGGTACGGGCCAGAATTTCCGGGGTGACTGCCTTCAGCGGCAAGAGCCAGGTGGCTAGGGCAGCAATGATGATCGTTTCCAGGACACTAAAGCCAAGGTTGCGCAGCGCTTTCTTCGCCAAGGACCAATCGGCAGAAGTCAGCGCCAAGCCGCACGAGAGGATTGGGCCCATCAATGGCGAGATCAACATGGCGCCGATGATCACCGCCGGACTGTTCTCCAGTAAACCCAGTAGCGCGATCAGACACGCCATCACCAACATTAGGAAGTAGTTAAGGTTGAACTGCCGGTTTTCGTAGATGTCCTGATAGATGTCTGCAAGACCACGAAATGACGAAGAACGCGGATTAGCGGGCGCGGGAGCCGCAGGAGTAGAGGCAGTAGTGCTCACGGCTTTATCCAGTTGAGCCTGATTTCATCCCGGGCCTTCTATCCAGGCTCTCGTACACCCGGCATTTTACATTGGACAGTCTTTCGACTCGTCTCGCGCAACTTACTGGCTCGCTGCGGTTCGCAACGAGTTCAGTGCTGCCATAAAATCTGGTTGGCTTCAAGCGGCACCGACACTCCGGACTTCCACGGAAGGATTCGCGGGGTGTAGTCACTAGCCGGCCGGTTCGCCGGGACCCTGCATGAGTACAACGAATAACCGCCTGAGGTGTCCGACCGACGAGACCGGTCCATCCTTTGCCGGAAGGGTCCACCGTTAGGCTGTGGTTCAGCATAGAGTTCGACTTCAACGGCACTTGGATCGAGTTCTCCGAAACAAACTTGAACCTCAACAATATGCTGATCGCCATCCCGGCGTGTGTTCACGGCACTGAACCGCACATTTGACCAGTGCTGCGCAATCGCCTTTGACCACTTCGACAGTTCGATGCCAAGCTCGCTCCGATTACCGGAGCGCTCACGATAAGCGGCGGCCGCCGGTAAGTAGTACTTCTCTACATACTCACGTACTGAACGATTTGATGAAAACCTCGGAGTCAACTGGACCATGCTGGCGCGCATTTTCGCAACCCAAGCCCTCGGGATTCCACGTTGGTCACGGTTATAGAAAGCAGGGACAACCTCCTTTTCCAGAAGGTCGTACAAATAGTCGGCTTCATGCGAGTCCCAGTTCGGGTCATCTCCATGTTCCTGTCCATCACCAATAGCCCAGCCTACATCGGTGGAATAGGCCTCGGCCCACCAGCCATCGAGTTCGGACAAATTTAGTCCGCCGTTGACTAGAACCTTCATACCACTGGTACCACAAGCTTCCCATGGGCGCCGTGGTGTGTTCAGCCACAGATCGACACCTTGAACCAAATGAGTAGTCAGCAGCACATCGTAATCGCTAAGGAAAGCTACGCTCGAACCAACATCTGAGCGGGCAATAAAGTCATTCCATTGCTTGATCATTGCCTGTCCCGCGTGGTCTTGTGGATGCGCTTTGCCGGCGAGAATAAGTTGCACTGGGCGTTGCCGATTCGTAAGGATGTGAACCAGCCGGTCGGGATCATGAAGGAGAAGGTTGGGACGTTTATAGGTGGCGAACCTACGAGCGAAGCCGAGCGTCAACGCGTGCGCAGTAAAGACAGACTCGGCTTTGGCAATCTCCTGTGGCGATGCACCCTGGTACCTACACTGTCGTGACAGACGCTTGCGCGCATACTCGACCAGAGCTTGACAGGCCTTCGTACGCAGCTCCCATAGCTCCTCGTCACTTGCACTCTTCACGCGCTCGACACTCTCTAGCGTACCCCGCCAACGCTCTTTACCGCACTTCGCGGCCCAAAGAGCATCCGCCTCCGCTGAATCCCAAGTCGGAACATGAATACCGTTGGTTATCTGGCCCACCGGCACCTCTACCTCGGGCCATCGCGGGAAGAGTGGCTGGAAGATTCGCCTGCTGACCTTTCCATGAAGCTGGCTTACTCCGTTGACAGCCCCGCTTCCGTGGGCGGCCAGATATGCCATATTGAACGGTTCAGAAGAATCGAATCGGTTTCTTCTTCCGAGAGCCATTAGTTCGTCGAATCCGATTCTCAGTTCGTACTCAGCATATTTTTCGAGATACTGCTTCATCAGTCCCGGTGCGAAACGGTCGAAGCCAGCTTCCACCGGTGTATGGGTTGTGAACAGATTTCCGGCCCGCGTCACCATCAGAGCGACATCGAAGGGTTGATCATGTTCTTGCATGTAGCTGAAAGCCCGCTCCAACACAACCAACGCAGCGTGCCCCTCATTCAAGTGGCAAACTTCGGGGGAAAGCCCAAGGGCGGACAAGACTCTCCAACCAGCCATGCCCAATACCATCTCCTGGAGCAGCCGTAGCTCGGGTCCTCCGCCATACAACTCGCTGGCGATCCCACGATGAGTCGGCAGATTGGCAGAGTCATTCGTGTCAAGTAAATAGAGTTTGGTTCTTCCCACTTGTGCTTGCCATGTGCGCACCCAGAGAGTGGCCTCAGGGAGATGCAGCGGGACGCGCAACCATTCGCCGTTTGCGTCCCGGAGAGGCTCGATGGGCAGTTGCCCGGGGTCGTTGAAGGGATAAAGCGCTTGCTGGAAACCGTGGCGATCGATTTCCTGCCGGAAATAACCTTGTTGATAGAGGAGCCCGACCCCGACGACAGGAACGCCCAGATCACTTGCCGCCTTGAGCTGGTCTCCGGCCACATTGCCGAGGCCCCCAGAATAGATTGGGAGCGCTTCGCTCAGCATGAATTCCATGCTGAAGTAGGCAACCCCAGTGAGAGCCGAGCGAGGATGGGTTCCCTGAAACCAGGCCGACGCCTTCTCAATGTCGTGCTTCCTGAGAAGACTTCGCTCGACTTGCTTGCGAAAGGCAGGATCAGCGCACGCGTCGCGAATGGTTTGCCGCGAAACGGTCTGAAGCACAACCCAGGGGTTCTGCGTCAGCTCCCAAAGGTTTTCATCGAGTCGCCTCCAAAGCTCATCTGTCGAATGGTTCCATGACCAGCGCAAGTCCAGAGCCAACTCGGTGAGAGCAGGCAGAAGAGACTCTGCAGCGAGATTCCCAGTCGTTCGATCAACCATTTGATTTCCAGATGTGCAGTTCTGTCACGCAGCAGCCCGGCCAGCCGTCGCCAACGCGCCGCGGATAATTTGCTGCGCCTCCTCCTGGATTCGCAGCAAATGTTCCTTTCCTCGAAAGCTCTCTGCGTAAATCTTATAGATCTCCTCGGTGCCCGACGGTCGAGCGGCGAACCATCCGCCCTGGGCGATCACTTTCACACCTCCGATCGGCTCGCCATCCCCGGGTGCGGTTGTCAGAATCTTTTCGATTCGTTCTCCGGCAAGTTCCGAAACCCCGACGTGTTCTGGTGACAGCTTTTCCAGGGCTGCCTTTTCTTCCGAGGTGGCGGGTGCTTCGATACGCTCATAGATCGGATCACCGAGCTCGCGTGTAAGTTCCCGATAAATCTCGCCCGGATCACGCTGCAGCTTTGCGGTGATCTCGGCCGAAAGTAGAGCCGGGACGATTCCATCTTTATCGGTGGTCCAAACGGCACCATCGTGTCGGAGAAACGAGGCTCCCGCACTCTCTTCGCCACCGAAGCCTAAAGAGCCAGCGAGCAGGCCCTTGACGAACCATTTGAAGCCGACCGGCACCTCGTAGAGTTTCCTTCCGAGCTTCGCAACAACGCGGTCGATGATACTGCTGCTGACGATTGTTTTCCCTACGCTCGTATTGTTGCGCCATTGCTGACGGTTCGAGAACAGGTAGTTGATGCAAACAGCCAGATAGTGGTTCGGCGGCAACAGGCCCGCGCTCTTTGTCACAATGCCATGACGGTCGTGGTCGGTATCACACGCAAACGCGATGTCAAACTTATCCTTCAGCGAGATGAGCGACCGCATCGCATACGTCGAGGAAGGATCCATGCGGATCCTGCCATCCCAGTCCAGCGTCATGAAACGAAACGTCGGGTCTACCGTGCCGTTAACAACCGTGAGGTCGAGCCGGTAGCGCTCAGCGATTCGCGGCCAATAGTGAACACCGGCACCGCCCAGTGGATCAACACCCAGCCTCAGGCCCTGAATTCGAATCGCGTCCATATCAAGAACGCTTCCCAGATCGTTGACGTACGCATCGAGGTAATCATGCTTGTGCGTTGTGGATGACTGGAGAGCTTGCTCGAATGACACGCGCTTAACACCGCGCAACCGCTTTGCGAGATATTCGCTCGCCTTTGTCTCAATCCAGCCTGTTATCGCCGTATCCGCAGGTCCGCCAGTTGGTGGATTGTATTTGAAACCACCATCCTCAGGAGGATTATGAGAGGGAGTAATCACGATTCCGTCCCCGAGTCCAGTCTTGCGACCGCGATTGTAGGTGAGGATGGCGTGCGAAATGGCAGGGGTCGGGGTGTATTCCTCTCTCGCAGCGATCATCACATCGACTTTGTTTGCTGCCAGGACCTCAAGAGCACTGGCAAAGGCGGGTTCTGAGAGGGCGTGCGTGTCTTTCCCCAGAAACAAGGGTCCGCTTATTCGATGACGCTTGCGGTAGGCACAAATCGCTTGTGTGGCTGCGAGAATGTGCGCTTCATTGAAAGCTCGTTTGAGAGCAGATCCTCTGTGACCCGATGTTCCAAACACCACGCGTTGTTCTGGAATGCCGGGATCCGGGCGTTCGACGTAGTAAGCCGTCACGAGCTTTGGCACGTCCACCAGTGTCGAAGGGTCGGGGCTTGTTCCTGCCAGAGGGCTTATCTGCATCGCTCACCTCCATTTCGAATTCTGGCAACCTTCTGCGCGTCAGACCGTCAGACAATTGAACCCAAGTACAGCTAGGAATCCGTAAACAATTGCCCACGTGGATGGCCTTTCGCCAACGGAGGCGGCCCACTCGGGTCAATGAAGTCCTCAGTCCAATGCCAATTCCTTATCTCGGGCATGTCTTCGAGATGCTCCCGAATGTACACGTGATGCTCGTAGAGTTTTCGGTTGAACATATCGATTATGTCAGACACCTGCGATCGCACCCTCGGAACATACTTGAGCGCATCCATGGCCAGATGGAACCGGCTGAGTTTGTTCAGCACCACCATGTCGAACGGGGTGGTCGTAGTTCCCTTATCGATGAAGCCGCGCACGTGAAAACGGCCCTCGTTGGAACGACCATGGACCATGCTGTGGATCGTCCATCGATACCCGTGAAATGCAAAGATCACGGGCGCCTCGGTTGTGAAGAGAGCTTCAAAAGAGATGTTGTCCATGCCATGAGGATGGTCACTCGGGCTCATCAAGACACTAATATCTACCAGGTTTACGACTCGGACTTTGATGCCAGGAACATATTTCTGAAGCAACCATGAAGCAGCCACAGTTTCGAGCGTCGGCACATCACCGGCACAAGCCAGAATGACATCGGGCGCGGTACCGCTATCGTTCGAGGCAAAGTCCCAGACCGAAGCGCCTCGGGAACAATGGGACAGCGCCCCTTTCATGTCCAGCCACTGAAGCTCGAGCTGCTTTCCGCAAGTGACGATGTTGACGTAGTTGCGGCTCCGCAAACAATGGTCAAATACGCTGAGCAAGCAGTTGGCATCAGGCGGATAGTAGACGCGGACGATCTCGCTGCGGCGTGCGAGCGCGTTGTCCACGAACCCCGGCGCCTGGTGGCTGAAGCCGTTATGATCGTTGCGCCAAGCATGGCTGGTCAGGAATACATTTAGCGAAGCAAGCGGTTTGCGCCATGGCAACTCCCTACACTGTTCCAGCCACTTGGCGTGTTGTGTGACCATCGAATCGACCACTTGTGCAAATGCCTCGTATGATGAAAACACCCCGTGGCGCCCGGTGAGCACGTAGCCTTCGAGCCAACCTTCACAGCAATGTTCGCTCAGCACCTCCATCACTCGCCCATCTGCACTCACATGATCATCGAGAGGGATTGTCTCGGCGAGACTGCAGCGATTGGTGGCTTCAAAAACCGCGTTAAGGCGGTTGGAGTTCGTTTCGTCGGGGCAAAAGACTCGGAAGTTCTTGTGATTGAGCTTGATGATGTCCCGCAGGAATTCGCCCAGCTTGCGAGGCGCCTCAGCGACGACCTGTCCCGGACCGGGTACATCCAGGGCATAGTTCGTGAAATCCGGAAGATCAAGCTCTGTGAGCACACGCCCACCGTTCACGTGCGGGTTGGCTCCCATCCGGTGGTCCCCGCTGGGCGCAAGCTCGGCCAGTTCAGGCAGCAATCGTCCTTTATCGTCAAAGAGTTTCGTCGGCTGATAGCTTCTCATCCAAGCTTCCAGCAGCTTCAGATGTTTTGGGTTCTCACAGACATTGGCTAGTGGAACTTGGTGCGCGCGGAACGTGCCCTCGATCGGGATGCCGTCCACTTCTTTGGGCCCTGTCCATCCCTTTGGGGTACGCAGGATGATCATTGGCCAAATCGGCCGTTTCGTGGCTCCCTGTTGACGCGCGGTTTGCTGAATTCCGCGAATCTCCGCATAGCACTCATCCAAAGTCGCCGCGAATAGCTGGTGCACCATACTGGGATCGTCCCCTTCGACAAAGCGGGGTGCGTAGCCGTAGCCTCGATAGAGTTCAGTAAGTTCGTCATCGATGGTTCGGCCCTCGACAGTGGGACCAGAAATCTTGTAACCGTTCAGGTGGAGAATGGGCAACACCGCTCCGTCGCGTTTCGGATTGAGAAACTTGACACCTTTCCAGCTTCCTTCGAGCGGGCAGGTCTCGGCCTCCCCGTCTCCAACTATGCACACCACGATCAACTCGGGATTATCAAATGCGGCACCGAACGCATGAAGCAGTGAGTAACCGAGTTCTCCACCTTCGTGCATCGAATTCGGTACATGCGGGCCGCAGTGGCTGGGCACGCCGCCTGGAGTGGAAAACTCGCGAAATAAAAGCCTCATGCCGTTTGCGTCTTGAGCAACCTCCGGGTGGACTTCGGAGTAAGTCCCTTCCAGATACGAGTGCGCGTTTAATGATGGTCCACCATGCCCCGGTCCTGAAATGTAAATGACAAAGGCTCCGTTGTTCTTGATTAGCCGGTTCAAGTGAACGTAGATGAAATTCTGACCCGCCGATGTTCCCCAGTGCCCCAGCAACCGGGGCTTGATGTGTTCGGTTTTTAGCGGCTCCTTGAGGAGAGGATTGTCGGAAAGATAAATTTGGCCGACTGTCAGATAGTTCGCGGCCTGCCAGTAGCGATGCATTCTCTCCAGCATCTGTGGTGAAAGCGGCCCCTTGATCTCGACCTTCCTGGCTGGCGCCGATCTTTTTCTTTCGACCACGCTGGAAATGGCAGGATCAAACTCAAAAGCCGTTGCCTCGTCTGGCTCCGCCGAGATTCGAGCACTCGCGCTGTCCACGCCGCGTCGTCCGGAGTCGCGCTCTTTGGAATCCTGGTCGATCTTCCTTACTGATTTCGGTGTCATAACAAACCCTTCTCCCGCTAACCGGCTTGTGATGCGATTAGCCTCGCCGTGTGGCGAGCGATCATGAGCTCTTCGTTGGTTTTGATTACCCTGACCTTAACTTGGCTGCGTTTTTCAGAAATCACAGATGCGTTCTCCCGATTGCGAGCCGGATCGAGTTTAAGTCCCATGAAATCCAATCCCGAGCAGATGCGTTGCCGGACTTCCGGCGAATGCTCCCCGATGCCGGCAGTGAAGACCACTGTGTCCAAACCCCCCAGGGCCGCAGCGTAGGCGCCGAGATATTTCTTAGCCCTAACGCAGAAGAGCTGAATTGCCAGGCTCGCACTGGAATTCTCTTTTTCGCACTGCAGCAGATCCTGCATGTCTTCGCTGATACCGGAAATGCCAAGCAGCCCGGACTGCTTGTTGAGCAGACGATTCACTGCCTTCGCAGTCATTTTCTTTTCCTCAATCAGATAGAGCAAAACGCCGGGATCGATGTCACCCGAGCGTGTCCCCATCATCAGGCCTGCGGTCGGAGTGAATCCCATGCTTGTGTCTATAGTTTTGCCGTGATGAAGCGCAACCATGCTCGCTCCATTCCCGAGATGCGCAATCACGACGCGTCCTTCAGCCAATGCGCCGTCTAGCCGTCTCAATTCCGACATCACATATTCATACGACAGACCGTGAAATCCGTAGCGCAGGACTCCTTCTTCGTAGAACCGAGTGGGTAATGGACAAATCTGGGCGACTCGCGGCATCTGACGATGAAAGGCTGTATCGAAGCAAGCCACTTGTGCTAAGGATGGATGCTCCCGCTTAAGTGTTTCGATGGCTGAAATTGCCTGCGGCAGGTGGTCCGGATCGATTGGTGTGAGTTCTCTGAGGACGGAAACTAGCTCAGGAGTGATGATTTGAGGTTCAGTGTAGCGGGGGCCACCGTGCACGACGCGATGACCGGCAGCATTGATTTCTTGATGTTGTCCGCTTAGCCACCGAAGCGCCGCGTTCAGTGCTGCACTCTGGTCCGGAAACTCCGTCTGCCTGTCAAGAAGGGTTTCGCCTTGGGCGTTGATCGCCAGAATCCGCCCACCAGGGATGCCAACACGGCGCACGTCCAGCGAGAGGAGTATCTCCTCGATTTCGCCAATGCCGTATAGCGCCACTTTTAGGCTGGATGAGCCACTGTTGATTGCGAGTATTCGCTGCCCACCGTCTCGAACCATTCGGGTACTCCAGAGAAAAGCCAGTACCATCGTCACTGAACCGAAGCGCGCTTGGCAACGACGGAACCGAATCGACGCACAGGGAAGGACATCTACTCCTTCCCGCGGGCTGCTTCTCCTTCCGGCGTCGCGTGAAGCCCGGTCATCGAATCGGTGTGAATGCGAAAGAAGAGTGGTTCGATTAAGACCGCGTTCGGTTTTGTCTGTCGCTCTGCCAGCGCGTTCAGCCACCACAGGTGTTGCTTTTGTAATAAGCTCCGCGCATGCGCGCGCTCGGTCGAAAATTTCGGCTCGGGCAATTCCTCGTAAATACCATTGGCAATTACGCTCACCCACTGCGACTGGCTTTCGATTTCGTCGACTTGTATGCAAACCTTGGGATTTGCCCGCATCCATTCAATCTTCTGCCCCAGGGTGGAGAGAACGTAAATGTAGTCAGGTTCGTAGGCGAAATAAATTGGCACTACATACGGCTGGTTGTCCAGACAACAACCTATTCTCCCAAACGAGCCACGCGACAATACCGCGCGGCACTCCTTCTCGGTCATTTCATTGATGATCATGACTGCCGTCCTCTCTGTTCGATTGAAGCATATCCGACTATTCTGATGCGGCAGTTCAGGAGGAAGCAAGGGCAGCCGCCCTTCCTTCGTTGCTGGCGCGGGAATATCATTGCTACTGCAAGGCACGTGCTCGAATTCTGTTTTGCCCGGTTGAACGAAATGGGTGCGCAGGAAATGAAGCCCAAGAGGGGGCCGATGTTGAAGGCCACTGGAGGAGCAACATGAAACCGTCTCTGCCCAGTTCCCAGAAGAAAGCAGGAAGTTGGCCACCACAACAGTGGCGGTCGTTGATTTGGTATTTTATCTTGACGCTCGGGATGCTCTGGGCGTGGCAAGAGGCGGCCCGACAGGTAGTGTATCGCACGATCCCTTACAGCGAGTTCAAAGAGGATCTGAAACGCGACGAAGTGGTCGAATGTTCAGTCGAACAGGGCGAGATCCAAGGTAAGATCCAGCCAAAAGCATCGCCCTCCAAAGAGACCGCAGCGGCAACCAAGACGCCAGCGACGGAGAACGCTGCCACCGCATCCACCAAGGGGCCCGAAAACAAAGTTCCTTCGGAACCCAAGGCCGCATCCACCAAGGTGCCGGAAAACAAGCCTCCTCTGGAACCCAAAGGCGCCCCCGAATCTGAACCAAAAGCGGAGGCCAAGGAGACCAGCACTCAACCCAAAGCGCCGGCAGCATTCATGTTTCGCACCGTGCGTGTTGAAGATCCTGATTTGGTGCGCGACCTGGAAAACGCAGGGGTGAAGTTTACCGGTGTCCGGCCGGGCTTCATGTCGGAGTTCTTGTGGGCCTGGGTCCTGCCGATTGGGTTGATGGTCTTGCTGTGGTGGTTCTTGTCCAAGAAAATGCGAGGCCTCGGCCAATCCGTGATGAGTTTCGGATCGAGCGGGGCTAAGTTGGTCGCGGACAAGGATACGAAAGTCTCGTTTAGCGATGTGGCGGGCTGCGAGGAGGCCAAGTACGAACTCGAGGAAGTCGTGAGTTTCTTGAAGCATCCCGAGCGTTATCAGTCTTTGGGAGCGAAGATTCCCAAGGGAGTCTTGCTGGTTGGACCACCCGGAACAGGAAAGACGTTGCTGGCGCGTGCCGTTGCCGGAGAAGCGAAGGTGCCCTTCTTCTCGATCAGCGGCAGCGAATTTGTGGAAATGTTCGTCGGCGTTGGCGCCGCGCGAGTCCGCGACCTGTTTCAGCAAGCAAAAGGGCACGCCCCTTGCATCGTTTTCATTGACGAGTTGGACGCCGTGGGGCGGCAACGCGGTGTGCATATCGGAGCTGTGAACGACGAGCGGGAGCAGACACTGAATCAGTTGTTGGTTGGTTTGGATGGGTTTGACGCTAATATCGGCGTGGTAGTGCTGGCAGCTACAAACCGTCCCGACGTGTTGGATCGCGCTCTGTTACGGCCAGGTCGCTTTGATCGTCAAATCGTCGTGGATGCGCCCGACCTCGAAGGCAGGGACGCCATTCTCAAGCTTCACAGTCGGGGCAAACCTTTGGCGCCGAATGTTGACCTTCGCAAGATCGCTCAGGAGACCCCCGGCTTCTCCGGCGCGGATCTGGCAAACCTGGTTAATGAAGCGGCTCTGCTCACGGCTCGGCACGGCGGTACAACGATCGGGCAAAAAGATTTGGAAGACGCGGCCGAGAAAGTCGTGGCCGGGCCGGAACGCAAGAGCCGCCGCATGACTCCGGAGGACAAACGCCGTGTTGCCTATCATGAAACCGGCCATGCATTGGTGGCGGCCCATAGTAAACATGCCGATGTTGTCCACAAGATCAGCATCGTACCCCGCGGTCGCGCAGCGCTCGGCTACACCCTCCAATTGCCAGAAACTGATCAGTACCTGATGAGCCAGGCCGAACTGATCGACAAAATCAAGGGTATGCTCGGTGGGCGGGCAGCCGAGGAACTGGTATTCAATGAAATTACAACCGGGGCAGAAAACGACCTTGAACACGCGACCGCAGTGGCGCGCCAAATGGTCTGCATTTACGGCATGGGCAAGTCGGTTGGGCTGGTTCACTGCGGGCAACAGGCCAATCCTTTTCTGCCCGTTCCGGCTGATGGCATGATGCAACGTGATTGCAGTGAAGAGACGGCGCACGCAATCGACGAAGAAGTGCGCAAGATGTTGGACACAATCTACGCCGAATCGAAACAGATATTGAAGGAGCACCGCAATCAACTGGACTTGGTAGCCGGCGAGCTTTTGAAGCGCGAAACGCTCGACGCCCAGGCGTTCAAGAATCTGATCAATCAGCCAACGGCAGCTTGAGCGCTGAGAGGCAACGGCAGCAAGGTTCTTGGCCTTCCCTGGGAATAAATAAACGCTCAATAGGCTTCAATCGTTGCAGCCTACAGAACTCGCCACGAAAAGCTGTTCGATCTACCCTCTTCGATAGCGCTCCGGGTTCAGGCTGCCGGCATTGCTTATGTCACGAGCTTCTGAGGCGAGTCACCACGCAGTCGTGCAACGGGCGACAACAAGACTGCGACGATGCCTGCTAGGAAGATGCCGTCAAACGTACCTGCTCCTCCTATCGAAGCAACAGGTGCGCCGAGCCCCTGGATTTTCCCAAGATTCATAAGATCCGCGCCAATTAATGTCCCTAAGCTTCCCGCAATGTATGCCAAGGGAGCAGCCTTGCGCCAGCCAAAGATCATTGCGGCCAACGCAGCGACAATCGGAGGAACAAAGATTGGAAGGCTAATGCCTACTCCGGGAACGGGGCGAGCCATTGCGTGAGCGACGAACGCGACCACCACGACGGCCAGGAAACCCCGCACGTACGATTTGTTCTTGACTAGCAAGTACACAGAAAGGATCACAGGAATCAAGGCGCCACCAACGTTCACCGCAAGGACGGTTCCAGGCCACTCCCGGACTTCCGGTACGACGTAGAGAACACCGTAGAAGTCAACCAATCTGCCCGAGACCACTTCTGTCGGCGGTAATTCTGCCACCGGGATGTTGATGGCGCTCCCGAGAAGAGAGAGCAGGAGTATCCCCAGAACATAACGAGGAGGGATGCCCATCCGCTCGTAGGCGTATTTTAAGATGCCTAACTCGATTAGCGCGACCACAACGAAGAAGACAACAAAGAGCGCCAGGATGAATGGCCACGCCAGAGGGAAATAGTGCATGCCTGAGGGTCGCATTAGTAGATTCTCCCCTGTTCTAAGGACGACAAAGTTTACGCTTTTTGCTGAGTGACGCGCCCTTCAGATGTGAACCGCAAGCACAGGGCAAGGGCCTAGCTGTATTACGCGGTAAGTTGTGGAACCAAAGAGTGCCGTGTCCAACGCACCGCGACCACGCACTCCCATGATCACCAAGTCGGTTTGTGCTTCAAGGACGAGTTGAATGATCTGCTGGTATGGCTTGCCGATCCGCACCATCACCTTGACGTTGCACGCCTGGCGCGTTTTCGGCGCAATAGATTCTTCCAGCTGTTTCGCCACCTTCTCCCTTGCGCTTTGAATGTCTGTCGAACCCGGGACATCTTCCAGCACGTGCAGCAGCGTAAGTTCCGCGCCGTACTCCTTGGCCATCGAGAGCGCGTACTCCGAGGCGTGATGAGCATGGTCTGAAAAATCCGTGCAAAGGAGGACCTTTCTTAGGTGGATTGGCTCCGGATCCTTTGCGGAACTCGTGACATGATGTGCAGGCTTTCGTACCGCTAGGACCGGACACCGCGCTTGTCGTAGGACCCTCTCTGTCACGGACCCGAGCATCAGCCGATCAACCCCTCGTAAACCGTGCGTGCCCATCACAATCACATTCACCGCCTGCGCTTCGGCCAGGGCGAGGATCAGGTCGGTTGCCGAGCCGTCTTGTGCGAAGCATTGCGGGTGAACTTGAGTCCGCGTGTGTTGCCTCGCAAATTCCTGAAGCTTCTGCTCAACGTCGGCACGCCGCTTCCGACAGATCTCTTCATAAGAGTCTGGATAAATGCTCCACCAATCGATGGGCTTCAGAGAGTACAAAACGTGCTGCAAGAACAACCTCGCCTTGTAGTGCAATGCGAGCGATTCCGCGTACTCGTACGCGTTGACGGAAAACTCTGAAAAATCGATGGGGCAAAGAATAGCCTCAATATGCGGCATACGGCGGGTGCTCCTCGAATGATGTCGTCAGCTTCAACAGTCGCATCTTATGTCCTTACGAAATAGCCCTGATCTGATGTTTCGCCAACATGCGGATCCTTCCGAGCAGGCCTCTTTCCTGGGGGTCAAACACCCGGTAGGCTGCCAGCTTGATGCGATCGTTCACGAGGAACCAGGCTAGAGCATATCCCCAAATGAAGAGTGCCCAACCCCATCCGATCGGGGCCATGAAAATCCCATAGACGGCAATGAGTGTCGCGATCAGCTGAGTTCCGATCACTGCTACCAGGAGGATCGGCGCCGGCCGAATTGACCAGAAAGCCCGCCGCGTTCGCGTGACGAAGATCGTGAGATGACCGGCGACAGACAGCTTGAGATACATAAACGACTGGATCACTTCACGGTTGAGATGGAAAACCCGCTCCCCCAAATAGAAGAGTCCAAAGGAAGCAACGACACCGGCGACGCCCAAGACGGTGGCGATGCCAAGCACCACAGGCATATTCCAGGCCTCGGGACGATTGGCATAGCGCACCCGATCGTAGGCGATAGAAAGAATGGCTCCGTCATTGAGAATGGCCAGCAAGACGATCATCACCGCGGTAACCGGGTAGAAGTTGAATACGAGAATCGAGAGCGTCATGAACAGCAGGACCCGGATCGTTTCGGCAATGCGATAGATGGCATAGCTGTTCATACGCTGGAACATCTTTCGGCTTTCTTTGATGGCATCAACGATTACGGACAGCCCGGCGTTCAGCAAAGCAATGTCGGCCGCGGCCCGTGCGGCGTCGGTAGCCCCAGAAACCGCAATCCCTGCGTCGGCCAGTTTGAGTGCCGGAGCGTCGTTCACGCCGTCGCCGGTCATGCCTACGATGTGTTTTTCTTTCTGAAGAACACCGACGATGTGAAACTTGTGTTCCGGAAAGACCTGAGCAAAGCCGTCGGCCTGCTCGATGGCTTGAGCCAACTGGCCAGCCTCGTAATGCTTACTCTCCGCAAGAATCGAAGCGTCCACGATGTCCTGACCCAGGCCAAGCTGGCGTGCCATCTCTTTGGCAATGGCGATTTGGTCGCCAGTAACCATCTTCACCTTGACGCCCATTTGGGAAGCCGTCGCGATGGTGCTTTTCGAATCTTCCCGTGGCGGATCGAACAACGGTAGAACACCCAAAAAATGCCAATGGTCCTTCTCATCGCTGCGAGCCACGCCTAAGGAGCGAAAGCCTCGAACCGCAAACTCATTGACTGCTTCCTCGACCTCGCTTCGCACCTCCCCGGCATTGGCCGCCATATCGAGAATCACTTGGGGTGCGCCCTTTGTCACTCGAAACTGAACTTTCTCCGGTCCTTTGACGGTAGACTCTGTGCGTTTGTGTACTGGATCGAAAGGCTGGAAGTGAGTCACCTGGTAGCTGTCTAGAGCATGTGGGTCTTTCAGACCGCTCAGGACAGCCAGGTCAATGGGATCCTGGTTTTCCGCCCGGGAAGCAAGCGAGGCGGCGAGAATTACCTCTTCGGGGCGAACTCCGCTCACGCTGAACGGATCGCCCATTGTCAACTTGTTCTGCGTCAACGTGCCAGTTTTGTCCGAACAGAGAACATCAATCCCGGCCAACTCTTCCATCGCCGCCAAATGTGTAACGATTGCCCGCTTGCGTGCCAGGGTTCGGGCGCCCACAGCCATGGTCACTGAGAGCACAGCGGGCATAGCCACGGGAACTGCAGCAATCGTCAAGACCAGTGCGAACTGCAAAGTCGTAAGCATTCGATCGCCACGGAACAGGGCCACAGCGAGAATCAGAGTCACCAGAGCGACAGCAATGACGATCAGGTAGTCGCCAATTTTAAGCACGGCTTGTTGGAAATGACTTATGGTGTGAGCTGTCTCCACCAAGTGCGCCGTCTTGCCAAAATAGGTATTTTGCCCGGTGGCGTAGACCAAGGCATCGATCTCTCCCTGCTTGAGAATCGAGCCGGAGTACACGGCGTCGCCCGAATCGCGCGTAACCGGCAAGGATTCCCCGGTCAGAGCCGACTGATCGACCTGTACCGGGTCGCCCTCCAGCAGGCGTGCATCCGCGGGAATGATGTCGCCGATCCGAATACGCATCAAGTCGCCGGGCACCAACTCCCGCGCAGGGACTGTGGTCCATGTTCCATCCCGCTTGACCCGCGCTTGCAACGCGAGTGTTGCCTTGAGCGCGGCGATGGCGTTGCCCGCCTGAAACTCTTCCCAGAAGCCCACCCCGGCATTCATCAGGAGCAGTGCCAGAATGATGCCGAAGTCTTCCCAATGGCGCACTACCGCGGAAAGAATGGCGGCCACTTCGATCATCCACGGGATGGGGCCCCAGAAGTAGGAGAGAAACTTGAGAAGAGGATTGACTTTCTCTTCGGGCAGTTCGTTAAAACCATACTTCCCCAGTCGTGCTTGAGCTTCGGCGGTGCCGAGACCTTCCCCGGAAACCTTCAAGCCGGACTTAACTAGTTCGAGTGACGCAGTTCCGAAATCGACAGCGAGATCCTGATGCGTTGGAACTGTATGAGGTTGGGCCATGAGACTTGCCTCCTGGGAAGATGCCGACCTTTTGTCAAAACCCTACAGCACTGTCTTGATTTGCCCATTGTGCCGAATCCTCTTCTGACCGGCACATCGTGTCCATTACAGCACCGCAGTGAGACTACTATCGGCGGCCCATCGACCATTCCGGGGTACCCTTCTCATCCCGCAAGGTGAGAACTTTGTCTCCCTTCTTGATCTCACGAGCAACCAGAGCATCGCTGCCGCCGTATTTCACCTTCGAGCCTGTGACTTCGATTTGATCACCCTTGGTGAACGCGAAGTTTTTCTCCTTCACAAAACTAGCCGGCCCCACGAGCACGGTACAGGTTTTGTCGTCGGCTTTCAGGACAAGGTGTGTTCCCATATGGTTCATCCGGCTCATGTCACCCATTTGCCCTGACTGCATCATGCCTTCTTGAACGTCTTGGATCGTGCCCTTGACCGTAACTACCGTCGATGGGTCGTACACAGGCATGTGCATGCCCTGGCTCATTCCTTGTCTCATACCCATTTGTGCGAGCGCAAATGGAGCGCCGAGGGCGACTATCAGAAAAATCACCATTGCTGAGGTGGCTGTCTGTGTGGCCTTCATAACTTACCTCCGTTAACTAATCAACCTGGCTCTTCCAATCTTACCGCTGCCCCACCCTCATCTTCATCTCGGCGAGAACCGCAACCGATGACAATTCACGCCGCATGTTCACGCCAAGTTCTGTTGGGCATCCTCCTTGGCCAAATGCTGCGCTCTGGTGAAGAAAGAGCATCGATGACATCCGGGCGAAATGCCGAGAGAGCGTGCCGCCAGTCTTCGTTCTGAAAATACACCGTCAAAATTTGTGACAGGTCTCGCACAGTGCTGTTTGGTTTTTCACGTTGGGCGGCATCAGGTTCGGGTTTTTCGAATGATGCGGCTCGTGACAAGACAAACAAGTGATCTCCGGAGAACCTTTACCCAGTGCAGTATTCGGACCGGTTACAGGGTGGCCTTCAACGGGATGATTGCCCGTGAGAGTCTTGTTGAGGTTTAGGTACTGCCAGCCCTGCATCTGTGTGAATGTCAGCGTGACACCCCAAGGTGTCGTTACCGTGTCCTGCCGACGATTCACCTTTAGCCGCGCGCGCGCGTGACATCCCAAGCACAGATCCTGACGACCTGTGAGAAGTTGATCAGGATAGTTGCTTGCATGCGGTGAGTGGCAGGCGACGCACTCACCCTCGGCATACGGACCATGCAAGACCTTATCGCTGGATTTCTCATGACAAGTGAAGCACAACTCGTTGGCCGGCGAAACCAGGCTGATCAGCGTCACACCCTTTGCGCTCGTTACGCTGTGGCAGGTGGTGCAGCCCATTGCGATTGCCGAGTGCACATGCTTCCCCTTGCTTTTATCGGAGTGACACTCCAGACATGTAGCCGGATCCGGGTTCTTGCCGAGGGGTACAGGATGTTCCGCAGCCTGCGCAAAAGCACTCAGCACGACGACAAAACACAAACCGGAGATGACGTCCGTGGACCTCTTCATGCAAACCTCAATACAGCCTGCCGAATGTGTGCGTTCCGACCGCACGATCATAAGCGATTTTCCAGAGAACGGCTAAGCTTGGCGTAAACCTCCGGTCATGATGGGGTGGTGATGGGACAGGAAGGGCAATGAAAGAGCTTACCTGCGGCACCAGTCCGACGCCGCTCAAGCGCTCGAACGGGCGGATGACTCTTTCGCAACCTCCAAGGGAACAAAGTGCTCTGAGATGCGACTTCGTGCTTTACTTGAGCCAATAATAAGGAGACGATCATTCTCCTGCAGCACCGTGTCTCCCTGGGGGAGGAGCACCTCTCCGTTTCGCAAGATCGCGATAACCTCCAGAGAAGTTCCAGCCGCAGCTTCGTAACAGGCTTGGACCGTTTTTCCAACGAAAAAGCTCTCGGGCCGTAGAACACCTACACTCAATTCTTTCCGGCCCGGCATTTTGATGGGCAGTCCGGAGTCCAGCAGACTAACCAGATCTAAATGGCCGACCGTGGCAGCATTCGGAATCCGCTGAGTACCGAGGAGCTGAAGCGCCAGCTGAACGTTTTCAACGTAGCGGGCAGGAGATTGGGCGCGGCCGGGAACCTGCGCCTCGTACAAGCTGCTGTACTTCAGGTGCGCCGATAGCTGAGTCTGAACCAAGTAGCTGAGGAGGACAGCGAACGCGGCAGGAGCAAGCAAGCGATATCCTCCTGTCATCTCAGTAACCATCAACAGAGACGCGATTGGCACTCGGGCGGCTGCTCCAAACGTGGTCATCATTCCCAAAACCACGAACATCGCGGTCGGCAGATGAGATACGGAAGCGACAGCTCCGCCCAACATTGCTCCGACAAAAAGGGTAGGTGCGAAAACGCCACCGGATCCGCCTGAAGAAACAGTGCAAGCAAACGCAACTATCTTCAAGAAAAGTAGAACACATAGGAGCTTGAGTGCGAGCCGGCCATCGATGGCCTCTTGTATCCAGCCATATCCGCCACCCAGTATTTGAGGGAATTTCACGGCGATCAGACCGACACCCAAACCGCCGATAGCTGGGTTTAGCGCCGGGGGGAGCGGGAGAGTGCGAAAAAGGTCGCGTACACGATAGAAAACAACCGGCAGCAGGGTTGCTACGAGGCCACCTGCAAGTCCCAATACACCCAACCACGCATAGTCAAGTGCAGGTATATTGCCCGGCGTTGGCGGGAAGTAGAAAAGTGGCTGCCATCCAACAAACAACCCGTTCACCGCGTAGGCAACGACCGAAGCGAGCATCGTGTACAGAAGCCCTCGCGCTTCGAACTCCATGCTGCTGTACAGCACCTCGATGGCAAAGAATGCAGCCCCGATCGGCGAGCGAAAAATTGCAGACAGACCTGCTGCCATGCCGGCCAGGAGCAGGATCTCCCGCTCTTCGTCAGTACGATGAGCGAGCGTTGCATATATCGAGCCCATTCCCGCGCCGATCAGCGCGGTGGGTCCCTCACGGCCGGCAGAGCCGCCCGATCCGATGGTGATCGCCGAGGCCACTAGCTTCAGTGGTGCGACCCGTGCACGAATGAAACCGCCGGCACGATGGAAAGCTTTAACAACGGTGTCGGTACCGTGGCCTTCCGCCTCGGGCGCAAGATTGTAGACCAAAAGTCCGGAGAGCAACCCACCTAAGGTCGTCGCCACCGGGACTAGCCAGAGGTCGTGGGGCCCAATCGCTTGCCGAAGGACGCCGCCCTCTTCCGGTAATCCGGGGGGACGGTAGCCAGCGAGCCAAGTCAAGAAGAAGCGTTCAGATATTCGTAGCGCCCAGGTAAAGATCTGGGCGGCAAGTGCCCCCACAACGCCCAAAATCACGGACTCGGCAAGCAACCGTGGTTCGCTCTCCTTTAGCATACGGCCGTCCCCACAATAAGGAATCGCCAGGCGCCGCGCGGATCGAACACAGTTTTATCCTCTGTTATTTCGCCGGAGTGTAACATAAAGCTGGACGGATAACCGGTGACTCGAGTCCTCATTAACCACATCCTTTTCGCGACCGACTTTTCATCGGCCTCTATAGCTGCTCTGCCCTACGCCGTAGCCATGGCTCGCCACTTTGGTGCGAGACTATATCTGGCGTACGTAATTCCCACAGATGCGTTTGACTTGATTCCAGTCGGCGAGCGAGACGCGGCCCTGGAGAACATGCGGGGCCACGTTGAAGAACAGATGGCCGGATTGCGGGCAACGTCGCTTCTCCAGGGACTTCCGCACGAGGTGCTCGTCGATCACGGAGCTGTTTGGCCGATGCTCTCGGCAATGGCGGAGAAGCACGAAATCAATTTGATTGTGGTTGGTACCCACGGCCGTCGCGGTGTCGAAAAGGTCTTGTTGGGATCCATTGCCGAGGAAATCCTGCGGTGTGCGCAACATCCGGTATTAATGGTTGGGCCAGAGAGTTCGGTAGCCCCGGAAACAGAGGCCAGGTTGAGGCGCATTCTTTACGCGACGGATTTCTCCCCGGAGTCTGAGCCTGCGATGCATTACGCGTGCTCTTTAGCCAAGGAATATAAGGCCGCGCTTTTCTTCTTGCACGTCGCCGAGGATGTCTGGAAAGAGCCGCTCTCAACCAGGATGCAGGCTGGCGACTTTTTCCGCCTGCGCCTGATGGAAAAGCACTGGGTATTGGAAGAAGGAGTCGCACCTGAGTTCCACGTTGAATTTGGACTCCCCGCCGAATTCATCTTGGACACCGCCGGAAAGTTACAGATCGAATTGATCGTGCTGGGTGTGCGCGGTACTCGCTATCCGCGAGTGGCTGCTCATTTGCCGGGACCGACTGCTTACGACGTGGTGTCTCGCGCACGCTGTCCCGTCTTGGTTATACGGGGTGGAACTCAAGTCCGGAGTTGAGGCGAGACAATAGAGCGGATTTCGCCCCCAGAAGCGGAGCCTCCCATCCCGGGTTGGGATTTTGAAACTCACTGCTGGCATCGCGCTTTTTATTGGTCTCATTCAGACCGCACAGCGACGCGGGGGGAGCCACGCTTCTGTATTGCGTCACTGGGGTGCATCGGGTCTGTTCCTGCTGGCGATCCTGGACAGCTCGCCCGTTCCGACCTTCGGAGGGCCCGATATCCTGACTGCGATCTTGGCGGCTCGCCATCGGGAACCCTGGTACTATTACGCGGCAGCGGCAACTATGGGTTCACTGGTTGGCGCCTTGACCACATTCAGGATGGCGCGCCGGGTCGGCTCCTCGTATCTGCTTAAGTTTGGAAAACATAAAGCACCCGCACTGCTGAAGTATTTTGAGAAATGGGGCACAAGCGCACTCGCGGCCTCCACTGCCGTCCCAATACCCTTTCCTACCAGTGCGTTTTTCGCCGCTGCAGGCGTTTCCAGCTATCCGGTGAAGCGTTATGTCGCTGTTGTCGCGCTGAGTCGGAGCGTTCGCTACATGGCCATAGCCCTGGTCGCAGATCACTATGGCCGGCATTTCATTACCGCACTTCGCCATCCTGATCGCTATTGGGGCTGGCTGTTGCTCACTGCGGTGGTAGTCGCCGGCGTGACTGCGGTCGGAGTACTCTTAGGTCGACGACTGGAAGCAGGAACTCATGCCGAGTGACGGGGTTGCGCGAAGATTACCCCACACAACCCTGCAGTGCTTATAATTGCCTGCATCCCACCATGAGCAAAATATGTCGTATTCTGTGTCGTGTTTTCCTGCTCCTTGGGCCGCTAGAGTTTCTCTGCCAAGCCCAAACGACATCGAACCCGCAGCCAGGATCCCCAGTGACGAGTTCGGCTTCCCAGTCGGCGCACAACGTTCCCGTAATGGACGGCGGTACCGGGCCGTGCTCGCTTGAACTCACCGTTACGACCGCTGATGGCAAACCAGTCTATGCCGCTACGGTCCACGTTCACATTGCTTATGGCTTTGTCGGAATCCGCAGGCTCGACCTCGATGCGGGCACAAATGCGGACGGCAAAGTGAAATTCATCGGACTCCCCTCACGTGTTCATCGACCACCGCTGGAGTTCCACGCTTCCAAGGGCCAGTTGGTGGGCATGGCTACCGACGACCCTGACTCGGAGTGCCAGGCCAAACATGACATCATGATCGACATGCCAAAGCCTCTATCGAGCAAATAGGCAGGCCCGGCGATTTTCGTTGTATCTTTCGCCGATATATCCGGCAATTCATTTTTGCACCGCTTCGAGTGTCCAATTCCGCAGCGAGAAGACCGAAACGCGGACGATGACCAACCGCAACCTAGGCGAAACAATCGCTTTAGCAAGATTCGGTGACACGAGCCAACCTTCCTAGCTCCTGATTGATCTAAGTAGTTGGGCCCTGTGTGGGAACATCCTGAGATTGGGACGGTTTAGTTGATAATTTCCCGACAGCTTGGTTTTGAGTTCGCCGTGTTGGCGATAGTGTGCACTGCCGCCCTATTCTTCTTCCCCGCCGTCCGCGGCCCCTATTCCTCCGTGCATGGACCCGTGACCGCCCTTCGCTCTGTCAGCGCAAAACTAACGATGTGGCTGCTGTTGGCGCTAGCGGCCTTACGCGTGCTGGGATGTCGGCTGCCTGGCTACGACGCTCTATTCACCGCCCTGCGGCATGAGTTTCTGCTACCGCGATCATCTCCTCCCTCAAGCCTTTCTGTCCTTCGCTGCTGATATCCCAGAGATTGTGATGTTGCTGCTGGGCTAAATCGCCCGGTAGTCCTTGATCGATGACATTGGCGTCGTCGATCACAGCATTCGTGATTTCTCCAAATTGAAGTGCTTGCAGTGCGAAGTCCATTCAAGGAGGACTTGAGAATTATGATGAAGCAGCGGTTGAGGACTTTACCTTTTGTTGCCGCGCTGGCAGGGGCGTTCCTGCTGGCTGGCTGCAATAAGAAGATCGCAAAAGTAACACCGCCACCACCACCGCCACCAGCCGCTCCAACCGCAACTCTCGCAGCCAACCCGAATGTGCTCCAGTTCGGGCAGCCCACGACCCTAACCTGGCAAACTCAGAATGCAAACGAGATCATGATTCAAGGGCTCGGCACTTTGCCCGCGTCAGGCACGCGCAGCGTGACACCGAATGCGTCCACGACTTACACGCTCACGGCCAAAGGACCAGGGGGCACCCAAGAAGCGACCGCACGTGTGACCGTGAATCCTGCCCCGGCAGCCAAAGTGATAACACCGCAGCCGCAGCCGAGCGAACAAGACCTGTTTGGCAAGAATGTCAAAGACGTGTTCTTCGACTTCAATAAGGCTAACATTCGTTCAGATGAGGTGCATGTCACAGCCAATGACGGAAGCTTTCTGGCACAGCATCCTGATATCAAGATCCTGGTCGAAGGACACTGCGACGACCGAGGTTCGGAAGAGTACAACCTCGCTCTGGGGGACAGCCGTGCCAATTCGCTCAAGAATTCACTTGAAGCGCATGGCGTGAATGCAGATCGCATCAAGACGATCAGCTACGGCAAAGAGAAACCGTTCTGCACGGCAGACAACGAACAATGCTGGCAGCAAAACCGGCGTGATCACGTTCTTTTCGAGCGTTAGGAAGAGGAAGACGGATTATGGACAAGACGATTCTCTGCATCGACGATACTCCACTGATTCTTTCGCTCTACAAGAGACTGTTTGAAGAGCACGGATACAAGGTTGCCCTCGCCTCGAATGGACAGGACGGACTTGAGTTCATGAAGCGGCACCTAGTGGACTGCGTGATTTTGGACTACCAGATGCCTGGGATGGATGGCGCAGCAGTGGTCCGCCACATGAGGCAGCATCATGCGCCCCCACCTGTGATCCTAGTTTCGGGGGCGGACCCTCCGCGGAGGCTCCGGGAGCAAGTGGAGGCATTCATCGAAAAACCGATGCGGGGCTCGCAACTGCTGGAGTGCGTTGAAGAGGTCATAGCATGTGAAGAAAGGGAGCACGATGAGCGCCCACCTCAACAGCTTGAGATTTGAAGGAAGCTCTGCGGTCACATTGGGACCGCGGCAATCAAGGCCAGACAACAATCAAGATGAAGGGGGAGTCATGTCGAAGCGTCATAAGAACAGAGCGAAACCAGAAGACACCGTAATCATCGGATCTCGGAACCCGGGCGCAGAAGCGGAGGCACCAGGGAAAGAGGCGCAAAAGTCGGCTGGCACATCGATTCAGGAGGGACAACGGCTTTCCAATATTACCCCGATCCGGAGCGCCTCGATCCCGGAGCATGCCGAGCAGATCATCCGCTGCCGAGCCTACGAGTTGTACGAGAGGCGTGGCAGAGAGGAGGGCCACGCAGAGGAAGACTGGCTCCGCGCAGAGGCAGAAGTCCTCGGCACAGTTTTCCGGCGTGCAAGAGCGGGGTAGTACTCGTGCCATGAAAAGGAGTGTTCAATCGGGAGGGACATCTTGAGAAGGAGAGCATGTTCCCGTTGCTGTTGGTCCGTCGGCATTGCAGTGCTGTTGTTTGCTTCGACCAGTCCGGCTTTCGCCGTCAACCGAGGCGTAATCGAGTTGCAGGTGCGGGTGCGGGACATGAACGATCAGGCGATGATCCTGCAGCAGTCGATGGATCAGAGGCTTGGTACTCTCACCCAGTCGCTCAAACAGACTTCGGCGCAATTGGCCGTGAGTCAGGAGAAGCTGTCGAAATTGCAGCAGGCTATGCAAGCGACGAGTGACAGCACGCGTGCCGGATCCCTAAGCCGGCGAATGACGGCGCTGACGCAATCGATAAGCGATCTTGGTACTCGCCTGCAACAAATCGAGCATCAGGTGCAAACCCTACGGGCTGAAATCGGACAGCCGGCTCCGGCGGTGATCGCTGCCGGTCAGGCGCCGCCTCCGGACGCCCTGTTCCACAACGGCCTGGAGGATTACGAGGCGGGACGCTACAAGCTGGCCAGCCAAGAGTTCTCTGAATATGTGAAGGTCTACTCCGCAACCGATCGAGCAGGTCAGGCGCAGTTCTACCTCGCCGACAGCGAGTATTGGGCTGGAGACTATCAGAGCGCTGTACGCGACTTCGACGAATTAGAGCAGCAGTATCCCGCCACCGAGGCCGCGACTGTTGAACTTAAGAAGGGACTTTGCCTAATGAAACTCGCACAGCCCGATGCCGCAAGGGATCAGTTTCGGCACATCATAGAGCGATATCCCGACTCGGTCGAAGCTATGGACGCGCGCTCGGCTCTGGGAAAGCTGGGAATGGAGGCGAACGTCGGACCATCGTATCCGAAATGTTGAAGCATCAGACCGAACGAAGATAGTGGCGATGATGGGCAGGAAAAGGGATGAACTCTGGTCGTAAAGGAGGTTGAGCGGTGAAATTCAACGAAAGACAACTTGCGCTTGCGTGCGCAATCTTATGGGGAGCGGCGATGCTCCTTATGGGCGTGGCAAATATGGTATGGAGCGGCTACGGGCAGGACTTTCTGAAAGTCATGGCATCCGTTTATCCCGGTTATCATGCCGTGGCGAATCTCTCGCAAGTGGTGATTGGCACCGTATACGGGGTCGTGGATGGCCTAGTGGGTGGCTTTGTCTTTGGATGGCTGTACAACCGCCTAACTCAGTCTTGAGCCGCAAGGACCCCGAAACAAAGGCGACTCGTCGTTCTTGGAGGAAAATGTCGTCTCGAACGGGCTTTCAAGAAACTTCACATGTGCAAGGAAGGCAGTGCGTCTTGTCAGGTTCTCGTTTCGTTGGGACTCACTCGGCGCGGGGAGTGTGGCCGAATTGTATCGTGCGCGACACGCGGGCTAGGGCCTAGGTGGCGCTGAGAATCTTGCGCGAGGCCTCTGGCGCCAGGCGGAACACATGGAGCGGTTTCGCCATGTTAGACCCTGACGAAGGAATCCCGCGCCAACGGCGGAACGTCAGTGGAGCGGTCCACCAGCAGATCACCATCGTCGTCCAGCCAGATACGTTTCCACGGCAGCGGTCGGGGCGCCGGGCCTTCGATCTTGTCGCCCGGCTTATGACCATCCTCGGTGTAAACATAGAACTTGCTGCCGTGGCAGGGGCAAGCGATGATGCCCAACTCTGGCTTCCAGGCGGTGAGACATCCGAGATGCGTGCACACCGCACTCAGAGAGAAGTAGCCCTCCTGGGAGTGAATGATGTAGATTCCCGCGTTCGCATCAAGCGTGACCGAGTCCAATGGAAAGCTGTCCGGGTTGCCTTCATTCACCACGGGCGACGGCTCGTAGAGTACGTTCGGCTCGAGATACTCATAGGCGAACGCGACCGTGCCGGCAGCGGCGATGCTCAGCGAGCCCAATCCGAGTCTGAGGAAAAATTGACGGCGGTTCAGATCGTTTGCCTGCTCTGCGTTCGTGCTGTTCTTACCCTCTGCCATGCTCCCCGCTCTTGGCGCTTATGACTCTACTTCGTCAAGGTGAAATCCGCTTTACCAGAGCCCGAGACCGTAACGAGCTGGGACTGGCTCTTGGCACCCTCATGCCAGGCGGTCATGGTGTAACTGCCGTTCGGAACATCCTTGATCTTGTAGTTTCCGCTGTCGTCCGTCTCAGCAAAATATGGTGTCGGACTGACGATGAGATAAGCCGACATGTCGGGGTGCACATTGCAAAGCAGCGGCACAACGCCCGGCTTATCGAAGGTGTAGGGACGCCTTTCGCCTTTCGGCCAGGTCCCGAGATTGTGTCCTGCTTTCTTGTCCCCACTGATTGCTGGCCAGAAAACGTTATGTTGCACAGTGTCGCTGTTCAGGAACTCCACCGTTGTGCCCTGCTGCACAGCCATGATGTGCGGCACAAACATCAGTCCCTTTTGGTCCATCACCGGGTGTTCCTTAGGGGCTGGAAACGTCTTACCCGCGATGGCATCGACGTAAACCACCGAGTGTCCCTTCATTCCGGAAACTTTGCCCTCGATTTCGCCCGCCCACGACGTCATACACAACCCGGCCACGACTAGCATCAATATGCCTGCCTTGATTGTCATTGCGTTTTCTCCTTTTGCCTTTGTATTGGCAGACTGCGATCAGCGCTGATACGAAGCATCTTTCGTCCCCCGTGCTGTCTTCCCCGTAGGGGTAACTTTGGCATCCTTTTGCAGACCCGTAGGACGAACGTTTGACCAGGAGGGATTGCACATGTCGCGTTCCTCCTCACAGGACAATGCATCGCGCTGACGTTCCGCTTCGGCGACTTGTGGTGCATCGGATGGTTTCAGCAAGGAATCGTCACAGTAGCCATCGCCCGTCTTGCAAGCCAGAAGATTCGTTTGGTACTCGATGCCTGCGACCTCGCTAACCTCGGACGGTGATAGAAGAGATCTGTCGCACTGGGGATCTGCGGTCTGACACGCGAGAAGGTTGTGCTCACGCTCAAGGATATGAACTTTCACGGCCTCCGTTGGAGTGAGTAACGAATAGTCGCAGGTTTCAGCACCAGTCTCACAGTTCAGCTGATTCTGTTCTTTTACAATGTCTGCAACTTTTTCGTTTTCCGATGAAGTCAGCAACGACTTGTCACAAACGCCGATACCGGTTTCGCACGCCAGCAGATTGCGGCGGCGTTCCACAGTTGACACTTCCTTTGCGTCCGCCGCCGTGAGCCTCGAATACTCGCACTCGCTGTAGCCAATCAAACATCCCTGGAGGTTCTCATCGTATTGCAATTCGGCAATCTGGCTCGCCTGGGCCTTCGTCAGGAGCGATCGATTGCAGGTGGCAAAGCCGTCCACGCAATCACGAAGGTTCTGGTCACCGCTATCATGGATCCCAAGTGCTTGGGCAAAACCAAAAACGACGAAAGCGCTTAAGAACAGAAAAACAACTAGAGCCTGTCGCATCAGATCCTCCACAGTAAAACTTGATCCACTGTCTCCGCCGGCTGTGCCCGCGTCGCTGGGGATACGAGTTTCAGCCGGCGGAGTGCAATCAATGCTGTTGAAGCGCCGCGTGTAACGACGCAGCCGTGGTCGCCGAGTTTGCGGCCGATTCGACCTTCCGCAAGCTCGGTTGAGCTCGCTGCCACAAAATCCGTGCGTCGGACGCATCGTTCGGAAATGCTTCGGTGGATTGTTTGCCGGCAGGCTCAAGAATGATATCGACACGACGGTTGTACGCTAGCCACGTCGCCCGCGAGTGATGCATCATCCATTTCTCCGGCTTCTGCGGGTTCTCCATCTGAAGCTTCGAAACCTCTTCCATGCTTAGTTCCTTGCGCTTGCCTTCAGCGCGAGTCTGGATCTTGTCTGCGGGAATCCCTTGCGAGACGAGGTAGTTCTTCACCAAGTCGGTTCTCCTCTCACTGAGCTTCAGGTTGTACCTGCTCGATCCGCGAACGTCAGCGTGCCCAACAACCATGAGGCGGGCGTTGTCGTTAGCGTACTGTTCGTGACTTTTGAATCGATTCGCAGCGTCTGAGAGGGCTTCCTTTTCGGTGGCCACAAGTCCGATTCGAGGGTGTCTTGATGTCGGATAGTTCGTCGGATAGAAGAGGCTGGCGAGTGTTACCGGTGGCGCTGGATCGATCGAGCCGACAATGCGCAGAGCCGCCGTTTTTGTCGTCGCTCCGCCACAATTGTTGGAAGCTGAGAGCGTGTAGTCAACGACCTCATCGACGGGGCCATTGCTGGTCTGCTTCGGCTGCGCATTGATTGTTTGGCTCCCAGCCATTCGCTCGCTGCCCAGGGGGGTAATCGTTACCTGGTTAGCATTGGAGGCAGACCAATTCAATGTGGTCGCGTCGTCCTGCACGACCTTATCCCCGATCTTGTGATAGTGCACTTCCGGCTGGGTCAATGTCAGAGTCGCGGTCGGTTGTGCATTGACGTTGACGGTTGCGGTTTGCGTAACCTCGCCGCCGGGACCTTTCGCCATTAACTCATAGGTTGTTGTTTTGGTGGGGTTGACTGTGCGGTCGCCGCTTGCAGAAACGTTACCAAGATTAGTTATGGAAACGGCCACCGCATCTGCCGATTTCCAGTCCAACTGAGTGGGTTGCCCACAGGTGACTGCAGTTGATTGTGCTGTGAGTCGTGCCGTCACTGGAGCAATCGGCACTATCGCGCTGGCAACTCCCGCATGGAAGCGCGGCTGAGGGCCTAAAGTGTTGCCCTCGCGCCAGTCTTTCGTTTTGGTCTCGCCATTCCTATTGAGGTACACAGTCACTTGCTGACCGGCCTTGACATTCACAGGGCCAGACCAGATTGGATTTCCTTCCCGTGTAACTGTCACTTGGTAGGTGCCAGGCTTTACGAGAAGGCGCTGGTGCCAAATCCAGTTCCAGTCAAACTCGTCAACGTGGCCCACGAAGTAGTCCGGGGTCGTACCGTTGAGTAGAACTGCAGCCCGCGGGTGGCCTTTAAATTCGATGTCTCCGAATGGCCCCGCTACTTTGTCGCCAGAGGTCTGCAGGTCAACCGTCAAATCGGTGGTTTTTCTGGAGTCGATGTGCACCTCTTGCGTGTTCGGAATGTATCCGTAGTTGCGGACGCTCACCTCGTGAGCACCAGGTGTAAGATCGATGGTCTGACTGCCATCCCGGATGGCTTTCCCGTCCACAAATACATACGCCTGCTTGGGGCTCACATGGATCTTCAGCTTGCCGGTTTCGTTGTTGCCTTGTGCGGTTGCTGGTAGCGCGAGCAACGAGAAGATAATGAAAATCAATGTAGCGAATAAGGCTTGACGTCTAGCGGACATCATTTTGAATTTCTCCTTTCTCCGTCTCTGCCGGAGATCTGAACAATGAATTGCCGTCGCCATTGGCGACAGTCCCTGAAATGTGTAGCGAAACGGGCGACGGTCGAGCGGCTATCCCGCACCTTCCGTCAGAATCTGTCGTTTGTTAGCAACGAAGAACAGCAGTGTGTTCGGAATATGATAATGGGGGGAGGACACCGTCATGCGGCGAGATCCGCGACGTGCAGGCACACGCAGCCAGACGACATTCCGCAACACCGAAAGCCGCCAGTGCTAGCGCCAACCAGATAAGGAGTCTTGTCTTGACAGATCGCAGAGCCGTGACAGGACCATGTACGGCGGAATAGGAGCCGTGCACAACTGGAAAGAAAAATACGGCTGCGGTACACAGAATCGCCAGGAGGGCGAACTCAAAACTGAAATTTCGGGAGAATATCAATCAACCGTCCCCAAACTCAGATGTTGGTACAAGGGCCCAGATTGTTAGATCGAAGTGGCAGGCAAAAAGGTTGGCCGAATTCGCAAAATTCAGCAAATGCGCTTTTTAGCAGCCCTGCGGCTCCGCTGGGAGCTCGACCTCCAAACCTCCGTCGTGTTCCCACGAGTTGCACGCCAGGCGTTCCATGGCCTCGCTTTCTGCTCCGCCCGAATCCGACCCATTGCCACTCTTTAGTTAGCTCAATTCCTGCATCATGCGACGCAATTGATCCACTGAAAACTCCCTTGACTGGCAAAACGCAATGAGCTTCTCCTCGAACCGGCGCAACTTCGTCGCAACGAGAGGGACTTTCCCAGCTATCTGTTCAGGAATGGTCAATAGACCATGCATGTCCCCGTGCAGCAGGTCCCCGGGTCTTATCTCCAAACCGCCGATACTGACCACAGATCCAATGTCAAACATGTGGGCATAGGCATGAGACACGGCAACATTCCCAGCAAACACCTGCAGGCCTAAAGCACGAACACGAGGCAACTCCCTGACGGCACCATTTGTCACGCATCCCACACACCCCAGCGCCCGCAAGATCGCCCCATGCATACCACCGACGAAAGCGCCGACGCCGGGTAAGTCGTCCATGTCTTCGAGCACCACGATTCGCGGTGGAGGCACCTGCAAGATGCTGTTCCACCAATCTGTGCGCTCGTGGTAGATGCCGCCAACAATCGGTGGCTCGCCGCTGCGAAGACGCGCTGTGGCGGCATAGCCGACGACGGGTGGAAGGTCCTCAAACATGCAATGAACCCGGCTGTCGGCGAAGCCGGTATTGCACAGTCTCACTTCGAAGGTTTCGATTGCATTTGCGACCGTGCAGGTATCGAAACGCCGAAGAGCGTCCAGTTCCTCCTCGCAGACGCAAGGTTCAAGGCTCATACGACTCCCCCTTTTACCAGCTTCCAATTCAGGTAAGCGGCTTGGGAATTGGAACCAGCGACATTGGAAACATTCACACCCAAAGGCAGCCTCAACCAGTCAGGCCAGGTTTCCACCGAGTCAGATTCGGCTCCAACCCAAGCCGACCGTCTTCCTCGGGGCACGCGCGCACGAGCTTGAACCAGCTAACGATTCCTCTTGTTGTGCAGCCGTGCGATGAATCGTCAGGCTAGTAGGCAAGAATAAGGAAGTCATAAAGACCAGATGACTACTCCATCTCCGTCGGTGCATGGTTTTTATCATGAACAAGCGCCGCAGGGCGCAAGCCGTTAGTCTTGCCGTGACAGGAATCACAGACGACGTGGACCGCTCGGACGGAACATTAATACAGGAGGTCATTCCATGACAACCTGCGAAACTGACACCGAAGCAACAAGGCAGGTCTATCATCGTCCTGCCGGAGTTGAAGAAGAAATCCGACGCCGGGCCTATCAAATCTGGGAGGAACACGGCAGATGTGACAATGAAGCACTGTACGACTGGCTGCGAGCGGAAGAGGAGGTATTGACTCACAGAGTTATGCAGTGATCCCCACGGGGAAGAACATACGGCAGTTAGGCTGTGTTGATTTGGCACTGAAGTTACCCACGGACTCCGACCACGCTGCAAGACCAAGCCGTCACAACAGTTCACCAACGCGTCGCTAGTCCCTCCAAACACTCTTGGATTTTCAGGTTCCCTCGGGGAGACTTGGCGCCCACTGCGGAGCATCGCCGGTGCGACGTCACCATTTGCGATTCGACATTCCCGGTCGCTCTGTGGTGCTTCCCCAGTGATGAGCGTCGCTTAGGGGCGCGTGGCGCTAGACTGTCTCACATGATCAAGACAACTAGAATCAGTTTCGGCGGCACGGCAGCAATTGTGACAAGCATGGCGCTAATTACCGGCCTGGATGCTGCCAACGCTCGCAGAGCCAGCATACTGGGCGCCCTTTTGATCGCTGCAGTCGCCGATAACCTCACGGATTCGCTGAGCGTTCACGTGTACCAAGAATCAGAACGCCTTGAGGAGAGGGAAGCCTTTATCGGCACACTGACCAACTTCGCAACGCGGTTCATTGTGTGTCTTAGCTTCGTGCTGATCGTTGTTCTATTCCAAGGTCATGCAGCCGTCGCAGGCGGGATCGTTTGGGGAATGTCGTTGCTCACCGTGCTGACCTACGTTCTTGCTCGGCATCGGAAGGTCAGCGCGATATCTGAGGTCGAGAAACATCTAGCCGTTGCACTGGCGATCATCGTCGTCAGCAAAGGCATTGGCTATTGGATTACTGCACATGTGTGAGGACTTGGTTTCCATTGCCAATCACGTGAAATGCCAGGAATACGCGAAGTAAACCTCATTCCTCGGACGAGCCAACTGGAGGTAACCTGAGTGAGGCACCTGTGGTCAACCCATGCTTCCGCTGGCTTCCATAACTGATGTTTATTCTGCGCTGGCGACCGGCGTTCTAGGCGTGCACATGCTCTTCGTTTTGTTGGTGATTTTCGGAGCCCTGGTTGCTCGCTCTCATCCCACGCTGTGGTGGTTCCACATCACATGTTTGGTCTGGGGAATCCTCGTGGAACTCCTTCCATGGCCTTGTCCCTTGACGTTGCTCGAGAACTGGCTGGAGTTGAAAGGTGGAGCCACACCTTACCGGGGCGGCTTTCTGTTGCATTACTTGGACAAGCGGGTCTATCCCAATATTTCTGCTAGATTGCTTACGATTGCGGGCGTCGGCGTCTGCGCATTGAATCTTGCCCTCTATACGTGTGCTCTGTTAGTGCGGCAGGTCCGATCGTAGTAGAGAGGAACAGGATAATGTTCTCTTACCGCCCCGGATTTGGAATTTACGAATTTCGAAACTGAGGTGACAAGCGAGGTGCGCATTCAGGCATCCAGTCTCCAGGATCTGCATAATTATCGAGGGTGCACGGGATAACGTCATCTTCAGCGAAGGCAGTCAATGACGACCAATTCTGCTGTCGAGTTCCTGATGTGGTTGCTGATCGCAGCGTCCCTCATCGCTGTGGTCGCGGCACGCCTCAGAATCCCATACACCGTTGCCTTGGTTGTGGGAGGTCTCGTCTTAGGCTCGGTCCATCTGCCAATCGTGGACACTCTGGTCAGTAACAAGCCTGATTGGCTCACGCCCGGTATCACGCTGTTCATCTTCCTTCCAGCGCTGCTGTTTGAAGGCAGTCTGAAGCTCCAGGTCCGGCAACTTCGCGAGAACAGCCTGCCAATCCTGCTCTTGGCGACTGTCGGCGTGCTTGCAGCGACCCTGATCACCGGATTCTCTGCCCACTGGGCCCNTCGGTCTCCCGGTACTTGTTGCCTTGGTGTTCGGGGCCATCACCGCCGCCACAGACCCGATCTCTGTGCTCTCCATCTTCAAGGAGGTGACCGCTCCGAAGAGGCTATCTGTCATCGTCGAAGCCGAAAGCCTGNTTCAATGACGGAACCGCCGCTGTGCTCTACGGAATTCTGGCTGCCGGAGTCGCCTCGGGAGCCCTCGGCATCTGGGGTGGTGTCCAAAAGTTCTTCGTCGACGTCCTCGGCGGAGTCGGAGTCGGGCTCGCGATGGGCTACGTGTTCAGTAAATTGATGCAGAGGATTGACGAGCCACAGATCGAGATAACCTTAACCACCGTTTTGGCCTACAGCTCCTATCTGGTCGCGCAGGCGCTGCATTTGTCGGGTGTTATTGCGACTGTCTCCGCGGGACTCATGATAGGGAATCTAGGCACCAGAGTAGGGATGAGTGCACGGACACGCCTTGCGCTCTGGTCTTTCTGGGAATACTTCTCATTCGTTATCAATTCGCTGGTCTTCCTTCTCATCGGGCTAGAGGTTCGTGTGGGCACCCTGTTGCACAGCTGGCGTGCGACACTGGTGGCCATTGGAGCTGTGGTGTTGGGCCGTATTCTGTCGGTCTACGGCCTGGTTCCAGTCAGCAATCTGTTCGGCACGAAGATTCCACTTCGTTGGCAGCATGTATTGGTCGGCGGGGGCATGCGCGGAGCACTCTCGCTAGCATTGGCGCTGAGTCTCAGTAGCAGCTTCCCACATCGCGAGCAGATCCTGGCCATGACGTTTGGTGTCGTGGCTTTCACAATCGTCGTCCAAGGCCTCGCCATTAAACCGCTGCTACGGCTTTTGGGGATGAGCACTACCCAGGAAGGCGATTATGAACGTGCCCGCGTGCGCCAGATCTCGATCGCCTCGGCCCAATCGGAACTGGAAGCGCTGCTCAGAAACCATACGATCTCCGCGCCGGCATATGAGCAGCTTCGCCACGAACTCGATGCTCGACTCGTGCAAGTCAAGGCCGAAGTCGCCGAACTCTATGGCAAAGATGAATCGCGGATTCTTCCCGAGGTTCAAATGGCCAGGATGAAACTGATCGCAGCCGAAAAGAGCGCAATCGAGCAGGCGGAGCACGATGGCCTGATTTCGCGGCAAACCGCAGCCAAGATGATCGAGGACGGTGATCGGGAGTTGGACAGTCTCGCAAGCCAGAGCAAGTGACTTTCAACTCACATTCTTCGTGAGTCTCGTGCGTCGGCCACCCTCATAACTCCTTGAGGTGTACACAGCCCTCCGTAAATGCCCGAGCTATGCTCCACTGACATGTCAGATTGGAGTAGCTGCAGGGAGGTCCCCGCTGACATACTGTTTGGTGAGCACGGCCGTGTGAATCTTCGAGGAGAGGTGGGTCGTGGAACTGGGACTCCACAGGTCATTCAAAATCTTTGCCCCGGGCAGTTCTCTGCGACGCAGAGTCGCTTATAGCCTGGCTGTCGTAAGACTGGTTCTCGTCCCTGTCATTTTCCTTGCAGTCTATTACCTGTTCCGGATGGGGCTGATTGTCGACCGCATCGTTAACGTGGATGCCCCAGCAGCAACGCTCGCGGAGCAAGTCTCCGTCCAAATGCTGGACGCCCGCCGCGCCGAGCGAAGTTATTTCTTGCTTCGTGATCCGGAATACCTTCATGCCAACCAGGAGTCGGTCGACCAAGTGAAAGAAACTTTGGGGAAGATTCGCAATCTCGCATCCGACGAACAGCGCACCACCCAGAAGGCTCGGGAGAATGTGCAGCTATATGAGCAACAGATTGGGGCCGCAGTCTCACTGGCGCAAAAGCCCGGAGGTACATCCATCGAGCGCGTTCAGGAGGTTGTGCGAGCTTACGAAAAAGACCTCAACGACCTTTTGAAACAAGCCCGGCGCAGGACGCGCACTCAGATGATTGAGGACCTTCGCCGCCAAATTGATTCCTTCGATGCTCAAATCGCGAACACTGTAGAGGCCGGCGATCCTACCTTGCGCCGGGTTACACCCATCCTTCAAACTTCCAGCCAGCAAGTACTGGTGTTAGCGTCCGAACTCGAAACCCGAAGCTGGGCGCGTGTTCAGCATGATCACCAAGATGCGCGACATCTTCTTTATCGTGCGGAATGGGTGCTCAGCATAGTATCGGCGCTCACGCTCCTGCTGAGCGTATGGATCAGTTTCGTGCTGCCGCGCCAGGTGGTGAAGCCCTTGCTGGAACTGAGAGAAGCGGTGGATCACGCAGCATCGGGCAATTATCTGATCGACTTCGAACTTCGCGGCGAAGGTGAGGTTGTGGAACTCGCAAAAAGTGTGCGTAATCTGATTACACACGTACGGTAGACAGTTTGAGCGCCAGCTTGCCGCACTCCGGCGCCAGACACGGTGCGCAACCCGTCCTTGAGTCATTCGGGGAGATCAAGGAGGCGGACGAACGAGGGACGAACGGAGGATTTGTTTGATTCACTCCAACGAAAATTCCGGGTGCTGCGACGTTCAATCACAGCGCGAAAGATAAAGCGCCGCTGGCTATAATCGAACTTTCACCTTTGGGAAATTGCCGAAAACGGAGACGGTATCCCTTGTCGATTCGAACCCGACTACGTTTGAAATGCTCGCGATCTTTAGAGATGAAATCGGAGTTCCGCCGATGCAGTTTCTGGTTGATCGTGTTTTTGCTGGTCGCGCCGCTTGGGCGAACTGCGGAATCGACCGCTCCCTCCACGCCCGAATACCGGCTTCGCTTTTATCACACGCACACCCGGGAGCGGCTCGACATCGTTTACCGGCGCGGCGATACCTACCTACCGAAAGCGTTGGACGAGCTCGACCACTATCTCCGCGATCATCGTACCGGCGCGGTGCATCATTTCGATCCCCATCTGTTCGACCTGCTCCACGACCTGACCGCGTCTCTCAACGATTCTGGTGGCCAAATCGACGTGATCTGTGGATACCGTACGCCGTGGAGCAACGAATTCCTTCGTACTCGCAGTGCGCATACGGGCGTGGCTCGCCACAGTCTCCACATGCAGGCAGAAGCCATTGATATTCGCTTACCGGGGATTCCCACTTCAGCTGTGCGGGATGCTGCGTTGCGCCTGCATCGCGGGGGCGTTGGTTACTATCGCAGTTCCGACTTCGTGCATGTGGACATGGGACGCGTGCGCCGCTGGTAGTTACCAGCCTGTGGTCAAGTTTGAATTCCGAAATCCAGCGCCTAAGAGCAGATTGATTCTTAAATCAATGGTTAAGACGGCGGTGAGTATGTCAAGAGATCGCGATTCACATTCGGCGGTACCGGCCCCGGCTCACTCCCATAAACGGCGGGAGCCGTTGCCATGGCAAACCCCCAAGGCAACGGAGGACGACCCGCAGGCATTGGCGCGGGTCAAGGCCATCATGGCCAGCCCGAGCTATTGTCAGGCGGATCGGGATGTGGCGTTTCTGAACCAGGACGCGACGCGCGGTGTTCGGCTCCAGATCGACTATCTCAAAACCGAATTGTTACTAGAACAGCATGGTGTGGAGCATACCATCGTGGTGTTCGGCAGCACCCGCCTGCATGAACCGGGGGCTGCACGGCGTAAGGTGGATGCCTTGCAGCAGGCGCTGGCCGCAGATCCTAAGAATGAAGAGCTTCAACAGCGCTTAAGTGTGGCGCGGTCCATTCTGGAGAAGAGCCGTTATTACGAAGAAGCGCGGGCATTCGGCCGCCTTGTGGCTGCATCAGGCAAGGGGGCGGATGATTGCCGGGTGACTCTGGTCACGGGCGGGGGCCCCGGCATCATGGAGGCCGCCAACCGAGGTGCCTTCGATGTGGGGGCGAAATCGATCGGCCTTAATATCACGCTGCCCCATGAACAGTATCCGAATCCCTACATCACCCCTCACCTCTGTTTCAGTTTTCACTACTTCGCCATGCGCAAGCTGCACTTTCTCAAGCGGGCCAAGGCGCTGGTGGCCTTCCCCGGTGGTTACGGCACTTTTGACGAGTTGTTCGAGACACTGACCCTGATCCAGACCCGTAGCATAGCGCCACTGCCGGTGGTGCTGGTGGGGGAGTCCTTCTGGCGCCAGGCAGTGAATGTGGATTTTCTGGTGGCCGAGGGCGTCATCGACGCCGAGGACCGTGATCTGTTCTGGTACGCCGAGACGGCAGAGGATGTCTGGCAGGGGATTCAGCACTGGTACCGGGCCAGCGGTCAACCATTAGTGAACAACAACAAAAAGGAATAGAACATGGAGATTTCCTTTCACGGCGCAGATCAGGGCGTCACCGGCTCCTGCCATCTGGTGAGCTGCGCTGGCAAGCAGATATTGATTGACTGCGGGCTATACCAGGGCGGGAGGGAGGCGGATGAAGAGAACCGCGATCCTTTCGGGTTCGATCCAACACAGATTAATGTTGTACTCCTCACCCATGCCCACCTGGATCACTGCGGCCGTCTGCCCCTGTTGGCCAAGCGGGGATTTCGCGGCGAGATTATTGCCACCGCAGCCACGCGCGACCTGGCTCGCCTTGTGATGTTGGATGCGGCGCATCTACAAGAGGAAGAGTTGCAACATCATGGGCATCGACCTGCACACCACGGCAAACATCAACATGCTGCCGCTCCGCTTTACTCCATTCTGGATGCATTTTCCACGCTGGATTTTTTTGGGCGTATCGCCGCTTATGGACGGCCTATACAGATTGCTCCGGGCATACGCGCGACCTTCCTGGACGCCGGCCACATCCTTGGGTCCGCCAGCATTCTCCTGGGACTGGAAGAGGATGGCCGGCAGCGTAACGTGCTGTTCTCCGGCGATCTCGGCAATAGCGGCCGCCCCCTGTTGCGCAACCCCGTGACACCGCTACAAGCTGATATTGTCGTCATGGAAACCACCTACGGTGACCGTTTGCACAAGCCCTTCCAGCGATCGGTGGAAGAACTTTACGAGACGATCACCGATGCCTTCAGACGAGGTGGCAATGTTGTCATCCCGACTTTTGCATTGGAACGAGCGCAGGAGATACTGTATTTCCTTCGTCAAGGTATCGAAGAAAACCGGCTGCCACGCTCGATCCAGGTGTTTCTAGACTCCCCCATGGCGATATCGGCTACTGAGATATTCGAACACCACCCGGAGTGCTATGACCCGGAAACCGCCGAACTGTTTCGCGAAGGGCAGGATCCTTTTCACCTGCCGGGACTTCACTTTACCCGCGAAACGAGCGAATCCATCGCTATTAGCCATATGACAGGTGGCGCCGTTATCATGGCTGGATCCGGCATGTGCACGGGCGGAAGGATTCAGCACCATTTGCAACAAAATATCGCACGTGAGGAGTGCAGCATATTATTTGTTGGTTACGCGGCCACAGGCACTCTTGCACGACAGGTCATCGATGGCGCGAAAGAAGTCAGAATCTACGGAGAAGAGATACCCGTACGTGCCAAGATCCATACCATCAATGGCTTTTCGGCGCATGCCGATCAGGCTGAACTGCTCACGTGGCACAAGCAGATCGGCAATGCGGAGAAGACTTTCCTCGTTCATGGCGAAGAAGAAGTCATGCGCCAGTTTGCACACCTCCTGACCGGAACGAAGGTAGTCATCCCGTCCTTGCACGAGGTTTTCAAGATTTGAGCTGCTGAAGAAGCTACGAAATTCCACTCGGGCAGTCTGGCAGGCAGGAAATACACACCCGGTCGCATCCAGCTTACCCGTTCGAGCAATTTTCCTAAGTCCTTCCTGTTTTCAATCTTTGCGCGAGGCCAACCCTCTCTCCGAAGAGCAGCCCGAGGCGTTTTGAACCATGCTCGGACCCTCCGTCGGGTTCATGTTAGGTTGCATCTTTCGATGACCGCACATGCCTCATTTCAAAAACAAGGAGCCACATCATGTCAGAAACTACGCTTTAAAGCGCTTTCGGCACGCCTGAAGGCCGCCCCGATACGAATCCGACCCGCACCAAAGGCCATTCACTCTTATTAGGAATACGGATAGCCCTTCGCCAGCACCTTGTCCAGGGAGGCGTCGAGCCCGTAGATGTCGTCGTAGAAGTGAACGACACCGTCGTCGGGCACGATCACGGTGGCATAGACGATCAAGACCGGAACCGGGTGCGCGAGATTCACCTGCTGGGTCGTGCTGCCGTTCATCGACGCGCGAATACGCTCGGGGGTCCAGCCAGGATTGTCGCGCAGGACCCAGGCAGCCAGGTCGGCGGGCCTTTCCAGGCGGATACAGCCGTGGCTGAAATCCCGCCGCGCTTTCTCGAATAATTCCGTTGCAGGCGTACCGTGCATGTAGACGTTGTAACTATTTGGAAAGATAAATTTCACAAGCCCGAGCGCGTTCTTGGGACCCGGCTGCTGCCGGAGGAAGAGTTTGCCGGCTCGGATTTGGCCGAGCACCTCGGGGGTGACCGTCCCGGTCGAGACCACGTTCCGCTGGCTGTCCACAACTTCGAATCCCTCCTTGGCCAGGTAATCAGGGTCGCGAACAATGTGCGGAATCATCTCGGCTCTGGTAATGGAGTATGGCACTTCCCAATAGGGCCGGAAGACGACATACTCGATGGTGTCGCTGAACACCGGGGTGTCGTGGCCGTAGGCTCTACCGACCACGACCTCCATCGTCACCGCGATTGTGAAATCTTTGTCATAGGCGCGCAGCCGGAATTCAGGGATGTTCACTACGATGGGCTCTTTTTGATACGAGTCCGGCAACCACCGCCATCGCTCGAGTGTGAGTTGCATTTGCCGAACTCGGCGGCTCAGAGGAACGTTCAAATCAGCCAAAGTCGGAGCGTTGATTCGACCATTCGGATCCCGGCCATGCCGGCGCTGGAAGTTCCTCACTGCCTCCACCAGCGCACCGTCGTAAATCTGCTGATCCGCCGGAACATTGGCGTCTGCCGCAAGGTCGCCGACTAATCGGAGCAGTCGCGCGAGTCGTGGGACACCAGGATAAGTGTCGCCAGGAACAATGGGTTTCTTCACCGGAGGCAGTTGCTCCCTATCGTCTTTCTTCGCCAGTTCGATGTAGGCTTGCAGAGCCCGAATCGTACGCCGATAGCCGGGATAGGGCGGCTCCAGTCGGGCCACAACACTGGCAACGTCGACTGCGCCGACAACGTGGTTCTTGAGGAACTCTGCCAGATCGTATTTCTGGGATTCATCGTAAAAAGCGAAGTCAAAGTGTTTCGGATTTACTCTGCCGACGTGGAGAGCGGAAATGTACCTCATTGCGCAAACCGTAAGCGCGAGATCGAACTTAATAGCATCCGATTCCGTCGGCTGCCGCGTCGCAGGTTTGAGTTTGGTCAGCCGTCCGCTCCACCGCGGTCCATCGTAATCGTCGGCGGAGAGCCCCTTCTGGTCGGATTGGAGCAGCAGCACGATCAGCTGCCGCGCTTGTGCGGTTGGCTCCATTCCCTTGACCCACCACAATGAATTGCCGTTGAGCCCATAGAATTTCTTCACATACTTGCTGTAATCGCCGAAATCGGGCCAACGCAAATCAGGAAAAGCGCCAGCGTCAATGGCTGCGTCCAACCAGGCTTGACCTTCGGAGCTGAGCGGTTGCGCGCTCGCACTGTTACTGCCAGAAGTCGCAGGCTGGGTCTGAGGGGAGTTCGCTGAGCTGAGTCCGCATCCGCAGAACAGTGCGATCAACACCAGCGGCGCTGAGAGTTGAGAGCCCCAAATCCATAATTGTTTCACTGAGTCCTCCCGGCATCGCCGGTGTTATGCATCTCGACGACACGGACATTTGCGTTCCATTCTACAAAGGCACTCCCTGGACGCGGTACGGCTAGGGCATCCTTTTGGGCAGAACAGTTATGTTCGTCCCTGCCGTTAATATTGACAGGTTGCAGATCAGAACGGGCTATTCCCTGCAGCAAGGTCATGACACATGAGCTTTCAAAAACAGATTTCGCTGAACACCAAGGGCCACGGGGACATGCATGACATCACCGATCAAGTGGCCACGGCCGTGAACTCTTCAGGCGTGAAAACCGGAATTGTTAACGTGTTTAATGTGGGGAGTACGGCCGCGGTCGGCACGATTGAGTTCGAGCCAGGGCTGCAGCATGACCTACCCGCCATTTTAGACAAGCTCATTCCTCCCAGCCGCAACTACGGTCATGAGCAGACGTGGCACGACGGGAACGGCCATTCACACCTGCAGGCAACGTTGCTCGGACCGTCAATGAGCGTGCCGATCGCGGATGGCAAGCTGCTTCTCGGCACCTGGCAACAGATCTTCCATCTCGAATGCGACGTGCGTGGGCGGGAGCGCACCATCGTTGTGACCGTGATAGGCGACTAAAGACAGTCCATCCGGAACTAGAATAGAGTCTCTCCATGGTCAAGCGTGCACCAGCCCGAAGACGTCCACGCAAGGCCAAGCCCGGAACGAAGGGCCTGGGCCCAGCCGAATGCCGGCTAGAGCAACCGACAGGCGCTGCCGCGGAAGCTGCGGAGGCTATCGCCAAAGCCGGCGGCTGCGTTGTTGGATCGTACAAGGAACCGCTCGCCGGTCATCCGGTATTGCTGTCCGTCCTGCCGATCGATGCCGTCGAACCCACGCCCTTCCAGCGAGATCTCTCCGATGCTCACCACAAACGGCTAGCTGACGTTATCAACAAGACTGGGCGTTTTCTCGACCCAATCATTGCGGTCCTTGCTCCAAGAGCCGGGTTTTGGACTCCCAACGGTCGGCACCGTCTCGAAGCCATGCGCCGACTTGGGGCGAGATCCATTACTGCGCTCGTCGTGGCTGACCGCGAGGTAGCATGGCAGATCCTCGCGCTGAATACGGAGAAAGCTCACAATCTCAAGGAACGCTCGCTGGAGGTCATACGCATCTACCGTGGTCTGGTGGACGAAGATGCCGCGCGTCCTGAGTCACAGTTCGCGTTCTACCTCGACGAACCCGCCCTCGTCTCTCTCGGAGTCTGCTATGAACGGTTCCCGCGCTTCGGCGGTGGTGCCTACCATTCAATCCTCCGGCGACTGGAGGCCTTTACCGATGAACCGCTCCGCACTGCCCTCAAGGATCACGAGAAACGGGCCACGATGGTGCTCGACCTTGAGGAGAAAGTCGCGGCAGCGGTGAAAAAGTTAAAGGAACGTGGTCTCGTCAGCCCGTACCTGCGCTCATTCGTGGTAGCGCGCATCAACCCGCTGCGTTGGATTAAGGGCGAACCGCCTCCACTCGAAGAGGTGCTCAAGACGATGCGGGAGCGCGCGGCAAAATTCAACGTTGAAAAGATCAGGCCGCAGGATCTGGCGGGCGCGGCAGGACCGCCGGACGAAGAAACCTAGGAGAGCAACCCACAAATGACAACCTCGTCCGGCAGAAAACATGCGGGGCCTGGACCTGCGACTGACCAGCCTCCGGTCCCCGAGCCCACGTTCGCGGAACGGGCGCGCACATTGGTGTATCTGGGCCGCGTCGGCAGTCTCTCCACCCTGTCGCGTAAACAGCCAGGATTCCCGTTTGGGTCTGTAATGCCCTACGGGTTGGACGATCACGGCCGTCCCATATTCCTGATCAGCACCATGGCCATGCATACGCAGAACTTGCAGGCCGACGCCCGCGCCAGCTTGCTGGTTACTCAGCAGGAGACCGACGGTGAGCCGCTCGGCGCATCGAGGGTCACGCTGGTAGGAAATGTTCTTCCGGTACCGAACACCGAGTTGGCTGAGGTGCGCAAGCTGTACCTGGAGCGTCACGCTAATAGCAAATATTGGGTAGACTTTGAAGACTTTTCGTTCTACCGCATGAACGTCATTGATGTTTATTACGTGGGCGGCTTCGGGGTGATGGGCTGGGTATCAGCCGCAGAATATAACAGCAGCCGACCCGATCCCCTGGCCGACTCCATGGCCGAAATCATTCAGCACATGAACGCCGACCACAAGGACGCACTAGTCTTGCTTGCCCGCCAATTTGCTCACGTTGATTCAACGGAAGCAACCATGACAACAGTCGATCGTCTCGGTTTTCATGTCCGCTTGAGGACACCGGATGGTATGCGCGGTGCTCGCATTGCATTCTTGAGAGAGGTAAGCAATCCGGCTGAGACTCGAAAGGTGTTGGTGGAAATGGTGCAACAGGCACGCTCGCAGGCCCAATGAATGTTTAATCCGGCGCCTGGCATACAGACGTGCGAGAAACCCTTGAACTAGCGATGGTGCCATCACAGGAAGAGAAGTCGCACACCAAAGGCGCACAGGGGTTCACGAAGTCTGTGAATCGTTGGAATCTCTGCTTACCGACAGTCAGCCAACCAACCCTGTTGGGGTTCTTGCCCGGGAAAGGGTGCGTGTGCGTCCCTTTTCTCGGTTGCCTCAGGACTTGCTTACTCGATGCCATGAACGCAAAATGATCTTGGAAGATGTCGAAACGAATCGATTTCGCCAAACAACGTAGGGATCAGGGGCGTTCCCTAACCAGCGCCGTCCGCGAGATTAAGGCGATAATGGAGCCTATAGCCCATCAAGCTGGCATCAATCTTCGAGCAATCCTGGGTGAAGCGGCAGTACGAAAAGAAAAAGAGAAACAGCTATTAACCGAACGCCTGCAAGAATCCGTTGTGCCTTTGTTTATCTATCGGGATGGGCAGCCCGACAGAGTTGGTTCTTGTGTCCTCGTGCGCTTGGATTCGGAGTTCTATGCGTTCACGGCAGCGCATGTGATTCAAGACGCCGGCTCCGCAAAACTCTTTGCTCCCTCTGAAGGCAGGGGCGGGAAGTTGCAGCCGTTACCGCCGTGTACGGCGCACCTGAAATCATCCCGTGGTAATAACGATCTCGACGTCGGCGTGCTGGCCCTCCCAGTACGTCGATTAGGAGCCTTCCAGCGCCATGTTTTCTTGTCTGACGTGGACCTCGATCAAGACGATCTACCCGACGACCAAGATGATCTTCGGTCTTTCTATTTCGTTCTCGGCTATTCTGGATCGAGGACACAAGTGAAGGTCTCCAAGACCCAGCGGCGAATTCACCAACAGTCGTTTCGTTGCTCAACACAGCCGATAGATGCTGCCGAATATCTTCAGGAGGGGATGGCAAAGTCAGATCACATACTTCTCGACTTTGACCACAAGGAGATACACGTTGAAGGGCGGCGTGCATCTCCTCCTAAACTCCAGGGCGTCAGTGGCGGGGGAATATTTCTGATCTCCCGGAAAATAATGCGAGGGCCACTCGTCGCAATCGCAACCGAGAATAGGCGTCGGTCGCGTCTCATCGTAGGCACTCGAATTAAACACTTTCTCGCAATCGTTCGTGCCCTGAAGGCCACAGGTCCGTCCGGAAGCTTTTGAGTCAGTCGGACCAATGGGCTTACTCCTGAACTGGCCGTACTGTTGGCTGGACGACTTCGTCGCCTTTTCGTGCCGACGTCTGCGATAAGGAGTTCGCTCAGTTCCTGATATGCGTCAACATGCACGTGAAGATTTGGGGCCGCGCCATGCTGAACATACTTCACAGCTGCATCGAAGGGATGCCGGAGCGTCGGGTCAGTTTCAATGCGCTCTACTGACGCGTTGATGCAACTGGGGCGCCACCCCTGATTATCGTCACCGAGCCCATTCACCCGTCTTTCTTAGGTTCGGCCAAGAAGTTAACACGCTTGCGGACCTTGACCGGTTTCTTGGCTACGAACTGTATTTCTTCTCCAGTGCTCGTTTGGAACTCCACCTCAGTCGGTTTTTTCACGGTTTTCGTTGCCGTGAATTTTACTCTTGTCCTTCTTGTCATTTGTACTCCAATCCTAACGCCACGCTCTCCCGGACCGATTTCAGGTCACTATGAATCGGATGTGGTTCGTTTCAGGGGATTGATTTGATAGACTGCCCTTCCGCTCCTCAGAGCATAGGATACGACATCCGCGGTACCGCCTAGACCGGCAGCAGGTTTGCCGTCCCAGACTGCGATCAACAATTCGGAGTGGTCCACGATGTACTTTCCCGCGAGTAGGTACGACCGCTCTTTTGTAAGAGCGAACGTGAGCGTCGTCACGCGGCCGCATCTTGCGAGGAGTTCGCGAAAGTGAGTGGTGTCCTGGGGGTTTTCGAACGTCGCGTCGTACCCGGCAAATGGAAGGACTGCCTCAAGACTACCTCCGAGTTCCAGGACGACGCGGGCGAAGAGTTGGTCGGCACCCTTCGCCAACGACGACAACCCATATAGTTCCGAAAAACCACCAAGCTTCGCGCGAACGCACTCGGTAACCCAGGGCAGCACTGAGACGTCTTCAAACTGTTGGTGGCCAGTGATCCCAACCTTCATCTAGATCCGCCTGTTTTTCACCAACCGCCAGTATTCCCGACCACGAATGGTGAGTTCGACAGTTTGGCTCTTCCGGGCCGCCCAGAATAGTTGTTCGCCCGTCGATGTTCTCAATAGCCCAGTGTCCCGAAAATCCTTGAACAGCCGTGAAAGGCGAATTTTCTCTTGATTCACTGGCTCATGTAAATTGCCGTGCTCATCTTCGGGTTCAAATTCTGGGTCCAACTGGTACCTATATGTCTCGGTTGCAAATAGCGTCACCATCTCGTTGAGCTTGAGGCGTTCAATCAGTGGAGCACATTGGCGCACTATGCCGATCTCGGTAGCGTGTGACCGATAGACTGGCCTTTGATCAAACTCCCCGAACCGACGCTCGACGTACGCATAGATGGCAGGGGCGGTTACCCAGCCCATGTGATCCGCCGCCCCTCCTTCAAGTGCATCTATGAATGCAGACGTGAATAAACCGTGGCCACCAGCTTCCACGGCAACCTGAGTTGCTTTCGAGGCCGCCAGAATGGTCATGTTCTCTCGAAGGAGACTGAGCGGGTTGATTTGTCCGTGTGTTGCTAGCAAGGGTATTGCACCCAGGTCCCCGCTGTGGCAGCAGTCAAGGATCATGAATATCTCGCGAGCGCTGGACTGGCACGCCAACTGAAGTACCTCAGTCATTGGTATTCCGAGGTCATTTCTTACTGCGTCAGATGTCGCTATGCAGCCTCCGACCGTGGTCAGCGCTCCGTGCCCGGAGTAGTAGAGTAAAACATCGCCGCGGTAGTCAGCCGCGAAGAGCGTCTGCAGCTGTTCTCTAAGCTCTGCTCGCGATATGGTAGTGTCCGCGATGCGAGACGCCAAAACAACTGCGACATCATAATTTGGAGTCGTGTCTTCGTTCGACTGAAGTAGCTTCGCCACTGCGCGTGCGTCGTTCTCGCATCCAGCAAGGCTCGGGACGTTGAGGTACTTGTCAATCCCAACGACCAGCGCGCGGCGTCCTACATTGGTCATAGGCTGTTTAGGAACTTGGAGATTCCGTCCCAGGTCCACTCAATAGTTCTTCCTTTAAGTTCTGACGGAATGGCTCCCTTGTCGTCTTTGTGGATGTGAATGCCGAGGCTTGGGACGCCCTCCTCAGCGGCGCACTTCATTTCCCACTTCGCCCCATCTGCGTTCCAGGTCTTCTTGCTTAGAAGCGCGATGAGCCCATCGCACCCTTTTATTCGCGATCGGCAGTTAGTTTTCCATTTCTCGTCCCAGGGCTCCTTCGCGGACATGTCGGTGAAGTCGAAAGGCGTGTCCTTCAGTTGCTTTTGTCCTACGAAAAGATCTCTATACCGAATGTCCTCACTCGCGAATGCGATGAAGATACGCTTGTTAGCCAAGTTGGTTTCCTCCATTGAGCAATAGAAATGTGTTCCAAGACCCCTTGCTACATCGAGCGTTTAGTCCTGCGTGGTGTGTGGCGTGATGGTGTACCAGTACCCGTACCGCCACCCGGCTCCACCTGGGCCGCCTTGGTAGCCAGGTTTCCCAACGTACTGGGCTTCCCACGTCCGTGCCGCCTGTTCAGAGTTGAAGGCGGCTTGTTGCCAGTCCGCAGGATTGCCGTGCTCTCCTCGTCGCCGATTCGGATCGTCTGTCAGGCCCACATACCATGTCATATCCATTCTCCTTCGAACTTCTTGAGCGGGGCGAACTGTTGTTCCGAAGGCCGTCCAGGCAGGCTCGCTCCTTCACTTCTTTCTGCCGTGCACGAGCTCGCTGAGCGATCTACCAGTGCGCTCCCGAACGGTTTCGAGTTTCGCATCACTGCGGAATCCGGGGGCAAAATCTTCGCCGTAGGTTTCGCGAAGCGTTCGCACGCGAGTGTCTCCGCGCTTCTCGCGAATTCTGCCGTTGTCGTCACGACAGCGAGTGTCGAGTCCTTCATTGCAATGGTCTTTTGGCATGGGCCCTTGATTCTCCAAGTTAGAGTTTGGTATTGGCCGGGCTGTCAGGGATTGCAGGAGGGGGAGGGACTGCAGATCGAAGAAGTGCGACCGTATTTTACTATCGTATGTAATCGTACCCCCGCCAGTTGCGCTTGTCAAGCTGAATGCGCTATTAGTTGTAGTGCGCCCGCTCTCTCGCCAATTCCGGTCTTGGGTTCGGATTACTCTTGTGAGTTGACCTTCGTCCAGTGGCCACCAGAAAGGTGCCTACTCCGTCGTGTTCGGCGTGATCTTATACGCGTACACGAACTTCGTTGTGGCGTCACCGCCGCCAGGCCCCCCCTTCATGCCAAGCGCAATAAAATGATCCTCGACCTCCCGCGCAATCTTGGAACTCGCACAATCGCGGTAGATCCAAGCGCCCCCCTTCTCTTGGACGGCATGATCGTTGAAAAGACGTGTCCGCGGATCGGACGCAATGCCGATGTACCACTCGCCATAGTTCCCGCCCCAGCCATCCACGTATTTCTTGATGTCCGAAACTATAGTTCCCTTGTCGCTTGCCACCGTTAGCTCCTTCCGTCAGCAGTGTTCTTTATAACGAATATATTCAGTATAACGAATAACAGCGGCAGTATGTCAAGTGGGCATTGCGAATTTGTTTGCTAGTGATTTAGATTCTAGAGTCAGCACTCTGACATGGGGAGCGGAATGGCAACTGTTGGCGAGCGCATTAGGGAGGTTCGCGAAGCCAGGGGATGGACGCAGGAGAAGCTTGCCGAAGAAGCGAAGATCAGCAAGGGCTTCTTGAGCGAAGTCGAGAACAAGGGAAAGAACATAAGCCTTGATCTTCTGCTGAGGATCGGTGCCGCTCTGGGTGCATCAGTCGCGTACTTGGCGTCCGGCGAGGGCGAGGAACCGATCACCCGGAAACCCGTGATGATCCCGCGGGAGCTGTCGGAAGCTGCGGAACATCTCCACTTAACGTACCAGGAAACGATTGACCTATTGGAGGCGTACAACTCGGTTGTTGCGCGCCGTAGCAACCGGTCGAAAGGAACGATGTCGGTTGATGACTGGAGGGAGCTGCACAAGGCCCTAAAAAATGTGATCAAGAAAGTATATGGATGAGCAGTCGACTCGATAAGAAACCCCAGATATGGAAGTTGGCAGTCGACCTAGGGCTGCCGGCAACGGAAGCACCGACGCGCGCAATACTGCGCTGGGTCACGGAGCGGATACGGGGAATTGCGAAAAAATATCGCTGTTCCACGCTGAATGAATTGCTTGTCGCGACTGCGGGCGAGGTGGGCACAAGCTTTGAAGAAGTCCATTCCGACGAAGATCTGCAGCGCATCAAGCGCAAGTACGTGGCCAAGGGAGAGAAGGCATTTGCGAACCTTGAAAATGAACTTCGAACTGATGACTATGCAATAACCGTAAGGCGACTTCGACCGGAGAAGTGGGACCCGCCCTTTATCTCGGTGATCGATTGCAGGGACAGCAAACTATTTGGCGCGTATTTCTCGAAATGGCACGAACTGGCACACCTCCTTACACTGACGCCGCAGATGCGGCTCGTGTTCCGCCGCACGCATGCTGAACCCCACACAGAAAAGGACCCCGAAGAATCTTTGATGGATGTAATTGCCGGAGAATTAGGGTTCTTCGTTGATTTTCTCCCCAGTGGTCAGCGTACTGACGGCGACGTTTCCTTCGAGAAAATTCAGAGGATTCGCGAGGAGTGCTGCCCGGAAGCTAGTTGGCAGGCTGCGGTCATTGGGATCGTTAAGGCGCTACCACAGCCATGTATTTTGATTCAGGCTGAGATGGCCCTCCGCAGGCGGGAGGCTGCCCAAGCACGCCAGATGTCGTTCGGAATTGTTCCCGATGCTGTTCCTGCGCTCCGAGCGGTTCACGCTACGATCAACAATGCAGCGAGAGACCTTGATATCCTCTTCCACCAGAATTGGCGCGTGCCGAAGGAATCAGTGATCTGTCACGTATACGAAAAGGGAGGATACGCAGAGTCGATTGAGGATCTTGCCTGGTGGGCCACAAGTGACGGATGCAGACTTGGAGCGCGCCGGGTGGCCGTGAAGGCCAAGAAGGTTCGCGACGCTGTGTTCGCCCTTCTTGTACCCCAAGATTAGGGTTCTGTTGGCGACGAGCTATGGGTTAGCCGCCCGGCGGCGCTGAATTTTGGCCCGCCATGCCGAACTCGGAGTGAGAAAATTTGCCCCAGTAGGGGGGACTATGTACGTTCAGACACTCAATTGGATAAAGTGTGACGGCAACCAATGGTGCAATCTGCTGACGCTGAATCTGGATCACTCACATTTTGAGGGGCTTCTAGGGGTATATATCATCTGGCACGGTGGGCAGAACCCGGCGACCGTATATGTTGGGCAAGGAGTCATTGCGGATCGTCTGAGAGCGCATCGTGCTGATCCACGCATTCTTCAGTACGGTCAATTGGGGTTGTTCGTGACATGGGCAAAGGTTGATTACTCACGAGATGGGATCGAGCGGTTCCTGGCCAATCAACTCCGACCCAAGGAGGGGCCTAATCATCCAGAAGCGGCCCCGGTCAGCGTGAACCTGCCCTGGTAAATCGTCTCTTGCTGAGTGGGGGGCCGGGAACAGACATGGATCTTTCGCAGAAGCAAGATCCCGAGATCGTTACCTACAAGATCCCAAGGATCGAGGTCTATCAAGTCACTGATGATGAGCTCAATCGAGTTGAGGAGCAGAGTGGTCAGGTCGGCCAAGATCTAACGTTCGCCGTTGCTTCGGGGTCGGTTGGTCTCTCTTTCTTGATCACGGTCCTTACTGGCCAGCTTTCCACCGGCCTTACGGTGGCTTTTATCAGCGTGGTATTCGCGTGCGGCTTCACATTCATTTATACCGGTTTCAGGTGGTGGCGCACGAGAGGAATGCTAGCCAAGGTTCTAGCGAAGATTCGAAGCCGAAAAAGTGAACCAGTCGCACCACCATCGAAGTGACCAGCCATACGATGGGATCACAAGCGGTTGAAGCGCTAGGGGCGTGTTCGGATGGCTGAGGAGCATAATCGGCTCGATTCACAATTCAACGTCGTAGGCGCGTTCTGGGCCCCGGAAACGATTGAGAACGTGCGGACGGGTACCCTCAGAGCAGACGAACGAGAAATCACGTTTACCACTGCGCCAGAATACACACGCGCACAACTTGGTGTGCCCATTCCTTTGACCCTCCCAGGCAGCAGCCCGCGTGAAAAGATGGTCGTGTTGCATGGCTTTACGGAAGATGGTCTCTGCACTCTATGCGACCTCATGGAGCTTAACCGCCCAGGTCTAGCGCATCACGGTTTAGGACAATCTGTTGTGGCCATTACCTATCGTGTCTCAGCGTGCGTAACCGGAATGCACATTGGAGGCTCTCAAGATAAGTGTCTGAAGTCGGCTCGCTACACATTCTCAGGGCTGAGCGATTGGCTCCCAAAGGCCGCAAGCGAAAAATGGGACCAGGATTACATAACACTCAAGATACCCTTCAAACCCCAAGAGCTTCTTGACTTCAGTGTGCTGGAGAGTCGGGCCCGAGTCACCCTTAAAGTGTTTTCACAGCTCACGAGCAGTTTGGCTGATGGTGGGCGCATCAGCAAACCTGTGGCTTATGTCGATGTGGAAACCCCAGAACCAGAATCTCTCATCTGGTACTACGAGATCGGGAACCGTTTGGAGAACTTGTTCTCTTTGTTGACGGGTGCGTCATTGGCGTTAGACACATTCTTCGTCTATCGTGGCGAAGAAAATGGGCACGTTAATTCGAAGAGAAGCAGTCATGCAAAAAGCTTCGACCCCCGTGACTGCGTTTGGTGCACCTCAGATCAGCTTGCTAACTGCATAGCGCTTTGGTTCAGCGAGTCTCGGGAGTTCCGACGCGTGGAGAGTCTCGTTCTCGGAGTAGTGCGAAAAGGAAAGCTGTTTGTCGAAACAGAGTTCCTTTCTCTGGCCCAGGCCCTAGAAGGAATTCATCGTGTGACGGAACAAATTTCTACTCCAAAAAAAGTTGTCTTTGCTTCGAGATTGAACGCGCTCTGTAAGCGCATCAGTGCGCCGCTGCTTCAGCGCATGGGAATCGACCCCGACCAATTTGTTAAGGATGTGCGGAACACACGAAATTTCCACACTCATACGGGAAGCAACCCTCCCAGCCATACAGGCACTCCAATCTCAGGAAAGGATCTGTTTTTGTTGAGTCAGAAAATGCGGGCTCTGCTTCGCGGTGTGCTCCTGCTACATCTGGGCCTGCCGGAAGCACAAGTTTCGGACGTGCTGGAACGAGAGGCAACGCGTTGGCACTAATTGCAGGTGCCCCAATTCACCCGCCTCGTCGCCAGGGACCATTACATCTTTCATCCAGCCAGCGTCAGTAAGCCGTCAAACAGTGACGCTGAAATACCTGAGCAAATCGTATACGTCTTTGTTGCAATGCTGACTCTGAATCGGCTGGCCTGAATTTGTTCTCTGCGCTATCCTTGCGACGTTGCACTCCGACTCTAGATCGGTCTCACGCCAAAAGAGCGCACCTGGGCAGCGAAGCTGACCAAAAACGCACGGCACCGGTGGTCGGGCACGATGTCGTTGTAGTCAGTGAACTCTTCGTAGCAGATAGGGCATATCCCGCCCTGCTCGACAATTTTCCTATTCATCAGTTTCCGCATTTCGGCGGGTGATCGGAGTTCCCGATATCCACGCGGGTGATGCGGATCTTCAATTCGCTGAACTCCAAGCCTGATCAGCCTGGGTCTGGGCATGAGTTCCCGCCCACAGCACGACGTTGACCTGTGAATCGGACAATATTCGTTGGGACGCAGTCTCATTGGCGGTTCTCCTGTGGTGGCTGGCTTGAATTGCGGAGCGGTTCAGCGCAGTGTCGGCCGAAGGGGAAAGCGGGAAGGATCTAACCGTCCACGTTTTCCACAATTCCGTGCACAGATATTTCGTTTTCACAGCGAGAATTGCGTTGACATCGATGAAGCGACTGTTTAATTTGGCTGGCGTCGACGGCTGAAAGGATTGGCGAAATAAACCTTGCCACTCCGAAGTAGGCTGAGTGATCTGCTCGGCAGGGCGACCTGACGGGCAACCAGACCCGAAAAAACCGACTGGTTCTGCGAGGAGCAGTTGGGGTTTGGATCTGCGAAAGCAGTGATCGCATCAAGGGCTGCGACGGTACATGCATCCAAGCTGTTAACTCCCTCGCAGGAGCTGATGGCTGGAGCGTAACCAATGTCGCAGCCTTTCCTATTTCCGGGATGCAGGTTCGCCCTCTTTCTGGGGTTTGTCCGCTCCTGGTGGAATGAATCTTCGTGAGCCGGTCTGACATCGCCCTCTTCGCAGTTTTCAACACAAATTGTGGATAAATTCGCCAGAGATCACCTCGACATCCCTTCCGGCAAGGCTTTGACCGGTTTGCACTAACTCATGGGCAGGGACCTCTTCGGCTAATATTGTTATGCGATGCCAGTGGCGATTGAACTGCAGAATCTCGGCGATACTCAGTTATGCCGAGAAATTGCTGCGAGTATCGAGCACGCACTCGGCGACAAACGCGGAGAGTGGCGCGTGTCGATTGCCGGATCGCGGGCCAGTGAGAATTGGGAAATGCGAGTTGAAGGACTCAACGGGTTTGAACGGACGTATACTTTGGCGGGTGCTGCCGGGGAGCATCAACCTGAGGCAATTCGTAGACTGGTTCTCCAGTTGTTGCCGACCCGTTTCTCCTGAGCCGCTGTTCTTGTCTTGCAGCACCAGACCGAACACGAAATGAGCACTCTTCAACAGGTCCGCCTTCAAACCCGAGAACCGCAAATGCGCCAGGTTCCAAATGCGAACCACCGTCTCGACGAGCATATCCTGCGAGCCTTAAACAAGATCAAGAAGCCGAGCACAGCTGAAGAAATCGCAGAGTTGCTCAATCGCGACCTCGGCCCGGGAGATCAGCCTTTTCAGGTCAGAGAAGTTGCGGCCTGGTTGCTCAACGCCGAGGAAAACGTGCTCTGTTTGTATTGGCTGGGAAATCGCCCGCGCAGGTAACGCTCTTAGCCATTCTCGAGGTCCTGGTCCTGACCTCAACGCGTACGAATCGAGGCCGATGCGACGCGTATTTCGCTAGTAATGAGATGCTCACGGCCAAGCTGCCTAAATGCATCCTCACTCGAAAAGATCCGGCTGAGCACGAGTTCGTTCGGCTTCCCGAAAGTTGCTCAACCCGATGCCCACGAGCCGATAGCGTTGCTGTGGTCCCAGGGCCACTCGTTCTCGCAGCTTCAGCGCCATGTCTGTCAACTCCTCGCAGGACGAGGGAGGAGTGTCTGGCGTGTGGCTGCGAGTAAGAATCTTGAACTCGCTTGTCTTCATTTTGAGGACCACCGTGCTTGCAATGCGTGATTCCTTCCGCGAAGCCGACCAAAGCTTTTCTGCAAGGCGCCGGATCATGGGATCCGTTTCTGCCAACGGCACGCCCTGCTCGAATGTATCCTCGACCGAGATCGATTGCGTAGGCCGGTCCGGAATGACTTCGTTATCGTCGATACCGCGCGCGAGTTCGTGCAGGCGCCGACCGTAACGGCCGAACTGATCCCCAAGCACGCGCAAATCGAAGGTTCGCAAATCCCCTACGGTCTTTATTCCAAGTTTCGTTAGCTTCTCTCCTGTAACCCTGCCAACGCCGGGCAAGCGTCCGACAGGCAGTGGCAGCAGAAACTCATCAATGTCCTCCGGCTGGATGACAAAGAGCCCATCAGGTTTGCGCCAGTCAGAGGCGAGTTTTGCTAGGAACTTGTTGGGTGCGACGCCGGCGGAGGCCGTCAGGTTTAATTCGTGGCGGATTTGCCCGCGAATCGTGCGTGCCACCAGGGTTGCAGTTGGTAAACCCGTCTTGTTCTCGGTGACATCGAGGTAAGCTTCGTCGAGCGACAGAGGCTCGATCAGGTCTGTGTGACGCTTAAAAATCTCCCGCACACTCTGCGAGACTGCCCGATAGCGTGTGAAATCCGGAGCCACAAAAATGGCGCTAGGACACAATCGTTCCGCGCGTACTGCCGGCATGGCCGAGTGCACGCCAAAGCTCCTGGCTTCGTACGAAGCAGCACAGACAACAGAACGTTTCGCCTGCCACGCGACAATCACGGGCTTGCCGCGCAGGTCCGGGTTGTCCCGTTGCTCGACGGAAGCATAAAACGCGTCCATGTCGATGTGGATGATTTTGCGCACAATTCTCTGGTCACAATATTAGTTCCGGCCGAAGGGCAATTGTGAGCATGCATTTGAGCGGACGCTGCATTGCTCTGCCGCATCTCAGCTGACAGGTGCGATTCCGTATTTTGCGCTCAGGAACTTCTGCAAGGTACGGGGCAACCAAAGACTCAGTTCCTGCCAGGTCAACACCTTGCATCTAGCGCGAAGAGTTGCAGATCGTATGCAGCGCGCAATGCCGTACCAGTCCTCCAGCAACTCAGGCCGGCGAGCGTCGAGTAACGTGCAGAAATCGAGGTCGAGTGCATGAGCAGCGAGCACATTGCGAATCAGCTGATACGAAACGTATTTCCTCCCAAGCCTAGGAAGGTGTCGACACTCAAATATGTCCCTAAGATCGCGATATCCCTCGACCAGTTCCGCGCGCTGGATCTGAAAATCGGCTTTCGTGAGTTTCGCCTCAAAAAGCTTATTCCCGAGCTTCATATCAACTTCGGTGCGTTCGGTCGCTTCGCTAAGTAAGGGAACGCGGGGCATGAACCCAAACTCGGGGACGCCTCCGGGTTCGAGCCCTAAGATTCTGCAAACCTCCCTTCTCCGTGTCACGCCGGGGTAGCAGAAGATGTTCATCAGCAGCGCGTCTGAACTCAACGAAGAATCGAGTTCGCGCCACGGGCCATCCTTCGCGGGCAGTGAGCGCCGCCCCTGGCTGTGCACTTTCTGTAATCGCTTTCTCCACTCGGGTCTTCTGAGAATTGCTCGATAGCTGGCTGCGATGAAATTCCCGTGATGTCGGCTGCATTCCGATTGCTGATAGACCACAACCGGCAAGTCGCCATAGCTGGTTACGTGCGGCAAAAGGTTTAGGGAGGCATACGAGCTGTTTCGGGTGATCAGCTCCTGCCGGAGGGCCGAGACGTAGCAACCGCGCCGGTAGGCAAGGCTTTCCTCATCCTCGCAACCTTGCCTGGATCATCTCCGCCAGGCGGATGCTGTCCGCGATCTTCGAATGCACGACTGGCGATGATTTAATCTCTTCCCGGTTCAGTCGCACCGCGGCGATGAGTGACGCCGCAATGAGGAGCACTGCGTTCGGTTTTCTCTCCTCCTGATTGTTGGGTTTCTTGCGTTCGTAACAATTGTTGCTCGGACCCGGCGCGCCTTTGAATACTTCAGCGGGACTGTAACGGTACGCAGCCCAACAGCACGAACACGTCACAATGACACTGTCATGAGGCGGCGGGTCGGCATTGTCTGGCTGAGAATGTTCGATCTGAGGGTCGATGGCGCGGCAATTGATGGTACAGCCGCACTTCTTGCACTTGACGACCCAGGCCACAGGCAGCCCTAGATTCAGACCGGTCATACCCCGCCATGATAGGCGAAGAAACGACGAAAGTCATCCCTTCCAAGAAAAGGGGTACCCTCGTCGCTGTAGATTCAAGATATGCACGCAGCCCCAGGCTTTGTTGCCTCTGATTTCTACTCTGCGCTCTCGACCGCTGTCCTCTTCCTGCATGCGCTGTTCATTTTATGGGTGATTTTGGGTGCTTTGCTGACGCGATCTCGCCCGGTTCTTCGATGGCTGCACATCGCATCGCTGCTCTGGGGAATCCTTACAGAAGTTCTTCCGTGGCCGTGTCCATTGACTTTGCTGGAGAACTGGCTCGAAGGCCGCGCCGGTGTCGAGCCATACCAGGGCGGATTCCTGCTCCACTATCTGGATAAGCTTGTGTATCCCGATATTTCCGCCAACGTTCTCATGATCGCCGGGGTAATCGTTTGCGTCGCAAATCTCGCGTTTTACGCTCGACAAGTGTGGATCAGCCGGCACACTCACCGTTAACGGCTTTTCGTTTTATTCACGCGGACAGTTCCAGACGGCCATATCGTCGTACTCCAGCTCCTTTGATTTATGAGCAACCGCTCGTGCTGCCACAGGTCATACACCGATAGCAGGAGCCATTCCTCACCATCAGTGAGCCGCAGAATTGGCACGGAGGTGCGTCTCCCAACTCTACGACCTGCCCCAAGCCCTCGACCGCGCTGCTCACCTCAGGCCGCGGTTGAGCCAGCTTCGGCAATTCGAATAGAAGTCCCTGCTCGCCTTTCAGGAAGCGCAGTTCCAGCCATCGGAATAGATAGTCAGTCAGAGACTTGGCATAACCAATCTTCGGATTGCCTGACCAACCGCTTGGCTCAAAGCGTGTGTGGCTGAACTTATCGCACAGGACCTGCAATGGGACACCATACTGCAGCGCCAGGGACACTGCTGTTGCGAAAGAATCCATGAGACCGGAAACCGTGGAGCCTTCCTTCGCCATTCTGATGAACAGTTCGCCCGGCAGACCATCCTCGTATAAACCGACCGTGACATAGCCTTCCTGCCCGCCCACGGAGAAGTGATGGGTCAAGCTGTGGCGCTCGTCGGGCAACCGTCGCCTCACTGCTGGAGGGCCATCCGCGTGCGCGGCACGCGTACCATTTGCGTCCCTTGATCCGTTGCTCCCGTCTTCCCTGGTTTCTTTCAGAGATTGCTCTTGGCTGTGCTCGACGATAGCAATTTCCTTTGCCGCAGACATTACGCACCTTCTTCGGAGCCGCAGGCCAATTGAGACTCCGTGTTGGCGTCTGTCTCATCGCTTGCGTCTTGCCTTTTGTAGGTTCCTCTCACCGAGAGCAGTTCCGCGTGGCTTGGCGGAAAAACATAGTTCTGCACAAACCAAAGCGCGTCATATTTCAGCCGTCGGCCCACGACATGACGCCCGTGCTGTTTGACAAACTCACAAAAATCGTCGGCGTAGATGATTTGCGCCTGCACGCCCGCCGTGCTCATGGTGCGCGACTTGAGCCATCCCAGCGTGATCCACTTCTGGATTTCGTCAGGACGAGTGTGCAGTGCCCGAGACAAGGAGAACTTTGTGAACCACTCGCGGCCTGTCCTCCCGCTAATGCCGAGGCGGTGCAACATGGAACGAACAGATGCTGAAGGCCGGCGCAGGATTTTGGCAGCCTCCCCTACGGGCATCGCCGTGATCAGGTCCAGAAGTCGTTGTTGCTCGGGCTTCGTCCATTCGCGATAGTTCCGCTTGTGATTCAGGCCCGACTGACGCAGGAAACGTAAACAGGCATCGCGCGGATTTCCAGACACCTCAGCCAACTTGGTGATCAGCATGCGGCGGTCGGCTTCGTGGTGCTCATCGCTTCTGCCCAGCTGTTCCTTGTAGTCTCTGACCAACTGTCGCGCTTCTCTTGGCCAGCGAAAGTGATGCCGCTTGCGTACACCATCGGGTGCGCCCATATAACCAGTTCTGGAATCAACATTGCGAATCAAGTCATTACGCAGGCACACCCCAGGGCGGGTCACCGCTCGTTTCCCAGAACCCCTCCTTTACCTATATATGGAGCCAAAAACCGAATCTGTGACAGGAAAATGTGGTTTTTCGAGAAAAAAGATTTTTGCCGAGGCGTGCAACTAAGGGGCTGGAAGCGGGGTTTAACGGATAACAGAAAAGATCAGGGGTGAGGCGCTCCAACCCGTAGACGCAGCGCCGCGCGCCCTGCGGCGGTTGTTATGCCAGCCCTCCCAGAACCGCGGCCACCAACCAGAAAAGCCGCAGTCGTGTGGGCGACGGTTGCTGCCGAATCAGTACGACATCCACAAAGCGCACCAGTGCCACTTTGCTTTTCCGATTCGCCAGTCTCCTCGCAGGCTCTTTCTGGAGTCATTCGCAGAACCCATTTGACTACGCCACCTCGCGGGTTCCGCAGTAGGCTCTGCCAGACATCACAAGGCTGGTTTGTTTTCGAGCTTGATTGGCTGTGGATGTGGTTATGGCCGCTAATGCCAGTAATGGTCCTGTTTGGTGGGACAGGGAGCTTGATTCCTCAGGCAGACAGATTCGTGCGGATGTTCGGGCAGCGGCGCACGAGGTATGGCCGAATGCCTGCCGGCAGGCCCAATCGCTTCTCGGTGACATGAGCGAGGCAGCGGAACTAATGGAGAAGTCGGTGGCGCAGGTCTCCCAATATCTTGACCGGGCGGGCGCCGATCCTTTCTCGCAGAATACGAGGGGAATACTTATGTGCGCCTTTTGTCGGGCCCTTCGACGCTACGCGGTGAAGATCAATCGCTTGCAGCTCGTGGGCAGGAGCGCCGACCTCTCAGAACGAGTCTTCGCTCCCAGCTGGGCAGCTCTTGTCGAACTCCGATTGGACTTGGAGAAACTTGGTTGCGATCTCAGCGACAAAAGCCGAAAGATGCTCGGCCTGCGGAGCCGGGGGTTTGATTGGAAGGAAATTGCGGATGCTTTGCACATGAGCGAGACTGCGGCCCGGACGGCGTTTTGGCGCGAGATCAGACGTGCCATGTCGAAAGGCTCACGTGAAGGGTCAAAAACAAAACCGACCATGAACGTCAACCATGAAGATGTCCAAGACGAACCTTAACAGCCGTCGATATAGAACACCAGTTCCCCGTGTTCCCCAATTGAGTTCCGCCACTGTGAAGCCAGACTTCGCATGTTGTGCAATAGCGCCGCAAGTTCGTCAGTTTCGTCTATGTCGATCGGCACTCCTTGTTCCTCCAGGCTGTCCGTGAAGCTTGCGGCATTGAAGCGTCGATCGTTTTCGATGTAGTCCAGGACCCTGTTACCGTCCTCGAACCATACCGCTCTGTTGTCGCCATAATTGTGCTCGTCGCTGGCTGTGTCTGCTCTGGCCGCTAGGTCGTGGAGCAACGTGATCAGTGCCTTGGGTTCGACGAAGCAGGACGAGTGCGAATTCCAGACTTCTTTGACTGGCCGGAAGCATAGGCTCATCGTGCTGGCCTCCTTAGCTAGTGTTGTTTATTTGTCTTGAGCTGTGAGTCTTTGCTTAGGAAAAGCGAAGACTAGAGCTTCACGGAAGGTGACAAATCACAGTTGATGAGGATTCCCGAAACTTAGGACTAGCCAGCGGGACTTTCCGCCTTTGCGATGACGAAAGACGAAAGGCTCACTACGGAGCGCAAGCCACGAATGGTTAGGCACTCTCAGCTGGCATGTTGTACCGAAGGACCTCGAACTCCTCACTCGAATCCGAGAGTGAGATCTCAAGGACTTGGTTCACGAGGTCATCATCTCGATCCAGTTCGTCGAGGGCTTCTTCAAACATTTCCAGCTGGAGATCAAGGTCCATCCCTACCGGACCATTGAGGCATATCAGGCCGGCATGGACCTCGACACCGGAGTATTGTCCTTTGGAACCGGGAGCGTCGCGCGGACCACGAAAATCGACGCTGTTCCTGGTGACGAACGTCCAACCGCCATCGATGATGAGGCTTTTCAACTGCCAGTCTTTCCATCCGCGCTTTCCGATCCAAGCGACATGAGAAGCCTCTGCGTGACCTCGTCTCTGAGCCAGCTTCGTGAGCTCCTCACTGAGACATTCGTCAACGAGCAGCTTCATGAGTTCGCTTTCGACGAGGTGTGCGTCGGGTGGAGACGACGAAAGCTCCGGTGGGCGGAGACGAATGTTCGCGTGGCCTGCCCCGTGGCGGGTTGGCCGTCGCATAGAACGCGGCAAGATTGGCCATTTCGGCGGTAAGCCCAGGATAGGCCGCCAAAATGCGCGTCATCGGCAATCTCGCCGCAACGGACGCCGCAACGTCATAGACCGGAACGCGCGTGTTCCGGATGACTGGAGTCCCGCCCAAAATCTCGGGATCTTCAACTACCAGGGCGCGAGCTTCCCCTAATTCAGCCAGTTTCTGATGAACGCTCTTCAAGAATGGTGCCAGGTCGATCGTCAAAAACTCTTGACGAATCGTCCATTCCTTTTCGAGTTTGCTGACCGGTTCCTCACGCAATCTCGGACTGGCCGCGGCAATCGCACTCAGCCTCTGCTCAGCAGTCAAAGACTTGGCCGCGTGGAAATAGAAAGAGATGAAAGTACAAGCGTCGGCAAAGAGCCGACGCGTTCGATCCGGATTGACCCTGTAGAAATCCTTCGGGAGGATACTCTCGTCGATCACTCGGTTGACGTCTCGTACCTCTACGCTTGAGACAACAGCGGCTTCGGTGGGAGTCAGCATTTCAGAATTCGTTGAAGTCATTGTCTGGGTCCGAAATAATAATCATTCCGACACATCGGAAACTATATACCAAATGCACAGAATTGGCAAGGGGCTCAACTGGCAAGAGCTTTCAGGATTCTTAGAGCGGCGCTAAGTCACTAAGTGTTCAACTACTTAAGAGACCAGAACAACCGAGGGACTCAGGCCCTTCTTCCTGCTTGCATGCGTGCCCAGACATGAGGTTCGACTGGAATCGGCGTTGTGCGGCCATTTCGCAGATTTACGAAACTGCCGTGATAGTTGAGGCGGCCATAGCGGAAAAGGCGTGCCAACATCGCGAGCGCCTGATATGCGAGCGCCTGGTTCACAAAAGGTTCTTGCCGCTCCAGCGCTTCTAGCGCACTGCAGGATGGAAGCACGTCTTTTCGGTCTAGCTTCGGGTCGACCAATTCGGGAAACAGCTCTGCGGCCGTCGGCAAGCGCACACCGAGCGACTTATTCCGTACGTTTTCCGGCTGGCCCAGGACAAACTGGCCAGAATCGGCGTTGTTGCCGAGATCGAGCCAATAGAAGCAATTCCAGAACGTTTGCGTTCTGGTCATCGCATTCCGGGCCGCGCGCGTATCCACACATCCGATCAGAATGTCCGTCTCCTGACCCCAGCTTTCATCCATAAAGGCAGTCATCGCCTTCCAGCCGAGGCCCCAGAAAAGGTTGATGCGCGTGGCAAGCACGGTCGATTTGTACAGGCCAATTTCGCTTTCGCTGAACGGTTGTCGCACGCAATTAGTACGCGAGATCCGGTCACCGTCGATCAGGGTGACGTCGAGTCCGTGTGGATGTCCTGACGCCAGCATCGCCTGATGCAGGTGGGGCAAGCCCGCTGCAATGGCGCTCCCGGTTCCGCCACAACCAACCACAGTAAGTCGTACTTTTTTCTCGAGCAGACTCGCTGGAATCTGATGCTCAATTTCGCGGTTGGATTTCGTTCCGATAACTGTGGTCATGGTCGTTCACGAATTCGGCGAGTGTCTGGGGCAACTTCACCAGATACTTGCTGGGAAATTCCGTCTTTCCTTCGAGGAAGTGCCACATGGCCAACAATCCGCCGGGAAACCTCGTGTGCTTGCGCGTACCCGAGGCATGCGTAAACTCGCTCTGAAAGAATGCCTGCTCCCATATCTCGATCGCCGCGACCGATTTCTCGCGTGGAATCTTCATGCTTCCCGTGCAGACCACTCCGTTGTCATAACAGTTCCAGTAGGGAGCCACGCACATTCGGGTCTCCGTTTTCGGTCGCTCGTCTTTGTCCAGAGCGCGGACCCAGAGATGACTGCCGCAGGCTTTGAACAGCAACGGCGGATGGGGATACCGCCTGCCATTCATCTTTTTCAGTACCGGGTCGTCCCCTCGATCGCTGAAGAACATGGTCCGCTCAACCGCGGGCGACCACCAGACGATCATTTCCGCCGTGCGCACCAGCACCCGTTCGGGCAAGATTTCGACTGGCACGGACCGTCCGAGACCCACCATCAGGTCAATCAGCATCTGAGGCGTCATCAGTTGACCTTCGGCCAACCTAGCGTCATTCCCGTCATGAACGACTTCATGCAGGGTCACAAACGGATGGCGATACGGAAAGCCCTGGTAGCTACTGGTCCCGTACACCAGCAGGGCCCGGCTCAGCCGGAAGTCCTGGCTGGACCCGATGTTTACGGAGGTGTTCATCGTAGAGGTCCCTAATGATTTCGACGATCTTGGCCGCTGAGGCTAACGACCGAAGCATGGCCCCTGCATGATCGAAAACGCGCTGCACTTCGCGATCTAGTTCCTCCGCAGGCTTGTCCAGGTGAACGGGGAGTGCGACATTGGGCTGGCAAGGACCGTTTTCCCCCATGTGCTGCGCGTCTTCGTCGAAGCAGGCGTTAATGGCATCGTTCTCGTACCAGGTGATGAGGCAGCCAGGCCGTGAAGACTCAGCGTCCACTAACCAGTCGCCAATGCCCGGCACATCCTGCTCGCTGAGGTGCCCTGGCCATGCGTGTTCGTGACCTCGCCCGTGAGCATCCATTTCAAGAACGAGCCGGATGAGTTGATGAGCCACGGTTGTACGCGGCTGGATCTTCCGGAGCAGATCCCGCGCCCGGTTGTGCTTGAGTGTCTTAGAGTGCTTCTTGATGCAGTCGGGGATTTCGAGATCGACCTTTCGGTAGACGGATGCTTCTAGCTCCTCGTCGTTCAAATCCTCCATCCACATCTCGGCGTGCTCCTGAGCATCGAGGTAGTCGTACACGCGCATCCATTTGTATAAGTTCGCAGTGAGAACTTGGTAGAAGGCTGCTGGCAGAAGCTCGTCCTCAGCTTCCAGACATACTAGAGTCGCGCCGATCGGGATGGAGGCGGCTGCCTCGTAGTCGCCGATTAGAAACAGTTGCTGCGCCGAATCCTCTCTCCCCGCCTCAATTTGATTTCTCTCCTGCTCCGTCAATTCAAACAACGAATCGGAAATGCGCAGGTCACCGACCCAGACCTTCCTGGCTTCGATGGCGCCGTTTTGCCGGCACCATCTGTTGAAGCCATGCTCGACGAAATCCACGGCGCTGCCAGACCAGTCGCTGGGCCGGCAAATTTCCAGGCGCAAGAGACTCATTCCCAGAGTCGCTGCCGGTCCTTCATCCCGGCGGGAGCAGTACCGCCATCGAATTCCTTTGAGCTCTGGAATCGAAACTGCCAGTGGAAGGCCAATCACACGAGGGGCGGAATGAGTGCGCCGGGCGCTGGCAACAATCGGTCTTCGACTACTTCTCCGTCTTGCCGGTACTTGAGCGAGTCGAACGCCTTGCCGAGAATTTCCCCGACTTTGAATGCTTCTGGACATTGCTTCAATTGCTCCAGGATCGGATTACAGATATTGGAATTGCCTTGCAGAGCTACTTCCAGCGTTCGCATCACACGCTTCACGCCTTCGCGCTTGACTCGACAGCGTCGGTTCGACGACTTGATACATACTCCGGGTCTTCTGGAAGCCATAATCACCAACTTCGCTGACGACACGAAGAACGTGACGTGCAGCTCTGCGCACCCCCCCGTCGCATCGAATATAATTGTGGCGAGAAGCCCATATGATGTCTCCAGCCTCCGGCATCAAACGTGAAGTTTGTCAATTGGTTGACCAGCAGATCCAAACATTGCGAGAGAAAACGCCCTTAACTTCTTCGGATCTTCTCGAATACCACACCCGTTCGGAGAAGATCACAATGCTCTATGAAGAACTTGACCGGATAACCAGAGCGACCTTCAAAGGGCAAACGGGAAGGGCATCCTAGCATTCACGCTGTGCGGTATTGAGGGGTCCAGGCTGCCGTCTCGCAATGCCGACCGCGGCTTTGTTCTGTATCTGATCCGGACGGACCATCTAAAGAGGGGCAGAGGATTCCAAGAAAAGCACGGGCAGCAAATCTTTTGGCAAATGTTCCATGGCGCGCTTGCAGTCACCAGCACTGCGGGCTCATTCCAACCTCGCCGCGGAAAGCGCGGTCGACATTCGATACGTCAGAAACCCACAGTTTAGGGCAATATCCAGCACAGTTTCTTCCTCGGCTGACAGCGGGGCGCCGCCTCCCGCAGCCAGGTCCGCCGCCCATACTGGCGCGGTGTAACTTCAGTTAGGGGTTCTATCGAATCACCCCTTGGCGCCTACGGCGCGAGTGAATGTGTACTGCATCGCGCCATTCACCGGAGTTGGCCCCTCGATCGCCGCCGTCGCCAGCTCCGGATAGGTATTGACGTACACATCGCGCACTTGCTCAACGGTAAGTTCCGGATTTACGTCGGGCAATCTGGCTCCATTGAACAGGAATATCCGCTCGAGTTTTTCAACTGTTACCGCCATCGCTTGTCCTCCACATTTGATTGGCTACAGAAACACTCCGCCCAAGTGACCCGCGCACGAATCGAGCGTGCGCTCCGAAAACTATTCGCTCGCCGCTGCAACTTTCCCATCAAAGAGGGAGAGGTTATCCGCTGCATGTCTCGCTTCCTCGGGATTAGCGTCTGACTTCTTGTCGTCCGGCTTGCTCACTGTGGTCGTCCTCGGTTTTGACCGATTTTTGTCTCGCTCCTCAATGGCTTTCACCGCTTCGGCAATTTGCTGCTTGGCTTGGTCTACCGACTGTTGCAAGCCGACGTGAGAACCGACAAAAGCCTTCAGTTGTTGCGCCAGTTCGGCATCGATCTCCTCTGGTGTCCCTGTCAAAGATAGCGGCGTCGTCAGAGCATGGATCGAGGCTTCCGGTACTTGGGCGATCTTGTCTTTATTCGAATACCCGATTTTGTCGTTCACCTTGCTGTCTTTCGCTAGCGCCTGGGGAACGACGTTGACCCGGATTCGCCCTTCGCTGAGAGCCGCCACAGTGATGATCAATGGTCGGCTCTCGATTAACGGCATGAGTTCGATGAACATGGAATCTCCTCGCTTCTTCCACTTTCGGTGTAGGTGGGGATGGAAATCTGTCGTTGAGCTATGGTGTTAGACCAAACAAGGATGGCTGCTCGGGAATAACGGCGCGCTGGCGTCTGCGGCTGCGTAGCGCCTCTGGTCTCTGCCCGAATACGAGAACCTGATCTGTCGCGATCGCATCCTCAATCAACCGAGCTGGTTCGGAGTCCAATGTGAGCGTAGCGGGCGCGTTGACAACCTCGCTGGGCAACTGCGGGACATTCGAGGAGGTCGGAAACAGCTTCTGATGTTCACGAGTCAGGGCGCGCCACACATTGTCAGCAGTTTCCCCGATTCCGTTCTTCTCGACCAGCTCGCGGGCCATGGCCGAGAGCATGTCGTCGTCCTCATCCATCGTTTGCAGGCCCTCGCCCGCAAACTTGCCCTCCATCGTCAGCGCCACCAGAAGCTTTTTGCCCATAAGNTCTCAGACAAGCCGCCTGCAGCGTCTGGTCATAGCACATGAACTTGACTCGCACGCGCTGCCTCTGCCCGATACGCCAGGATCGTCGACTGGCTTGCCGTAACGTATGCAAGGAATAACCCGACTCGGCAAAGATGATTGTAGGGAAATCCCAAAGATCCAAACCTGTTTCCACGATTTTCGGATGCGTGATCACCACCTGGACGCCCTGTTTCACCTGCCGGGCATACCACGCTTCTCGTTTGGATGTATCGACACTCGCCCGCAATACCGCCGTGTGAATTCCTTCGCGGGAAAGTATCCGTTCCAGACGTGCTGGGACATCGTGTTTCTGCGTGTAGACCGCGAACACCTGAACTCGCCTTCCCTCCGACAATTCGTTCTTGATCTCTTCGATCAATCGGCGTTCCTTCGGATAAACCGCGTCCTCCGGCAGATCGGTGGTCTCGGCAATCACGAACTTCACATTCCGCCCCATTTCAGGCTCGAACTCTTTGCCGTACAGAGTCCCTATTCCGTAAGGATGGTCGGGGTAGAGCAACAACGTGTTTAGCATGGTGCTCAACACCGACCGGTTGCCCCTGTGCTCTTTCAACGCTGCCCGAATCTCCTCCTCTAAGGCTTCGTAAGCCGCAAGTAGCGGTCCATCCATCGGAACGGACAGCAGCGTTTCCTCATACGGAGGCAGCTCCGAGGAGATGTCCTCGAGGAACACGAAAGCGCAGAGCTGCATCAAGTGCTGGCCGAACAGCAGCGGAGAAGCGCCTGGTTTGCGCCGCACAGTTTTCGTGGCCTTCGCCTTCGAGCAAGCATTGTCGGCTGATTCGATCCGTGTGATAGTTTCAAGCACGCCGTAGTCTTGCGTAAAAGCGCTTCGCCCGGTGGTGCCAAATTCGTAACCAGCTTCTTTCATCTTGCGAGGTTCGAGGCGAAATAGTGTGTTGTACACATCATCCGCATAGCCACCCAATAGGGTACCCGTTAACCCCACAATTCGTCCGGCACAGGACGCCAGCGTTCCTAACGCGTTGCCCTGCGCGGTATCGCCCGCGAGCTGATGGACTTCGTCGCAGATCGCATAGTCAAACCACTCGTCATCGAGGTAGCGCCCAATAAACTCAATCGGTGCCATGCGGTGTAATTTCGCTGGGTCAGCCTGCCACAGGGCACTATGAAAAGCTCGGCAGGATTTGCCATCGCGTGCTTCAATCGTTTCCGACAGCTTGATCTTGTCGAAATCGTCTTGAGTCAGCCGCCGCTCATCGATCACGATAGGCTTGCCCGTATCGGAATTGATCGCGCAGCCCAGGTTCGGTCCCGAGCGCGGAATCCGGTAGGCATGTCGCCAGAAATAGCCCAGCTTGGCCCGCTCTCGTCCGACGATGAATAACGCTGGCCTTCGGCACAGAGACAGCCAGCGCTTGCGCGAACTCGCGTATTGCTTTCGCAGGCGCAGGTCGCTGAGTGTCGTCTGCAATCCTTCGCGCACAATCATGCCACCCTTCAAACGCACTTCGTTAATCCCATGCGCCGACTTCGTGTCACCGCCGTTCCGCATGTCGTCAATCAGGAAGACACGAATGCCGGGAATAGTAAGGAACGCCTCGCGCGCCCACTTCTGTACCAGATGCGGCGGCATCATGGCGATCGCGGTATACGGCTTCCCTTCGCTCGACACGTGCATCGCACCCAAAGAGATCAAAGTCTTTCCGGCGCCGCATTCCGCAACTACTAATGCCGTGGGCGCAATCCGCCAACGTTTCACAATCCCCATGATGGCGACCGACTGGGCTGGAAATGGCATTCGCAACAGCGTGGAAACACGCGGCGAAACTGGATCACGGAACTGGTGAAGAGCTGGGTAGCGTTCGAGAATACGCTCCCCTAGATCGGCCGCGAACAGGCGCATGTAGGAATACAAATCGGTTAGCTCTGGCATGGGAATGTCCTGGCTGATTTTTGGGAAAGCGAATTGGAGCGAACGCGGGAGAGAAAATTGAAGGATTCAGCCAGCGGCGATTTGGAACAGCTCGCTCAAACTAACGTTGGGCCATTGAATCGGCCCGGAGTGTGGCGGAAACGGGAGATGGCCAGTGCGAACTCCGTCGCTGAGCCACCCGAGGAATTCGTCTTTGTTTCCTTTTACGAGCACCGGCTGGCAACCGATTCCGAGAAGCGGAACGAGAGAGTTGTTGCGAGTGAGCTGGCGATGGAACCAGTCTGCCCAGTCCGGGACGCCTGGAAGACCGTGGATATGAGCGAGAGAGGACCACACAAACCTCGGTTCCGAATGAGCGAGCAGCGTTCGGCCGGTATTTGCCGAAGCCGCCGCGAACTCATCTGACACCGCGATCACGTGTCGCACAGCTCGCTTGCGGTCCGTGAGCTGAATCGAGCCGCGATAGCATTGAGCATTCCGTCCTAGTTGTGCCCGGATTGGAGCCACACGCGGCGCTTCCACCGTGAACGCGTCCTCCATGTGGATGGCTGCAACGATGGCGCTAATCTGTGTTTCGCTGCCGATCACAGATAAGAGATGGGCTTTTGCTTGCCGGGGCGGATCTGGGGCCACTTCACCGATAAAGCGGTCCATGTGCAGTTGGAAATGAGTGGTCGTCTTCTCAGTTCTTCTGTAATAGGTGAGCGAGCCGAAACGAAGATGTGCATTCAACATGGCGGATTCCGCTTTTCGTGCGTGAGGATCTGGGTCTTGCCGTCCGCAAAGATCAGGGTGAGTTCATGAGAAAACCGCTCCCGGTCATGTACGACGATCGTGCCGCCCTCTTCCTCTTCTTCCCAGTGGTCGGTGAACTTGACCGATTTCCAATGTGCGATGTGAAGAAGCTCATCTTTTCCGAACACTCCATTCAGCATCCCGGCCGTGCAGAGCAGGCCAACGTGACCACCGTGCAAGGGAGTCAATGGTCTGCCGCCCACGTCGCGCTGCTCCCGAATCAGGACTCGTGCCGCTTGTCGATAGGCAGCCGACTGAAGCAGCAGATCCTCGATCTGGTCGAGAGGAAGGCCCGTATTCGTGAGCAGAATCGGTCCTGAGCTGGGGATCTGGTAAGTGATCTCCGGTGAGTCTCCGAGATTAGGAACGTGGTCTTGAACAGCGATCTTCTCCAGGTAACGAACAGTTTCATTGAGAGCCGAGTCGCGCAGACGATCAAGCCGCTTCCGCCGGACGGCCAGGATGGCAACCTGTTTGAACCGCACGGATTCGGGCGCAGTCAGCCGGTAAACCCTTATGTCGCGGAAATGTTCCGCCAGCAAGCGTGCGCAGGGCTGTATGCGCGGTTGCGGAATGATGAAGACAAGTACGCCTTGGCACTTGAGCCATCGATAGGTGTGCTGCAGGAAGATGAGTTCCAGCCTTTCATTCCTGCCCTGGCCGTATTCCCAATCGTAGGGAGGGTTGAGATACATCAATGACAGTGACTCCGCAGGGCACCGGACATCGAGGGTATTGGCCTGCAAGACTTCGATTCCCGAGCTTTTGGCCTGCGTCGATCGATGAGCGTCGATCTCAATCCCATACCGCATCGCGGCACTGGATTCGAGCAGGGTTGTGAAGGCCACTCCATCTCCGATGCAGGGATCGAGAGCCGAGAACTGCTCCGGAAAAGTGAGCCAACGCTTCAGACGCGCCGCTTCGGATGTCGGTAAAGGGAAAAATCCAAGTTTGGCTTGCCCTTGGAAGCGCATATCTGACCTCCGACATCACGTCCGTATGAATTGACCACCCACGCAGCCACATGGATTGCTCTTTGCCAGACCGTATAGCAGTACCGAGTTTTGGTGTAAGCTCAGGCTTTGCCGCTGGTCTGAGATAGCCGCTATGCTGCCAGTTGTCCGTTGGCAAGTTCTTGCAGATTTTCTCGTCCTCACTGTGGCGTTCTATGCTTTGCTCCGCTGGGCGCGATCCGCTCGTGCGATGCGCATTGCCTTGGGTGTAGTTGGACTGCACGCCTTGGCGCTTCTGGCGCACCGCCTAGATCTGGTGGTTACAAGCTGGGTGTTAGATGGGTCTGCCATCTTGGCAATCCTCGCTTTACTGCTGACCTTTCAGCCCGAACTTCGCCGGGCTTTCATGGGGCTCGGTAGCACACTGAAACATTGGCCACAACACGCAGTGGTCGGGCTTCAGACAAGCCGAGCCATCGCCAACGCCGCCTTTGAGCTCGCGGGATGCCACCTCGGTGCCTTGCTGGTAATCACACGCCGAGACTCGATTGGCGAACTGCTCGAGGGAGGCATAGTCATCGGTGCCACCGTCTCCTCCAAACTGCTCGAAGCGATATTCCAGAAGCTCTCGCCGCTTCACGATGGCGCGGCGATCATCGAAGGCGATCGGCTCGTACGAGCCAATACAGTCCTGCCTCTAACTCAACGCCACGATGTGCCGACCTTCTACGGAACCCGCCATAGGGCCGGCATTGGTCTCTCGGAAAGGTGCGACGCACTCGTCATCGTCGTTTCAGAGGAGCGCGCAGAAGTGACGCTCATGGACGGCGGAAGAATTCGTCCCATGGCGGATCTGGAGCACCTCGCGACAACACTCGAAGGGTTGCTCAGCCCAGCCCGGGAGAGCATTGGCGCTCGCTTGCGCCACTTCTTCTTCGCAAACGTAGGCCTCAAGTTCGCCGCGCTAGGGCTTGCCGCAGTGATCTGGGGGATGTCCTTTCTTGCTTCTGGCGCCACCATTCGAACCGTAAGTGTGCCAATCGAATTCAGCCACGTGCCCCCAGGCATGGAGGTCACCAGCCAATCCGCCTACACACTGGAAATCCAGGTCAAGGGAAGTCCTTGGATTGTGGATTCCGTCAACCCGGGCAGTCTTGTCGGCCGTTTCGACCTGAGAGACTCTCGTGCCGGTTGGCATACGTTGCGCTTTCAACAGAACTCGCTCGATCTGCCACCGGGAATCGCCGTAGACCGAGTGACGCCGGAGACCATACTGGTTCAAGTGGCGCCTGTTCAGGTACAGCATCTCCAAGAAAAGTAAATCGGCCCAACCAGCAGCAATGGACTTGAGACTGCATTCAGTTCGATTCTGGGCGGATCATGGGCAAAGCGGCGCTTGGCAAACAGCGACATCAACTGGGTCCCGCATAGCATGACCCTGCTTTAGCCGGGACCCACTCGAATTACGCCGTCAACTGGTTGAGAAACTCCCCCAGCTTGGCGGTCGCCTTGAACTGCGGGATGGGATCGAGCTTTTTGAACGCGCTGGTAAACGCGTTCGACAAGCTCCACATGGTTCGTGGTGAGAACTCCGGGTACTCCGGCTCGAAGTACAAGCGATGGACCTCGGGCAGAAGACTCCGCGGAGCTTCCAACTCGCCGTCGACAAAGGCCGCATACAGAATTAGCTTGGCGCGCTCGTCGCTAAGCTGTTCGCCTCGCCAATGCTCAACCTGGCGCTGCATCGGCTCGAAGTTTCGCTGGATCCGGTCCACCCCTACGGCAAGGGTATCAATCAGGTTAAAGCTCTTGCTGTGCTTGGCTAAGACCGGAGTAAAGTCGCCGCTGAACGCCATGTTGGAGCAGACAAAAACTCGGTAGCCAACTGTAAGCGCCAGGCGGAAGCTCTTGTCGTGCGAGTTTCTGAGACCGATGGAGAAGCGGCATCCTTCCATCTGGGTTTCGAGGTCGAGGACACCGAACATCTTCATGCCATCGGTGGAGACAGCATATTCTTCCTCTACCACCCCGATGTGGCGGAAGCCTAGGGTCTCAATCAGGGCCTCCACGATTTCGTGGTGAGGCACAGGTTTGTGGGTTGCGGTTGCTGGCGGCACTGGGATTCGTGCCAATTCCGCCCTCCCCATTTTGGTGAGTGGGCCTGCAATCAAGGTTGAACTACTCATGTGTCTTGTTTCCTTTCTTTAGGTGAATTTTTGAAGCGCGAACGGATGGTTAACCGGGCAGTGAGGTGTTTCCCTCGTGACAACTCCGCGCCGGAGAGTGGGGCGCATCCACCCGGTCCTTCTCGGACACGCGAATTGGTTTCAGCGTCTCCCAGCGAATGACGAACGAGCGAGGCGGCAGGCCCCCGTCGTACAACTCGAACAGCAGGCCGTTCGATTCGTACAAGGCTGTCGGCAAGGGAGTGACAGGAGAAGATCTTGCTTCGGCGCGCTCTTTTTCGCGATCCCTGTTAGCCATCATCATTACCTCTCCTCTCTCCACCGGAATGCGGCTGTTCTGTTCGCCGCCACTCAAGGCGCGAGCTTGCCAAATCAATGTGGCCGTAATCCCTTCCTTTGGTCTTGGCTAGCTTGTTGCTGGCTATCGGCTGGTCCAGAGTGGAAAAGGGTTCCTCGTCGATGTGCGGAATTGAGTAATCAGATCGCGAATGATGGACCGTCGACGGTCAAGCGCCTCGACCAGGCGATGGAGCCCGCCACCATCGAATTCGTACCACTCTGGCGGAACAGCGCTAGCAATTCGCCAGATGTCATCCACACTCAGCCGTTCAGCCCGCGTGAGCGCCGGCTCGAAGGCATCCCAGCCAGTGACGTTCCTGTAGACACAATTCCTGGCGTACACTCCCCGCAACGGCGAGTCCGGGAAACTCCACTCGCCCGCATTGAAGCAATATCCCTGGTCGATGAAAGTTGCGGAGAAGCTTCCGCGACGCTTCTTGCGAGTGAACACGGCCTGCCGGCCATCCGCGTTGCAAGTCCACTTGTCGAGCACGATCACTCGGGGGAAATCGTCGATATTCGTGACATGGTTCAAGAGCTCTTCCGGCAAATAGTCGAGTACCGGACCGCTGTCTGGATCCTGGACGTACAGCGATCCGAAGTGTCTGCCTGGTTTGCAAGGAATACTGCAACCAGCCAGGTCGATGCGAAGGTCGGCGGATTGTTCGACAAGCCAGGCAGAAACCTCAATCGTTTGGACGCGTGGCATAGGCAATCCGAGCAGATGGCCGAGACGAGTCGCCAGCATCTCATTGGCGAGAACTCGGATGTGTTGTGGATTATTCGACAACTTGCAGACGTAATGCGCTCCATCGGACACCCGGAGAAGCTGTGACTGCGATCCCCCGCGCAATCTGCGGATATGCTGGACTGCCGAGATGCAGGCACTCACAAGCACCTCCTTCATTCGGGGCAGAAAAGGACCCCGCGACCAGCGAGGTCAACCGTTGAGCGCGCTGTAGACTGAAAGAAAGGACACGCTCTCGCTGCCCCAGTGCTGGCCATGTAAACGCGAGGGCCCGCAACCCAGGCATGAGTACGATCAGAAGGAGACGTACGCTGTGGTATCTGCTTCGGGCGCCCGTGTACCTTTACCGCTGGCACTTGGGCCGGCTGCTAGGAATCCGCTTTCTACTCCTGACGCACATCGGCCGTCGTACTGGCTTGCGTCGTCAGACGGTCCTGGAAGTCATGAAGTACCGGAAGGAGGGTCCGGAAGTTGTGGTGATGAGCGGTTTCGGTCCAAATGCTGATTGGCTGCGCAACATTGAGGTAACGCCAGGCCCGGAGGTGGCCATCGGTTCGCGACACTTCATTGCGACCCATCGCTTTCTCGGAGAGGAGGAAGCGATAAGAGTGGTCAGAGGTTACGAACGCCGAAACCGGTTCATAGCTTCGCTTGTTCGCGTTGTGCTGAGCCGCCTGCTCGGCTGGCGCTACCGCGGTTCTGATGAGGATTGCCGACGGCTGGTCAGACAACTCCCGCTGCTCGTATTCCGGCCGCGATCTTCCCCAGTTTCAGACCTCCGATGACGGTTTATCGAAGCGATCCGGGAAAATCACCAATTAAGATTTAGTGGGTTGCTTGGCTTCAAGAGCCAGGACGATCTTCTTCAACGTCTCTAGGCTTTGAACCTGGTCGAATGACCTCAGTTGGAGAGATCGCAGTACATCGGACAACGCCTCCGGACCGCCTCTGTTGAGTGCCTGGTCGAGCCGGCGCAGTCCGCGCTCGGCGGCCTGCATGTGTTCCAACACCTTCTTCAGCAGTGCCGGGTCGGCAATTTGCGTTGGCTTCCAGACGTGAGCCACTGTCTTCAGCAAGCCCCGATAGAGCCCCCTGCCCAGTGGCTCCGCCAACGCCTCGATCTGGGAAACAAGAGTCGCATCGGGGGTGACATTGCCACCGTTTCCGGATGGCCGTTCGTGGTTGGCCTTGGGTTGAGGCTGTGAGTTCGGGGACTCACATTCAGCCTGAGTTGGGCGCAAGCCGGCTTTCCAGCCTTCTGGCGTTGCCCAGGCAGGAAGCTTGGGAACACTCTTCGGTCGTTTGCGTCCATCTAAGTCCACCCAGATCCCGGAGAAGTAGTAAAGGTACCGCCCCAATCCAAGGCAGGCGCAAGCTCGCTTGAAGGCCTGTGCTTCCGCCGCCGTTCCGGCATTGTCATTATCGGCCCATTCTTCGCCAGTTGCAGAGTGCGAGCCGATTCCGAAGATGGTTAGTTCACAGGTGACAAACACCTTGGCAACCGTTTTTTGGTCTTTGTCGCGCTGGAAATTGGCACTGGTGTGGATCACGTAATTCCGCGTCCAACCTGCAGGACTAAAGACGGCGTTGAGCCGGTCCGTGTACGCTCTTTGGTCCGCGTAAGGTACGACTTGGCCGCGCGGTGGACCGTCTTTGGTGGTATTGGTGACGCGCCATTCGATCACGGAAGGGGCGAACGGAACTTCCAATGTACCGATCATGCCCTTGATCTCAGTCGCAGTTAGCTGAGTCGCTTTCGGTGCGTTTGTGCTGCTAGCTGGCGGAGGCTGCAGCACCGCGGTCGCAGGGACATTTGCAGCGGCATCGGCATGTCCGTTGGTTGGCTTCATTGCCTTTCTCCTTTCTGAGGCATGCGTAAGGTCTAGCGGAATTAGTGAGTGGGTGGCTAGACCGTTCTAGAACGGGATGTCTTCTGAGTTTTCGGCCGGTTGGGTGGCTGCCGCTGGCAAGTCTGTGCCGTGATGCGATTGTCCCCGGTCGTCCGTTCTGTTTGCTGCCGGGCCGAGGAGCACGAGATCACGAACCACGATCTCCGTCCTATACTTTCGTCCGCCGCTCTGTCCGTCTTCCCAGCACGAGGTCTGGAGTTTTCCCTCGATGTAAAGCTTCGCGCCCTTGGCGACGAATTCACCGACGATTTCTGCCAGGCGCTGCCAGGCGACGAGGTTGTGCCACTCCGTCCGTTCCTGCCACTGATCATTGCGATCCTTGAATTGTTCGTTGGTGGCGAGGCTGAATTTCGCAACTGGGGTGCCACTGGGTGAATACCGAACCTCAGGGTCCTTGCCGACGTGTCCGACGAGGATGACTTTGTTTACGCTTCTGGGCATGTTTCAACTCCCACAGTTGAGGATTCCTGCGCACATCTGGCCACACGTATCCCCTGGCTGCCGTGTGTCATTGAAGCCATCCAGATCGTGCGATCCAGTGCTTCTTTACTTTCTTGGACGGATCGTGTGAAGACTGAAACGAAGGCTACTAGAGCGACCGAAAACTGAGATCTTTAAGGCTTCGGTTTCTGAGAGAGAGACGACAGGGTGCGACAGGGCCGCGTCTTGGAATTAGCAGCGGCTTCATCTCGATTGAGTTCTGCTTCGATATTCTCACGGCTTTGCTGGTCTCCAAAATAGCAGAGGCCGACTAGGTCCTCGCCAACTTCGGTCACCAGCCGCGCGAGTTGCTCATTTGAGATCGAATGCATCGAATGAGATGGAGAGACGCTCAGCGCAAAGTGAGCGCAGAGCTCGCAAGGATCTTTAGGAAATGCCACCTCAAGGTGCTGTTTTCGCCGCCCCAGCTCGAGCAGAAAGCAGGGCGTCACAATATTTGAGATAGCCACTACTTCTTCGACACTCGCAGACTCAGCCGGAGTGTCTCTCAAAGCACGCATCATGACGGAAACGAGCCGGGCCCTCGTGCGCTCCCCCCACGAGTCCGGCTGAACCGCAAGCTGCAGAATCGGTTCGTGGAGCTGGGTCAGGAATTGGGGGAAACCGGCTGTGCGTAAGCTTGCCACTTGGTCGTCGCAACCCTCCAGGAGGTGCTCCAATTGTGCGAAGATTCGCGCGGCGTCCTTTCGTTCAATGCGAGGGATTTTTTGTTTGTCGCGCATTCGATTTCTGGCTGTGAGATCAGGCATGTCGATGCCTCTTTCCCGGCGACTTGTCGCTTTTTAGACTGGCTGTTACGAGAGCTGCCCGATTTGAGGACGGCACATTATAAAGGACACACGACGCTGTGGAATTCTCTCACTCCGTTGCCAGGAGAACCATGCCCCGAGATCACAATGCTCAACCCGATCGCCGTTGCGATCATGAACTTCTCGACAAGATTTGGTCGCATCTTTGTTCGAGCAGGCGTGCCAGAATCTCTGAGTCGTGGGCGGCATCTACGGGGTCGCGACACAAGGCGGAACGAAGCGCGGTTTTAAGCCAAGAGGAAGCGGCAGGGTCGCCAAGAACCTCATCAATGCAGGGCAGGTCGCCTGCAGTAGGGCCGTTGCTCATCCAAGACTCCTCACGCCGCTCCGCTCGCAACTGCATCGACGCTCGTGCTCCGCTCCTCGGTTACATCGAGAGCGTTGGGATTCTCCGTCCGGTCCGGGGCGGTCACCCTAGGTCCGAGCAAATGACAATGACGGCAGCCGAGACAGCACACGGCAGATGTGATTCGGTTGGCAGCATCCTGGAAGTCGTTTGGCAACACCACACGTTCCCCCGACCGGGTATAGAAAACCGGACAGACCGTACCGCAGAACGCCTCGTCGTTTCCCCAGAGCTCCATCTCCAGGCTCCCTCGTCGGCCATAGAAAAGGATCGAACTCTCGAGCCGCGGCCTTGGATTGCCTGCCGAGCTTGCCAAGGAATGCCGGGTGATCAGCAGATCGTAGGTCCGTTCAATCCGCAGCATTTCGAGGCGGATTAACACTGGCGCTACCACGATTGCATGCACGCCGTTTACGCCGATACTGTCCACGCGCTGAAGCCAAGCCAAAGGCTCGCCGCGTTCACCCATAAAACTCGAATACGCTCCCAGATCCGCCACCGCCCCTCCAGATTCGACTCCGCGAACCACATATTTCTTGGCCAGATTTTGGTGCTCAACTGACACAGTAGGCTGGCAGTAAATACCGGCTTCTCGCAAACGCTTCAGCACGATCTGCGGCAGCCGCAGGCCCTGTCGTGCCAACACCTCCATCCCTTGCCCGTTATTGTGCGTCGCTAACTGAGAGTGCATTTTCAACGTGCCTCCTGACTCGAATCGGCTGACCTAGGGCGGCACGTATCATTTCCTTAGTGCATCCCGCCCAGCACTTGTATTTGCGTGGATCTAGGACAGAGATTGCCAGGTTATCTCCACCATGGTCGCGGCCTTGCTCTGCACAGGACGGGCATTGAGTCCAGTAATTTCCCGACCGCTTATGTGTGGGTCGGACATGGTCCAGAATGCGAAATTCCCGCCGCGTGGGGTCGTAAGGAGGCAGCTCAACCTTTGGTTTGGGCCGGAAGTCCTCGGGCATTTCGAGGCCTGTGATGAATCGCCCCATCTCGGGTTCTGTGATCTTCCGCAGGCGCTTCAAGTACTCGAGTTGGGCTTTGAGACTGTAGTCTGCGCCGTAAAACCAGTACCGCCTTCCGGTGGCGCGATGGACTCCCAGCGGCCCGCGAATGGCATTGCCAAATTCGTCTGGCCCGAGTTGATCCTGGCGCGGAAAGATCTCAATCCCCTCGGCGAGACCCGAGCCTCCTTTTACCGGCACCTTAAGTCGGAGGGCGAGATTGTAGATGTAGATGCGGCAGTGTCGCGCAAGCAGTGGCTTGTCCGCAAAGATCCAGAGGTGAGCACCACGGCGAGACTTTTCCAGTGCTGCCTCAACCCCATCCTGCCGCAGCTCCCATTGCAACTTGAGCAAGTCATCCAGGGCATTCTCGTAATCAGCATCAATCGCCACCCACTTGGAGCGTTGCGTCCTTGGGTTCAGAGCATAGATGCCGATTGTCAACTGCCCGTTCAGGTGCTCCCGGACGGTCTCAAATGAGAGGCGCCTGTCGTTTTTCGGACGGTAATAGTAGTGTTTGCCGTTTCCGTTTGGCGTGTGCGACTGCACGGTGTAGGCCAAGCGATTCGCAAACAAGTCGAAGTAGCGTCCCGCCATTTCCTTCGTCGCGTGGCCTATGCCATTCATACAGTCATCTCCGTCACGCGATTGCCGTGTTGCCGGTCCTCACCGGAAGAAATGCCGGGTTCGCAGTCCATGAAACCAAGTCGTATTCGGTTACAAGTTGGTCGAATTCCGCAGCGGTCATTGCGTCGTCCCGCCCATCAACGAAGTCGACAAAGAAGAAGATGTGGCGCTCTCGGTCGTACAGGTAGATGGCGCCGGAGGCGGGCTGGTCGGGCACCGCTTGCAAGAGCAAAATGCCTCTTGGCATTTCGATCCACCGGGCCGCCATGGCCTCGCCCACGTTGAGGAAAACCTTGACCACGTGCTCGACGCTTGCATCCTTACGCAAGCCGATATCGTCGGTCGTAAACAGCGGTGTGAAACTTACTGCTCCTCGACTTTGATACATGATGAACTCCTTTCTGTCGGTTGTTTGCTTGGATTTCGTACGACAGTGCGGCCAGAGTGGCTGCAGACTTCCGCAACAATTGGGCAACTGACGTCGTAACAGGCTGCTGCCGCGACCGACTGTCCTGACGCCTGTGTCCCGCTCGATCAGACACCGAAAGGCTCGGAGATGTGAGCGAACGGTGCGTTGTGTGGCGGATAACGCGAGCAGAGCTAAAACCCCGATCTATATTCTTGGTCCACGACAAGACGCAGACGCGAGCGCCATTGTTTTCGCGAACAATCCGACGGGGACTACTCGGTACTCTGGCAAACAACTGCGCAACTTTATTGAGATCCACACCAGGTTCACCGCCAGCCCGGGTGAAGGACAGTGCCGACAAGGAACGTCTTTCAGTTGGCCATGGCGATAACTTTAGGATTGCAATTACACCTGCGCACCGGAGATTGCTTGACGCCGAGAAGCATGGGGAACTGTACGGCTGGGAGCAATCACGCGTGTGACCCGAAGGCTTGTGAATACTGCTCGGATCGTGAAACCCAAACACCTCGCTGTGGCAGCAGAACCGCACAATAGCCACGACGGTGAACACGCAACCCCGATTAGGGTGCTCAGACGAACCCAAACACGAACGTACAATACAGATGAAATTCAAGGGGGAGTCAGAACGCAAATCACTGATCGATGGCATGTTAGAAGGCCTCCAAAAGCGGCATCTTCGCGACAAACACGCGGCGAGAACGCCGCGAGAAACAGCCAATGAGCAGGCAAAGCAGCGTCATTTGAACGGAGGTCGTCATTGGAGCAGGTCGCTGAATCTCACGCCGGAAGTGTTGCGTCCGGTGATGACGGTGGTATCGAGGAGCAATTGTGTGAAGTCTCGCGCGTTGGCAAACGCCAAGGTTATGTTTACGGACTCAAACTCGTGCACGAGATGCACCAGGATTTCAACGCCAGAGGTCAGATACAGGACGCACCCGACTTGGCGCTCGCATTCGAGCGCCCTCCTCACGCGCTCGTACTGTTTGGAACTCTTCAAGCTGCGTTCGTATTCCAGGGCAAAGCATGCTCTTCTCTCGCCGATCCACACGTCAACGATGGCGTCGTAATCCTTTTGATAAGGCGAGCGTGAAATGGTGTTGAAGGATGCGACTTCGACCTCCGAGTGCCACCCGGCAAGCACGTTCTGGTGCGCCAGTGCCAGCTGAATCGCATTCAATTCGAGGGAATGGAAGACTTGCGCAGGGTGCGGGAGATGTTCGCTGTTCGAGTGGAGGACTGTGGTGAACTGGCCATGGTGTTCCAGCAGGGCCAGCCCTTCCTTGGTAATCCGATAGACCACTGATCCCGCGCCAAATACACCCTCACAGACGGAGAGATGACCTGATCGGACCAGCCGTCGAGCGCGCCAATTGAAGCTGCTCCGACAATGATCAAAGCCTCCATATGTCATGAATTCAAACAGCTGGTTATGACTCACGAAGCGCGAATTGCGAACCTGCCGCAACAAAGGAATGTCGCGTTCGGGGCTGATGACCAGGCTGTTCTTGGCGTAGCGCATAACCGATAGTATTCAGTCGAGCATCTGTTCTTCGAGCAGTTCGAGTGACGCGCAGTGGGGCACATCCACCGCCGCTTTGAGTTGCCAGATTCCCAGCGAACTTCTTACATAACCAAGCGGCTTCATGAGCAGGATCGCCTCCTGTTTGTCGCCGAGACAGCTCACCGCGATTGGCATTACCGACTCGGATTTCCAGTCAGGTTCAGCGAAGTTGAATGGGCCGCAACGGTCACTCGAAACGGCAATGAGGTGCCAGTCGGGCCGCGCGCATGGTGCGGCTTTCCGCACAAATACCAGCCGGTTGCCGCCGCATGCGAAAGCAAGATCGGGGCACTCAAACGTCTCACCCACAGACCGGCTTGGGAATTGCGGATTAAAGTCACCAACGCCGTTGAAACGGATCAAACCAGGAAGGATCCAATGCCGCCTGACTTTGTTTCCGCAGCGCACACCTGCGGAGTTGAAGTAGGCGGCATGCCTGGTGTAACGGTAGCGGTCGTGAGGATCACGACCGAACCGCGCCCACCAACTACTGCCGAATCCCAGGATCTTCACCAACATCATTGAGGTACTCCATGAGCGCTCGGTTGACGTCAATCAGGGCTCGAATGCGCTGCACCGCTGTCAGCCTCGAAAGTCCTGCAACTTGTTGCACGATTTCGGGTGGAATGTCTATCTTTTGCAAAGAAAAGTACTGGCACAGGTCGGCCAATCTTGTGTTCTCTTTTGCCAGCTGATTCTGGTCCGGAGGCAAGGCATTGAGGCGCTGTTCGTATTCACTGCGGTCTTCGATTGGACCTAGCGCGCCACCAGGCTCAAACCTGTTCAGAGCGCCTTCCGTGTTCCTGGGCTGGTCGCTTTTGTCATCTTTCAACATGTTTCCGAACTCCTCACTGGTTCCGATCATGTAGGCGCTACTCGCCTTTTAGACTGCGGTTTCTCTCCTGCTCCGCCTGAAGCCTTCGCCCCGTTTCGTTCAACTGGCGGCGCAAATGCTTTTCCAATTCATGAGAACGCCCAAGCTGTTGCTCCAGCACATTGACCTTAGTGACCAGTTCGACCTCGGGCTTGAACAACGCAATTTGGCCCCCGGGATTGGGTGCCGCTGTGGCGATGGCCGGGCGGTCCGCTGCTGGCTTCGCGCCGTCACCCTTGGGTGCTGTTGTCGTACTCACTTGAATGCTTGCTGTGTGACTTCGTGTCGGCCGAGAGTGGGGTCTATCTACGGTGTTGGCCGGAAGCGGTTGAGACTGCAAGGTCGCCTGTTTCAAGGCAGCAAACGACTCTGTCAATGCACGATTCCTTTTAGTAGCCTCCTCAACCTGAGCGTTGGACCGCGCAAGGGACTGTTCAAATTGCCCGAGCATCTCGGCGGCCGTCAGCTCCCGCTTGGCTTGAATCCTGTGCTGGTAAACAATGATGATGAACAGACAGCCGAGCAGACCCAAGGCGGTTAGGTTTGACCAGAAGTAGCCACTCTTGACGGTTTCTTCGAGCAGCAATGTGCGGCCTTCATCGAGACACTGCCCATAGTCAATGCCCGAGCGATTGATACGCTTGAGGCTGAAATCGACGAAGCTATCCCGTGGTTTTGAGGGTCTCTGAGGCGCAGCTGGATCGTAAATGGAGTGACTCGGCTGGGCAAAAGCCAACGACACAAATACCGCGAAGCAGAACGCGATTGCAGCGATCCGGGATGTACGGCTCACATCCATGTCAACCGTCCGGTACGTACCGCCAGATGGCTGTTCCGCTGCGCAAGATCGGGATTCTTGAAACGCAGATTGGCCCCGTCGAGATGCGAAGGCGAGTAGAGCCGAGGATAGATCGTTGGCTCAAGCCCAGGAAAGCGGTAGTTCCTGGGTGTTCGCACATGCAGATGAGAGTGCAAAGTTCCTTGCAGCCGGTCGGTCATCAGGATTTCCATTTGTCCGACCGGCAAGTTCTTGATGTGCTCGTCCTGCGCGCGAGTCTCCTTGATGTCAGTCTCGCTGCCGAAACCGATGGGCTCGTATTTATCTTCAAAGACGCCGGTACGCTGGACGGTCAGGGTACGCCGCTTCTGCCGCACGCGGGCTGACGCCTTCAAGAAATATTGCGCCGTCTCCTCGTCACGGGTGTGCAAGAGCATGGTGGTGTTGGGCGCCGAAGAGACGTCGTCCTTGAAGCCGCGGCCCACCTTCAATAGCTGGGGCAGCGATTGGAGGGCGAACAGAAATGCCGTGTTCGTGCCGCGGGCGGTTTGCAGGATTTGGGCAAAATTGGAATAAGCGAACGGCGCAAACTCGTCGAGAATGACGCTGACCATAGGGCGGTTCTCGCGGCGCCGCTCCTGTGCATTCTCGTACCGCTTGCCGAGAATCAATTGCAGGTTCTGGAGCAACATGCGGCCCAGCGCGGTGACGGCTTTTGAGTTCTTGTTGGTGTTGAGCGAGACGAACAGAATCAACTCTTTGTCGATCACCTCGTCGAGAGACAGCAGCTCATCGTAGGCGCCGGTGATGAGGGAGAGGTCATCCCCAAGGAATGTCATCAGTTCGTTCAAAAGGCCCTGGATCTTGGGGACGCGCTCTCGGTCTTGGAACGATTGCTGCAGGTTCCGGACCGACATCTCGAAATTCAAGCGGCGCTGATGGTTCACTCCAACTTCTGCTTCGAGAGACGAGCGCGCGACCCCAATCTGTTCCTTAAGAATCTGCGGGTCTAGCGCCAGGACCAGCACGTCATAGATGTTGAAGCGCTTGCCCGTGTGGGCGAGCACGCGGACAAGATCACTCAGATAGGTGGCCTGATGACCGTGGAAGAAGTCCTCCTTTAGGTCGAAGGACTCGAAGATGAAATTGGCGTGTTCCTCGTACAGGCCGTGTTCGCTAAAGAAGGGGTTGTAACGTGCGGAAATGTCGGGCCGGGAGGGATCGAGGACTCGCAACTGGTGCATGCGGCCGGCAGTTTCGATCGCCGGGAAAATGTCTGAAAGAAACTCTTTGTCGGCCTTACCGTCGAAAATCAGCATCGGGATGCGGTGGTGGTCACCCGGCGGACCGACAACCCGGAACACATCCTGGGTGATGATGTTCTTGAGCAAAGTGGTCTTGCCCGATCCGGTAGCCCCGAACACGATCGACTGCATCACGCGGGTCGCGTCGGACCAGAACCATGGCTCGCGGTGGACGTTGTAACCGAGCACAATCGAGTTCTGGTTGTACGCCACCGCGATTGCCTTGCGATCTTTGGCCTGGCTGACAAATAAAGGAGGATGAGGCCAGTTTTCTTCGCGTCTTCGACGCAAAGTGACGAAATACCAGATGAGTGAAGCGGCAGAGACTAAGCCGTACACCACGTACAAAGATAGTTCGATGAGCTGGGCGGGGCGGATGTGAAACCGGGTCGCGAGGACATAGTAGCCGGCCGCCAGCACGATGACAGCGACAACCGACAGGACGAAGGCAAGACTCTCCTCTTGGTTGTAATGATACGCGCGGCGTCCGAGGCGATATTCATTGGCATAAGTCATAGTTGAACCAAACTGAAAAACAGAAACGTGCCTCCCGCTAGTACGGCCATCGCTGTCAGCAGAACCAGGATCGGGTTGATTCGAAGTTTTCCCTTGTCCGTCTTCGGCTTAATGGGATCTTCGATCCAGAGCCGGAACGTATCCCCGAGCCGTTCCTCTCCGTTTCCTGAGTGAAAGCTGCGCAAGCGCGCGACTGTGGCAATTTCTTCCTTATGCTTCATAGCTAGAGCACGAACGTGGCTTTTACTCCATCGCGAAACACCAATTGCACGACCACTGGGGACTTTAGATCCTGTCGAATGGGAACTACTCCTTGTGTTGTCTCGCCCGGATGAAGATCCTCGACCTCAGCTTCGGCGTGAGCCACCGGCAGAGCCAGCGCGTGCGTATCGCCAAGCTCCTCAAGCGTGGCTCGGTCGAGTTGCGTATGTGCGAGGCTCGTCAGCGAAATGGGCGGGTCATCTGCTTTTAGTTGGTACGCCTCTGGCGTATTCACCCGATAGAAGAGGCCGCTGTTGTTCTCGATCGTGTAATGAATATAGACAGTGCTCCGTGTGCGAAACACCTGTTCAACGCGCACACTGACCTGACCCTTCGCTTTGCGCGTACTTCTCTGTTTGATCTCCTCGGCCCCCATGAGCGCACGGGTAAGCACAACGTCGGCAAACTGATCTGTGTCGGTCTCCACGACGGGCTTTGGAGCCGGGGTCGGAGCCGGTTGGGCGGTATCAATCGCAAAATTCATGTCCTTTACCTCCTGCGTGATTTCAAGTTCGTAAGCAAAGCGCCTAGAGGCCGTCCAAACAAACAGATCCGTCGCCGCTCCCGACTTGATCGGCTTGACGAACACTTTGTTCGCCTCTCGCTCAATCTGGAAATCCGAACTGCCCGCGGCCGCCATCGTGACCGGCTCATGAAATTCCAGGACCGTCAGGTGGTTCAGGGCGGTCGCAACGTGGACGACGGCATTCGGGCTGGGAGTGCCCGAGGTTTGGGACAATGCAGAGATCGCACAAAGGCTATACATGAGGACGAGCGAAACAGTTCTTTTCATAATTCCTTCTTAAGGCCCTGAGCGGAATCCAGACGGATTCCGCTCAAAGCGGTTCGTGCCTCACATGACCCAGGGCGCATCACTCGCATCCTCATCACTGAAAGCGCCGGGATTAAATTCCACGGCTTCATCGACTACGGCAGCAAGAATCGCCGCCTCCGTTGTCTCTGATTCAGCGCAAGATTCGGTTGATGTTTCTCCCTCGGCCTGCTTGGTTTTGTCGTCGTCGAGGAGGATCTTGCCGTCCCTGTACTTGAACAGGAACGTATGTTTCTGACCTCCTCCTTTAAGTGGATCAACCAGGAAAGTCCGGCCTGACGAGTCGGTACGAACAAGTCCATCGTAGAGCCGTGGAACGTGCACCCGGACGGGCTTGCCGCCCGTGCGCTCCGCCAGCTTCAGGATCAGCTCTTGCGGAAAAGCGAGAAAGAGAATCGAGCCACTGGAGCGTTGGCCGGTACACACAATCCGGTTTAGCGCCTGCAGCCAGCCCATACGATTCTCCGCTTTGTTCTGCGCCCAGATGCGGATGAAAGCGAGAACCGCCTTCATCTCGTACCTGCCTCGTTCTTCGTCACCGCGGCATGCGCCGTATGCTTGGTTCATGGCAAACAGCTTCTGCCTGCGCAGCTCCTTGTCGGAACTCTGCCGTACCGTGTCCCACTCGGCCTTCGCCTTCTCCAGTTGTTCTTTGAGTTGTTCTCGCCTCGCGGCGATCTTGCCGACCATCGCGGCGTAAACTCGATTGACGAAACGGCAATCTTCGAGCATCTCGCGGGTGACCTGTTCGCCCACCACAAGCGCCTTGAATGCCTCAATCGGAGCCTTGTTGATCAGCAAGTCCTCAATCTGTTTACGAACATGGTTGTAGAGGTGGCCGACGCGGTCGGTCTTCTCCACCTCCAGATGGAGTGGTAAATCAGAGACCCGGCGTTCGTTCTTGTAACGAAGCCAGGGCGCCTGACGTACCTGCTGGCGTATTTCGGCGACCAGTTTGAGATCGGGCTGGACCTGCCACTTGAGGCTGTCGAGCGCGTTCTGGAGTTCTTTGGCCAATTGCGCAGCCAGTTCTTCCTGGCCTACTGCCCGGCAGGAGGTCATCAAGTCGGTGATCGAGCCGATGTGATTCCCTCTGGCTTTCATGGCCACGTGCTCCAGATTGAACCAGGGGTCTTTCGCCTTGTTCGCTTTGTTTTTCCCCTGTTGCTGTCCGAGGCCTAGGGAAAACCGATCCTTTACAAACCGCGGGAAGCGGTCCTCTTCGACCACGCAAACCCAGTCGAAATCAAAGTCGCCGCCATTTTTCTTTGCCGTCTCCGAATGGAGTACATACGTGCCCTCCAGTCGAAGCTGCCGCTGAACCAACTCGCGAATTTCCGAATCGGTGAGCGTGCAGTTTCTCCGGCAAAGATCGTTGTTGAGTTGGGCTGCGATCTCGTCGTCCGAGAGATTCCCGAACGGGAGGAGATCGTCAACCATGCGTATCGGGTAGCGGACGCACAGGCCGTGTTTCGAAGTCAGCGGAACGATAGCTTTGTGCTCGGGAATCCAGTCGGACCCCGAAACCACTTGACCATCCTTCAGGAAGAGATATCCGTCATCCATCAGAGCAAATGCGGGAAGACGGAAGCCTCCACTGGTCGCTGCCTTGAACGCCCAGCGCGCCAGCAGTTTGTTGAGTTGATTGTTGACGTAAGG